>Ga0187894_10003646_pt1 | contig 17030 bp, 13 predicted proteins | sample GBC1701081metaG_FD_136650 | JGI IMG/M metagenome (GOLD analysis project Ga0187894, IMG submission 136650) | White microbial mat communities from a lava cave in the Kipuka Kanohina Cave System on the Island of Hawaii, USA - GBC170108-1 metaG ...
AAGTAAAAAGGCAAAAGTACAGCAGGTTAGGGAGCAGAAGTAAGAAGTTTTCAAAATCAGCAAAGGCGAGAGGATTGCAGTTTCCCTCTCGCCTTTAGCTTTTGTGCCGAGTTTGTTTGCGTCCATGCTTGAAATAAGGTCAGAACCGGGAGCGGTAGCGACCGGGTAATTCCCTATCTAGTCGCTACCGCTCTCGGTTCTGACTGTTCTTTAGCCGCACTCTTCGCTTCTTATTTTTTACCTGTTTTTACGCTTTCCGAATCGAGCAGATCGTTTCTCAGTAATTCAACGATGCGTCCATCGCCATTGGTGACGACTTTGCGACTCGAAACTGCCGTGCGCCCAAAGACTGGCAAGGGCGCGAGTCGCGTCGCTTTGCGAGTTTTCAACGCAATGCGGTAACGCGGTTCCCGTGGGTTGATTTCGTAGGCTGCCTGAAAATGCTCCTGCGCCAGTAATAACTCATTCTGCCGCAAGTAAATTAACCCCAGATGATAGAGCGCCGCATCAAAACGCGGGTCGAGGTCTATGCATTGCCGCAAATGGCGTAAGGCAACTTCGGCTCGCCCATCATCCAGATAAGCGCGTCCAACCAGATAGTGCATTTCCGGCGTCGGTTTCAGCCGGAGCGCCTGTTTTAAGTGCAAAATCGCTTCGCGCATCTTGCCTTCGCTCGCTAAAATTCGCCCCAAGCCATAGTGCGCCGTGAATGAATCTTTTTTGAACTTCAGCGCATCATTCAAGTAGTTTTTCGCTGAATCCAATTCGCCGTTGTCGCCGCAGATAACCCCAAGCATCAACATCGCCAAAGGATTGTCCGGTTCTCGCTTTACGGCGCGTTCCAAGTAGACTTGCGAGAGCGCCGGTTTGTTGACTTTGAAGTAATGTTCGCCAATGAAGAATGCCAGCGCCGAATTTGCCGGGTCGAGAACAAAGGCTTTTTCAAAATAACGGATGCCGCGTTTGGCATTGCCTTCAAGAAAGAGGTCTGCCCCGGTGTCTAGCAACCGAGCGAAGAGGTCAATATTATCGCCATCGAATTCTTGTAGGATTAGTTCGACCAGCGCATCGAAACGCGCCCTTTCACCGGCTTCTTCGTAATGCTCGGCAACCCGGTCGCGCCACAAGGTTTCGAGTTTGCCGCCTTCTACCGCGCCTTTTTCCGACAGATGCTCAACCAACGCATCTATCATAGCGTGGTCATATAGTCCGCTGGTCGCCTGACGATGCACCAGTTCCAGCACCAAGTCTAAGCGTTCCTGCGCTCTGAGCAGCGCGGCTTCGAGCATACTGATGCGTTCCAGCATATGCTCTTCGAGAGTCGGACGCATCATGCTCACTGCCCCGCCATAAGCGGAGAAAGAGCGTGTTTCGGCAATAATCATCAGGCGCGTTCCACACTGCTCACAGACTTCGCGGCTAAATGGATTTTGATGCGTGCATTGCTGACAAATGATCATCCGTTTTCCAACCCGTATCTTCTATTTCCAACTGCGGGGCTATGGTCAACTTACTTCCTAATATTGATAAAAACCGCGTCCTGACTTGCGACCGAGCCAACCCGCATCCACATACTTTTTCAGCAGCGGACAGGGGCGATATTTCGAGTCGCTGAAACCATCATATAACACATTCATAATGGCGAGGCAAACATCCAGACCGATGAAGTCGGCAAGTTGCAACGGTCCCATCGGATGATTCATGCCGAGTTTCATCACTTCGTCAATCGCTTCCGCGGTGCCGACGCCTTCCTGTAGAGCGAAGATGGCTTCGTTAATCATCGGCAGCAGAATGCGATTGGCAATAAACCCGGGCGAATCGTGCGCTTCAACCGGAGTCTTGCCGAGTTTTTCGGCAAGCTCTTTGGTTGCCTGATACGTCGCATCCGCCGTGGCAATGCCGCGCACCACTTCGACGAGCTGCATCACCGGCACGGGATTGAAGAAGTGCATACCGATAAACTTATCGGGGCGCGAAGTCATTGCCGCCAGTTTAGTAATTGAAATCGAACTGGTATTGCTGGCTAAGATAACCTCCGGGCGCGTCAGTTTATCGAGTTGCCGAAAGAGGTCGCTCTTGATGGCAAGGTCTTCATTGATGGCTTCAACAATAAAATCAGCCTCGCTTAATGCCTCAAGCTCGGTTCGCACCGCAATGCGCGAAACAATCTGCTCTTTCTCTTCCCCGCTCAGACGATTTTTGTCTACATCGCGTTGCAGACTTTTAGCTATGGCAGCGAGTCCGCGTTGCAGAAAATCATCCGTCAAATCGCGCATAATGACGTTAAAGCCGCTGCGGGCGGCAACCTGCGCGATGCCATTTCCCATTGTCCCTGAGCCGATAACGCCTATTGTCTTTATCACCAATTCCTCCTGCAAATTATAGAATAAGTATAACCGGAGAGACAGCCTATTGCATCACTTCGTTTGACGTGGCTGTAAGCGTTGCATCGCTTCGGCAACCTGCTCGCGGTCAGGCACAGTAATTGGAGCCAGTTCCAGATATTTTGCATATGCCATCAAGGCATTCTCTTTTTGTCCAAGCTGATCATAGGTCGCCGCCATCGAAAGATGAATAGGGGCATAGCTCGGAGGAAATTTTTGTGCCGCCAATTGATACATAGAAATGGCTTCTTCGTATCGCTTCTGATTGAAATAATAAAATCCGGTGTAGTAATAGCCGAGCGCCCGCGAACGCAATTCCTGTGATTGCAGGATATGTTTTTCAGCAAGCTGAAATTCTTTCTTTTGCGCGTAAAGCAATCCTAAATTCAGGTGCATCGTTGCCAGCGGCGCTTTATTTGGTGGAATTACCGGAAGAGCTGCAATGCCCTGTTCCAGATAATTTATGGCATCATCCAGTCTGCCAAGTTTGGCGCTGAAAAAACTGAGCCGCTGATAAGCATTACCACTTTGCGGATTCAGTTCAATCGCTCTTTTCGCTTCCGCATCGGCTTCCCTGAGCCTTCCGGCATTGAAGTAGAGCAATGCCATTTCTGTATGGGCTTCAGAGGAGGTTGGGTCTACGGCAATACATCGCTGAAAAAGCGTTATATCATCTTTCCAGAAGAGATTTTGTCTGATTAGAACGGCGCTAAAAATCACCACTAACAGACCGGCAATCGCCCATTTCAGGTATGCCGCTTTTTCTCCTTGAACCAGACGGGCGGCAAGCCATTCGATGCCCATCGCTAAAACTAAACAGAAACCCATTGATGACAAATAGAGATAGCGATCCTGTATAAGATATTCTGGACCTAAATATATGATCGCCAGCAGGGCAGGCGCGAGTAAAGCGAGGAACCATACAGCAGCAAATTTCAATAACCGCGATTTGCTGAAAACGACAAGACAGCCAAGCATCACTACAATAGCAAATGGTACAAGAAACCGCCTATCAGTTATTGATGTTACAAATGGCGTATAATGCTGATAACTATAGGGCATCGTGATAGTAATCAACATCAGATATTTCACAAGAGCAAGCGGAAATGTCTTCACTGCTACCAAGAAAGGTTCAGAACTGTCACTACCAGGCAAAAGCAATCCCAAGGCTATACGGCGGAAGATAAAATAGATGGCTACCGGCGCAAAGAACCCTGCTGCCAGGGTGCCAACTCGACGTAATCGTTGTTTGAAGTCGCCTTCATTAAAATGAAAAAGCTCACAATAGGCAATGAGAATCGGCAATGCCACAGCCGATTCTTTGGCGAAAAGCGCCAGCAAAAAGAGTATAAGGGTCAAAACGATAAGATACGTCTTGCCACTTTTGCGATAGCGAAGATAGCAATAAAATGCGGTCAGGAAGAAGAGCGACAGCCAAGGGTCAGTAATGCCGGAAATCCAGGCAACAGATTCAGCGTGAACCGGATGGACGGCAAACAGTGCCGCTGTAATCAGCGCCGTTTGTGGGCGTTTGGTAATCTCTTTGCAGACAATGTAGACCAGCCACGTTACGGCTGCATGAATGATTACATTTGCCAGATGCCAAGCCCATAATGTCGTTCCAAATAAGGCATAGTTGAAGGTGAAGAGAACGCCGAAGAGCGGGCGGTAATAGAGTTGTTCCGACATCATTTCAATATTGACGAACGACCACACCCCCGAGGTGAAATGCAACGGCAAATTCTGCAAACTTCTGATGAGCACATTGCCCAAAACCTGCTGCGAATCATCGGTTGCATAGCCCAGCCACAACGTATTGATTGAGGTAAGAATTGCCAGCGCGACCGGAATGAGCGAGGAGGCGCGGCGTAAGCGTTCGCGGACAGAAACTTTCCGTCTTGCTTCGTGTGTCACCGCAGATTCTTTAGCTGCATGGCGCCCAGCGACACTTGAAGGTACGGGAAGAGAAGCTGCTTGATTTGCTGATTTTCGTTTTGACATCGGTTTTGTAAATCGCACACGGCGCTCCGGCTCCGGCAAACGGCTGCCGTAAACCGCAGACCATCTCAATCTGAGAGCCTAAATTCTAAGCAGGCAAGGCACAGTCGCGCAAGCAGAGGCAAACTTCAGGCAGAATTGTTGCCAAGCGTCGGCGCAGGTAGCCTAGACTGTCAGTTTGCGATATTGAGCTACAAACCCATTGGAATCATGGCATGACTGCTTGAAAGGTTCTATTACTTCTATGCACCTGCTAATAAAAAACGCAAACTGACAGTTTAGGCTACCGTTTGTCTGAAAATTCCAGCAAGCAACACCCGCAAAAAATCTGCATCTGACAGCAGGAGGCGCTACCCATCCATAGGCAGGATGCGCCGGTTGTGCCATACTTCACTGGGTTGAAATTTGGGAACGCGAGCCCAGAAATCTCCGTAGAGGTGATATGCGATTTCTGTCATCCGGCGCTTTGTGGCTGCTGTTACTGAGCGCCATCATCATTTTTTTCTATCTGCTCAAGCTTAAACGCCAACGGCGCGTCGTCTCCAGCGTCTTTTTATGGCAACGGGTGTTGGAAGAGATAGAAGCCAATGCGCCGTTCAAAAAGCTGCGCCGCAGTCTGTTATTGTTACTGCAACTGTTGATACTGGCGGCGTTGGTCTTTGCCTTAGCGCGTCCCTTGCTGAAAACTCACGCCCTCGCTTCCGGCAGTTCGATCATCATCATAGATTCCACCGCCAGCATGAGCGCGAAGGATGAAGACGGACGCTCACGACTCGACCAAGCCAAACAACTTGCCGGTGAGATGCTTGACAATCTCAGCAGCAGTGACCGCGCCGCGCTTGTCGAAAGTTCTTCGCGGGTCACGGTTCGCAGCGCCTTAACCTCTGACCGGGCGGCGTTGCGGGCGGCATTGAATGACATCGCCGAAACTAACGCGGCAGGCAATCTTGCCGAGGCGTTGTTGCTTGCCGAACAATTAGCGAAAGCCGAACGCGATGCCAGCATTGTTGTCATCACGGATGGCGGCGCATCAGCAAACGCCATAAGTGGGAATATCAATGCGGCGCAAAAATCGGCGCAAACAACCGCCGTGCGGATGGTGCGCGTTGGTCGCCGTGCTAATAATGTCGGCATTGTGGCGCTCAATGCGCGTCCGAATCAAGCAACAGCGAAACAAGAACTCTTTGCTTCCGTTGCCAATTTCAGCGATGCGGAACGCGAAGCCAATCTGACATTGAAGATAGAAGGGAATGTTGCTGATGTCCGCACTGTGAAGTTGGCGGCAAATGACCATCTAGCTGTCGTCTTTGACGCCTTGCCACAAACCGGCGGGCTTGCCGAACTGAGTATGCAGATTGAAGACGACCTCGCGGCGGATAATACCGCTTACACCATGCTGCCCGATTCGCGGCAACTGCGGATTGCCGTCGCCAGTGACAATCCGTTTCTATTGCAGGCAGTCGCAGTCAATCCGGCGATTGAAGCCCGCAAACTCAATGCCCCAGGCGCGGCAATTGACGGCTTCGACTGTGTGATTACCGATGGCAACATCGCTGCTGAAATCCTGGCGACGAATAAACCATTACTTGCTATCAATCCTGCGGACAGTGCGGGATACTGGCAAACTGTCGGGCAACTGGACAATCCTTCTGTCAGCAATGTGAATCAGGCGCATCCGGTGAATGCCTATTTGAGCTTCGCCGATTTGCATATTGAAAGCGCCGCCAAACGCGAAGTTAGCGCGTGGCTCAGACCCATTGCGCAGAGCAATAATGACGGGCTGATATGGGCGGGAGAGCAGAACGGCAGGCGCGTCGTCATGCTCGGTTTCGATTTAGCAAAGAGCGATTTGCCGCTCAAAATAGAGTTCCCGATTCTGTTGGCAAATGCGCTTTCGTGGCTTGCCGGACGCGAAACAGTAGCCGATGACCGGGCAATTCGCGCCGGTCAACCCGTCGCCGTGCGTGTGGCGGCAGAGAAAGCGGAAATCACCTTGCCGGATGATGAGACAACAGAAGTCGCTTTACGTGACGGCGCGACCACCTTTGCCGACACCATGCAAACGGGCATTTATAAAGTGAAAGATGCGCCTTCATTTGCCGTAAGTCTGTTGAATGAATCGGAGTCAAACACCACGCCACGCGATACGATTCAAACGCGCAACGGCGAAGTGACCGGACAGGCGGAAGAGTTTGCGGCGGAGCGCGAAATCTGGCGCTGGCTTTTGGCATTGGCGCTCGCCATTTTAGCTATTGAATGGTGGGTCTATCATCGCCGAATTACTGTCTGAAACATTTGGCAGAAGTGTCTTTCTGCTTATTAGGGCTGAATCGGAAAAGAGTACATTTAGTGCAAGGCAATTTCTGATTATGTAAATTAGGTGTAAAATTGCCCTGATACTATATGAAAAAACACATAACACCAGCAGCTATTATTGCTCTAAAAGAAGCATTAACCAACATCTATTGGTATAAGAATGATTTACGCAGTTTTCTCTTCTCAACATTAGGCAATTCTTCAATTTTAGCTGGTTTAAACTGGAAGGATTACAAACGAAATATCATTGCGGCACTAATTGATTATTTGACTCGAAATGAAGATAGATTTCAGCCCGAATTGGTTCGCTTGATGAGTGAAGTTGCACATATTGATGACTTCACACACTTAGAACGATTGGAGAATGGGAAAGAGAAAGCTAAAATTGCCAAACAATCTGTAATCGCTTTACGAACCTACACATCAGGTCACACTGAATTAGTTAATGAACAGAAAGAGGCTGAAAAGCGCCGAAAGGCAGCACATGAAGCGCGTTTGAAAACTAATGCTGTTAAAGAAAAGCTAAACGAACTGACTCTTGAATACTTTCAACTACTAAGGGCTGAAGATCCTCAAAAGCGAGGGTACAGGCTAGAGCGAATCATTCAGGAACTTTTTGAATTATTTGATCTTGATCCGAAAGCATCATTCAAGATAGTAGGCGAACAGATCGACGGTGCTTTTACATTTGATGGTACTGATTATTTGTTTGAAGGCAAGTGGCAACAAGACTTTGTTTCAGCGAATGATCTTGATTCATTTGCGACAAAACTTTCAAGAAAACTCGATAATACACTTGGCTTATTTTTATCAATCAACGGATTTTCTGAAGACGGAGTTAAAGCGCATTTATCAGGAAAGAGAGTTTTACTTCTGATGGACGGCAGTGATTTGATGGCTGTACTCGAAGGACGAATTGACCTTAATCAACTTCTTTTAAGGAAGCGCCGCCACGCTTCTCAAACCGGGAACATATACTTGAGGTTTCATGAAATATTGTGAAGGTAATGGTGTTAAATCACTACCAATCACTTACAACGCTTGCAGGTGAGCAAATGGTCTACCATCGCCGCATTACAGTCTGACTGTAATTACAAACTCACCTGACGCACCAAGTAATAGAATCGCTTGGCGACGGGTGTTAGAGTTCAACCTTCAGGTTGGTCGTAGCGTGGGGAGATGAAACTTGTGGTTTCTTCCGAACCTCACGCTTCTCATCTTCTGGTTGCGAGCCTTTGTCGAACTCGTGAAGGGCTACTTGTGAAGATACTACCAACCTGAAGGTTGAACTCTAACACCCGCTCCTGAATATGTCGCTGGTTCTTCTGTGTCGCGTAATGTGAGTTACAACAATTGTAAACGGGTAAATGAAACCGGCTTTTCGTTAATTAAATCCGCGCCGTGTTGCTTGAGCGCCTCAAAGGCTGGATGTCCGAAACTATCATTGTCGAATAATTCCTTGCCGCTTAATGAAGCCATGATTGCGGCGGTGGCGTCATGCTCTTGGCGTCGCGCTGCAAATTCAGTGAGCCACGCAATCTCAATTAAACTGCCCATTGTATCAACAATGCGGCGGGCATTGGCTTCGAGCCAGCCTTTATTGGTCGAGTTTTCTGCCAGAGCGTTGTTCAAGTCGTTGAACTGTTGTTCAAAAATCTGCCGCGTATGGGAGAGAAAATCCTTCTCCCAGCGTTCCAGAGCGCCAGCGATTTCTGATTGAAACACTGGCAGGAGATTTGACCGGGCGGCATCACGGATGATTTGCAGACAGAGCGTGTTCGGCGGTCCTTCCCACGTTTCAATAATCATGGCATCGCGGAAGAGGCGCGGCAGCACCGTGAAATCTTCAACAATGCCGTTGCCGCCTAAAATCAACATGGCTTCGCGCAATGAATCAACCACCGTCAACGCCGTGCGATACTTCGCCAGATTGGTCAGGAATCGTTGCCACATCGCCTGCTCTTCATTTGCCGGAAGCAAACCATTTTCATCAACCATAGCAATCAAGCGAAAAGTCAACAGGCGATTGCGCCAGCTTCGCGCCAGCAGTTTGACAAGAGTTTCCTGAATCAACGGCGAATCGGCGAGCGTCTGCCCAAAGGATTCGCGCTGTTTGGCATAGTTACGCGCTTCCAAAAAGCCGCGATGCAGCAAGGCGCAGGCGCTGATGGAATTATGAAGGCGCGAGACATTGATGATGTAGTTCATCAATGTCTTAAAGCCTTCCTGCGGTTCGCCAATGGCGTAAGTGGTTGCGCCGTCAAACTTCATTTCGGCAGTTGGTAACGAACGAGTACCAAGTTTGTCCTTCAGCTTTTGAAACGAGATGCGATTAACGCTGCCATCCGGTAAGACTCGCGGAACCAGAAAGACCGCGACGCCCGCCGTGCCTTTGGCATTCGCGTCATATTTTGCGGCAACCAGAAAATACTCATCCGGGTTGGAGCAGAACCATTTTTCGCCGGTCAGTGTCCAAGTCCCATCGGCATTCGCTTCGGCTCGCGTTTCAATCGCCCCGACATCGGAGCCGCCAGTGCGTTCCGTGACAAATTGCGCCCCGGCAAAAGGCGTTTCGGACGACAATAACTTTGGCAAATAGTATTCGCGCAGAAAGTCGGAGCCTTTCGCTTCGATGGCGCGAATCAAGCCGTCCGTGCAACTAACGCCGCAATTGAGCGAGGCTTCGCCGTTGTGCGCCGTGTAGTAAATCATAGCGAATTTGTGCAGATTATTACGGGCTTTGGTGAAGAGCCCAAAGTCTGCCACTTCGCGGCGCAGCGTCTCCGTATGAATGCCGAAGTCCACGCGCTCTATGGGATTTCCGGCGCGGTCAGACTTGATGATGCGCGGCAGGTTTTCCGTGCGGCTGGCTTCCCGCGCCAGATCGTTCCAGCGTCCGGCGGCGAGTGTCGCGCACTCATGCAAAGACGCAAAGATTGCCTCGCGTTCGCTCTCCGGCAGGAAGTCTGTAAGCAAGGTCTGTAAGCCCATGTCCTGCTCAAAAAAATCAGTATATTCAATGCCACGAAAATCTTTCAAATGCGCCATTATTTTTTCACCTCATGCTAGAAATGCTTGTCAGAGCGATAGTAATTTGCTGCCGAGCAAAAGACAATGCAGGAGAATACGAAAAATGATTCCAGAATCCGCTTTACGATTCGACAATCCGCGATTATCGTTTCATGGTGTAGAGTGAAACTTCAACTCAGCCAATTTCAGTCCATTTCATTTGGAGGTCAGTTAATGAAACGACTCTTTGTATTCTCGCTATTCGTCTCCCTGCTCTTTTCCACGGGCATTGCCGATGTCACTAGCAAAACAACGGACTGGTCACAGTGGCACGGCAATGACCGCACCAACATTTCGCGGGAAACCGGACTCTTAAAAGCGTGGAACGGTACGCCGCCTGCGGCGTGGTCAATCAAAGGCTTAGGAGCAGGCTATGGCTCGCTGGCAATCAAAGACAATAGTATTTTGGTTCAAGGCGTCAAAGACGGGCAAAGCACAGTCTTTTGTCTGTCTCGCGCCGATGGCAAAACCGTTTGGGCAACGGCGCTTGGTGTGGCGCTCGATCAGGATAGAGGCGGCGGACCGCGCAGTACGCCAACCATTGACGGCGACCGGGCTTATGCGCTTACGGAAAACGGCGACCTTGCCTGTTTGAAGTTGAAAGACGGTTCCGCCGTGTGGAAGAAGAATATCCTCAAAGAGTTCAAAGGTGATAACCCGCACTGGCTCATTAGTGAATCGCCTCTCGTTGACGGCAACAATCTGATTGTCACACCGGGCGGCGACGGCGCTTCCATTGTGGCGCTCGACAAGATGACCGGCAAGACGGTTTGGACAAGCAAAGAGTTGAATGACGGCGCGGGCTATTCGTCGTGTCTGGCGGTCAATGTTGGCGGCGTCAGAGCGATTGTCGGCTTTACCGATAAAGCCGGAGTCGGGGTGCGTGCCTCAGACGGCAAACTCTTGTGGCGTTATGAAACACCGTCAAATCGGACGGCGAATTGCTCAACTCCGGTCTTTGCCGATAACAAAGTCTATTACACCTCGGCATACGGAACCGGCGGCGGCTTGCTTGAATTGAATGTCGAAGGCGGCACGGTCAAATCGAAAGAGGTCTATTTCAATAAAGAGATGCAGAATCATCACGGCGGCGTCGTGTTGGTCAACGGCTATCTCTATGGCTTCTCGAATGCCATTTTGATGTGCATGGAATTTGCCAGCGGCAAAGTGATGTGGCGCAATCGCAGCGTCGGCAAAGGCTCAATAACGTATGCCGACGGACGGCTCTATCTGCTTGGTGAAAATAATACCGTAGGACTGGCAGAAGCCTCGCCTGAAGCCTACAAAGAGACCGGGCGATTCCAGATTGAAGACCAGGGCTTGCCGAGTTGGGCGCATCCTGTGGTCTGCGGCGGCAAACTCTACGTCCGCAATCAGGGGATGTTGAGTTGTTATGATGTCAAGGCAAAGTAAAGCCTGGCTAGTGGCGTAGCGGTTTCAACATTAGGCATTTCGTTTCCTCATCTTTTCAGTCTTGTGCGGAAGACGATGAACCGTTTGCCCTTTTCAATCATTCTACGGCTTTTCATTATCAGCCCTTGATTTGTGAAGCGGGATTCGCCAAAGTGTGAATCCCGTTTTATTGTCTGGAGGAGAAATGGTATGGCAATCCTGATGGAGGATCAAAGCGTTGCGGAGCGCATTCTGAATCATATCGAGCAAGGCACAACCGATCTTGGGCAGGAAGTGTGGCAGGAGCCGGTTGATAACTACCGTTCGCAGGAACAATTAGCGGCAGAAATCCAATTTGTCTTTCGCCGCTCACCGACGCCCTTTTGTCCTTCTGCCGCTTTGCCGGATGTCGGGTCGTATGTAGCGCGGGAGGCAGGCGGTACACCGTTGTTAGCGGTTCGCACTCAGGATGGTACGGTGCAAGGATTCCGCAATGCCTGTCGCCATCGCGGCGTACAACTGGCGGAGGGTTCGGGTTGCGCCAAGGCGTTCGTATGCCCTTATCACGGCTGGAGCTATGCACTTAACGGGCGGTTGCTCGGCGTGCCGCATGAGTATGGCTTTCCGGGTCTCAACAAAGAACAATACGGCTTGGTTCCGGTGAAGACTGAAGAGCGATGCGGCATGGTCTTTATCACTCAGGACGAACCCCATCTCACCGACAAATCATTTGATGAATTGCCGGAACTGTTCGCGCCGGAGCAGGAGATTATCGCTACCAGAGAAGGCGAAATTGCGGCAAACTGGAAGATTATGCTGGAAGGCTTTTTAGAAGGCTACCACATTCGTCCGACGCATCGGGAGTCATTCTATCCTTACGGATTTGACAACCTCAATATCATTGAACTCTTTGGGCGCAACAGCCGCGTTGTCTTTCCCTTCCGGCGCATCGCAAAACTGAAAGATGTGCCGCCGCAGGAGCGTCGCGTAGAGGGCTTATTAACCTACGTCTATCACCTGTTCCCGAATGTCCTTATTACGGTGTTGTCGCATCATACCAATATCGTCATCCTCGAACCTGTCGCTTTGGACAGAACCAAGACCTTCACTTACACGCTCACGAATCGCGGCAGCAGTGCTATAGAATTGCGGGAGACGGTGAAGCGCGACGCGACCTTTGTGGATCAAACCGGAGCCGCCGAAGATCGCGCCGTCATTTGCGCCATCCAGCGTGGTCTGGGCAGTGGCGCGAATCGGGTCTTCACCTACGGACTTTTTGAGAGCGCGATTGTTCACTTCCATCGCACTCTGGATGCAATTCTCGAACAAGCGCAGAGCGCCGACACAACCAGCAGGAACGAAACAGTGATGGACTGTGCTACTGCATGACGGCTGACATTCAGACACCTCTGGCGTCAAGCCATTGGTTTACGTCACGCACATCTTTGAAGTCGCACATTGCGGCTTCGCTTAAATCTTCCAACTGCGTGAGCGATAGCTTTTTAATTCGCTTACTCAATCGCTGCGATACCGAACCGAGACGACGGTTGAGCAGACGTAACGCCAGATGTAAGGCTTCCTGTTGCGAACCCTGCTGTAGTCCCTGCTGCATACCTTGTTGTAGCCCTTGTTTAATGCCCTCTTCTTTCCAACTGGTCGTCAATTCCATAATTTTCGTTCTCCTTCGCGGTTCGATTTTAGCAACTTCTCGCTGAAAAATCTCCTGTTCGACAGAGTTCAATTGCAAATAGGCGTCAACAAAAGAGGTCAACACTCTCGTCTTCCTGGCGCTGATTTTGGCGGTGGCAATCATTCGCAGGCATTCGAGTTTGGCATAGGGGCGATCCTCCGTCGCTATATTCATTCTTGCCATCAGGGCAGCGGCAATCGGATTCGGGTGATTAATGAAGCTGCGCCAGTTCAAGCGAATCAACTGCACAAGACGCGGGCGAAATTCCAGCATTACGTGATCGGGAAATTCGATACGATAGGTGTCCGGGTAAGGCTTCTTCGGTTTATCGCCGTAAAAGACCGCAATGGTGTAAATCGGCAGGCGCGTCTCCTGATGCAGATGGGCAAAGTAGAAGAAGAGGCGAGCGAAAAAGTCCTTCTCCGGGTTGCCTTGCCCTTCGAGGTTAATCAGAAAGAAGGTTTCTTTATCGGCAAATTTCGCCTTTGCCACAAGGTCGGCTTCGCGTCGTTTATCGCTGGCAATGCCGGTGAAAAACTCCTTATCGAGAAACTCTATCGAGCGTTTGTCGAGATAGATGCACATTTCGGGAAAGAACAATTCCAGAAATTCGACAAAGCAGGTTTTAAGCAGAATTTTGAAGAGCGCATCGTGGTCAATCATCGCCCTATCTCTATCACAAAATCGTTGTCGGATAAAAGGCTGTCCGCTCAGGCAATCGTCACTTCAACATCCATACCGCGCCGCGTTTCAACCAGTTTGGCGGCGGGCTGGCGCAGCACGGCGATTTCGAGAAAACCGGCGCTGCCGAAATAGGCAAAGAGTTCGTTGTTGCTGGCTTCGGCAAAATGCGTTAGCAGGCGTGTGGCTTCGTGTTTGCCGACGCGCACCCGGACGCCGCGCTGCACTCGTTCACTGGTCAACTCCTCTGCGGTGATGTTGGTGACGATGTTGCCGAAGCGGTCTACGTGAATGACATGACCGCGAATCTGATTTTCGGAATGCACCGTCGGCACAGGAGTATTGAACTTGATATAGTCGTCAATCTCTTCGCCCAACTTGCGCCAGTCAACCTGTTTGGCAACATAGGCGGCAATCGGCGCGAAGATGTCGCGCCCGTGAAAGGTATTCGACACTTTGCGGGGGAAATAGTGAGATTCTTTGAGATGCACGACACGATTTACGGTTTCGCGCTGATAGATGTAGCTGAAGATGCCATTGTCGGGTCCGATGAAATAGTATTCGTCCGTCATAACGAAGATGGGGCGGCGGTTGGAACCGACGCCGGGATCAACAACAGCAACGTGAATTGTCCACTTGGGAAACTCCTTGTAACAGCACATCAAGGTAAAGGCGGCGGCATAGACATCGTGCGCCGGAATCTGGTGGCTCAGGTCAATGATGTCAACCTCACGATTGACCATGTAAATTGCCCCTTTCATCGCCGGCACGAAATAATCGGCTTCGCCAAAGTCGGTGGTGAGCGTAATCATTCTTCTCTCAGCCATCATCCTCTCCGGTGTTAATTTTCAGGTAGTAAATACAGGGTTCGACTCCGCAGATTCTTTTTACCACAGAGGGCACAGAGGAACACAGAGAATATGGTTCATCGCCTCAACCCGACAGGTTCTTAATCAAGCCTCTATCCGCTCAATGTACCTCTGTGATACCTCTGTGTCCTCTGTGGTAAAAAAGTCTTTTCAACTTGCTTCGGCTTCGAGCAGCAGCTTGCGGTCGTTTTCATAACTCAGCCGCGCTTCCGCTTCTTCAAAGGTCAGCCACAGGGCTTCATCAGTCTCAATGCCATCGGTCTGCAATTGTCCGGCGATTGCCTTCATCAAAAAGTAATGCACAACCTTCGGCTTCTTATCACCCTTGCGCGTTCTATAGGTGTACTGAACGCTGGAAAGGTGACGGGAAATTTCCGCTTTGATGCCGGTCTCTTCTTCGACTTCGCGCACGGCGGCGGCTTCGATACTTTCGCCGGGGTCAAGTTTGCCTTTCGGGAAAGACCAGTCATCATAGCGTGGGCGGTGGACAAGCAAAACCCGCCCCGTTTCATCAACGACGATGCCGCCGGCAGCGACAATCTCTTTTATCTCATCCATACCCCGTCAACTTATCATATTCAGGATGGAATTGACACTCCGCGAATCATCAGGCTAGGCTCACTGATGAAATGAGCGAAACGAAGCAGACGACACAACCTTACTCTAACCCGGCGATTCGCGTGGTGTTGATGCCGAAAGACACCAACGCGCACGGCACCATCTTCGGCGGCGTTATTCTCAGCTACATAGACATTGCTGCCGCTACCGAAGTGCGGAAACATACATCGAAACGCATTGTCACCAAAGCGATGCATGAGGTCATTTTTGTCGCTCCGGTCTTTGTCGGCGACATTGTTAGTTTTTACACCGAACTGGTACGCATTGGACACACTTCCATAACAGTTAAGGTCATCGTCGAAGCCGAGCGCGTCCGCGATCCGAACATCCGCGCCAGAGTCACCGAAGCTGAAGTTGCCTTTGTAGCGATTGACGAAAATCGCAAACCCGTACCGATTCGTGATGAGTAGCAGATAACCGTAAGCGGATAAGCGAATAACGTTCTGTAGCATCGGTCAGTGTATTGCTGTAGACATCCGGTTACGATTGAAAAACATCTTATTTCTTTGCGGTTCTTTTGCGAATGATGAAAGCATTTCACTCCGCACAATATACCATCCCATTGCCGGAGCATCATCAGTTTCCGATCAGCAAGTATGCGCGGATTCGTGAGCGACTGCTTGCCGAAGGGACGCTTGCCGAGAGCAGTATCTTTGCGCCGGAACTGGCAAGCCGTGACGAAATTCTGCTGGTGCATACGGCGGATTACCATGACCGCTTTATCGCCGGAGAACTTAGCGCCCGGGAGCTTCGCCGCTTGGGACTTCCCTACTCTGACGCTCTGGTGCGGCGGTCGCGGTTTTCCGTTGCCGGAACGATTTACGCCGCTCGCGCCGCTTTGCAGGATGGCGTCAGCGCCAATTTAGGCGGCGGCACGCATCATGCCTTCCGCGATCATGGCGAAGGCTTCTGCGTCTTCAATGACATCGCTATCGCTATTAACCTGTTACGCGCCGAAGGCAGAATCCGTCGCACGGCGGTGATAGATTGCGATGTGCATCAGGGCAACGGCACGGCGGCAATCTTTGCCGATGAGCCGGAAGTCTTTACATTGTCGCTGCACGGCGACCGCAATTATCCGCTTGTCAAGCAACAAAGCACCGACGACGTAGCCCTTGCCGACAACACCGAAGATGAAGAATATCTTTATCTGTTGGAACAACACGCCGCGCCGGTCTTTGAGAGCTTTCGCCCCGACATCGTGTTTTATCAGGCCGGCGTTGACCCGCTCAAACAAGACCGGCTTGGCAGACTGTCGCTTTCTCATGAAGGCTTGCGGCGACGCGATGAGTTAATCTTTAAGGCGTGTCGCGCCCGTTCGCTGCCTTGTGTGATAACCTTAGGCGGCGGCTATGCCCGCGACGTTGAGGATACGGTGGAAGCGCATTGCAACACCATCCGCGTTGCTCATGAGGTATTCAACGAATGAGGAACAGCCGCGTAGCGTAGGACGTATGATGCTAAGAGTGATTGATTTTAGAATTGTAGGGAAAAGCTATAGAGGATAAGAAAATGGATGTCGAAGAGGTAGCATAGGCTTCAGCCTGTGTGGGTAAAAGGTTCACAGACTAAAAGTCTATGCTACCTCTTTCAATCATGGAGTTTTAGAATGGCAAGTAAATTTGATGAACTGCGAAGACGCGCTTCGGAAGCGGCGCGAAACCTCGATAAGAAGTTTGAGATAACCGATAAGCTCAATCAGGGTGCGCGAGTCGCCACCGACGTTTTGAAGAAAGGCGCGGACGTTGCGACTTCTACCTTTGAAACCGTTCGGGAAGAAGCAACCCGCATTGACCGCGAGCATAAGATAACGGAGACACTGGGTGATGCGGCAAAGCGCACTGCCGATGTCGTCAGCGACACGGCAAAGAGCGTTGTACAGAAAGCCGATGAAGTGGCTACGGAGACCGGCGCGAAACAGCAAGCCGAAGTCGTAAAAGAGAAGGTCAGCGAAGCGGTGGACGACGCGGCAAAAAAGTCTGGCGAAGTCTTTGACGCGGCAAAAGCGAAAAC
>Ga0187894_10003647_pt1 | contig 17028 bp, 18 predicted proteins | sample GBC1701081metaG_FD_136650 | JGI IMG/M metagenome (GOLD analysis project Ga0187894, IMG submission 136650) | White microbial mat communities from a lava cave in the Kipuka Kanohina Cave System on the Island of Hawaii, USA - GBC170108-1 metaG ...
CGAGCAGGGCATCGCGTCCTGGTACGGCCCGGACTTTCACGGCGGACGCACCGCGACGGGCGAGACTTACGACATGGGCGCCATGACCGGCGCCCACCCGACGCTGCCACTGCCGACCTGGGTGCGCGTGACCAACCTCGAGAACGGCCGAAGCGTCGTCGTGCGCCTCAATGACCGCGGACCGTTCGCGAAGGGACGCATCATCGACCTGTCCCGCGCGGCGGCCGAGCAACTCGACATGGTCCGCGCCGGCACGGCCCGCGTTGAAGTCGTGAGCCTCGCAGGCGCGGCGCAACCCGCCGCCGCGCCGCCTCCCGCAGCCGCCGCCTACTACGCCCAGGCCGGGGCATTCGGCAGCCGCGAGAACGCCGAGGCGCTGGCATCGCGCTTGCGCAACGCCGGCATCCCCGGCGTCGCCGTCACCGAGTCCGCCGCCGACGGCCGCCCGCTCTACCGCGTACGCGCCGGCCCCGCGGCGACGCTGCCTGATTTCGATGCGCTGGTCGAGCGCCTGCGCCTGGCGGGTGCCGCGGATGCGCGCCTCGCCCTCTGATCCCTTAATAATGAGTCCGCACTGCCTGAGGTCCACCTTGAGAATCCTGCCCGTCCTGCTCCTCCTCGCCGCAACCGCTTCCGCCGCCGCAGAACCGCCTGTGCCGCCGCCGCCCCGGCTCGAGGCCACGGCCTGGGTCCTCGTCGACCAGGCAAGCGGGCAGGTGCTGGCCGGGCATCGTGCGAACGAGGCGATCGAGCCCGCAAGCATCACCAAGCTCATGACGGCCTATGCGGTGTTCCACGCGCTCAAGGAAGGCAAGCTCAAGCTCGATACCGGGGTTCCGGTCAGCGAGCACGCCTGGCGCTCCGAGGGCTCGCGCACCTACCTCGACCTCGGCAGCCAGGTGCCCGTCGAAGTCCTGATCCAGGGCATGATCGTGCAGAGCGGCAACGACGCGACCATCGCGCTCGCCGAAGCGGTCGCCGGCACCGAGGACACGTTCGCTGCGCTCATGAACCAGTACGCCGAACGGCTCGGCCTCGCCGAGAGCCACTTCCAGAACGCGACCGGCCTGCCGGGCGACAACCACAAGATGTCCGCCGCCGACATCGCGCAGCTGACGCACGCGATCATCCGCGAGTTTCCGGAGTACTACCGCTGGTACTCGCAGCGAGAATTCACCTGGAACAACATCCGCCAGCCGAATCGCAACGGCCTGCTCGAGCGCGACCCGAGCGTGGACGGGGTGAAGACCGGCATGACCGAGGCCGCGGGCTACTGCCTGGTCTCGTCGGCGAAGCGCGAGGGCATGCGCCTGGTCGCCGTGGTCGCCGGCACGAAGAGCATGAAAGCACGCGAGGACGCGAGCCTCGCCTTGCTGAACTACGGGTTCAGCTTCTACGAGACGCGCGTGCTCAGGAAGGGCGGCGAGGAGCTCGCCGTCCAGCGCGTGTACCAGGCGCGCGGCGGGCGCGCGGCGGTCGGACTCGCCGGCGACCTGCTGGTCACGCTGCCGCGCGGCCAGGCGGATCGCGCCGAGTTCAGGATCGAGCTCGCGCCGCGCGTGTTCGCGCCGCTGACCAGGTCCGACCGCGTCGGCGTGCTGCGCGCGCTCGTGGACGGCAAGGTGGTGGCTGAGGCGCCGATCCATCCGCTTGCCGAGGTGCCGCGCGGCAACATCTTCCGCCGGATCTGGGACACGATCCTGTCCTGGTTCGCCTAGGGAACGCCGCATGCCGCTGCCCCTGGTCTGGCTCGACGGGCGCCTGCTGCCGCTCGAGGAAGCGCGCATCTCCCCGCTCGACCGGGGCTTCCTGTTCGGCGATGGTGCCTACGAGGTCCTGCCGGTCTACGGCGGCCGCGCCTACCGCTTCGACGCGCACATGGCGCGCCTCGACCGCAGCCTCGCCGAGATGCGCATGACGCCGCCGCTCGAACGCACCGAATGGCTCGAAGTCTTCGGCAAGCTGGTGCACGGCAATGGCGGCGGCGACCTGCTGCTCTACGTGCAGGTCACTCGCGGCGTCGAGCCGGAGCGTTTCCACGTCCCGCAGGCGAATACGCGCCCGACCGTGTTCGCCTGCGTGCAGAAGCTCCCGGTCGTGCCGGCCGCGGCCATCGAGAAAGGCGTCGCGGCGGTGACCGCAGCCGACATCCGCTGGTCGCGCTGCGACATCAAGTCGACGTCGCTGCTCGGCAACGTGATGATGCGCTGGCTCGCGGCAGATGCGGGCGCAGCCGAGACCATCCTGCTGCGCGACGGCCAGTTGACCGAGGCGAGCGCGAGCAGCGCGCACGTCGTCCGGGACGGGCGCCTCGTGACGCCGCCGCAGACCAACGCAGTCCTGCCGGGCACCACGCGCGGCGTGATCTTCGAACTCGCAGAACGCGAGGGCATCACATCGGAGCGCCGGCCCGTGACCGAGGCGGAGCTGCGCTCGGCCGACGAACTGCTGATCGCCTCGGCCGGCGGCGGGATCCGCGCCGTCACCTCGCTCGACGGCAAACCCGTGGGGGCCGGCGCCCCGGGCCCGGTGTACCGGAAGGTCTACGCGGCCTTCGAGGCCACGCAGCGGGAGTTTTCGACCGGGCTGCCGGGATGAGCGGCGGCGACGAGCTGTTCAAATTCCCGACCGACTTTCCGATCAAGGTCATGGGCCGCGACACGGAATCCTTCCGCACGCTGACGCTCGCGATCGTCGAGCGCCACGCGGGCCCGGTCGCGGCGGATCGCATCAGCGAACGCGCGAGCAGCAAGGGAAAGTTCCTCGCGCTCACCTACACGATCCGCGCGGAAAGCCGCGCGCAGCTCGACCGGATCTACCAGGACCTCACCGACAGCGGCGTCGTGCTCGTCGCGCTCTGAAGGGGTCAGACACCTTGATATTCGTGGAGGGGTCATACCCCTCCACGAATATCAAGGTGTCTGACCCCTCCGTGCTCCCAGTAGCCGTCCCAGTCGATTCCCAGCGCGCGGCAGGCGAGCGGCGCGAGGGCGTCCGCTTCGGCTGCGACGCTGGTCCGCGCCCCTTCCGCCGCAAGCTGGGTCATCGTGAGGCCTGCCAGCCCGCAGGGGTTGATGCGACGGAAAGGCTCGAGGTCCATGTCCACATTGAGCGCAAGCCCGTGGTAGCTGCAGCCGCGCCGCACGCGCAGGCCGATGCTCGCGAGCTTGCGCGGCCCCACGTAGACCCCTGGCGCCTCGCGCCGGCCCGCGGCCGCGATCCCGTGCCGCGCGGCCAGCGCGACGACCGCACTCTCGAGCGCGACCACCAGCTCGCGCACGCCCATGCGAAGGCGCCTCATGTCGATGAGCGCATACATCACGAGTTGCCCGGGCCCGTGGTAGGTCACCTGCCCGCCGCGGTCGATGCCGACTACCGGGATCGCGCCGGGCGCGAGCACGTGTTCGGGCTTGCCGTTCAGGCCCTGGGTGAAGACCGGTTCGTGCTCGAGGAACCAGAGCTCGTCGGGCGTCGCCTCGGTGCGCGCGTCCGTGAACGACTGCATGGCGCGCCAGGCGGGCTCGTAGGCGACGCGCCCGAGGCGACGGACGATGGCGGTCACGCGGCCACGACGATCTCGGCCTCGATGTGCTTCGTGGCCGTGAGCGAGTTGGAGACAGGGCAGCCCTTCTCCGACTTCTCGAGCAGCTGCCGGGCCCGCGCGGGGTCGCTGCCGGGCGGCACGACGAGTCGCGCACGGATCGTGATCTCGGTGAAGCGGCTGTTGCCGTCGACGCGCTCGAGCTTGCCCTCGACGTCCGCCGACAGCTCGCGCCACTCGAAGCGCGAGGCTTTGGCGATCGCGCGGAAGGTCATCATCGTGCAGTCGCCGAGCGCCGCGAGCAGCAGCGTCTCGGGTGACCAGTAGCCGCCCGGGCCGCCCCATTCCGGCGGCGGCAGCGACTGGATCCGCGCGAGCCCCTCGGAGTCGAGATTTACCTCGCCCTCGGGCCCGAGACCGATGTGCACGCGGTACAGGTGCGGAAGCGGGTGCATCAGCGGGCGCCGAGGCCGCAGTTGTTGCCCTTCAGCGCCTGCTCGGCGCGGTAGCTCGAGCGCACCATCGGGCCCGAAACGCACTCCAGGAATCCGCGCTCGAGTGCCGCCTCGCGCAGCAGGAGGAACGCTTCGGGCGTCACGTAGCGTTCGACCGGCAGGTGATGCGCCGTCGGCCTGAGATACTGGCCGAGCGTCAGGATGTCGCAGCCGATCGCGCGCAGGTCGTCCATGGCCGCGACGACCTCGTCGTCGGTCTCGCCCAGCCCGAGCATCAGGCTGGTTTTGGTGAGCACGCCGCGGCGGTGACTCTTCGCGTGCGCCAGCACGTCGAGCGTCTGCCGGTAGCCCGCGCGCGGGTCGCGCACCGGGTGCGTCAGCCGCTCGACCGTCTCGACGTTCTGCGCGAACACCTCGATGCCGGAATCGACGACTGTCTCGACGTCGGCGCGGACGCCCTGGAAATCGGGTGTCAGCGCCTCGATCGCCGTCTTCGGATTGGCCTCCTTGATCGCACGCACGCAGGCCGCGAGGTGCGCGGCACCGCCGTCCGGGAGGTCGTCGCGGTCCACCGAGGTCAGCACGACGTAACCGAGGCCCATCAGCGCGACCGTGCGCGCCGCGTTCGCGGGTTCCTCGCGATCGAGCCAGCCGCGCGGATTGCCGGTGTCCACCGCGCAGAAGCGGCAGGCGCGGGTGCACACCGAACCCATGAGCAGCAGCGTCGCGGTGCCGGCATTCCAGCACTCGCCGATGTTCGGGCAGTGCGCTTCCTCGCAGACGGTGCTCAGCCGGTGCTCGCGCACCGTCTCGCGCAGCGACTCGTAGCGCGCACCGGTCGCGAGCGGCGCGCGCAGCCAGCGCGGCTTGTGACCCGGCGCGAACGGCAGGCTGCCCGCCGACTTCTTGACGCCGTCGCGGATCGCGGTAAAGCCCTGGGGCGTGACGAATTTCTCCCCGCTGCGCACGGGCTTGCGCTCAACTGCGATCGGAATGCCTTTCAGATCAGCCACTTGTGATGAGTCTCTCGCCGGCGAGACTGCTATTTTATCCGACCGGCGACGAGAGGACCGGATGCCGGGACTTGCCGAGGCGAAGTTCGGCATCGAGCTCGGCCAGGCGCGCAGGCGTACCGATGTCGCGCCAGGCACCGGCATGGCGCTGTCCGGTCAGGCGGCCGGCAGCCAGGGCTGCATCGAACAGTGGCTTGAGTGCCCGGAAACCGGGCGTGCAGCCGTCGAACAGCGCCGGAGCGAGCAGCGAAATGCCGGAGAACGTGAGCGTCGTGGGTCCCGTTGAAGCGCGGCCGCCGGGATCGAGCCCGTAGTCGCCCTGCGGATGGTGCTCCGGGTTGTCCACCAGTACGAGGTGCGCGAGCGAGCCGGGCGGCGCGCGCAGCGTCCGCAGCTCGAAGTCCGTCCAGATGTCGCCATTCAGCACCATGAAGGGCGCGTCGCCGAGCAGCGGCAGCGCCGCGACGATGCCGCCCGCGGTGCCGAGCGGCTCGGGGCCCTCCTCGCTGTAGCGAATCGCGATACCGCGTGAGGCACCGTCGCCGAGTACCTCGCGAATGCTATCGCCGTGCCAGGAAAGGTTGATGACGACATCCTGCACGCCGATCGCGGCGAGCGCGGCGAGGTGGAATTCGATGAGCCGGTGCCCGCCGACCTGGAGCATCGGCTTCGGCAGCTTCTCGGTGAGCGGGCGCATGCGCTCGCCGCGGCCCGCGGCCAGGATCATTGCTTTCACCGCGCCTGGCCCGCGCGGCGGTGCACGGCGGCGAACGCCGGCACGACGCTGCGCCGCAGGTACGCATCGAAATCCGCGAGCTCTGCCAGCGTGCCGGTGACCGCCAGCGTGTAGTCGAGCACGCGAGGCAGGTCGGCGAGGTAGCCCGGCTTGCCGTCGCGGTGCCACAGGCGCGCGAAGATGCCGAGCACCTTGATGTGGCGCTGCAAGCCCATGCGGTCGAACCAGCCGACGAACTCGTCGCGGTCCGCACCCACCGGTATGCCCGCCTGCGCGGCCCCGGCGCGGTAGCGGTCGAGCCAGGCATTGAGTTGCGCGCGCGGCCAGACCACGTAACAGTCCTTGAGAAGCGAGACGAGGTCATAGCTGACGGGCCCGCGCACCGCATCCTGGAAGTCGACGATCCCGGGGTTGCCGCCGGGACGCACGAGCAGGTTGCGCGAGTGATAGTCGCGGTGCACCAGCACGGGCGGCTGCGCCAGTGCCTGCCCGGTCAGCCAGTCGAAGGCCGCTGCGATCATCGAGCGCTCGCGGGCATCGGGCGCGAGCGACAGGTGGCGCGCAAGGAACCACTCCGGGAACAGCTCCATCTCGCGCACCAGGAGTTCACGGTCGTAAGCCGGCAGCGCCTTGGCGTCCCCCGACTGCAGGCGCACGAGGGCGTCGATCGCGTCGGCGTAGAGTGCCTCCGGGTTTGCGCCCTCGCCGAGCGCCTCGAGATAGTGCTGCCGGCCGAGATCGCCCATCAGCACGAAGCCCTGCTCCGTGTCCACGGCGAGCACGGCCGGCACATGCACGCCGGTCGCGGCCAGGATGCGCGCGACCCGCAGCCACGCGTCGAGGCTCTCGCGCTCGGGCGGCGCATCCATCGCGACCTGCGTGCCGCCGCCGCGATGCACGCGGAAATAACGCCGGAAGCTCGCGTCGGCGGACGCGAGCGCAATGCGCTCGACGGGCGGGCCCGGCAGGCCCGCGATCCATCGTTCGAGTTTCTGGAGCCGTGGATCCGCGTGGTCGTTCGTGGTCATGCAGGGGCGACGGCCGGGGTGCCCGCATTATAGACTTGCCGCATCCCGTGATTTCCCGACGAGTCATTGTTCTGCTTGCCGCGGCCGGCATCTCGCCGGCGGCGATCGCCGCCGAATGCGCCTGGCCGGTCGAGGATACGGCTGCCGTTGCGGCCGCTGTCGCGCCGCCGGCAATGGGCGTTGAGGCCAAGGACCCGGACGAGCTGCCGATCGAGGTCCGCGGCGGCCCGGGGACCGAGCTCTCGCGCGAGGGAGACGCGAAGCTGACAGGCGGCGTGACAATCTCGCAGGGCGATCGCCACCTGTCGGCCGATTCCGCGAGCTACGACGCCTCCGAGCGCCGTTTCGACGTCGAGGGCAACGTCGAATTCCGCTCGCCGGAGCTGCGGCTGAAGGGCGGCTCGGGCAGCTGGAACGCGCTCGGCACCGGCCAGTTCACCGGCGCGGAATTCGAGCTGCCGCAGCGGCCCGCGCGCGGATCCGCCGCCGAGCTCGCGATGACGCGCGAGGGCGTGCTGAAGCTCGCCGACGTGCGCTTCACGACCTGCCCCGCGGGCAGCACGGACTGGGAACTGCGAGCCTCCCGCATCGAGATCGACCAGGAGACGCAGCAGGGCCACGGCCGCAACGTGCGCATCGACCTCAAGGGCGTGCCGATCCTGTACACGCCGGTCATCAGCTTCCCGGTCGGGCCCGCGCGCAAATCCGGCTTCCTGTTCCCGTCGTTCGGAAACTCGGACAAGAGTGGCTTCGAGCTGGGCGTGCCGTACTACTTCAACCTCGCGCCGAACTACGACCTGACGCTCACCCCGTTCCTGCTTTCGCGCCGCGGCTTCGGCCTCGGCGCGGACTTTCGTTACCTGACCGGCCGCAGCCACGGCAAGATCGACACCGACTACCTGCCTAACGACGATCTCTACGGCGACGACCGACGGCTGTCGACGCTCGTGCACCGCACCGACGTCACCGACCGGCTGCGCTTCGACGCGAATCTCGCGGACGCGAGCGACGACCGCTATTTCGAGGACTTCGGCCTCGGCCCGGACGGCACCAGCATCACGTTCCTCGACCGCAACATGCGGCTCGCCTGGCTCGGGCAGGGCTGGCGCCTCGACGGGCTCGTGCAGGACTTCCAGGTCATCGACCGCGACGTTGCCCCGCTCGACCGTCCGTACTCGCGCCTGCCGCAGCTCATGTTCACGGGGCTATGGCCGCTGCCGGCCGGCTTCGAGGCCTCGCTCGACGCCGAAACGGTCTGGTTCGAGCGCGACGTGGGCGTCACCGGCCTGCGCACCGACGCATTGCCCCAGATCGCCTGGGGGATCCGCGGCTCCGGCTACCACCTCGAGCCGAGCGCGGCCTGGCGCGCGACGGCCTATCAGCTGTCGAACACCGAGCCGGGCGCCGATGACTCGCCGACGCGGAACGCGCCGATCCTGTCGCTGGATGCGGGCCTCGTGTTCGAGCGCGAGGCCGGCGAACGGCAGCAGTTCCTGCACACGCTCGAGCCGCGGCTACGCTACACCTGGATCCCGTTCCGCGACCAGGACGACCTGCCGTTGTTCGACACCGCGCTGCCGGACCTGAACCTCGTGCAGCTGTTCCGCAGCAACCGCTACGTCGGCGCCGACCGGCTCGGCGACGCAAACGAGCTTGCGGCGGGAATCACCACGCGCCTCCTGCGCGCCGAGAACGGCCAGCAGTACCTGACGGCGACGATCGGCCAGCGCTTCTACTTCGAAAGCCCGGCGGTCGTGCTGCCGGGCGAGATTCCGGAGAGCCGCAGCGCATCGAACCTGGTCGGCGAGATCGAACTGACCGCGTGGCGCAGCTGGGGTGCCCGCGCCGCCATGGAGTGGGACGGCGAGAGCTCGAATACGCTGCGCGGCGAGGGCAGCATCCAGTACCGGCCGTCCGAAAGCACGGTCGTCAACCTCGGCTACCGCTACCGTGAAAGCCTGCTCGAGCAGTGGGACGCGGCGCTCGCCTGGCGGCTGTCGCCGGCCTGGCAAATCTACGCGCGCCAGGTCTATTCGACCAAGGAAGACAAGTCGATCGACCGCTTCGCGGGCTTCGAGTACTCTGGCTGCTGCTGGCGCCTGCGGCTGCTGGGGCGGAATTACGTGTCCAACCGCACCGGCGAGAGCGACAATTCCATCCTCCTGCAGGTGGAACTCACCGGCCTTTCCTCGGTCGGAACCCGCAGCGGCACTTTCCTGGAAAGCGCCATTCGGGGATACTCCCCCGCCACTTCAGCCACCCGACCCCGACCCCGGATCCCATGACCCGAACCCTCGCCGGCCTGCTGTCACTCGCGCTGCTCGCAAGCCACGCCCACGCCCAGACGCGCGACATGTCCTCGACCGGTGTCGCCCTCGACCGCGTGATCGCGATCGTCAACGAGGGCATCGTGATGCAGAGCCAGCTCGACACGCAGACCGCGATGATCGAGGACCGGCTGCGCGGGCAAGACACGCAGCTGCCGCCGGCCGACGTCATCCGCAAGCAGGTTCTCGACCGCCTGATCCTGCAGGAGATCCAGATCCAGCGCGCGGGACGGCTCGGGGTGCAGGTGCCCGATGAGATGCTCAACGAGGCGCTGCGCGACGTCGCGGAACGCAACAAGATCCCGTTCGAGCAGATGCCCGCGATTCTCGAGGCCCAGGGCGTCGACTACGCAAGCTACCGGGATGAGATGCGCCGCGAGATCATGATGCAGATGCTGCGCCAGCGCGACGTGTTTCCGCGCATCTATGTCTCGCCCCGCGAACTCGAGCAGGCGCTCGAGCGCGAAGCCAGCCAGGCAGGCGTCAACACGGAGTACGACGTCTCCCACCTCCTGCTGTCGCTGCCGGAGTCCGCGACGGTCGAGGAGATGGCGAAGGTCGAGGACCTCGCGCGCGACATCCGCCGCCGCGCCATCGAGGGCGAGGAATTCGGCCAGCTCGCGCTCGCCTACTCGAAGGCGCAGTCCGCGCTCGAGCGCGGCAAGCTCGGCTGGCGCCGGCTCGGTCAGCTGCCGCAGTTCATCGCCGATCAGGTCTCGAACCTCGAGCCCGGGCAGGTCAGCGAGCCGGTGCGCACGCCGACGGGCTTCCACCTCGTGCGTCTCGACGGCGTACGCGGCGGCGACAGCGGTCCGGTCATGGTCGAGCAGGTCCACGCGCGCCACATCCTGATGCGGCCGAACGAAGTGCAGGACGACGCGACGACGCGCCAGCGGCTCACGGCGATCCGCGATCGCGTGTTGGGCGGCGAGGACTTTGGCGCGCTTGCAAGCGTGACCTCGGAGGACCCGGGCTCGGCGACCCATGGCGGCGACCTCGGCTGGACCGCCCCGGGGTCCTTCGACCCGCAGTTCGACGAGGTGCTCGCCGGCCTCACGGAGAACCAGATCAGCGAGCCGTTCCGGACGCAGTTCGGCTGGCACATCGTCCAGCTGCTGGGCAAGCGCACCTACGACCAGAGCGACGACATGCGCCGCCAGCGCGTGCTGACCGCGCTGCGCGAGAGCAAGGTCGACGAGGAAACCGAGCTGTGGCTGCGACGCATGCGCGACGAGGCCTACGTCGAGATCAGGAACCCCTGAGCCTTCGGCGGCTGGTCGTGACGACCGGCGAGCCCGCGGGCGTCGGCCCCGACCTCGCGCTCGCCGCGGCCCTGCTCGACTGGCCCGCGGAGCTGGTTTTTGCCGGCGACCCGGACCTCCTCGCGGAGCGCGCTGCGTCGCTCGGCCTCTCGCCCGCGATTTCCCTGTGGCGCGAGGAAACACCGCCCGCGCCGCACCGCGCCGGCACGCTGCCGGTGCTGCCGTTGCAGCTCGCACGCATGGCCGTAGCCGGGCGCCCTGACCCCGTCAATGCCCGCTACGTGCTCGGGCTGCTCGACGCCGCGGCCGACCACTGCCTGACCGGGCGATTCGATGCGATGGTCACCGCGCCGGTGCAGAAATCCTCGATCAACGACGCCGGCATCCCGTTTCGCGGCCACACCGAATACCTCGCCGAGAAGAGCGCTGGCGCGCATCCCGTCATGCTGCTGGTTGCCGGGCGCCTGCGTGTCGCGCTGGCGACGACTCACCTGCCGCTTGCCGACGTGCCGCGCGCCGTCACGCGTGAGTCGCTCGAGCGAATCGTGCGCGTGCTGGACCAGGGCCTGCGGGAAGACTTCTGCCTTGCCACGCCGCGTATCCTGGTCTGCGGGCTCAATCCGCACGCCGGCGAAGGCGGCCATCTCGGTCGCGAGGAGATCGATGTCATACGCCCGGCGGTGGCGGCGCTCGCCGGGCAGGGTCTGGTCATCTCGGGCCCGGTGCCCGCCGACACGGCCTTCACGCCGGCCTCGCTCGAGCACGCCGACGCGGTGCTGGCGATGTTTCACGATCAGGGCCTGCCGGTGATCAAGCATGCGGGCTTTGGCAGCACCGTCAACGTGACGCTCGGCCTGCCGTTTCGTCGCGTCTCGGTGGACCACGGTACGGCGCTCGACCTCGCCGGCACCGGGCGCGCAGACCCGGGAAGCCTGTTCGAGGCCATCCGGCTCGCCGGCAGTCTCGGGCGGGGCTGACCTCCGCCTTGCTGCGCGCGCGCAAGCGGTTCGGCCAGCATTTCCTCCATGACCCGGGCGTGCTCGCGCGCATCGTCGCGGCGATCGACCCGCGGCCCGGGGAGCGCGTCGTCGAAATCGGCCCGGGACGCGGCGCGCTGACGCTGCCCCTGCTCGAGCGCTGCCGGCGGCTCGACGCGATCGAGATCGACCGCGACCTGGCCGCGGAACTTCCGGCCCGCGCCGCGGGCGCGGGCGAGCTCGACGTGCACGTGGCCGACGCGCTTGAATTCGATTTCGCGCGGCTGCGCGGTTCGGGGCCGAAGCTGCGTGTCTGCGGCAACCTGCCGTACAACATCTCGACGCCGATCCTGTTCCACCTCCTCGAGTCACGCGACGCGATCAGCGACATGCACTTCATGCTGCAGAAGGAGGTCGTGGACCGCATGGTCGCGCCGCCCGGCGGCAAGGAGTACGGCCGACTCACGGTGATGCTGGCCGCGGCCTGCGCGGCAAAGTCGCTGTTTCGCGTCGGCCGTGGCGCGTTCCAGCCCCCGCCGGCGGTCGACTCGGCGGTCGTGCGCCTGATCCCGCACGCCGCTGATCCGTTCCCGCTGCCGGATCCCGCCCGCTTCGCGCGCGTCGTCGCCGCCGCTTTCTCGATGCGGCGCAAGACGCTGCGCAATTCTCTGCGCGGCCTGGTGGACGAGGCCGGCTTCGGGGTCGCGGGCATCGACCCCAACCGGCGCCCGGAGACGCTGGCGCCCGCCGAGTTCGCGTGCCTCGCGGCGTTGGAGGGGTCAGACCCCTTGACGCTTCTGAAGGGGTCAGACCCCTTCAGAAGCGTCAAGGGGTCTGACCCCTCCGTATAATGTCTGCGTGATGGACGACTACCGCCGCATCCTCCTGGTCGTCGACCTCGGCGAGCAATCCGAGGGCATCGGCGCACGGGCGCGAGACCTCGCCGCCCTGATGCAGGCAGAGCTGTCGCTGCTGCACGTGGTCGAGTACGTGCCGGTCGAACCGTTGGGCGAAACGCTCCTGCCCGCCGTGCAGATCGAGGAAGAACTCGTCCAGCGCGCGAACATGCGCCTCGCCGAATTCGCCGGGGGTCTCGGCATCGGCGCGGCCCGGCGCCAGGTCACCGCCGGCAACATCAAGGCGGAGATCGTGCGTGCCGCGCAGGAGCAGGAGGTCGACCTCATCGTGCTCGGCTGTCGCGAGCGGCGCGGCCCGTCGATCCTCTTCAATTTCACCGAAGACACCGTCCTGCACGCTGCGCCATGCGACGTGCTGGCGGTGCGCCTGCGTTAGCCGCCCCATGGACGGAAGGATCAGCGTCAACGTCGACACGCGCTACCTCGAGGACCAGTCGGATCCCGCGGAGAACCGCTACGTGTTCGCGTACACGATCACGATCCGCAACCGCGGCACGGTGCCGGCGAAACTGGTCGGGCGCCACTGGGTGATCACCGACGCGAACGGCAAGGTGCAGGAAGTCCGCGGCGAGGGCGTGGTCGGCGAGCAGCCGCACCTGCAGCCCGGCCAGGGTTTCCGCTACACGAGCGGCGCCGTGCTCGAGACGCCGGTCGGCTCGATGCAGGGCGCGTACCAGATGCTCGCGGACGACGGCGAGCGATTCGAAGCGCCGGTCCCGGCATTCACGCTCGCGATCCCCGGCACGATTCACTGAGCTTCGGCGTGGCGCACTACGCGATCGGCGACCTGCAGGGCTGCCACGCGGAGTTCATGGCACTGCTCGAACGGCTGCGCTTCGACCCGGGCCGCGACCGGCTCTGGCTCACCGGCGACCTCGTCAACCGCGGCCCTGCCTCGCTCGCCGTGCTGCGCGAGGTGAAGTCGCTCGGCCGCGCGGTCACCGTCGTACTCGGCAACCACGACCTGCACTTGCTCGCCCTCGCCTTCGCGCCGAAGACGGTCAAGCGCCGCGACCGGGAGCTCGAGGCCGTGCTGGAGGCCCCGGATGCCGCGGAGCTCCTCGACTGGCTCACGGCGCGGCCACTGCTGCACCGCGACGTCACGCTCGGCTGGACGCTGATCCACGCCGGCGTGCCGCCGCAATGGACGCTGGCCGAAGCCGAGTCCTGTGCGCGGGAGGTGGAGCGGGCGTTGCGCAAGGACCCGGCGGCGATGCTCGAAGACTTGTATGGCGATGCGCCCGACCGCTGGTCGCCCGGGCTCAAGGGCGCGGACCGGCTTCGCTTCGCCGTCAATTGCCTGACGCGCCTGCGGTTCGTCGACCGCAAGGGGCGGCTCCTGCTCGCCTACAAGGGCTCGATCGCAGACGCGCCGGCCGGGAGCCTGCCCTGGTTCCGTCACCCCGAGCGCGCGACCCGGGACGATCCGCTGGTCTTCGGCCACTGGTCGGCGCTCGGCTATCTCGCGGAGCCCGGGCTGCGCGCGCTCGACACGGGTTGCGTCTGGGGCGGATCGCTCACGGCGGTGCGCCTGGACCGTGAGTCGGTGCCGGTGCGGCTGCCGTGCCGCGGCAGCCGGCGGCCCGACGACTGATCAGTCGGCGACCTTCAGCCCCTTGCTGTTGCCGTCGTCCCGGGAGGCATCCAGTGCCTGGGCCTCGTCCACCGACTTGATGCCGGTCAGGACTTCGAACCGGAGGTCGATGCGGTTGCCGACCAGCTGGTGCGGGATGCAGTTGACGTCGCCCTTGATTTCGCTCGTCACGAACTTCGGCAGGATGCGGTCGCGGAATACCTCGACCAGCTCGCAGTCGCCCATCTCGAGGCCTCTCGGCGAGTTCTTCTTGAAGACCACCGGCTTCCACACGCCCAGCACCGGCTCGCCGACCTCCGTGTCACCGGGCTGCGGGATCGTCGGGGCGTAGAACGTGATCTTGAGGCGCGGGAATTCGGCGACCCTGCCATAGCCATATTCGCAGTTGCGCTCGACGATCTTGAGGTCGTCGCGCACGCCCATCTGCTTGAGCAGCAGCTTCATCTTGCTCTTCAGGCCGCCGCAGGTGTAGCGGGTCGTGAAGCCCATGTAGGTCAGGTCGATCTGGTGCATCGTCCAGGCGGCGGGCACCTCGGCGGGCGTGCTTTCGTCCGCGAACGCGGGAAACGCCGTGAGCAGTGCGAGGATCGGAATTGCGGCGCGGGGCGCCATCAAGGGGCTCCTTTCAGGGTCCGTAGCTGAGACCGGGTGGACGCCCGTCGGGTTCCATCCGGTCACTATAATTGCACGATGATGGTCATGCGCTTCGAGTCTGGCGGCCGGCAATACCGGGTCGACTTTGCGAAGCCCGTTTCGCTCGCCATCCCCCTGGACTTTGCGGGTGAGCAACCCGCCTGTTTCGGCGCGCCGCGCGCGGGCGCGTCGCCGCTTCGCGTCGGCAGCTTTACCGGGGACACGCGCGCGGGAGGAAGCTGCAATTGCGAAATCCTGACGCTCGCGCCGCACTGCAACGGTACGCACACGGAATGCCTCGGCCACCTGACCGACGAGCGTGTTGCGGTCAGCGAGCGCCTGCCGGGCGGGATCGAACTTGCGCAGCTCGTGACGGTTGACCCCGTGTCCGCAGAGGGCGCCGCCGAGGACAGCGACCCGCAGCCGGCGCCGGGGGATCGCCTGATAACGGCGGCCGCGCTCGCAAGGTCCGTGGCCGGCATGCCGGGTCCAGTGACCACGGCGCTCGTCGTGCGTACCCAGCGGGGCGGGGAGCCCTTGCGCAGCTACGACGCTGCGGCGCCTGTGCCTTACCTGTCTCGCCAGGCCGCCGCCTGGCTCGTCGCGCGCGGCATCGGGACATTGGTACTCGACTTGCCCTCCGCGGACCGGGCTGAAGACGGCGGACGGCTGACCGCGCACCGCGTGTTCTTCGGCCTGCCGCCCGGGTCACGCGACGCGCGCGCCGCGCAACGGCCGCGTGCGAGCATCACCGAGCTCGCGTGGATCGACGCGGCGATCGCTGACGGCTACTACCTGCTCGACCTGCAGATCCCGCCCTTCCTCACCGATGCGGCGCCGTCGCGGCCGTTGCTCTATCCCGTGCAGCCGGCATGAGCCCGGACCATTCACTCGAGGCTGCGCGCGCGCGCGACGCGGCGGATCCGGCCGGCGCACGCCGCTCGGAGTTTCATTTCCCGCGCCGGCCGGACGGCCGCGAAGTGATCTACCTGTGCGGCAATTCACTCGGCTTGCAGCCGCGCCGCGCGGCCGCCGACGTCGAGGCATTCATGGGTGAGTGGCGCCGGCTCGGCGTACTCGGCTATCACCACCCCGAAGCGGACTGGCTGAACCTGCACGAGCGGCTGCTGCCGACCGCCGCCGCCCTCGCCGGCGCGAAACCCGCCGAGGCCGTCGTCATGCACTCGCTGACCATCAACCTGCACCTGCTCATGGCGAGCTTCTACCGCCCGACGCAGGACCGGCACGTGGTCCTCATCGAGCAAGGCGCCTTCCCGTCCGATCGGTACGCGGTCGCTTCGCAGATCGCCTGGCACGGTTTCGATCCGGCGACGGCGCTGGTGCAGGTGGGCCCGCGGGCGGGCGAACACCTGCTTCGCCATGAGGAGGTCGTCGCCGAGGTCGCGCGCCAGGGCGAGCGGCTTGCCCTCGTCTTGCTGCCGGGGGTGCAGTACCTGTCCGGACAGCGCATCGACATCGCCGGCATTGCGGCGGCGGCGCACGGCGTCGGCGCGCTCGCCGGCTTCGACCTCGCGCACGCAATCGGGAACCTGCCGCTCGCCTTGCACGACTGGAACGCGGACTTCGCCGCCTGGTGCTCGTACAAGTACCTGAACGGCGGGCCGGGCGCGACGGCGGGCGCGTTCGTGCACGAGCGCCATTTCGGGAGCGGCCGGCCCCGGCTCGCGGGCTGGTGGGGGAACGACCTCGACACGCGCTTCGAGATGGCCGAGCCGTTCCGGCCCTGTCACGGCGCCGCCGGCTGGCAGGTGAGCAACCATCCGCTGCTCGGCATGGTTCCGCTGCAGTCGTCCTTCGCGCAGTTCGCGGCCGTGGGCGCCGCAGCGCTCCGCGCGCGGTCGCTCGCGCTCACGGGCTGGCTCGAACGGCTGCTCGACGAGCTGCTCCCCGGCCGCATCGAAATCCTGACTCCGCGCGACCCCGAAGCGCGGGGTGCGCAGCTCTCCGTGCGACTCAATGGCGCGGCCAGCGGCGGACGCGCCCTCTTCGACCGCCTCCTTGCGGGCGGCCTCACCTGCGACTGGCGCGAGCCGGACGTGATTCGCCTCGCGCCGGCCCCGATGTACAACTCCTTCGAGGACTGCTGGCGTGCCGTCGAGCTGATCGGCAACGCCCTCAACGCCTGACGAGCGTCACGAAGCTGAACGGATGCGCATGGCGCGCGTCCGCGGCGTGCCGTTCGCGAGATGCCTCGTGCCAGTCGTTGCGATCGAAGCCCCGGAGCCGAATGTCGCCCTCGGGCTCGGCGTGCACTTCCGTCAGCTCGAGGCGGCCTATGACCGGCCAGGCGATCGAGAAGACTTCGGCGCCGCCGATCACGAAGAGCTTCGCATCCTCCGCCCGCGCGACGGCCGTGTCGAGGTCGGCGACCCGCTCGGCGCCGGGCGCCCGCCAGCCTGCGTTGCGCGTCAGCACGAGGCTTTGCCGCCCTGGCAGCGCGCGACCGATCGAATCCCAGGTCTTGCGCCCCATCAACATCGCGTGACCCATGGTGAGCGCCTTGAAGCGCTTGAGGTCGTCGGGC
>Ga0187894_10003648_pt1 | contig 17026 bp, 11 predicted proteins | sample GBC1701081metaG_FD_136650 | JGI IMG/M metagenome (GOLD analysis project Ga0187894, IMG submission 136650) | White microbial mat communities from a lava cave in the Kipuka Kanohina Cave System on the Island of Hawaii, USA - GBC170108-1 metaG ...
CGCTTCCGAAGCCGTCCTGAACAACATCGTGGGGACAGTCCGCCTGCTGGAATGCGCGGACGAATTCGACGTCGAACGCTGTGTCATGGTTTCGACCGACAAGGCTGTCAACCCCACGAACATTATGGGGGCGACCAAACGCGTCTCCGAACTGTTGTTCCAGGCGCAGACGATGAAACTCGGCGCCAATCCGAATCTGAGCCGTCATTACTCGTGCGTGCGTTTCGGCAACGTATTGAACAGCCGCGGCAGCGTCGTTCCCATCTTCCGCGAGCAGATTAAAAACGGACGTTCCATCACGGTCACGCACCCCGATGTCGAACGATACTTCATGACCATTCCCGAAGCCGCGCAGTTGATCATTCAGGCGGGCGCGCTCGGACGGCGGGGCGAAATCTTCCTGCTCGATATGGGCGAGCCGGTGAAGGTGGTCGATCTGGCCAGGGATATGATCCGGCTGTCCGGTCTCACGCTGGGCGAAGACATTGACATCGAGTTCACGGGACTGCGCCCAGGCGAGAAATTGAAAGAAGAATTGCTGATCGCCGAAGAAGGCGCCCGGACCACCCGCTACGAGAAGATTTTCGTGGCGCCCCCTTTGCAGTATGATTTCAAGCGGCTCGGCTATTGGGTCGCGAGATTGACTGATGCGGCTGAGGCTGATGATGACGCGGCGATCTATAAAATCTTTTCGGAGATGGAAATTGGCTTCCGCCCGGCGCAGTTGAAAAATAATGAAAACGCCACAGAGCTTGTCGAGACTGGCGCATAGTATACTTGCCCCGGTTACAAGTTGAGCTTTTGAGATTGGACAATTGACTTATGATAAACCGGGCACGCGCCAAGCGCGCTTTCGATCTGAGTCTCTTCATTCTTTTGGTTCTGACGTTTTCATCCGGGCAGATTCTTTTCAGAACGCGCGCCAAGGTCCGCCAACAACCTATGGACTTCGCGCCCATTTCGTCCAGACCGGGACCGTCAAATCCAGGCGCGGCGGGCGGGCAGACGCGCCGCAACATCGGAGCCTTTTTCGATAAGTTGCGCGCGGGCGCTCCAGTGACCATCGCCTACCTGGGCGGATCAATTACCGCGGGCGCGGGCGCGAGCAATCCCGAAAAGAGTTCATTCCGGGCGCTGATCACCGAATGGTTCCGCAAACACTATCCCAGACCTGAAATCACCGAACTCAACGCCGCGATCAACAATACAAGCACAAGCGGCAGCTCGCTTTATGGCGCGCTGCGGGCGCGCCGCGACGTGGTCGCGTATAAACCCGACCTGGTCTTCGTCGAATTCGCCGTCAACGACACGAACGAAGACGAAGCCGCGACCAAAAAAGCCATCGAAGGGTTGCTGCGACAGTTACTGGTAGTCTCTCAGCCTCCCGAGGTCGTAATGCTTTATGCGACAAACGCCAAACGCGGCGTCCACGCCGAATGGCACGACGCCATCGCCGCGCACTATCAGATCCCATCAATCAATCTGCAAAATCAGGTCTGGGCGATGATTGATGAAGGCAAGGTGAAACCAGCCGAGTTCTGGCCCGCCAGTTCGCGTCCCGCCGGGTCGTGGAAAGACAGCGCCGCCCCATCCGACGCGGGGCACAAACTCTATGCCGATTTCATCATCTCGTTCCTGGCCGAGCAGGAGAAACTCAAATCCACGCCGATCCCGCGCAGTCTCCCGTCGCCGCTGGTCAGTGACGAGATGAATTACGGCGAATTCAAAGCCATAGTCGAAATCAAATCGGAACGAGGGTCGGAACGAGGGTCGGAACGAGGGTCGGAGAGAGGATCGCAAAGAAGTTCAGCGAAGGAGCGCGGCGCAAACTGGCGAATCGAACCCAACAACGACCGCACACTGCCGGCCGGGCTGCTCGTGAGCGACAAGGCGGGCGCGCAGATCGAGTACTACTTCGAAGGCACGGTCATAGGCGTTTCGTACCGCACAGGCCCCGACGCCGGAATCGTCGAATGCCTGATTGACGGCAAACCCGCTCCCGCGCCGCTGACCAGAGTTGACTGCTACAGCCACACAAACCAACTCGGCGCGCGCATCATCGCGGGCGGATTAGGCCTCGGCGAACACAAACTGACGATCCGTGTGCTGGGCGAAAAGAATCCGAAGAGTTCGGGGAATAATGTGCGGCTGGGTTATTTGTTGATCGGCGGAACAAGACCTGAAAAACTCTAGCCCAGTGGGCGCCCCGCCAAGAACAGGACTATTCGCCGGAAACAGAATTTCAAAACATCCTCTCAACGAAGGTCGAGTACTCTTTCCAAATCGGTCTCAGCGGCGCCTTGCAGATTTCCGCGTTGATTCCGTGCGCGGCGGGGCTGACGCTGCTCCCGATCCGGCTGGCCGGCGCAAAAGAGGTCAGGGCGATGGATTGAACGTCGCCTGAACCATCCCGTTAAACTAAACCTCTGGCGGCTTGCCGGCAATACCTCATGAGAAATATTGTCGCTTCTGAAGATCACGAATGTCCCCGCCCGCGGAAAAATTTCGATCTGTTGGGCGCCGACGTAGAGCCGAAGCTGCCCTCCATCCTCTTCTTTCCAGTCCGAATTGAGATAGAGCGAACACGAAATTGCGCGCTCATCCGAGTCGGAGAAACGGTCCACGTGCTTCCGGTAAAACGCGCCCGGCGGGTAGAAGGCGTAATGCGACTCGAACGAGACCAGTCCCAGAAAAAGCTCTTTGTTCAACTCGGCTCGGAGAGATTCAACCTCAGACCAGTAACGCGATTGCGCCGGCGCCAATTCATTTTCGTCGAGCCAGAGTATTTGATCGCTTCGCACATCGGCTCTAACTTGATGCTCTGCGCCACGGCCGACTCCCGCGCGCGAGAAACGCCCGGCGAGCAAAAGCCGCCGCGATTCTTCAACCAGAGCTTCAATCGTGTTCGCGGGCAGGAAATCTTGCGTCACCACCCATCCCCGCGCCGCAAGCGCGTCAACAATGTTTGAATGCTTCTGACTCATCTGATACCTCGATGGATACTCCATCCAAAGCCGATAGGCTTGGAAGAGAAGAAAATCGTTGAGACCGTGTATGCGAGTTATGGAGTAGTTGACCTCGAACTTCCCTGCTCTATCTTGCTCATCAGGCTCATCAAATCGCCGCGGTTTTGCGGGCAGACAATCTCTTTCCACTCACCCGGTCGCAGACCGCCCAACTCCCACGGCCCGATCTTTTCCCGGATCAATCGCAATGTCGGGTAGCCCACGGCGGCGGTCATCCGCCTGACCTGGCGGTTCCGCCCTTCGGTGATCGTCAAGCTGATCCACGACGTGGGAACGCTCTTTCGATAGCGAATGGGCGGATCGCGCTCCCAGACCGGCGGAGGTTCGATCAGCCGCGCCTGCGCGGGCAGCGTCATTCCGTCGTTCAACCGCACGCCGCGCGACAATCGCCTGATCGCTTCTTCATTTGGGGCTCCCTCGACCTGCGCGAGGTAGGCTTTAGGAAGTTTGTGGCGCGGGTCTGTGATCAGATGCTGGATGTGACCGGCGTTGGTCAGAACGACCAGCCCCTCGCTGTCGAAATCGAGCCGGCCCGCGGCGTAAACGTCGGGCGCGGAGATATAACCGGCGAGCGTCGCCCGCCCCGCCGAGTCTGTGAACTGGCACATCACGCGGTAAGGCTTATTGAAGATGATTAAACGATGACGATTCAATTTGCCCGCCATAAGCCTACTTGATTCCGACAAACGATGATAATCTCTTCGCCTGATTTTTGCCTTTCGATTGGTCATCGTAAGGGACGACACCATGAAACAATGAAAAAGGGCATGGAGTTCAAGCTTTAGCTTGTGGCTTCCATTTTCGAACAAGCCGATGCGGCAAGCTAAAGCTTGAACTCCATGCTTCCATTTTCGAACAAGCCGATGCGGCAAGCTAAAGCTTGAACTCCATGCCCTTTTTCGGAGGAGGTCTGATGGCGACAATTCAATTTCTGGGCGCGGCTCGCACTGTCACCGGCTCGAAACACCTGATCGAAGTTGACGGATACCGGACGCTGGTTGATTGCGGGTTGTTTCAAGGGTTGAAAGAACTGCGATTGCGCAACTGGGAGCCTTTCCCGCTCGATCCGGTCTCGATCAACTCGGTGATCCTGACTCACGCGCACATTGATCACACCGGCTATCTGCCGAAACTCGCGCGCGACGGTTTCGCCGGGCCGGTTTACGCCACTCCGGCGACGGTCGAACTGGCGCGCATCCTGCTGCCCGATTCGGCGCGGCTGCAGGAAGAAGACACCGCTTACGTCAACAAAATCGGTTCGTCGAAACACCATCCGGCGCTGCCGCTTTACACCGAAAGAGACGCCAGCCAAGCGCTCCGCCATCTGGAATCGGTCAACTACCACAAATGGGTCCAACTGACGAAGAAACTCTCGTTCGAGTTCGTGACCGCCGGCCACATCATCGGATCGAGCTTCGTTCTTTTCGATTTTGAATCGAAAGACGGTCAGCGCAAACGGATGATCATGACCGGCGACCTGGGTCGGTACGACGAGCCGATCATCCCTGATCCGTCCGTTGTTGACGAGGCTGATTACATCGTCGTCGAATCAACATATGGCGACCGCAACCACCCCGATTTCGACGTCAAAGCGAAGCTGGCTGAGATCATCAACGAAACAGCCAACCGCGGCGGCCACGTTCTGATCCCCGCGTTCGCCATCGGGCGCACGCAACAACTGCTCTACCTGATCCGCGAGATTGAAGAAGAGAATCGCATCCCGATCCTTCCCGTATTCGTTGACAGCCCGATGGCCGTCAGCGCGACGAAACTCTACCTGCGCCACAAGGAAGACCACGATCTGGACATGAAAGACCTGATGGATGAGCGCAAGAACCCGCTGGCGACGAAACGGTTCAACTTGGCGCGCACGGTTCAGGAATCGAAGAACGTCTCAGCCGAGGAAGAACCAACGATCGTGATTTCGGCCAGCGGGATGGCCACGGGCGGACGCATCCTGCATCACCTGCGCAAACGATTGCCGGATGAACGCAACACGGTGATCTTTGTGGGCTTCCAGCCCGAAGGCACACGCGGACGCCGTCTGATCGATGGCGAGAAGGAGGTCAAGATTTTCGGCGAGTTCACGCCGGCGCGCGCGCAGATCGAAAGGTTGGAGAACCTGTCGGCGCACGCCGACTCGCGGGAAATCCTGCGCTGGCTGGGCGGGTTCAAACGAGCGCCCGAAAAAGTCTTCCTGGTTCATGGCGAGCCTGGCGCGCAGGAGGCGCTGAAAGATAAGATCGTCGAAAAATTCGGATGGCAGGTGGAGATACCAGAGTATCTGGAGAAATTCGAGTTGTAATCAGCCGCAATCCTCGGTGGAGCGGTGTTGTCTGCGCCGCCATCAACATCTCAACAAAACATGGGGCATGGAGTTCAGCCTTCAGGCTGCCAGTCATGCGGCATGGAGTTCAGCCTTCAGGCTGCCAGTCATGGGGCATGGAGTTCAGCCTTCAGGCTGCCAGTCATGCGATAAAGGGCGAGTGGGCGAGATCCGGCAGCCTGAAGGCTGAACTCCATGCCGCTTTCAAGGAGACAGATATGAGTTCAATTCTCGGTCAATCCGACGCACAGGTCTTCGCCTGCCCGAAATGCAGTGAGATGATCAACACTTCGATGGCTCAGTGCGCTTACTGCAATGCGCCCGTTGATCCGCAATGGGCGGCGTGGGCGGCGAACGCGCAGGCGACGATCGCCAGCGCATTCAACCACGCCAACAACATTATGCTCGCCGCGCGCGGGATGGCCGTTCTGCTCCTGGCGAGCTACTTCCCTTGCGGAGGAAATATCGCCACAATCGCCTTGATCGCAATGATCTTTGTCTTCCCGATCCTTGTTCTGATCTGGTTCTCGAAATACCAGTGGAGCCTGCAAGGGATAGACAAAAACCACGACGACCTCAAACAATCCCGCAGCCGGATACTGAAAGCGTCAATCGTCTACGCGTTGACGATCATCGCCTGGCCTGTCATTTCGGTCATCATCGCCCTTGTCGTGGCGCTGTTCGCGGCTGCCTGACGAGAAACTTTTCGGCGTAAAGTGTTTGAGAAGATGAACGGCGCGCGCGCGTGAATGAAGGCGCTCGTTCGCTTCCCGCGCTTCGACTATCCGCGACGTTTGAGCTATATTATTCACCTATTGCTCCTGGATCAGAGCCTGCTGCTCTCATATCAGAATGACATCAGCTTCAATATCAACTAACGTGAGATCGGATGACTGCGGAGGCGCGCCTTAAGCGACCGAAAGTGTGGCCGAGCGCAACGACGAACACGCAACGAGGGATTAAGTAAGGACAATGCAAGCAAAAGCTCAACTTGAACAACAGATCAACGCACAACGACATGCCCCATCATATTCTTCAGACAGCGATCCGCAGGAGACCGCTGAATGGCTGGAAGCCTGGGATCAGATTCTCGACGAAGAAAGCCAGCAGCGCGCGGCTTATCTGCTCAACGCTCTGACTGAACGCGCCCGCTCGGCGGGTTTAGCCGTTCCTCCGCCTTCATTCAACACGCCCTACTGCAACACGATTCGCGTCGAAGACGAACTGCCTTACCCTGGCGATCTCGAAATTGAGCGTCGCATCAAGAGCATCATCCGCTGGAACGCGATGGCCATGGTCGTGCAGCAAAATAAGAAAGACCCTGGAATTGGCGGCCACATCGCGACCTACGCCTCAGTCGCCACGCTGATGGAAGTCGCCTTCAACCATTTCTTCCGCTCGACCATTCAAGATCAAGCGGGTCACGGTCAGCCGGGCGACTTCGTCTATTTCCAGGGCCACGCCTCTCCGGGCATCTATTCGCGCGCCTTTCTGGAAGGGCGTTTGTCGCGAACACAGATAGAAAATTTCCGTCACGAATTGCGCGAAGAGCCGGGGCTCTCTTCATACCCGCACCCCTGGCTGATGCCCGATTTCTGGCGGTTCCCGACAGTCTCGATGGGACTGGCGTCGCTCAACGCGATTTATCAAGCGCGGTTTATGCGCTATATGGAAAACCGCGGATTGATCCCGGCCACCGACCGCAAGGTCTGGGCGTTCCTGGGTGACGGCGAGATGGACGAACCCGAATCAATGGGTTCGATCACGCTGGCCTCGCGCGAGAAGCTCGACAACCTGATCTTCGTCATCAACTGCAACCTGCAGCGGTTGGACGGCCCCGTGCGCGGCAACGGCAAGATCATCCAGGAACTCGAAGCCGCGTTCAGAGGCGCGGGATGGAACGTGATCAAAGTCGTGTGGGGGCGCGGCTGGGACCCGCTCTTCGCAAAAGACCGTACGGGTATTCTGCTCAAGCGAATGGAAGAATGCGTGGACGGAGAATATCAATCGTTCCGGGCCAAGGAAGCGAAATTCCTGCGCGAAAAATTCTTCGGCAAATACCCTGAACTGGCGGCGATGGTCGCCGATATGAGCGACGAAGACCTGTGGGACCTGCGCCGTGGCGGTCACGATTCGATCAAGGTCTACAACGCCTACAAACGCGCGTTCGAGCACAAGGACCAGCCGACGGTCATTCTGGCCAAGACGATCAAAGGCTACGGCCTTGGCCCTTCGGGGGGCGAAGGCCGCAATCTGGCGCATCAATCGAAGAAGCTGGACGAGAACGATCTGGTCAACTTCACGCAAAGGTTCAACCTGCCGATCTCCGAAGAGGAAGCGAAGGCCGCGAAGTTCTACACGCCTCCGCAAAACAGCCCTGAAGTCATCTACCTGCACGAGCGCCGCAATGCCCTCGGCGGTTATTACCCCACGCGCGGCGCCCAGTCCGACCTGCTCGAAACACCGAAGCTCGAATTCTTCAAAGAGCAGCTCGCCGGCTCCGAAGGGCGCGAGGTCTCGACGACGATGGCTTTCGTCCGCGTCCTGACGAACCTGCTCAAAGATAAGACCATCGGCAAACGCATCGTGCCGATCATCCCCGACGAAGCGCGCACGTTCGGAATGGAATCTCTCTTCCGCCAGGTAGGCATTTACGCCAGCCAGGGGCAGCTCTACCAGCCGCACGACGCCGACATGTTCCTCTACTACAAGGAATCGAAGGACGGCCAGATTCTTGAGGAGGGCATCACCGAAGCCGGATCAATGTGTTCGTTCACCGCGGCGGGAACGGCTTACTCGAATTACGGGGTTGAGATGATCCCGTTCTACATCTTCTATTCGATGTTCGGATTCCAGCGTATAGGCGATTTCGTCTGGGCGTTCGCCGACGCGCGCGGCCGCGGGTTCCTGTGCGGCGCGACCGCCGGACGCACGACGCTCAACGGCGAAGGACTGCAGCATCAGGACGGCCACAGCCTCGTGCTGTCGAGCACCGTGCCGACCTGCCTGAGTTATGACTCCGCGTTCGCCTATGAGATCGCCGTGATCATTCAGGATGGGATGCGCCGGATGTATCAGGAGGACGAGGACGTGTTCTATTACCTCACGCTCTACAACGAAAACTACGCGCAGCCGCCGATGCCCGAAGGCGCGGAAGAGGGCATCATTAAAGGTATTTACAAGCTGAAAGCCGGAAGCGGCAAACCGAAAGCGCATCTGTTTGGCAGCGGCCCAATGCTCAACGAGGCGCTGCGGGCGCAGCGGATTTTGGCCGAACAGTACAAGGTTCAAACCGATGTGTGGAGCGTGACCAGCTACAGCGAGCTGCGCCGCGAGGCGTTGAGAGTCGAACGCTGGAACCGGCTGCACCCGGCGGAACCCGAACAGCAACCCTACATCGTTCAGGCGCTGGAAAAGACCGAAGGCCCGATCATCGCTTCGACCGATTATATGAAGATCGTGCCGGATCAGATCGCGCCGTGGCTGGGCGGAAGATTAGTCAGCCTGGGCGCAGACGGTTTCGGGCGCAGCGACAGCCGCGAACACCTGCGCAGACATTTCGAGATCAACGCCGAATCAATTGTGGCGGCGACGCTCTCGCAGTTGACGCGCGACGGCAAATTCAATGCGAAGAAAGCGGCGCAGGCGATTGCCGATCTTGGTCTGAAGCCCGAGGCGATTGATCCGGCGCTGGCGTAAATTTGCGCCTGTGGGGAGACTGCAGACGGGACGAACAGATACGATTTGCCATTTGAGATTTGAGATTGCCCGCAGGCCAGGCGAGAGTCAATACCCAATGAATATTGGGCGATTTCCGAAGCAATCTCAAATCTCAAATCTCAAATGACAAATGGAAGTCGCCAAGCAACCCGGAGGTATCATCATGGGTTTCCCGCACTCCACCCAGTCTCTCCTTCACTACCGCATCATTGCCATCCTGTGCGTCTGCAGCCTGGTCTTGTCTGGTCCGACGACTTGGGCGCGCGCTCAAGCCGTCCCACAGTCCGTTCAATCCAATGCGGCCGCCGGAAATCCGGCGCAAAGCGTCACGGACATCAAGCCGATGGAACCGGGCAAGCCTGTCGAGAGAGAACTTGCCGCGGGCCAGAGCCATCATTACCAGTTCGAGCTTGTCGAGGGCCAATACGCTCGCGCAGTGTTGGACAAACAGAGCGCGGATTTCGTTCTCGTCGTGTCCGGGCCGGAAGGCAGGAATATAGCCGAAGCCAAAGGCGCCCAACCGCAAGAGCCGCTGGGCGTGGTTCTGGTGGCGAAGGTTTCCGGCGCCCACCGGATCGAGGTTCGCTCGATTGCCAAGGAAGGCGTCCCGGCCCGCTACAAATTGAGCGTTACGGAACTGCGCGCTGCGACGGAGCAGGATCGCAGCCACGTGGCCGCGGCGAAGCTATACACGGAAGCGATGCGGCTCAGCGTTGAAGGCACGCCACAATCACTACGACAGTCAATCGAAAAGTATGAAGCGGCGCTGCCACTCTACAGGGCCAGTGGCCGGCGTCAGGCGGAGGCTGACACGCTGGCCACCATCGGGTTAGTCCGCGCTCAATTGGGCGAACATCAGAAGGCGCTCGATTTCTATCAACAGTCGCTGCCTCTCTATCGCGACCTCGGCGACCGGCGCGGCGAAGCAAACGCTCTGGTCAGCATCGGAAATATTTATTCCAACCAGCGCGACTACCGGAAGGCGTTGGAGTTCCACAGCCAGGCGCTTCCGCTCTACCGGCAGGCTGACGACCGCAGGGGCGAAGCAGCCACGCTTTACAACATCGGCGTCGCGCACGATTTCCTGGGCGACAAGCCGAAAGCGCTTGAATATTACCGCCAGTCGCTCCCCCTCGCGCGAACCGCAGGCGACCGCCAGCGCGAAGCCGCCACGATGAACGCCATCGGGGGAGTCTATTATTCGCTCGGCGCCTATCAGAACGCGCTCGATTCTTACCAGCAGTCGCTGGCGCTCTATCGCAACCTCGCCGATCGGCGTGGCGAAGCCTCCACGCTCAACAGCATCGCGGTGGTCCACGGTTCATTGCAGGAATATGAGAAGTCGCGCGAATTCTATCGCCAAGCGCTCTCGCTCTATCGCGCGCTCGATGACCGCCGCGGCCAGGCCTCCGCGCTCAGGAGCCTCGGAACGATCCACAATTCTTTGGGCGAGTCTCAGCAGGCGCTCGACTTCTTCAACCAGGCGCTCGCGATTTATGGCGCTACCAATGACCGTCGAGGCCAGGGCGTAACGCTCAACTCGTTGGGTCATATCTACAAAGCTTTCGGCGATTACCAGAAAGCGCTCGATTGCTACGGGCAGGCGCTCGCGATTGATCGCGCCGCCGGCGACCGTAACGGCGAAGCCGCCGCGCTTCACAACCTGGCGGCTGTCTACATCTCGCAGGGCGAATACCGGCAGGCGCTCGATTCTTTCAACCAGTCGCTCGCGCTCGCGCTCGCCGCCGGAAACCGCCGGGGCGAAACCGCCGCGCTCAACGGCGTCGCCGCGGCTCATACCGCTTTGAACGAGCATCAGCAGGCCCTCGATGTTTATCAGCAGGCCCTGCCGATCGCCCGCTCCATGGGCAATCGTCGCGGCGAGGCCGCCATTCTCAACAACATCGGCCGAACTTACTTCTCGTTGAACGATCAACAAAAAGCGCTCGACTTTCATAACCAGGCGCTCTCGCTCATCCGCACGGTCAAAGACCCGCGAGGCGAAGCGCAAGTGCAATACAACATCGCCCGCGCCCAGCGCGCCCGCGGCGATCTGGCCACGGCGCGCGCTCACATCGCGGAGGCCATTCGCCTCGCCGAGTCGCAGCGTCACCAGGTCTCCAGCCAGGAGTTGCGCGCTTCATTCCTCGCTTCGGCGTATAACTTCTACGAGCTTGAGATCGATCTGCTGATGCGGCTGCACAAACGGAATCCGTCCGTGGAATTCGTCGCGGCTGCGATTGAAACGAGTGAACGCGCCCGCGCGCGCAGCCTGCTGGAGTTGCTGGCCGAAGCGCGCGTCGATCTGCGCCAGGGCGTCGAGCCGGCGTTGCTGGAGCGCGAGCGTAGGCTGCAACGTTTGCTCGATGACAAGGCCGAACGCCAGACGCAGTTGCTCAGCGGACGCCATACCCCGGAGCAGGCGACGGCGGCGGCCAAAGAGATCGAGTCTCTCCTGACCGAATACCAGCAAGCGCTGGCGCAAATCCGCGCCGCCAGTCCGCGCTACGGCGCGCTGACCGAGCCCCAACCGCTCCGCCTCAAAGAGATTCAACAACAGGTCCTGGACGGCGACACTCTGCTTTTGGAGTACGCGCTGGGAGACGAGCGAAGTTACCTGTGGGCGGTCACAAACGATTCCATCACGGGCTACGAGCTTCCCAAACGCGAAGAGATCGAAGCCTCGGCTCGCAAGTTTTACGAACTGGCGAGGAAGGCTGATCAGGCGAACGACCAGGCGCCGGAAGCGGCGGCGGCGCTGAGCCGGATGTTGCTCTCCCCGGCCTCCGACCGTTTGACGACCAAAAGACTCGTGATCGTGGCCGACGGGATATTGCACTACATCCCGTTTGCGGCGCTTCCCGCTCCCGAGACAGGGCGACGGGGCGACGGGGCGACGGGGCGACGGGGCGACGGGAGGACTGAGCGACTGGAGGATGGCGCGAATGAAAAAACTTCTCCACGTCTTCCCGTCGCCCCGTCGCCCCGTCGCCCCGTCGCCTTCAGGCCGCTCGTCGTTGATCACGAGATCGTGACTCTGCCCTCGGCCTCAGTTCTCGCCGAGATGCGGCGCGAGTTGGCCGGGCGAAAGATCGCGGCCGGAGCCGTCGCGGTCTTTGCCGATCCGGTCTTCAGCAGTGACGATTCACGCGTCAGAACAGCGGGAAAGACTACTGAGACGCCGCTTCTGACGCGAGACCTCGAACGATCCATAAAAGATGTGGGGCTGACCGGCGCCGGAACAGGGTTCCCGCGGCTGCCGTTTTCGCGGCGGGAAGCAGAGGCGATTGTTGCGACCGCCCCTAAAGGCCAATGGGCGAAGGCGCTGGATTTCGAGGCCAACCGCGCCGCGGCGACCAGCGATGATTTGAGCGATTACCGCGTCATACACTTCGCCACGCACGGACTGCTCAACACAAAGCGCCCCGAGTTGTCGGGCGTCGTGCTATCGCTGATTGACCAACAGGGACAGCCGCAGAACGGGTTCCTGCGTCTGCATGAGGTTTACAACCTGAAGCTTCCCGCCGAACTGGTCGTGTTGAGCGCATGTCAAACGGGGCTGGGCAAGGAGATCCGCGGCGAGGGGCTGGTCGGACTGACACGAGCTTTTATGTACGCGGGGGCGGCGCGCGTAGCGGCGAGTCTATGGAAAGTAGACGATGCCGCGACAGCGGAATTGATGAAAAGGTTCTACCGCGGGATGTTCGACAAAGGGCTCCGCCCGGCGGCGGCCTTGCGCGCGGCGCAGATTGAAATGTGGCGGCAGGAGCGATGGCGCGCGCCCTATTTCTGGGCGGCGTTCACGCTGCAGGGCGAATGGAGGTAGGGGGCATGGAGTTCAAGCTTTAGCTTGCTTCTCGATTCTTCAGATAATCAGTGGCAAGCTAAAGCTTGAACTCCATGCCCTCTCCCAAAGCTGTTTGAATTTCAGACTCTTTAAGGGAGGTGTAGACAGGTACTATTACCGCCAGATGACATCCGAACAGCGAAAACTCATCCTCGAAGACCGGAAGCGCAAACACCAGCCCTGGCACTCACCGCCGCACCGGGAGGTCGAGGGCAATCAATATTATCTGGTCACGGCCGCCTGTTACGAGCATCGCCACATTATCGGCCAGACAGACGAACGAATGACCGAGTGCGAGGAGGGGTTGGTGAAAACCTGCGCTGATTTCGGAGCGGATATTTACGCCTGGTGTCTCTTGCCAAATCACTATCACATTCTGCTCCGCACGTTGCGTATCTGGCTTGAATATCCGCTGTACGATTATGGTAAAAAATGGGACATCTTTTGAAAGGGCATGCTTCGTTCCATTAGACGGATGACAAAGACTGACAAGCTAAAGCTTGAACTCCATGCCCTTTTTCCGCAGGAGACCAACCATCCGCAAAATCGAGTGGGTCATCAACGAGGCCGCTTTTAGCAGACTGCTCGCTCTGTTTGACGCGGACGCTGAGCGCGCAGGAGAGAAGTATGAGCTGATGCGCTCGAAGCTCATCAAATTCTTCCGCGGCCGCGGCAGTCGCACACCGCACGAATTGACCGATGAGGTAATGAATCGCCTGGCGCGCCGTGTGGATGTGGGAGAGGAGATTCGAACGGAGACTCTCGCCGAATACTTTTACGGAGTGGCTCACAACGTCTTGCGAGAGTCGCTGCGAAATCCGGAAACCACCTTCCCGTCGCTCGAAACGCTTCCGCCTTCCGAACACCCAAAAGAGAATCCGGCCCAACTCTCTGAACAAATACAGGCAAAGCAAGAAGCTGAGCGACGGCTCGCCTGCCTCGAATCGTGCGTGGAAAAGCTGCCTCTCGAAACGCGCCAACTGGTCATTTCCTACTACGAAGAAGAAAAAGGCGCCAAGATCGGCAATCGCCGCCGATTGGCCGAAGCGATGGGCGTCCCGATGAACGCCTTGCGGATTCGCGTTCACCGGATCAGAGCGAAGCTGGAAAAGTGCGTCACTGAGTGTCTGAGCCGTTCAGAGTGAAATGGATTCGAAGTCTTAGCAATCATAGATGGAGAACCGTCTTGAAAAGTCATCACATAGAAGATGAATTATTGATCCGCTATCTGCTTGGCCAGTCGAGCGAGACAGAGCGAACGCGGATCGAGAGGGAATATTTCGACGACGATGAGTTCTACGAGCGGGTGGAAGCCATCGAAGATGAGTTGATAGACGCCTACGCGCGCGCCGGGCTGGGGGCGGAAGAGCGCGAGCGATTTGAGAAATACTTTCTGCGAGACGCTGAGCGTCGCGGAAGAGTCGAGTTTGCGCGCGAGTGGCGGAAGTTCGTTTCCGCATCGTCCGCGGCGGCGAAGCCTGGAGAAGAGCGCGCGGGGCGGGCGAACTGGCTAGCGTTTCCGCCCTTCGGCAAACGCGCGGCGCTCATCCCGCTGGCCGCCGTCGCGTTGCTTGCGCTGGGAGCGTGGTTGGCGATACAAACTGCGCGCCTGGGACGTCAGCTCGATCTGATGAGCGTCGAGCGGGCAGCTCAAGAAAATACCGAGCGGCGATTGCAACAACAAGTGGACGCGGAGCGACGCCGCAACGAACAGCTTCTCGCCGAGTTGGAGATCGAGCGTAGCAAGCGTGAAGAACGAAGCGCTCCTCCATCCTCGCCGCCGGTAATCGTTTCACTTATTCTCAGCCCGGGCCTGTCGAGAGACGCGGGCGACGCCAAACGGCTAGCCATCCCGCCCGAAGCGACACAGGTCAGATTGTGGGTCACTTTCAAAGCCGCGGCCTATCAAAGTTATCGCGCGGAGCTTCAGACTGTTGATGGGCATGTGATCTGGAGCCAGCGCGGACTGACGGCCAAGCCCTGGCGGCAGGAGATGATGGCGCTCGTGACCATACCTGCCCGGCGGCTTAAAGACGATGACTACATCCTGGTTCTCAAAGGAGTCGCCCCTACCGGCGAGTTGAGCGACGTGAGTGGGTATTCCTTCCGGGTTGTCAGATAAGCGCTCGGATCAGCGCCGCGAGCGTGGCTCTATCAATAGGCCTATTCACGACTTGGAAAGTTAATGCGAATCAACCGCCAAGACGCCAAAATCGCCAAGAAAAAGACAGGGAGAAAGCCGCAAGAGAGAATGAAAAGCCAACACTTTGAGACTCTCTTGGCGGTCTTGGCGTCTTGGCGGTTGGCTTTCACCGCTTAACTTTCCAAGTCGCGCCTATTGATAGAGCCACGCTCGCGGCACTGATCCGGCGCCATCCTACCTTTTTCACACCTTGTTTCAGTTCCCTGTCCTCGGACGGTGAAATGGTTTTTCGCTTTACTCAAATAGTCAGTGAGGGGCCGATTTATGGATATGTTGATATCGAATGAAGCGCAGGAGCGCCGCTCGCCATCGTCCGGGCGCCATCGGCTGGATGCGGCGGCGCCGAAGCTCTCGGTCGTCATGCCGGTCTACAACGAGCGCGCGACCATCGAGCAGATTCTCACACGAGTCCAGGCCGTAGAGATCGATAAGGAGATCGTGATCGTGGACGACGGCTCGACCGACGGGACACGAGAGTTTCTATTCGCGTTGGCCGAGCAGGGGCGCGAGCGCGGCGGAATGATTCTTCCGACGACCGGAGATTGGTTGCGCGCGGAGAACATCCGCGTCTTCTTTCAATCGGAAAATCGAGGCAAGGGGGCGGCAGCGCGACGCGGATTCAGCGAGACGCGAGGCCGGATCGTCCTCGTCCAGGACGCCGACCTCGAACTCGATCCGCAGGATTATTTCAAGCTGTTGGAGCCGATCGAGCGGCGGCGGGCGGCTGTCGTTTACGGCGCCAGGTTTCATCGCGGGCGTCCGCAAGGCGAAACGTTGCGACATTACCTCGCCAATCGGTTGCTGACACTGCTCTCGAACCTGCTTACGGGGCTGCGCCTCTCCGATGTCTGGACTTGCTACAAGGCGCTGCGGCGCGACGCCCTGCTGTCGCTTGAGTTGAGAGAAGATCGTTTCAGCTTTGAGCCTGAATTGACAGCCAGGATTGCGCAAAGCGGCTTCAGAATCTGCGAAGTCCCAATCTCCTACTTTCCCCGCAGCCGCGCCGAGGGCAAGAAGATCCGCCTGCGGGACGGATTCAAGGGAGTTTGGGCCACCATTCGTTACAACCTCTTTTCTTCAGGCAAGTCAGTTCCTATTGCCCCCAGGCCGGGCGTAACGACGGAGGACCTATATCAACAATTCGCAAATTCATTCGCCCGCTCTGGCGGTAGATCGTCGGATATCTGTCCTCGACCGGCTCGAACGGAGGCAGTGGATTGGGCGAAGCATAGAGCAGATAGCGCGCGCCGGTCCGTTTCCACATCTCCCACGAACTGGCCGGTTCGCCGAGCGCTACCGTCTTGTGGCCCGTGAAGAGATGGACGAGCGCCGGATTGTATGTCGCCAGCACAGCGTCTTTCGGCAATCGCTCGCTGGCGTATTTGAATATCGTCGCGTTCTCCTCGAAGTCGCGATGCCACTGCATCCGGTCTTCAGGCGCGGGATCGTACTGCTTTTGGATGAACGAGAGGTTGGCGTGGACGTTGAGCGCGGCCATCGCCCAGGCGGCGGTTGTGAGCGTCGCCCAGATTACGCGCTGGTACGGTACCGGGAGCGGTAGCGACCGGGTGGACTCGGATGGTTTGTCCTCGGAGCATACCCGGTCGCTACCGCTCCCGGTACCGTACCGTCTGTGCCGCTGGCGCAACAGGAAGAGGGCGCGCACGCCCATGAGTTGATAAAAGATCAGGAAGGGGATCAACGGCAAAAGAAAGCGGAATTGCTCCCAGCCCCATAAGACCGTAAGGGCAAGTGAGAGTGGAACGACAAATTCCGCCAGAGTCATACGAACACGCGCCACCGTGATGAAGCCGATGATCGCCAGCGCTGTCAATGCCAGTGAGAACCAGACGGCTGTCCGGCTGAGGAACACCTTCTGACCTGGTTCCATCGCGCGGTAAAAC
>Ga0187894_10003649_pt1 | contig 17018 bp, 17 predicted proteins | sample GBC1701081metaG_FD_136650 | JGI IMG/M metagenome (GOLD analysis project Ga0187894, IMG submission 136650) | White microbial mat communities from a lava cave in the Kipuka Kanohina Cave System on the Island of Hawaii, USA - GBC170108-1 metaG ...
ACCGTCTTCCCGTTCGTCATCATGCTGTTCATCCTGTTCGTGCGACCGACCGGGATGTTCGGCTGGAAGACCATCGAGAGGGTCTGAGGCATGGATCCCGCCGGCGTCTTCGCCACCAGCTTCGCCCGCGACCAGGCACTGATCCGCACGCAGAAGCAATGGATCGCGTTTGCGATCTTTATCGTCCTGCTGTTCCTGCTGCCTTATGTCGTGGGCCCGCGGCTGGTCGCGATCTCGACCGCCATGCTGATCTCGGCCGTGGTCGTGATCGGCCTGCAGGTCAACACCGGCTACGCCGGGCAGGTCAATCTCGGCCAGGCGGCGTTCATGGGCGTGGGCGCCTACGCCACCGGCGTGCTGGCCACCAAGGCCGGCCTGCCGTTCTGGCTCAGCATCCCGCTGGGCGGCGGCGCGGCGGCCGTGTTCGGCTTCGTCTTCGGCTTGTCGGCGGTGCGCATCAAGGGTTTCTACCTGGCGCTGACCACGATCGCCGCGCAAGCCCTCTTCCACTTTTTGATCCTGAACCTGCCGTCGTCGTGGTTCGGCGCCTCCAACGGATTGACGCTGGAGCCGGCCACGCTCTTCGGCATCGCGCTCGCCACCGACCGGTCGATCTACTATCTGTGCCTGGTCGTCGCCATCATCATGACCTTCGGTGCCTACGGCATCGTGCGCAGCAGCCACGGCCGCGCCTTTGTCGCCGTGCGCGACGATGACGTCGCCTCGGGCATGATGGGCATCAACGTGGTGCGCACCAAGGCGACGGCGTTCCTGATCGGCGCCTTCTATGCCGGCATCGGCGGCGGGCTGTGGGCCTACTACGTGCGCTTCGTCGCCGTCGACCAGTTCACCTTGTTCCACTCGATCTGGTTCATCGCCATGATCATCGTCGGCGGCATGGGCTCGGTAACCGGCGCCCTGATCGGCGTGTTCATCATTACGGCGATCCGCGAGGGCTTCGTGACGCTGGGCCCCAGCCTGGTGCACCAGTTCCCGACCTTGGGCGGCGACGTCGTGTTCGCCACGATGAACGTGTTCCTGGGCGGCATCATCGCGGCCTTCCTGATCTTCGAGCCGCGCGGCCTGATGCACCGCTGGACCATCCTGAAGCGATCCTATCGCCTCTGGCCTTTCCCCTACTGAGCATTGGAGAGAGAGTACGCATGTCCGTCTTCAAGCGTGTCCCGATCACCGCGGCGGCGGTGGCGTTGAGTCTCCTGTCGGCACCGGCCGGTGCCCAGACCACTTACAACTTTGCCTCGATGGCCGACTTCACCGGTCCCTACGCCGATGTGATGAAGGACCTGCTGGGTTCGCGCCGTCCCACCATCGAGTGGTGGAATGCCGAGGTCGGCCAGAAGCTCGGCGTCAAGGTTGCCTTCAAGGACTACGACCACCGTTATGACGCCGCCCAGGTCGCGAGCCTGTGGCCCGGCATCAAGGCCGAGCTCAACCCCGTCGCCGTGCTGGGCCTGGGCGGCCCCGACGTCGCGGCGCTGCAGGGCCGCCTGCCGGGCGACAAGATCCCGATGTTCATGGCGACCGCCGGCTACGGCTTTGCCTGGAAGCCCGATCCCTGGATCTTCAACCAGCGGCCGACCTACTCGCACGAGGCCGTCGCCTTCTTCAACTGGTTCCGCGAGAAGCGCGGCGGCAGCGGCCCGCTGAAGGTCGCCATCATCTCCTCGGAAGCATCGCCCGCCTATATCGACCAGCAGAAGGGCATCGAGAAGTACGCCAAGGAGAATCCCGACAAGCTCGAGGTGGTCGAGTCGGTGTTCACCGAAGTGCAGCCCACCGACCTCACGACGCAGGTCAACCGCATTGTGCGCAAGGGCGCCGAGGTGATCTCGATCCAGACCAACACCGCCGCCGTGGTGGCCGTCAAACGGGCGCTGCAGGCGCTGGGCAAGAACGTGCCGATCCTGATGAGCTCCCACAACGGCGTGCTCGACTCGGGCCGCGCCGTGGGCGACATCAAACAGATGGAAGGCGACTTCGAGGTCTACGCCATGTCGGTGCCGACCGACGAGAAGACCCCGGCGCGTGCCTTCTTCGACATGCTGGCCGCCAAGCACGGCATGAAGGCGCAATGGACCGTGACGGCCGTTCAAGGCCTGGGCCAGACGGTGGTGGCGCTGCGCGCGATCGAGGCAACGGCCAAGCGCGTGGGTGCCGACAAGATCACCGGCGAGGCCATCCGCGAGACAGTGTTGGCCGCACCGATCCCGGCCGACCAGATGTTCACCATCCTGCCCAGCCTGACCTTCACCAAGGACGCGCCGTTCCCGGTGTCAGGCCTCACGGTCAGCATCGGCACGATCAAGGACGGCAAGTACGTGGCCGCGGCCAAGGACGTGCCCGTCCCGACAGTGAACAAGTGGTGAGCTGAACCCGCGGTCGGATCGCCCGCGATCCGACCGGCTTTCGTTCCGAAGGAGGGAGGTCGTCGCATATGAACAAAAACGCCCTCATCCTGAGGAGGCCGCGCAGCGGCCGTCTCGAAGGATGGGCAGCAGTCTCGTTCGATCGCTGGGGGCTGCTGTCACAACGGTCGTGCGGTTGCCCACCCTTCGAGACGCTCGCTGCGCTCGCTCCTCAGGGTGAGGTCGGTGTGTAGAGCTTCGCTGCAGCGTCCACTTGCGACTGCCCTACGGAGAACGCCGTGCTCGAACTGACCAACGTCGAAGTGATCTACAGCGATGTGATCCTGGCCGTGAAGGGCATCTCGCTCAACGTGCCCGACGGCCAGTGCGTCACCCTGCTGGGCGGCAACGGTGCGGGCAAGTCGACCACGCTGAAGGCGATCTCCAATGTGGTGAAGACCGAGGACGGCCGCGTCACATCGGGTACGATCACCTTCGGCGGCACGCGGATCGACAACGAGGATCCCACCGCCGTGGTCAAGAGCGGGATCATCCACGTGATGGAAGGCCGGCGCGTGCTGCGCCACCTGACCGTCGAGCAGAATCTGGTGGTCGGCGGCCACATGGCGTCCTCGCTGCGTGACGTTCGCGCACGGCTGGACGAGGTCTATAGTCGCATCGGCCGGCTGGCGGCGTTGAAAGACCGCACATCCGGCTACCTTTCCGGCGGCGAGCAGCAGATGCTGGTGATCGGCCGCGCCATGATGGCCAAGCCGAAGCTGATCATGATCGACGAGCCGTCGCTGGGCCTGGCACCCATGATGGTCGACGAGGTCTTCGCCCTGCTGCGCAGTCTCAAGGCATCGGGCGTGACCCTGCTGATCGTCGAACAGAACACGCGCGTGGCGCTCGACATCGCCGATTACGGCTACGTCATGGAGAACGGCCGCATCGTGCTGGAGGGCGTGGCGAGCGACCTGCGCTCGAACGAGGACGTGCGCGAGTTCTATCTCGGCCTGAATCTCGAGGGCGAGCGCAAGAGCTACCGCGACATCAAGCACTATCGTCGCCGCAAGCGCTGGTTGGGTTAGAACGCTGAGATTGTTTCTGCCGCGCTGAGCAGCGCGCTGCCGGGTGTGGCAGACTCCCGTAACGAATGGCGTAGCGTTTCGCACGACAATCGAAAGGGAGGAATCATGCGTGTCTTCAAACGCGCCGCCGTCGCCGGGGCGATCGCAGCCGCTTGCGCTCTGTCACCCGCGGGCGCCGATGCCCAGACCACCTACAACATGGCCTCGATGGCCGATTTCACCGGCCCGTATGCCGACGTGATGAAGGACATCATCGGCTCGCGCCGCCCCATCGTGGAGTGGTGGAATGCCGAGGTCGGCCAGAAGCTGGGCGTCAAGCTCGCCTTCAAGGACTATGACCACCGCTATGACGCCGCCCAGGTGGCGAGCCTGTGGCCCGGCATCAAGGCCGAGCTCAATCCCGTGCTGGTGCTCGGCCTCGGTGGGCCGGACGTCGCCGCGCTGCAGGGCCGCCTGCCGGGCGACAAGACGCCGATGATCATGTCGACGGCGGGCTACGGCTTCGCCTGGAAGCCCGACCCCTGGATCTTCAATCCACGCCCGTCCTACTCACACGAGGCCGTGGCCTTCTTCAACTGGTTCCGCGACAAGCGCGGCGGCAGCGGCCCGCTGAAGGTCGCCATCATTTCTTCCGAAGCCTCGCCGGCCTACATCGACCAACAGAAGGGCGTCGAGAAATACGCCAAGGACAACCCGGACAAGCTTGAGGTGGTCGAGTCCGTCTTTACCGAAGTGCAACCCACGGACCTGACGACGCAAATCGGCCGCGTGCTGCGCAAGGGTGCCGAGGTGATCTCAATCCAGACCAATACTGCAGCCGTCGTGGCCGCCAAGCGGGCCATGCAGGCGCTGGGCAAGAGCGTGCCGATCCTGATGAGCTCGCACAACGGCATGTTCGATTCGGGCCGCGCCGTGGGTGACATCAAGCAGATGGAGGGCGACTTCGAGGTCTACGCCATGGCGGTGCCCACCGATGACAAGACTCCGGCCCGCACCTTCTTCGACATGCTCAGCAGCAAGCACAACATGAAGGTGCAGTGGTCGGTGACGACCATCCAGGGCATGGGCCAGGTGCTGGTGGCACTGCGGGCGGTCGAGGCGACGGCCAAACGGGTGGGCGCCGACAAGGTTACCGGCGAAGCCATCCGCGAGACGATGCTCACCACGCCGATCCCGTCCGACCAGATCTTCGGCACCTTCTCGGACCTGAAGTTCACCAAGGAGGCGCCGTTCCCGGTCTCGGGCCTGTCGGCCGGCATCGGCACGATCAAGGACGGCAAGTACACCGCCGCCGCCAGGAATGCGCCGGTGCCCGTGCTGAACAAGTGGTGATTAAGATCCTCCCCAGTTTCGCTGGGGAGGTGCCCCGAAGGGGCGGAGGGGAGCTGTGGTGATCTCGGTAGCTGAGACCACGTCGGCTCCCCCTCCGGCCTTCGGCCACCTCCCCCAACTTCGTTGGGGGAGGGTCAAAACTAACGTCCAATGAACTGCGGCTTGCGCTTTTCCTCGAACGCCGCCAGGCCCTCCTTCATGTCGTGGCTGTGGGCGTGGACTTCGCTGGCCAGAATCTCCAACCGCAAGGCCGTGACGCTGGGCTGCTGCAGGCCGTCGTCGACCAGTGCCTTCATGCGCTGCAGCACCAGCGGGCTCTTGGGCGCCAGCTTGGCGACCAGACGCTCGACCGCCGGCACCAGATCGGCATCGTCGACCACCTCGTTGACCAGCCCGGCCGCCACCAGATCGGCGGCCGGCACGAACTCGCCGGTGTAGAGCAGGTACTTGGCGCGGGTCGGGCCGATCTTGCGCGGCAGGCGCACCGAACTGCCGCCGCCGGGCAGCAGACCGTAGTTGGCGTGGGCATCGCCGATCTTGGCCGAGCGGGCGGCGATCACCAGGTCGCAACACAACACCAGCTCCAGTCCGCCGGCCAGCGCCATGCCGTTCAGCGCCGCCACCACCGGCCGCGGGCAGGTCTCCAACCGCTCCATCATCGCGAGGATGCTGTTGAGGAAGCCGCCCATCGCCCCCGCGCCGCCGACCTGGCCGCGCACGAACTTCAGATCGGCGCCGGCGCAGAAGGCGCGGCCGGTGCCGGTCAGCACCACGGCCTTCACCGCATTGTCGGATGCGGCGCGTTCCAGGGCTGCGTTGATGCCGGCCACCACCTCGGGTGTGATGGCGTTCAAGGCCTCGGGACGATTGAGCGTGACCCACATCGCCCCGCCGCGGACTTCTGACAGTACGGCTCCAGCCATCGTGCGCTCCTTCGCAACTCGACAAGATTTGACTTTCGAGTAACTAGATTGTTCTATGAGTCATATCCTAGGCTGTCTGGAATGTCGCGCAAGGAGTATCGGGATGAGCCTGTCCCTCGACGGCATCAGGATCATAAGCCTTGCCGAGCAGTATCCCGGCCCCTACGCCACGCTGCTGCTGGCCGATCTCGGCGCCGACGTGATCCTGGTCGAGCGGCCGGACGGCGGTGACCCGGCCCGGCAGTTTCCGGCCTTCCACGCCGCGCTCAACCGCAACAAGCGCTCGGTGGCGCTGGACCTGAAGACGGACGCGGGACAGCAGGCCTTGCGTGATCTCGTCGGCAACGCCGATGTGCTGATGGAGGGCTTTCGCCCCGGCACCATGGAGCGCCTGGGCTTCGGCTACGACGCGATGGCCGCACTGAACCCGCGGCTGGTCTATGTCTCAATCTCGGGCTTCGGACAGACCGGCCCCTATCGCGACCGGCCGGCGCACGACATCTCCTACCAGGCGGTCGCCGGCTTCCTGTTCCGCCACGCCGAGACCGGCGCTACGGCAAACCCGGGCGACGTCGCCGTGGGCGACCTGTCGTCGGGCATGTTCGCCGCGCTAGGGACACTGGCGGCATTGTTCGAGCGCACGCGCACCGGCCTCGGCAAGCACGTCGACGTGTCGATGACCGATGGCCTGGTGTCCTGGATGTCGGTGATGATCGGCCCGGTGCTGAACGGTGTGCCGGTCGCCGATATCGGTGCCGAGCCGGCCTACGGTCTGTTCCGCTGCGCCGACGACAAACTGCTGTCGCTCTCGATCGCGCACGAGGATTGGTTCTGGCGGCCCTTCTGCGCGCTGATCGGCATGGATGACGTCGCGGCATTGACCCGCGGCGAGCGGGTCGCGCAGACGGCGATGCTGTCCAGGCGTATCGCCGACATCATGGCGACGCGCGATCGCGATGCCTGGGGCGCCGGACTCGACGCGGCCGGCATCCCGTGGGGACCGGTGAACACGCTGGCCGAAACGGCGGCCGACCCGCACTTCCGCGCCCGCGGCATGTTCCACGACGTCGCCGCCGATGGCAGCGCCCCGCGCTGGCACGTTGCCCAGCCGCTGGTGTTTTCCGGCGAGCGCCCTGGTCCGCGACGCGACGTGCCGAGGTTGGGCGAGCACACCGAGGACGTCCTGGCATCCCGCGCCGGGAAGAAGACTTGAGGGAGGATAGGGTGGAAGACATCTACGTGGTCGGCGTCGGCATGACGCCCTTCGGGCGCATGCTCGACAGCGACATGAAGAGCTTGTCGAAGACCGCCGTGGAGGCGGCGCTGGCCGATGCCGGCATCGACAAGCCGGTGGTCGAGGCCGCCTTCTTCGGCAATGCCTCGCAGGGCCACATGGAACGCCAGCACATGATCCGCGGTGAGGTCGCGCTGCGCTCGATGGGCATCGGCGGCATCCCGGTGGTGAATGTCGAGAACGCCTGCGCCAGCGGCTCCACCGCTTTCAACCTCGCCGTCACCTTCCTCAAGGCCGGCGAAGGCGACGTGGCCCTGGCGCTCGGCGCCGAGAAGATGTTCTCCACCGACCGCAAGCTGATGTTCGCGTCCTTCGACAGCGCCTGGGATGTGAGCCGCGAGGGCGAGATCCGCGAACGCCTGCTGAAGCTTGGCGAAGGTGTGGACGTGCCGGCCGGCACCACGTCGGACAAGCCCTACAGCGTGTTCATGGACGTCTATGCCGCCTTTTCGCGCCAGCACATGAAGCGCTTCGGCACGACACAGCGCCAGCTCGCCGCCGTCGCGGCCAAGAACCACACGCACTCGGTCGAGAACCCGCTGTCGCAGTTCCGCGATGCCTACAGCGTCGACGATGTGCTCAAGGCGCCGCCCATCACCTACCCGCTGACCTTGCCGATGTGCTCGCCGATCTCCGATGGCGCAGCGGCCGCCGTCGTCGCCACCAGGAGCGGGTTGAAACGATTGGGCCTCGACGAGCGCCGTGCCATTCGCGTGCTGGCCTGCGTCGTACAAACGGGCAGCGACCGCGATCCGTCGGAAGTCGAGAAGCACTGCACGGCACTCGCCGCAAGGCGCGCCTACGACAAGGCCGGCGTCGGTCCCGCCGACATCTCGGTCGCCGAGGTGCACGACGCCACGGCCATGGGCGAGATCATCCAGATCGAGAATCTCGGCTTCTGCGCCTTCGGCGACGGTGGTGCGATTTCCGAACGCGGCGAGACGACGATCGGCGGTCGTATTCCGGTGAACCCCTCCGGCGGCCTCGAATCGAAGGGCCATCCCGTCGGCGCCACGGGCATCGGCCAGATCCACGAACTGGTGGCGCAGCTGCGCGGCGAGGCCGGTGCCCGCCAGGTCGAGGGTGCGCGCATGGCGCTCGCGGAAAACGGCGGCGGCCTGCACGGCATTGAAGAAGCCGTCGCGTGCGTGACGATCCTGGGTCGGTGACGATCTGACGAACAATCGCCTTCATGGTGAGCACAGGTGAATGCTCCGCATTCACCGGATCGAACCATGAAGGCGTCCGACGATGGGGCGGGCTTCATGGTTCGACAAGCTCACCATGAAGCTCTCAGACTCCGAGGTTTTCGATGCAGTTGCAGAACAAGGTCGCGGTTGTCACGGGCGCGGCGTCGGGGCTGGGTTTCGGATCGTGCCGAGCCTTGGCCGATGCGGGCGCCCGCATCGCTGGTTTCGACCGCGACGCTGCGCGACTCGCCGGTCTGCGCGAGGCGCTGGGCGATCGGGTGATGACCTGCGTCGTCGACGTGGCCGACGAAGCGAGCGTGAAGACAGGCATCGAGCAGGCGGTTGCAGCCTTCGGCGCCGTGCATATCGCGGTCAACTGCGCCGGCGTCCCCGACTCGGCGAAGACCGTGTCGAAGGGCGAGCCTTTTCCGTTGGCGATCTGGAACAAGGTCATCGGCGTCAATCTGACCGGCACCTTCAACGTCATCCGCTTCGCGGCGCTGGCGATGATGGCCAATGCGCCTGACGCCGACACCGGCGAGCGCGGCGTGATCATCAACACCTCGTCGGGTGCTGCCTGGCAGGGCCAGGTCGGCCAGGCCGCCTATGCCGCCAGCAAGGCCGGCGTGATGGGGCTGACCCTGCCGGTGGCGCGCGATCTCGCCGAGCACGGCATCCGCGTGGTGTCGATCGCGCCGGGCCTGTTCGATACGGCGATGGTGGCCGGCCTGCCGCCGAAGGTCTCGCAGTCCATCGTCGACCGCATGATCCTCTACCCCAACCGCATGGGCCGGCCCGACGAGTTCGCGGCGCTGGTGCGGCACATCGCCGAGAACACGTACCTCAACGCGACGACGATCAGCGTCGACGCCGGCGCCCGCATGCAGGCGCGGTAGCTGACGTAGCCGGAAGCGCGCCACTCCAGAGGCGCGCTCCCGGCGAATCAGGTCAGTGGCTGATGGAGAGAAGGTGCGCCGACTGTAGCGCGGCGACGGAAACAGCCCATGCGCGCTCACGCTCCAGCAACGGGACGCTGCCCTATGCTCTGCGCAATCATGATCAGATAACCGTCGGGATCCTGCACGACGAACTCGCGCTGCCCGCTCTCGCGATCGCCCGTCCGCCGCCAGATCTCCCTCGGTTGCTGGTAGAGCGGCCACGCATGGGCGGTGATCGCAGCAAGAGGCGCGTCGATACTCGCCATGTAGATTTGAAACATCACGCCTTGGCCGAGAGGATAGGTCATCAGGCCAGTCTCGAACCGACCATGGCGCTGGCACAACATGATTTGGTGGCCCTCAGGATGCTCGAGATACGCGAAGCGCTCCTCTGATCGCTGATAGGCCATCTCGAAACCAAGAATGCCGCACCAGAACGACAGGCTCGCTTCGAGGTCATTGACGTGCAGTTCGGAAACCATCTTCGCCCACCCCGATTTGGGTGGAGCCCCTGACCCACTCATAGCATCGTCCATCGGTTTGCCTGCCGGCTACAAGGCCTTGCGGAAGAGACGCACGCCCGGTTGGGAGAGCCCCAGCGCAATCCAGCCTCCCGCCTCATAGAACCGTTCTGCCCGCGAACCCACGTCGGTCGTCAGATGTGCCTCGGTCCAGCCAGCGCGTCTAAGGTCCTCCAGTGCACATGGAAGGAGATGACGCCCGATGCCACGCCCCTCCTCGGCCGGGTCGACGAACAGTGCCCAAATGGTGCCGTCGCCCGGGTCGGCGGCGCAGAAGCCGAGCACTCGGTTATCTTCTTCCCAGAGCCAGATCGCGGAGCGATCTATGAACGCCTGATAGGCTGTCGCCGACACTTTCGACGGGTTGGAGAGGACATTCTCGCGCACAGCCACCCGGATACGCATCAGGGCGGGAATGTCGCTCGTCCGCGCACGCCTGATTGCCGGATGCATGAGTCAAATATGCTGCGCACCGCGCAGGCGGCCAGGGTCGTGCGGGCCGTCGATCAGCTTCGCGGTCGCGCGCTTGAGCACCTCGCGATAGCCGCGGCGCAGTTCCATCTTCGGGCCGTAACCCTTGGCCAGCAGCAGGCGATGCGCGGCGGGCAGGCGCCAGCACGGCACGAACAGGAACATGTGGTGCTCGAGGTGATAGTTCACCCAGTAGGGCGCCACGAAGAGCCGCTCGATCGGATTGGCGTAGGTCGTGCGCGTGTTGCGCAGCGGATCATCGTTGTCGGGCACGACGGCGTGCTCGGCGATGTTCCGGATGCGGCTCACCAGCTGGTACCAGGTCGCGAGCGGCAGCAGCCACAGCGCCGGATAGAGCCACCAGTAGCCGGCCAGCGCCAGGCCGGCGAAGAGCACGGCGTTGGTGATGAAGAAATCGCGCTCGCCGCGCAGCAGATTGGCGAGCCGGACCATCAGCGGCTGGGTGCGCGGCCCCATCGCCCGGCGGATCTGCTCGCCGCGGCGCTGGTAGGCGGTCTGGCCGACCAGATCACGCACGATCTTGCGCCGCAGGCTGGCGCGGGTGATGGGAAATGGCGCCGACAGGCCGAGATCGGGGTCGTCGGCCTGCTGGGTGTGGCGGTGATGCGTCAGGTGATACGGCCGATAGAGCGCCATGCCGGCGCCGACCGGCGCGCCGCACAGCCAGACACCGGCCCAATCGTTGAGGCGGCGGTTGTCGAACAGCAGGCCGTGCGCGGCGTCGAGCATCAGGATCGCCATCCCGAGCTGGCGCGTGCCGATCACCATCACCGCCAGCACGAACGTCAGCGGATTGGGCCACCACACGAACAGCGCCATGGCACCGAAGATCAACCCCCAGGCGTGCACGATAAGCAGCGCGCCCATGAGGTCCGATTTGCCGCGCAGCATGCGCGTTTCGTCGGCGGTCAGGTAGTCGGTCGGCTTGGCGAGCATAGTGCCCTTAGCGTGAGCGCACGGCTTGAGCCTGTCAACGCGTCCGGCGCGGCGCTATGCTGCACACCATGATCCAACGCACCATCCGCACCGATGTCCTGGACATCGCCTACGAGGAGCATGGTCCGCCCGACGGCGCCCCGGTGATCCTGCTGCACGGCTTTCCCTATGACGTGCATGCGTACGACGACGTCGCGCCGCCGCTGGCGGCCGACGGCCGATGCGTGCTGATACCCTCGCTGCGCGGCTACGGCGCCACACGGTTCCTGTCCACCGACACACCGCGGTCCGGCCAGCAGGCGGCGCTGGGCCACGACCTGCTGCGCTTCATGGATGCGCTCGACATCAAGAGCGCGGTGCTGGCCGGCTACGACTGGGGTGGCCGTGCTGCCTGCATCGTCGCGGCGCTGTGGCCCGAGCGCGCGCGTGGCCTGCTGAGCTGCACCGGCTACAACATCCAGAATATCGCGGCATCGGCGGCGCCGGCACCGGCCGAGCAGGAACACCGGTTCTGGTACCAGTACTATTTCCACACCGAGCGTGGCCGCGCCGGCCTGACAAAGAACCGGCGCGACATCTGCCGGCTGTTGTGGCGCCTGTGGTCGCCGGAATGGCGTTTCGACGAGGCGACGTTCGAGAAGAGCGCGGCGTCGTTCGACAACCCGGATTTCGTCGATGTGGTGATCCAGTCCTACCGACACCGCTACGGCTACGCGCCGGGCGACCCGGCGCTGGATGACATCGAGGCGCGGCTGGCACGGCAGCCGAAAATCGGCGTGCCCACCATCGTGCTGCACGGCGGCCACGATGGCGTCGGGCCGGCCGAGCAGTCGGAGCACGCCGCCAAGCACTTCACCGGCCCCTATCAGCGCCGCGTCCTGCCGCGCATCGGCCACAACGTGCCGCAGGAGGCACCGGCGGCGTTCGTGGTGTCGCTGCGGGAATTGCTCGGCGGGGGCTAAGGCGTCTTTTTTGGACCGCGCGCGTCCACGCGCGCATTCGCTCGCAGCGAAGCGGAGAGCGAACGATGTCGGCGCTACCGCGCCGATGCGGGCGTGGACGCCCGCGGTCCAAAGAAAATTACTCCAGTGTTTCCAGCAGGCGGGCACAGAGGTAGGTGCGCGGCATCAGCGAGGAGTAATAGATCTGCTCGTAGGCGGCATGGGCGCCCTTGCCGTCGGCGCCCAGGCCATCGAGCGTGGGAATGCCGAGCGCGGCGGTGAAATTGCCGTCGCTACCGCCGCCGGTGAGCGGCACGTCCTTCAGTTCTTTGCCGATCTCGCGATAGATCGCCTGCGCCTTGTCGAACAACGCGGCGATGCCGGCATCCTTGCGGTAGGGCGGCCGGTTCATGCCGCCCTCGACCGCGACCTCGACGTCCTCGCCGATCGCCTTCAGGCCCAGGATGGTCGCGGTCATCTCGTCGGCCAGCGCCGGGTCGGGCACGCGCAGGTCGATCTCGGCGGTGGCCTCGGCCGGCACGACGTTCACGCCGGTGCCTCCCTGCACCAAGCCGACATTGACCGTGATGCCGCGGCCGTAATCCGTCATCGCCTCGATGCGCACGATCTGGCGCGCCATCTCGAGAATGGCGCTGCGGCCATCCTCGTGCTTGGCGCCGGCATGTGCCGCCTTGCCCTTGACCGTGAGCACGAAGCGGCCAACGCCCTTGCGCGACGTCACGACGCGATCGCCGTCACGGCCCGGCTCCATCACCAGGCAGTATTTATGCCCCTTGGCAGCGCTCTCGATTCGGTCGCGCGACGTCGGGCTGCCGACCTCCTCCTCGGGGATGAACAGGAACGTCACCGGCAGCTTGCTCTTCTTGCCCTGCCGGATCAGGTGGCGCAGCGCGTAATAGGCGATGTAGCCACCGGCCTTCATGTCGTAGATGCCGGGGCCGAAGACGCTGTCGCCCTCGCGGCGGATTTTCAGCTCTTTGCCGATGGTGCCGATCGGATGGACCGTGTCCAGATGCGCCAGCACCAGGATGCCCGGTCCCTCGCCGCCCCACGGGGTACGGCACTCCAGGATGTCGCCGAAGCCGTCGCGGCCGGGCGTGCGCTCGACCTTCAGGCCGAGATCACGGAACTGGCCTTCGACTTTGCTGACGACCCCGTTCACGGCCGAGGCGTTATGCGTCGGGCTTTCGATGGACACCCATTCCAGGATGCCATCGAGAACCTCGTCGGCGTCGATCTTGGGTTCATTCTTCAGCGGTGCTGTGGACATCTCTGGCTTCCGCAAGCTGACAAAGGAGCAACCGTTTCCGAACCCGGAACGGGGGCGACAGAAGTACGGCCCGCTCGCTGATGCGTCAAATGCTAGCGGCGCTTGGCTGCCGGTCGCGGTGTGCGTGGTTCACGCTCGTAACCGAGTTGTCGCGAGACATCGGCTGCCGCCTCGACCAGCGCCTGGACCGAGGCATCGCGGTCCGGGCCGGCAATGCCCACGACGGCGACCAGTTCACCCTGGGAATCGAAGATCGGCGCGCCGGCGCCGCGCACGTCCTTGACGAAATGGCCTTTCAACACGGCGAAGCCCTTGGCGCGAACGTCGGCCCGTACCTCTTCGATCGCCTTGCGGGTTTGCGGCGAGGACAACGCTTCGATGCCCAGTTCGCGGCCGAGCTGCGCGCGCGTATTCTCCGGCGGCAGATGGGTCAGAAACACGCGTCCGGTCGCCGACGTGAAGAGCGGAAAGATGGTGCCCAGGCCCAGCGACGTGACGCCGATGCCGCCGCCGCGAAACCAGCGCACGATGGTCGGGCCCTGGTCGCCCCACACCGCCAGTGTGCCACCCTCATGGATGCTGGCGACGAGTTCCTTGAGCGCTGCGGCGGCGAGATCGACAGCATCGACCCGGCCCAGCGCCGCCAGCCCGATGCGCAGCGCGCGCGAGCCGAGATCATAGCGACCAGACTCGGCATCCTGGATCGCGATGCCGCAGCGCGTGAGGCTGACCAAATAGCGGCGCGCCTGGCTGAGCGACAGTCCGGCACCGCGGGCGACATCACCCAGTGTCAGCGGTCCGTCGGCATCGACAAGCACATCGAGCACGGAGAAGCCGGTTTCGACGGACTGGATGCCCTGCACGTCCTTGGCGGGCTCGAGGGCAACGACGGTTCCCCGCCTGCGCTTGTCGCGCGATGTTGCTGAAATCTTGCTGCTAATCCCGCCCGCCTCTGCCGTCACGACGATCCTGCTTCAAAGACGATGAGATTGCCGAGCCCGCCGTCGGGTCCGACACACACCGACGCACCGAGGGATCGTTGTTCCACGTGTCCCTGTGCAAGACAAGCCGTCAGCCGCTCCAGCGACGCGACCTCGATCACGTAACCGACATAATGCGCACCTTGTTCGGGCGCCGATACATCAAGACCGTAGCGCTCGCGCAGCGCCGCCGGAGTCATCAGGACGAGATCGACCGCACCCGGCGATACATGCGCGATATCCGCGGTGCCCGCGGCGGGGCGACCAAAGACACCGGCGAAGATGGCAGCGATGCGCTGGGGATCGGCGGCCACGGCCAGAACCGAGCGCAGGCAGCGCGCGCTGTTGGCATGCTCCAGCCAGTCGGGGCGCAGGTAGAGCTCGAGGTTGAAATAGCGGCAGCAATTGAAGACCAGCGGCGCGTCGACCGGCAGCAGCACGTCGAATTCGGGAAAGACCGACTGGCCCGGTCCGATCGGCCATTCGCGTTTCACGTGGGCGGGCGGATCGACCGCGAAACCCTGGGCCACGAACGCGGCTTGCGCCGCATGCGCATCGGCCGCCGACAGCACCATCGACTTGATGCCCTCCGCGCCCGCGAGCGTTCGGGCCATCACCGCCGGCAGCCTGGCCCGATCGTGTGCTGCCATCAGCTCGATGTAGTTGCCGGCCCCTGACGTGCCCGGGTGCATCAGCACGAGGTGATTGGAGATCCCCATGGTCTCGATGCGGCTGATCGGCGACAGGGTGAAACCCAAGCGCCGGAACAGCGCCGCAGCGCTATCGAGGTCGCGCACATAGGTCAGCAGGTGATCAATTTCAATGACCGGTTGGGTCGGCATGATCGAGACTCACTATCAGATTGCAGATCTCATCGACGTGCAGCGCCACGCAATCGAGCAGCGGCACCGGCGCAGTGGCTAGCGGCAGCAGCAGCGGTAGTTCGGTACACGCCAGCACGACCGCCTCGGCGCCGCGCCGCACCAGCGTGCGGATGGCGATATCCAGATGGGCACGACCCTCGGCGATGACATCGCCGACCGTCAGGGCGCCCTGGATGAGCCCGTCGAGTGCGTCCTGTGCATCTTCGTCGAGGCGCAGGAGTGTGCGGCCGCCGCGCGCCAGATAGTGGTCGGCGAAGCCCACGGCGCAGGTCGTCGCTGTCCCCAGGATGCCGGCACACCCGACACCCAGGCCGTCGAGCGCATGCGCCGCACCCTCGAGCACGTGCGGCACGGGCCGACCAGCGGCCTTCGAGACGGCGTCGTAAAAGCGATGGGCGGTGACGGCGGTCAGCACGACGAGATCGCAGCCGCCCGCGGTGAGCTCGCGCGCCGCCTGCGTCAGCTGGTCTTCGACCTCGGTCCACCGTCCGGCGGATGCCGGCCCGATCAGGTCGGCATAGTCCAGGTTCCAGACCATGCCGCGAAAACTGTGATGCGGCCCGATCCGCTCTTCCACGGCCTGGTTGAGGCGGCGGTAGTAGAGTTCGGTCGACCGCCAGCTCATGCCGCCGATCAGACCAGGACGGCGGTGCTGGCGGGGCACCGTCGACGGAGTCTGTTTTGAAATGTCCTCAGTCAAAGCCGCACCCGCACATATATCGAAGAAGCCTTCATGGTGAGCTTGTCGAACCATGAATGCCTCGCGCCGCCGTCGCGTGGCCCACTTCATGGTTCGACAAGCTCACCATGAAGTGGGCTCATGTGCCGACAATCGATCGGGACCGGCCGGTGATCACTGGCACGGCCAGGGTCACCAGCACGAAGGCACCGGTGAGGAATTTCAGATCCGACGGATTGAGGCCGGTCGCCAGCCCCAACGAGACGAGCTGGTAGTAGATCACCGAGCCGACCACGGGCGCCGCGAGCTGGCGCGTGATGGTCGATCGCCCGACGATCGCCTCGCCGATGATGAGCGCGGCGAGCCCGTTGACCAGGACGCCGAAGCCCATCGTGACGTCGGCATAGCCCTGGGTCTGCACCACCAGCGCGCCACCAAGGGCTGCGAGCGCATTGGCCAGGCCGAAGCCGACCACCACGTACCGGCGTCGGCTCACGCCCAATGCCGGTGCCAACCGGGCATTCGCCCCGACGCAGCGCAGCGTGAGGCCGATTTCCGTGCGGTAGAATGCGATCAGGCTGATGAGTACCGTGCAGACGAGCGCGCCCAGCAGCGCCATCTGCAGGCGGATGTCGAGCAGGATGGCCGGCGACAGCCAGTCGAACAGCGACAGCTCGGCCGGCACCGCCTTGTTGGGCATCGCCATGACCCGCAGATCGACGCTCCACGCCATGGTGGCGACCAGAATGCCCGCCAGCAGCGAGGGCACCTGGAAATACAAATGGATCAGCGCCGTCACCATGCCGGCCGCCGCACCGGCCAGGATGGCGATGGCCGTGCCGCTCCACGGATCGAGGCCCGCCGTCAGCAGCGCCGCCGTGATGCACCCGCCCAGCGGCAGGCTGCCCTCGACCGTCAGATCGGGCAGCGCCAAGGTGCGGAACGGGATCATGATCGCCAAGGCCACGAAGGCGTAGATCAGGCTCTGCACCAGGGTGATCGGCACCAGATTGATGAAGGTGTCGATCATGCCCGCTTCGCCTGTCGCAGGACGATGCGGTCGTCCCGGATCCGGAAACGCTCGATCAGGTCGCCCACGCCCAACCCGGCTTTCTCGGCGCTGCCGATGTCGGCAACCACGCGGCCGCCATCCATCATGA
>Ga0187894_10003651_pt1 | contig 17014 bp, 10 predicted proteins | sample GBC1701081metaG_FD_136650 | JGI IMG/M metagenome (GOLD analysis project Ga0187894, IMG submission 136650) | White microbial mat communities from a lava cave in the Kipuka Kanohina Cave System on the Island of Hawaii, USA - GBC170108-1 metaG ...
CCAGACATGCTTCGACCCCCAGGCTGCGGCCAGGAAATCCGCGAACGGCCCGCGCGCCACCAGCTCCCGATACATCTGCGCGGCCGCCGGGTTGGCGTTGTCGTTCAGGTGCTGATGCGTCGTGCCCCGAAAAACCTGCGTGGCATACGGCCCTGGGTGGGCGACGCTCCAATCAAAACAGGCCCGGCAGGCCGCGAGGTACTCCGGCGCCAGAAACGCTTCGAGCTTGACCGCGCCGTCGTTGCCTAACGCGACTCCCGTGGCCGCGGTCGGCTCTGCCATGATTGCCTCTCTGGTTGTCATCGACCCTACAATGACACACCGACCTGCCTTTTCGCAACACCGTTATGAGAAAGGTACTAACTGGACGGCAATACCTCGCCCTTGATCCGCGCCGACTTACCGCGGAACAGTGCCACTGGCTGTCCCGCGGAATCGACCAGCGTGATGTCATAGATGCCGGTGCGACCCGAAAGCACGCGCTCCTGAGCAATGGCGATAAGCATTTCGCCCATTTGCACCGCTCGCAGGAACTCGATGCTGCATCCGGCTGCCACAGTGGCGTCATTGCGACTGTTGCAGGCAAAGGCGAAGGCGCTGTCCGCGAGGGTGAACACGAAGCCGCCGTGGCAGATCTGGTGCCCATTGAGCATGTCGGGACGAACCACCATGCTCAGACGCGAACAGCCTGGGCCGATGTCCACGATACGCATGCCCAGTCCCCGAGACGCGGCATCGCGAGCGAACATTGCCTCTGCCACGCGGCGGGCCAGTTCCAGCTCCGAGGCTGTCGGAGAGCCTGTTTTCTGATTCATTCAGCACCGTCGGATTATTCGATGTGATCGTTCTCGACGCACCGCTGCCAGCTGGATCCGCGTGTTCTCGTGCAGAGTGTCATCGGCCCTGCCGCGGCCGTGAGGTCTGCGCGCATGATCCGGAGTGAAGGTTTCGCGCATTGACGTTCCTGAAGGTAACGAGTGTCAGAACTCGTTGGCTAAGTTGTGCGGGATGCGACGACCCCTAAAGCCGGTCGAGTTCAGGCCCTTGATGATCCAGCGACGCGTGTCCGCCGGATCGATGACGGCATCGATCTCGACATAGCTTGCCATGCTCGGCGCCTCGCCAAGCGCGTAGTGCTCGGCAACCAGTCGATCGAATTCTGCCTTACGTTCGTTGGGATCCTCGATGGCTTCCAGTTGCTTGCGGAAGCCGAGCCTGATCTCGCCTTCGATGCCCATGCCGCCGAACTCCCCGGTCGGCCACGCGACCGTGAAGGTCGTCGCCAGGAAGTTACCCGCCGCCATCGCTTGGGCGCCGAGCCCGTATCCCTTACGCGTGCAGACGGAAAAGTAAGGCGTCGAGAGACCTGCCAGCGCGATCAAGAATCCTCCGGCCTTCCGGAGCATTCCTTTCTGCTCTTCCACTGGACCGACCATGAATCCTGGAGTGTCCATGAGGCTGACGACAGGCAGCGAAAAGCGGTTGCAGAGCTCGAGAAATCGTCCAGCCTTTCCCGCAGCCTCACCGTCGATCGCGCCTCCCAGATGAAAGGGATTGTTGGCGATGAGGCCGAAACTCCGGCCTTCGACGCGGACGAGAGAGGTGATCATCCCGACGCCGTGTTGCGTACGCAACTCCAGAACGCTGCCGGTGTCGGCTAGGAGGTCGATAAGCTTGCGCACGTCGTAGGCACGCTTCCGATTGTCAGGGATGGCGAGACGCAGATGGTGTTGATCTGCGCAGGCCCAATCGGTGGACGAACCCTGGAAATAGGACAAGTATTGCTTGGCGAGCGCGACCGCTTCAGCCTCGTCCGCAACGACGATATCGACGCTGCCCGCCGGAGCCAGATCGTGCACGGGCCCAATCTCCTCCGGCCGGAATTTACCGAGTCCGCCGCCCTCGATTAGCGCAGGACCGGCCAGGCCGATATTCGCGTTCTTGGTCGCGATGACAACGTCGCTGCACGCCGCTAGCACCGCGTTGCCTGCGAAGCAGCGGCCAGAGACGATGCACGCTAACGGAACGAGCCCGCTCAACGCAGCGAACGAGCGGTAAGTCGGTATGTCCATGCCATAGATGCCCATGAAATCTGTCTCGCCCGCCCGGCCACCGCCGCCTTCCGCAAAGCTCACGAGCGGTATTCGCCACTTGGTAATCAGTTCAAGCAGCCGGTCGGTCTTCTTCAGACCCCTGAAACCTTGGGTGCCAGCAAAGACCGTGTAGTCATAAGCGATGACGGCGCAGCGCGCAGCTTCAGCGCCGAACACCCCGGCGTTGACGGTGCCCAGACCCGCAACCAGCCCGTCCGCCGGACTGACTTTGACCAGTTCCTGAAACGAGTAGCGATCCCGTTGTGCCGCAACAGCGAGGCCGCCGTATTCGATGAAGGAATCCGGATCGCAGAGATCATCGATATTCTCGCGGACGGTGCGCTGGCCGGTCTTGCGACGCCGCGCGACGGCCTCGGGCCGCGCTGCATCGAGCAACGCGGAGTAGCGTGCGAGGACTTTTGCCAAGTCCGGCCGAATGGCCGTCGGGTCATGCTCCGCCGGCCCGGCATCAGCAACTTCCGTCGCTGCAGTGCGCGGCTCCACATGGATAATGACGTCACCGAGGTCGACCGACCGGCCTGTGTCAATCGCTATACTCCGCACGATGCCAGTCACACCCGCGATGATCTCGTGCTCCATCTTCATCGCCTCGATGACCGCAACCGGCGTGCTCGCGGTGACCTCATCCCCTACACGGACCAGCATGGCGACCACGGTGCCGGTCATAACGGAAGTCACCGGCTCGCCTGCAGGACCCAACGTTGCACGAGCGGTTGGCCGGTCGATCGTAGCGCTTGCTGGCGCCGCATGGAGTTTCGCGTGCTCGCTGGCGCATTCGATTAACTCCGCAACGTTGGCCTCGAAGAATTGGGTGTCGAACTGGCCGCGCTGAAACTCTTCTCGTTGCAATAAGGATTGCAGCAGGGCGAGATTAGTTTCGACCCCGTCGATATTGAACTCGCAGCTGGCGCGAAAGGCGCGCACCGCCGCGTCCGCCAGTGATCCCGACGGCGCGTGCGCGATCAGCTTTGCCAGCAACGAGTCGAACGCGGTGGTGGTCTGATAGCCCAAATATCCGGCGGTCTCGACGCGGATTCCCGCACCCGAGGCGGGCTCAAACCGCCTGAGCACTCCGCCGGTCGGCGTGGCCGAACCGTCGCGACCGATCCGCTCCATGTTAACGCGCAGCTGCACCGCGACGCCCCTGGGCCGGCCGATCTCCTCCTGCCGCAGTTTCAGTTCATCGAGCGTGGCGCCGGCGGCGAGGCGAAACTGGACGTGCACGAGGTCGAGGCCGAGAACTTCTTCAGTGACCGTATGCTCGACCTGGAGTCGCGGATTGGCTTCCATGAACACAAAGCGAGCGCCCTCGCCGCCGCTGGCCTCGGTCAGGAACTCGAAGGTGCACAAGGTGTGCGCCTTGACCGTCGCGGCGAGTGTGACGGCGGAATCGAAAATGCGCTGCCGGAGCGGCTCAGAGAGGCCGACCACGGGCGCGATCTCGATGAGCTTCTGGTATCGACGTTGGATGCTGCATTCGCGGTCGAAGGCGTGCACCACCGCGCCCGTGCGGTCGCCGAGAACTTGCACTTCGACATGACGGGCCGGGACGATCAACTCCTCCGCATAGAGCGCGGCATTGCCGAACGCGCTGCTGGCCTCTGATGCGGCGCGTTCATACGCCGCGGGGAGCTCATCGATGCTGCGGACGACACGCATTCCGCGGCCGCCCCCACCCGAGACGGCCTTGAGGATGATGCCGCCGTCGCCGCCGAGATCGCGCATGAATTGCTCGATCTCGTCAAGCGCGACGCCGCCCGACGTCCCGCGCGCGATCGCGACCTTCGCCTTGTCTGCGAGCGCCCTCGCGGCTCCTTTGTCGCCGAGTACGGCCAGCACTTCGGGTGACGGACCCACGAAGGTTATACCGGCAGCCGCGCATGCCCGGGCAAAGTCCGCATTCTCCGACAGGAAGCCGTAACCGGGATGGATGGCGTCGCATCCGGTTCGCCTGGCAATCTCGATGATCCCTTCGATGTCGAGATATCCCGCCACCCCCTGTTTTGGTAGGTGATGCGCCTCGTCGGTGCGCCGGATGTGGAGGGATCGGCTGTCTTCGTTGGTGTAGATGGCCGAACTCTTCATGCCGAGCTCCGCGGCCGCGCGCGCTATCCGGAGCGCGATCTCCCCCCGATTGGCGATGAGGACCTTTTCGAACAGAGCGCTTGTCATGACGTGCGGCACCTCTATGCCGCTGTGTCGCCGCGAACTCGGTCGTCTCTCGTCGCCCAGCGTTCTGTCAGCCGTCAACTAGAAAACTGCTCAGTCGAACTTCGCGCGGTCTTGTCTCAATCAAACACTACTTCCTTCATGTGCATGGTGTCGACATACTCGCGAACCGCCACGATGAGCCCGTCGCGCAGGTCGAAAACGAGCGCGTAATGCATGTCGTAGCGCTTGCCGTTCTTCGCCATCGCGACGAGGTGAAACTCAGTGGCCACGGAGCTCTCCTCTGCGATCAGCTTGGTGATATCCAACGACGAAGGGGCGTCGAGGTCGAACCTGTCGTTTAGCCCAAATACATCTCTGAAGATGGCTTCACGACCCCGGTGAACGCCGCTCACCGGAAGCGTTCCCCAGACAGTCCAGGTCGCGTCCGCGCTTAATCGCTTCCGCATCTCGGGTTCGTCAGCCCCCATCATCGCTTGAAGGAACTCCTTGACCACGCGTCTGTTGCCATCGGTAGTTGTGCCAGTGCCTTCGCGCCGAACACCCGCTGTCGCGGGCGCTGATGCCAACAGATTGTCGACCCGGTTGTAGGCTTCGCGTTCAATGCCTTCGAGGTCGGACTTGATTGCGATATCGCGGGCCATCCGCGATTCGAACTGCACCGTCGCCACGAACCGAGTCTTGCGCTCGTGCTCGGTGAACACAAGTGTCGCCAGCACCTCGGTAGGGTACGGGGGAGCGCCCATGGTCCACTCCGTGGTCACGACACGTTCAGGCCGGACGAACTCTCGAATGACGCCGCGCATCGCGACTTTGCCGGTTGCGTCCACCAAGCGCCACTCGCCGCCGACCGTATCGCTTTCGCCCTCCGCGGTGAACCCGGCGGACCCGTTCTCTGCAGGGTACAGGGAGCCGAGCGTGTCGAAATTGGTCATGATGTCAAATATTCGCTCACGGGGAGCTTCGAACACGCGCGTAATCGTGACCTCACGGTCACCGTTCACGTTGAACGAAAAGACGGTGTCGGTCTGCGTCGACGCGACTTCCCGCGCCATGCCTGGAGCTGAAGAGACCGCCGCCAACGCCAATACCGCGACCTGAACCCATCGATCGAAGTGCATGTACATTGGGAACCTCTCTGGCTGGAGCAGTGTGTCGGATCGGCCCTGCGGCTTGGATGACCATGATTTTCTCGCACGATGTTGCGAGAACAAAATCGGTGTGTCAATACCGTCACGTCAAGCGGAAACTTCCTTGCTCCCACCACCGCGCCTTGGTGCTGGTGCGCCAGGTCAGTTTGAGCTTCCCTTCGAATTCCGCTCGCTGCCTCTCGCAACCGACGTCAGCCGACGATGCTCGAGATTCCGCCGTCGACCGCCAGAACCTGGCCAGTGATGTGTCTGCCCGCGCGTGAACTGAACAGAAGTACGGCTCCTTTGAGATCATCGTCGCCACCGAATTGTCGCATCGGTGTTCGTGCCAGTATCCGGTCCTTACCGAAGCGATCGATGGTCACGTTCGTAAGCCTGCTCGGAAAGAACCCCGGCGCTAGCGCGTTGACCGTGATGCCATGCTCGCCCCACTCTCCGGCCAGCTGCCGGGTGAGGTTGACGAGACCGCCCTTGCTTGCGCTGTAGGCCGCCGTCTCAAGACCCGGTGCGTTGCCTGCGAGACCACTGACCGACGCCATCATGACGATGCGACCCTCGCGCCGCGGAATCATGCTGTATTTCGCAACGTACTGGCTGAACAGGAACACGCTGCGCAGATTGAGATTAAACACCTTGTCCCACGCCTCGAGCGGGTGATCCTCGGCCGGTGCGCTCCAGCTCGTGCCAGCGTTGTTGACGAGGATATCAATGTGGTCCAGCTGCTCGAGCGTCTGCGCGCAGACTCGTTCAACTTCCGACGGCTGGCTCGCATCGGCCGCGATCCAGGTCGCCTGGATGCCACGCCGCTGGAGTTTGAGTGCAGCCTCTGCCAGCTCTGACTCCTTGCGCGAGGTAAGCAGCAATCGTGCGCCGGCCTCGCCCAACGCCTTGGCGACTTGCAGACCCAGGCCCCGGGATCCGCCCGTGACGAGTGCCGTCCGGCCGGTGAGATCGAAAAGTATGTTGACGTTCGTGCTCATGATGCATACCACTCGTCGCGCATGTCACGGCACGTTGGATTGCGCGCCGCCACGACGGACAGCGACGCGTCGATTTTCGGCAGTTCGTAGTCGAAAAAGTACTGTGCGGCCTGCAGCTTGCCGCGCAGGAACTCCACACTCTGTCTATCCGATGCCGAGCTTCGGCCAGTCGATCCAGCGTTCAGATCGGCAGTGAGTTCGTCAGGGGCGAGTTTCTTGCGCGCCGCAAGTGCCATGTCGAGCCACATCCACGCCACCACCACGTGTCCGAACGCCTGCAGGTACGGCGTCGCATTGGCGAGCGCTTCCTGCGGTTGCTCGGTGGCCCACGCGGCACGTGTCGCCGTCTCGAGCCGTCGCAGCGCGCTAAGCAATGCAGCCGCGAGAGGTCGAAGTCCGCTTCGCTCAGCGTGGTTCACTGTCGCCTCGATGCGGGCGGCGAGCAAGCACAACCCGGTGCCACCGTCCATCCGCACCTTGCGACCGAGCAGGTCGAGCGCCTGGATGCCATGGGTGCCTTCGTGAATCATGTTCAGTCGGTTGTCACGCCAGTGCTGCTCGACCGGAAAATCGCGGGTGTAGCCGTAGCCACCGTGCACCTGTATCGCCAGGCTGTTAGCCTCCAGACACCACTCGCTCGGCCAGCTCTTCGCAACCGGCGTCAGCACGTCGAGCAGCTGACCAGCCTCAGATGCGTCCTCCGGCTCGCCGGTGCGTGATTCGTCAATTAACCGTGCGCAGTAGAGCACGAGCGCAAGCCCGCCCTCGACGTAGGCCTTTTGAGCAAGCAGCATGCGCCGGACATCGGCGTGCTCGATGATGCGCACCGGCCGGCGGGTAGCGTCCTTGCCGGCGCGTCCAATCGGACGACCCTGGGAGCGCTCGCGTGCGTACGCGAGGCTGTCGTCGAAGCCCGCGTAGCCGACCGCAACGGCATTGAGACCGACGCCCACACGGGCTTCGTTCATCATGTGGAACATGCAACGTAACCCTTCACCCGCCACGCCAATGCGATAGCCGAGCGCGCCAGGGCGCCCCTGCACAGGGAACGATCCTTCGCCGAAGTTGAGCAGTGCGTTAGGCAGACCGCGATGACCGAGCTTGTGATTGAGCCCCGCCACTGAGATGTCATTGCGCTCGCCGGTCAATCGGCCGCGCTCGTCGATCAGCATCTTCGGCACGACGAAGAGCGAGATGCCCTTAGCGCCGGCGGGCAGGTTACCCTCAGGGTCGGGAATCTTCGCGAGTACCAGGTGCACGATGTTCTCGCTGAGCCCGTGGTCGCCGCCCGAGATCCACATCTTGTTGCCGCGCAGGCGGTAGCGGGCACCGAGCGGGTCAGCAGCGTAGTTGACGCCATCCGGCTCGGCCCGAGTGAGAATGTCGGCCAGACTCGAGCCGGCCTGCGGCTCCGAAAGGCACATCGTGCCAAACCAGCGTCCGGCGATCTCGTTACGCGCGAAGACCTCGCGCTGGGTTGCCGTGCCGTGCGCTAGCAGCAGGTTCGCATTGCTCGCCGTGAGCAGATGGCCGGCGCTCAACCCGATGCTCGCCTTCATGAAGAAAGCATTGGCCGCCATCTCGACGATATGCGGCAACTGCATGCCACCCACCTCGTAATCTTGGCCGGCGGCGAGCAGGCCGGACTCAACGTACGCGCGGGCAGCTTCGGACGAGCAGTTCGGCAGGACGACGTGGCGCCCATCAAATCTGGGCTCCTCTACATCGACGGCACGATTGAAGGGCGCGAACTTCTCGCGCGCGATGTGCTCACAGGTGTCGAGGACGGACGCCACCGTCGAGCGCGAGTGGTCGGCGAATCGTGATCGTGCCAGCAGTGCGTCAAGACCCAGACACTCGTGCAACAGAAAGTCGATGGTTGCCCGCATCAGGCTCACCGGAGACAGCAATCTCGCCGGTCGGTTGGCGAACAACGGGAACGGCTCAGGCGAGCTCCCCACCGTCGGCGAGAAACTCCGCGCCGGTGCAGTAGGAGGCATCGTCGGAGAGCAGGAATAGAGCGAGGCGCGCGATCTCGATCGGTTGACCGTAACGACCGAGCGGGATGTTGGGAATCTGCCCGGTCCAGTCCTCGCCAATTTCGGTCCCCCGGCCCATGACGGTGTCGATGTAACCCGGATGGATCACGTTGACGCGAATCTTGTGACGGCTGAGCTCGATGGCGGCGGTGCGGGTGATACCCCGCACCGCGAACTTGCTGTCATTGTAGCCGATGCACAGGGCGTAGCCCCGCAACGCTGCCGTAGAGCCAATGTTCACTATCGACCCACCGCCACCGGCTTCGACCAGCGCGCGGGCCACGGCCTGAACGCCGAGAAAAGTGCCCACCTGGTTCACGTCGATCAGCTTGCGGTACTGCTCGAGCTTCATGTCTAAAAGGGAAATCATAGGGAGGAGGATGCCGGCATTGTTCACCAGACCGTCCACGCGTCCGAAGCGCTGACGGGTCTGCGTCACGAGTCTCGCCCAGCTCTGCGGGTCGCTTACATCGTGATGCAGGTAGCAGGCGCTGGCGCCGAGAGACTCGGCCACCGCCTGGCCTTCGGCGTCGCGAACGTCGCCGAGGACAACGCGCGCTCCCTCTGCTGCGAACAGACGCGCTTCAGCCTCGCCTTGGCCTCGGGCGGCGCCGGTGACGAGAACTACCTTGCCGTCGAGCTTACCCATACTGAACTCATTCCAGACTAGATATTGAACGGCAAACGATGCGCAAGTTGGCCGCATACGCGACCCCTCAGCATATTGACACCTTCACCTATTTATCGCAACATCGTTATAAATATCAATCTCCGAAGATCGACTGTCATCAGAGGCACGGCTAGAGTCAATGCCACAACGGAGAAGCAGACCATGAAGAGCAGCGCCTTGGCCTTCTCGTACTGTGCCACAGGTGACCGTGAGATCACGTTGATGCGCGAATTCGCGGCTCCGCGTCATCGGGTGTTCGAGGCCATCACCACTCCCGAGTTGGTTCGACGCTGGTTCGGCGAACCCGGCCTCTCCTTGGAGGGGGAGATCAAGCCAGGCAGCGAGTGGCGTTCAGTGGACACCGCCGGTAAGGTCGCGATGCGCGGCCACGTTCGAGAGCTCGTCCCGCCCGAGCGTTTTGTATCCACCGAGTCGACTCTCGGTGCTCCTCCGTACCCGGGCGAGGTGCTGGCGACGTGCGTCCTGGCCGAGCAAGACGGCAAGACTGTATTCGTGGAGACCTTCGGGTTCGAGTCGCAGGCGGCCCGCGATATCGCCATCGAGTCCGGTCTTGAGGCCGCGTATCGTAAGGCGTTTGCGATTCTGGACGAAATGCTAGCCGCGATGTCCTACACCCCGTCGCCTTGAGGCCCGAGTTCGCCACCTTAAGTTGCGATGAATGAAAGGGGGCAAGATGAAAATGAAATCTGGCGAAATCCTATCTCGCACCTTCACGCGGTACGCCAGGACGCTCGTGGCTCTCGCAGTTTTCTGCGTGAGTCAGGCGCACGCGCAGACACTTGAAGAAGTGATCGTTACGGCGCAGAAGCGCGAGCAAAACGCCCAGGACGTCGGCGTGGCACTCACAGTCGTGAGGGCGGACGATTTGCGTGCCAGCAGTGCCGTGCACACCGATGACATCGCGGCACTCGTCCCGAACCTCGGCATCAATCACACGACCGGTAGAACCCAGCTCACCTTTACGATGCGCGGTGCTGGCAATGGCGAATCAGGGTTCCAGCCCAATCACGCCAGCACGGTAGGCATCGTCGTCGACGACGCCGCGTACGGTGTCTCGGCATTCGGCGATTTCCAGCTATTCGACTTGGAACGTGTTGAAGTGCTGTTCGGGCCGCAGGGCACACTGTTTGGACGCAACAATACTGGCGGCACAGTGAGTTTCGTGTCGCGCCGTCCGACGTCGGGGCAGAACGGATTCATAAGCGCCGAGGCGGGACGTTACGACGCGCTGCGCCTCGAGGGTGCGGTCGAAGGCGCATTCTCCGACGCTCTGCAGGCACGTGCTGCGGCAACGCTGGGCCGTCGTGACGGATACGTCTTTAATCGATTGACGGGTGAAGAGACTGGTGCGATCGATCGCGCGGCGGGTCGTGTGTGGCTACGCTGGACGCCGAGCGAAGCTGTCGGTGTCGACATGAAGGTGCACGGCGGCTACGACCGGTCCGACATGTACCCTTATCAGCACATCGCCGTCGGCGGGCCCGACTGCAACACGGACGTTCGACCCGGCGGGACGCCGGATCAACGCTTGTGTGTGGGCGACGTCGGCTACTCCGATCGCGACAACGACATCTACGCCGGCGACTGGAACCGGGATCGGGATGTCGATACCGACGCGTGGGGTGGATCGGTGAGGCTGGATTGGGATCTGGCGGGCGGTACATTCACATCGATCACCGCCTACGATCGTCTGGACCAGCTGCGACTCGAGGACGAGGACGGGTCACCCGATACTCTGCTTCACGTTGACTATTCGGACGATCTCATGCAGTTCACACAGGAGCTGCGTTTTCAACGCGTTGCCACGGACGATCTCCTGTGGCTCGCCGGGCTCTACTACAGTACCGAAGAGTTTCATCTTCGCAGAACTTCTGCGCTGGACGACATTGCGCCCATTTTCGGCCTGCCGAAGGACAACATGTTCCTGGATGCGGAAATCGAAAACCAGAGCTATTCGGTGTTCGGGCAAGTCGAGTGGCGGGTTGCAGAGCGGCTAAAGCTGATCGTCGGGGCGCGCTCGGTCTGGGACGATTCGGACTACTTCCTCACGGCGGATACCGCAGCACTCTTCATCACCGACACGCCGGGGCAAGGGCTCGAGGAGAGCTGGACGGGCTGGATGGGCAAGCTTTCCGCTGAATGGACCCCCGTCCCCGACATGCTTGCATACCTGGGCGTCAGCCGCGGATACAAGGCTGGAGGCTTTCCGACGGGCATCACGGCTTCGATCCCTGCTGGCACGGCGGTGGCCTACGACCCGGAATTCGTCGATAGCTGGGAAGCGGGGTTCAAGTCCACGCTGGGTAGCGGCCAACTGCGGTTCAACGGCGCCGTTTTCTACATGGACTACCAGGATAAGCAGGAGTATGCCGCCGTGACCGGACCGGCCGGGGTGCCGATTCAGGTGTTCACGAATGCCGCGGGCGCGGAGATCTATGGTGCGGAAATCGAGCTCCTCTGGGAAGCGACCGACCAGCTCGAACTGATGGCCAGCCTGGGATACCTCGACACGGAATACACCGAGTTCAGGACGGTCGGCGCACTCGACTTGACTGGCAACGTCCTGCCCAACACGCCGGAGTTGAGTGCTGCGGCGCGAGCGAAGTATCAGTGGCCTCTCGCCAAGGGAGCGGCATTCGTTGCCGCCATCGACGCGAGCTATCAAGAGGAGATCTACTTCTCCGGAAGACAGAACCCGCTTGAGGCCGCGGAGAGCTACACGCTCCTCAACGGCCGCGTAGCATGGACATCGCCGCTCTCCACGTGGGAGCTGTCCGCATACATAAAAAATGCGACAGATAAAGAGTATAGGACGCAGGCGTTCCTTCTTATCGGATCGTCGTACTCCGTCATCTACGGGAATCCACGAACCTATGGCGTCGGTGTGACCTATCGTTGGGCGAAGAGGTAGGGTCGATGGAAACGCCGCTGACGCCCATGGAGTTCGCACGGCGAGCACGTGCGTTGTACGCGGATCGCGAGGCGGTGTTGGACGAGGACGCGCGTTTCACGTATCGCGACTTATTTGGGCGCTGCGATCGCTGGTCGGCCGTCCTGCAGGCGTGGGACATCCGTCAGGGGGATCGCGTGGCCTACATCGCGCCCAATACCCACGCGCACCTCGAGGGATACTACGCGGTGCCGCAGATCGGCGCGGTGCTCGTACCGATCAACTATCGGCTCACCGCCGAGGACTTCGCCTACATCATCGCGCACAGCGGTGCGCGAGTGGTCTGTGCTCATCCCGACTATCTGGATTCACTGGACACTGTGCGTGCGCGGATGCCAACCGTCGAGCAGTTCGTTGCGCTCGAAGGCGCAAAGTCCGGCTGGCTCGATTATGAGGGGCTCATCCGTCAAGCACCGGAGCACTTCGAGCCGGTGGCGATTGCGGAGTCCGACCTGATCTCGATCAACTATACGAGCGGGACAACGGCACGACCGAAGGGTGTGATGATCACGCACCGCAATGCGTACCTGAACGTCGTTGGGACGCTGATTCACCAGCCGCTCGCGCCGAAGGACCGCTATCTCTGGACCCTGCCGATGTTCCATGCCAACGGGTGGACCTTCGTGTGGACCGTCACCGCGCGTGGCGCGACTCATGTTTGCCTGCGCAAGGTCGAGCCCCGCGCGATCTTCGCGCTCATGGCCGCCGAGCGCGTGACCCTATTCTGCGCCGCACCGACCGTGCTGATCAGCCTTGCGAACGCCCCTGCGGAGCTGCGCGCGGGCGCGCCCCGCGGCATTCGTCTATTTACCGCCGGAGCACCACCAGCGGCCGTCACGATCGAGCGTATCGAGAGCGAGCTCGGCTGGGAGCTTACGCACGTCTATGGCCTGACAGAGACAGCCCCGTTCATCACCGTGTGCGAGGAATTGCCCGAGCACACGAAGCTCACGCCGCACGAGCGGGCCACGATGAAGGCCCGTCAGGGTGTCGAGCTCGTGACGTCCGGCGAACTACGCGTGGTCGATGAGAGCGGCTGTGAAGTGCCGCATGACGGCGCGACCCCTGGCGAAATCGTGGTGCGCGGTAACGTTGTCATGCAAGGCTATTTCGCCGATCCCGAAGCGACCGAGCGCGCCCTGCATGACGGCTGGTTTCACACCGGCGATGCGGCGGTGGTGCATGCCGACGGCTACGTTGAGATCCGCGATCGACTGAAAGATGTGATCATCAGTGGTGGGGAGAACATATCCTCGCTTGAGGTCGAAGGCGTGCTCCTGCGCCACCCCGCCGTGCAGGAGGTCGCGATCGTGGGAATGCCGCACGAGAAGTGGGGCGAGGCGCCGCACGCCTTCGTCGTACTGCGCCCCGGTGCGACCGCCTTAGAAGCGGATGTCAAGCAATTCGCTCGCGACAATCTCGCGCACTTCAAGGCGCCGCAGTGGGTGTCGTTCGTGAGCGAGCTGCCTAAGACCGCCACCGGCAAGATCCAGAAGTACGTGCTGCGCGGCAGGCTGGCGGAAATATCTCACCAATGAGCCGTTCAGGAGCGCTATTCAGCTCCCTTGATCAAGGAGCGGCAAGTTCGCAGAGGACCCGACGAACTCGCGTTGCAATGTTTTTCATATGCGCGCAGGCAGTCGGCCAAATTATTGCATCGGAATTGCCGGCGGAGGAATGGCGCACGTACGGCCGGGACCACTCGCAGCAACGCTACAGTCCTCTCGACGATATCAACACCAAAACGGTTGAAGCGCTTGGACTTAAATGGTCGCTGGACCTCCCCAGCGAAACGGCGCTCGTTTCCACTCCCCTCATGGTGGGCGGTTTCCTGTATTTCTCCGGAAAGTTTGCCGTGGTGTATGCCGTTGACGCTCGCAATGGTCGCATGAGGTGGTCATATGACCCGAAGTCGATCGACGTGCTCATCAAGCACCCGCGGCGATTGACGATAAATGTGGGGATGATCAGAGGCGTTGCGTATGCGGATGGGAAGGTCTATGTCGGCACGCCGGACGGGCGGTTGATTGCTATCAATGCGCGGACGGGAGAAGAAGTATGGTCGACGCAGACATTTGATCCTGCTACTCCACGCTACATCAGTGGCGCACCACTTGCCTTCAACGGCAAGGTCCTCATCGGTCATGGCGGAGCTGACTTCGGTCCTGTGCGAGGTTATGTGACGGCCTATGACGGCGACACCGGTGCGCAGGCCTGGCGCTTCCATACAGTTCCGGGAAACCCCGCAGACGGCTTCGAAGACAAAGCAATGGAGATGGCGGCGAAAACCTGGACGGGGCAATGGCGGAAATATGGCGGAGGAGGCACCGTCTGGAACGCGATGACCTACGACCCAGAATTCAATCGCGTCTACCTCGGAACGGGCAATGGGTCGCCCTGGAATCAAGGGATCAGGAGTCCGGACGGCGGAGACAACTTGTTCCTTGCTTCGATCGTGGCGCTGGATGCGGACACAGGCGAGTACGTGTGGCACTACCAGCAGAATCCCGGTGAGACGTGGGACTTCAACTCCGCCATGGACCTGGTGCTCGCCGAGCTTGTCGTCAGCGGCAAGCGGCGCAAAGCGCTCATGCACGCGCCCAAGAACGGGTTCTTCTACGTGATCGATCGCGAGACCGGGAAGCTCATCTCTGCCGAAAGTTTCGTACGGACGACTTGGGCGTCGAAAGTTGACTTAGCGACTGGACGGCCAATCGAGGCGCCGGGTGCCAGGCCGGGAAGCGGTACGACCACGATCTGGCCCGGACCACTCGGCGGACACAACTGGCCGCCCATGTCCTATAGCCCATCAACGGGACTCGTCTACATTCCGGTCCTGGAACTTGCTGGAAACTATGATGCTCGAGGTGTTGATCCGCGCACTTGGAACCAGCCGTCATTTGACCTCAGGTGGTCGGGCTACACCGATACTCTGGGTCGCCGAATGGCGGTCACGGCCACCACTGAGACCAACGTGTGGGGAGATGAAAGCGCGGGAGCTTATCTGCAGGCACGTGATCCGGTAACGAACACGAAGGTGTGGCAGCTAAAGCAGCCGGGAGTTTGGGCGGGCGGAACCCTCACCACGCGAGGTGGGCTGGTCTTCATCGGGCAGGCAAACGGATTCCTCATCGCCTACGATGCCAGGAGTGGGGTGGAGCGTTGGAAATTTGACACGTACCGCCCGATCACGGCGCCTCCGATTTCGTATGAGCAGGACGGGGTTCAATACGTTTCAGTCCTGGTTGGCTGGGGGGGCACATCGGGAACCGAAGGTTCGCTCGGGGACCCCACTCTGAGGATGCGATATCGCGATGGCGGGCGACGGCTACTGACGTTTGCACTCAATGGCCGTGCGTTGCTGCCAGACATACCAAGTACTGTGGCAGGGCCGATCGAGGTGCCGGGCTTCGTGATCGACCCCGCTAAGGTCCAGCGGGGCGAGGAACTCTTCGACGTCACCTGTGCCATCTGTCATGGATCGAACGCAATCAGCGGCGGGGGTGCTCCGGATCTGCGGGAATCGCGCCTGGCGAGTGATCCGAAGAAGCTCGAGCAGATCACATTAGATGGAATTCTCAGCGCTCGAGGCATGCCGAAGTATGTTGACTACAGTCCCGCCGACATTGAGGCCGTTTATCATTACATACGATCGCAAGCACGCAAGGCCATGCAGTCTTCTGGCCGTCATTGACCTGATGACGAATCTCTTCTCCGATCGCTTGTCAGGCCGCACCCGATATGGACTATGAAGCCACCAGCCCGTCGCACGCCCGGAGGGCGCCACCCGGAATCTTCTTCGGCTGGTACATCGTCGCGGCTACGATCGTTCTCTACATCCTTGCCGCGGGCGTGATCTACTATGGTTTTGCCGTTTTCTTCAACGCGATCCTCGGCGAGTACCCGTGGAGCAAAGCAGCGACCGCGGCGGCCTTCGGAATGATGCAGCTCGAAGGGTACTCGCTATCTCCCTTCTGGGGATTGCTCGTCAGCCGCTTCGGAACCCGTGGGCCGATGTTGGTCGGCACCGTTTTGTTAGCAATGGGATGCTTCGTCCTTAGCAAGCTCGATTCGCTGCTTGTGTTCTTCCTGGGCTTCTTCATAGCAGGGCTTGGTTTCGGCGCTTACTTGACAGCCCCCCTCGCAGCCATCGGCAACTGGTTCCGGGCCCGGCGAACTCTGGCGATCGGGCTTGCGTTGAGCGGCTTCGGCCTGAGCGGTTTCCTGGCGCCGGTCCTCGACTGGGGAATCCAAGGCTACGGCTGGCGCGCCGTATACGTCGCGGCCGGCGCTGCGGCGATCGTACTCGGCATTCCGCTGTGCCTGCTGCTCCGTTACCGGCCGGAGCCGTATGGCCATGCCGTCGATGGTAAATCGACCCCAGTTGATGGCGACGCTAGAGGGCCTCGTACCGACGCCGAGTCCGCCGGGCGCCCGCTCACCGCCAGAGAGGCTCTGCGAACGCGCGCGTTCTGGCTCATCACCGTACTCTTCGCGTTCTCCTTTCTGGCGATGACCGGAATCTACCCCCACATGGTGACCTACCTTACGGGTACGGGGATCGAACCCGGCCTCGCGGTGCTCGGCATCACGGGCCTAACCGTGGCCAGCGCCGTCGGCATGATCGGTGGTGGCGCCCTGGGAGACCAGCGTGGCAACCGTCACGTATTGATCGGCGCTCTTCTGGTCCATGCGGTTGGCATTCTGATCTTCGCCACGGTGTCGCAGCCCTGGCAGTTGCTGGTTTTCGTCGTCATGGCGGGTTCTACCGCCGGCGCTTTTAACTCGATCGTACCCGCACTGATTGCCGAGTACTTCGGCACCCGCTCTTTCGCCCAGATACTCGGCCTCGTCTACGCCCCCGCTCCCTTCATCTGGTTTGGAATCCCCTCGTCAGCTGGCTGGGTTGCCGACCACTTC
>Ga0187894_10003652_pt1 | contig 17008 bp, 15 predicted proteins | sample GBC1701081metaG_FD_136650 | JGI IMG/M metagenome (GOLD analysis project Ga0187894, IMG submission 136650) | White microbial mat communities from a lava cave in the Kipuka Kanohina Cave System on the Island of Hawaii, USA - GBC170108-1 metaG ...
CGCTCGCCTCGCCCTCGGCTACGGCTCGCCCTGCCCTCCGCTCAGCCCCACTTTCCACATCTGCTCGCCTCGCCCTCGGCTGCGGCTCGCCCTGCCCTCCGCTCAGCCCCACTTCCACATCCGCTCGCCTCGCCGTCGGCTGCGGCTCGCCCTGCCCTCCGCTCAGCCTCATTTTCACATCTGCTCGCCTCGCCGTCGGCTGCGGCTCGCCCTGCCCTATGTCGCTACCGCCATCCACACGGCGGTGGCTGCCAGCGAGCCGCCCATTGCCGCATTGAACCACTGCCGCCGGCGCCCGATGCCGAGATGACGGCGCAGCGTGGCGCCCGCCCACGCCCAGGCCACGAGGCTGGCGATGCACGCGACGGCGAACACGACACAGACGATCGCGGTCCGCTCGGCGATATGCGCCCCGCTCGCGTACGTCCCCGCGGTCGCAATCGACAGCATCCACGCCTTCGGATTCGCGTACTGGAAGAGCGCCGACTCGAAGAACGTCAGCGGGCGGCCGCCGGGCCCCGCGGTCAAGCCGTCGCCCGCGGGAAGTGCCGCGCGCGCCAGGAGCCAGGCGAGATAGAGGAGATACGCGACCCCTGCCCATTTGAGCGCGCCGGCCGCCGCGGGCACCGAGAGCAACAGGCCCGCGACGCCGAGCGTCCCGAGCGCCAGCAGCGTCGAGAAGCCGAACGGCACGCCGAGGATGTGGGGCACGGTCGCGCGGAACCCGAAGTTCGCCGCGGTCGTGGTGGCGATGGTGGTGTTGGGCCCGGGCGTGAACGAGCCGACGAGGGAGAACACCACGAAGGCCCAGAGCTGTGCCGGTTCCATCCTCACACTGTACCGTCGGTGTCTGATACACTACCGGTACACTTTGATCGTCGTAGGAGGACAGGTGACAGCACCCCACCGAATACAGGCGCTCTCGCTCTCCCGCGAGGCGCCCCTCGCCGACGGCATCGTCGAGTGGTGGCGTGCTCGCATCGACGACCGCATCGTGCGTCCCGGCATCCGCCTGCCCTCGATCCGCCGATTCGCCGCCGATCAGCGCGTGTCGCGCCACACCGTCGTCGAGGCCTACGAGCGCCTGGTCGAGCTGGGCTATGTCGAAGCGCGACGCGGCTCGGGCTTCTACGTGCGGGCGCGTCCCGTTCCTGCGGTCAGAACGGCCCGCGAGTCGGCCGCCCCCGCCTCGCGCATCGACGTGGCCTGGCTGCTCCGCAGCATGTTCCGCGATCTGCCGTACGATCGCATGCCGGGCGGCGGCCTCCTGCCACCGGACTGGCTCGACAGCGCGCTGATCGCCGAGAGCGCGCGGAGCGTGGCGCGGGCGGCGAAGCGCTCGTGGCTCAGCTATGGCACGCCGCAGGGGTACGTGTCGCTCCGCCAGCAGCTCTCGCTCAAGCTCTCGGCGGTCGAGATTCCCGCCGAGCCGGAGCAGATCGTGACGACGGCCGGCGTGACCCATGCGATCGACCTCGTCGCGCGGCACTTCCTCGAGCCGGGGGATGCCGTCTTCGTGGACGATCCAGGCTGGTTCGTCATGTTCGCTCGATTCGCGATGCTCGGCGCCCGCGTGATCGGCGTGCCCCGAGGCGCCGACGGCCCAAACGTCGACGCGCTGCGCGCCCTCCTGGCCGCCCATCGGCCGAAGCTCTTCGTGCTGTCCTCGGTGCTCCACAACCCGACCGGCACCTCGATGACCGCCACCAATGCCTATGCCGTGCTCCAGCTCGCGGAGGAGCACGGGGTCACGCTCGTCGAGGACGACATCTATGGCGACCTCTCGCCCGATGCGTCGTCGCACGCCCCGGCTCGCCCGGCGCCGGTACGCCTGGCCGCGATGGACCGCCGGCGCCGGGTGATCTACATCGGCGGCTTCTCCAAGACCCTGGCCGCGAATCTCCGGGTGGGCTACCTGGTGGCGCCGTCCGACCTGGTGCAACCGCTCACCGACCAGAAGCTCATCGGCTCGCTCACCACGCCGGAGTTCGGCGAGCGCGTCATCGCGCGCGTCCTGCTGGAGCGCCGCTACGCGCGCCACTGCGCGGCCCTGCGCCTGAAGTTGGAGGTCGCCCGCCGCGCCGTCGTGGCGCGCCTCAAGAAGCTGGGCGCTCACGGCTACGCCGCCGACGGCCAGGGCATCTTCCTGTGGGCGGACATCGGCACCGACACCAACGCGCTCGCGACGCGCCTGTTCGACGCGGGCTACCTCGCCGCCCCGGGCAGCCTGTTCTCCCCGACGCAGCTACCCTCCACGTGGATGCGCTTCAACGTGGCGTCGTCCCAGAACCCGGCGATGTGGAAGGCGCTGCAGCACGCCCGCGGGTCGGCGGCGTGACGATCAGCGTCTCGCCGCAGATGGGCACGACAGTCGAAGGAACCCCGGTGACGGGCGCCTGGAACTCCTTGCCGCCGGAGTCGCGACGGCGCTCGTAGACAGCAAGCCCTGGTTCCTCCCGAAGATCAGGTGGCGGGCCGGCGGAGCGCGGCCGCTCCTCTCGACAACGTTTCGATGGCCGCCCAGTCTCCCGCCTCGACGCGGTCGGCCGGCGCCACCCACGAGCCACCGACGCAGGCCACGTTCGGCAAGGCGAGATAGTCGCCCGCCGTTTCGCGGGTGATGCCGCCCGTCGGGCAGAACACCACGTCCGGGAACGGCGCGGCGAGGGCCTTCAGCATCGCGACGCCCCCCGCCTCTCGCGCGGGGAACAACTTGAGCGCCGTGAACCCCGCCAGGCGCGCGGCGATCAGATCCGACGGGCTCATGACTCCCGGCAGGAACGGAAAGCGCACGGTGCGCGCCGCCGTGGCCAGCTCGCCGGCGAAGCCGGGGCAAACGCCGAACTGCGCACCCGCGCGCTCGGCCTCGGGGAACTCGGCCGGCCGCGTCAGCGTGCCCGCCCCCACGATGGCATCGGGGACGGCCGCGCGCATCGCCGCGATGGCCTCGAGCGCGCACGGCGTCCGGAGCGTGACCTCGAGGACGCCGAGACCGCCGGCGGCCAGCGCACGCGCGAGCGGAGCGGCGTGCTCGAGACGGGTGACGGTCAGCACCGGAATCACCGGCGCGCGGGCCAGGATGTCGCGAATCGTCATGTCCTCACCCCGTGTTGCGCAGGCCGGCGGCGATGCCGTTGACCGTGAGCACGATGACCTCGCGGCAGCGCTCGGCGTCCGGGCCCTCGGGGTCGTCGAGGGCGCGCAGGCGGCGCAGCATCTCCACCTGGAGATAGTTGAGCGGATCGACGTACGGATTGCGAAGCGCGACCGAACGCTGGATCACCGGGTCGGCGTCCATCAGCTCCGCGTGCCCGGTCACCCGCAGGATGGCGGCGCGCGTCCGACCGTACTCCGCCTCGATGGCATCCCACACCTTCGCGGCGAGCGCGCGATCGGGAACCAGCGCCGAGTAGAGCGCCGCGATGCCGAGGTCGGCCTTGAGCAGCGACATCTCGGCGTTGTCGAGGAGCGCGCGGAAGAACGGCCACTCGGCGTACATCGTGCGGAGGCGCCCGGCGTCGATCTGATCGAGCGCCGTGCCGAGACCGTACCAGCCCGGCAGGTTGAAACGGCTCTGCATCCAGGAGAACACCCACGGGATGGCGCGGACGCCGCTTCGCGTGAGCACGCCCCCGCGCCGCGCCGGCGGCCGCGATCCGAGGCGGAGCCGGCTGATCTCGTCGATCGGCGTGGCGGCGCGCCAGTATTCGAGGAAGCCGGGCATCTCGACGAGCTCGACGAAGGCCTCGCGCGCCGCCGTCGACATGGCGTCCATGGCGGCGCGCCACTCCGGCGCTGTCGTGCCGCCGGAGGTGTCGGCCGACGCGAGCAGCACCGCGCTGACGATCTGCTCGAGGTGGCGGTGCGCGAGGTCGGGATCGGCGTATCGCGACGCGATGGTCTCGCCCTGCTCCGTGACCCGAAAGCGCCCCCGCACCGTCCCGGGCGGCTGCGCCCTGATCGCGCGGCCGGCCGGCCCGCCCCCGCGCGCCACGCTGCCCCCGCGCCCGTGAAACACCGTGAGCCCGACGCCGCGTTCGGCGCACACGCGCGCGATGGCCTCCTGCGCCCGGTAGAGCGCCCAGTTCGCCGCCAGGTAGCCGCCGTCCTTGTTGCTGTCCGAGTAGCCGATCATCACCATCTGCTCGCCGTTGCACTCGGCGAGGTGCGCCCGATAGACGTCGAGCGCGAACAGCTCGCCGAGGATGCGCGGGCCGGCCTCGAGATCGTCGACTGTCTCGAACAGCGGCACGATCTCCGGGGCCGGCCGCGCTCCGGCCCAGCGCGCCAGCAGCAGCACGGTGAGGAGGTCGGCGACGCCACGGGTCATCGAGACGATGAACGGACCGATGGACTCGGCGAGGTACAGGCTGCGCACGCGGGCGAGCAGCCGAAACAGCCGCCACGTCTCCGCGCTGGCCTCGTTGGCGACCGCGGCCAGCGCGAGGTCGGCCGCGGCGGGCGCCTGCTCGGACAGGAGGCGGACGAGGGTCGCGGCACGGCTCGGGTCGTCCCGCGTCTCGAAGCGCCCGTCGATGCCGAGCGCGTCCAGCATGCCGCCTAGCGCGGCGGCCAGCCGGCTCGAATCCTCGCGGATGTCGAGGCGCGCGGCGTGGAGGCCGAACGTGCTCACCTGGGCGCGCACGCGCTTCAGGTGATCGCCGGCCAGCTCCGGTGGCAGCGCGCTCGCCACCATGTCGAGCACCTCGGCGACGGCCTGCGCACTCGCGCGCGCGTGATGCGGCGCCTCGTCGAGGAGCCGCGCCGTCATGTCCTCGCGCGACGCGTCTTCGAGGTCGGCGGCGAGGAGCGCCAGCGCCAGGCGGTAGGGCTCGCCGGCGTAACGCCGCTCGAGATAGGCCACGTGCGCGGGGAGCGGCCGGCGCGCGTCGAGCCACGCGGTGAGCGCCGGTGGCGGTGGGCAGCGCCGCCCGCTCACGCTCAGGCGCCGCCCGAGATCCTGCAGCGAGCGCCGGTGCTGCTCGACAGCGAGTCCGCGGTGGAGGCGAAGCGTCTCGGCCGTGACCGGCGCGACGACAGCCGGGTTCCCGTCCCGGTCGCCGCCGATCCACGAGGCCAGGGTGAGCCAGCGCGCCGGCGGCGCGACCGTCGGATAGTGCTTGGCGAGGGCGGCCTCGAGCTCGGCGGCCATCGCCGGCAGCTCGTCCCAGAAGACCTCCTCCACGAAGTAGAGGCCCGTGCGCACCTCGTCGGTCACGGCAGGCCGCGCGGTTCGGGATCGCTCGGTGAGCCAGAGCGCCGTGATCTCGGAGCGCAGCACGGCCACCTCGTGGTCGCGCTCGCGCGGCAGCAGGTCGGGATCGTGGAGGCGGCGCAGCGCGGCGCCGATGCGCTGGAGCTTCGACAGGATCGTCCGGCGCTTGGCCTCCGTCGGATGCGCGGTCAGCACCAGCTCGACATGAAGGCGCCCGAGCAGCGCCGCCATCTGCTCCGCGGTGACGCCATCGCGCGCGAGCCTGGCGACGGCGTCCCCGATCGACTCTCCGATCGGCGCCGGGTGCACGGCGCGCTCGCGGTCGCGCAGCGCGCGGATGCGCTGCGCCTCCTCGGCGAGGTTCACCAGGTCGAAGTAGACGGCGAACGCCGAGGCGGTGGCTCGCGCCGCGTCGATCGAGAACCCGGCGACCGCGGCCGCCAGCTCGTCCGCGGCGGCGCCGACGCCGGCGCGACGGGCCTTGGCCAGCGCGCGGATGCGCTCCTCGGTCTCGAACAGCTCGACGGATTCCTGCGCGCGCAGCACGCCGCCGAGCGCTTCGCCGAGCAGATGAATGGTGGCCGAGAGGTCCAAGCGCCCGAGCTCCTGTTCGGCTGCGGAGGCCGTGACTCCGTGCCTCGTGGCTCTCCGGTCTCGGCGATGAGGGCCGGATGTACGTGGGCGCCCCGCGTGTGTCGCGCGGGGCAGATCGTCCGGTAGCGGCATCCTCACTCGCCACCCGGTCGGAAGTCAAGCCAGTGTGGGCGGAGCCCGCGCCGAAGCCCTACGGCGACCCGCGTCCAGCGGATTGGAATCTCGGCAGCACCTCGCGGCCGAACAGCTCGACGGTGCGGATCGGGTCGGCCGCGAGGCTCACGGTGAACATGAGCCGCGTCACGCCCGCGGCCTCGGCAGCCCGGACCTGGCCGACGCAGTCCGCCGGCGTGCCGGCGATGGCGAGGCGCGCGCGCAAGTAGTCGAAGAGTCCCAGGCGCCTCGTCAGCGCGGGATCCATGTCGCGCCGGCGCGTCGTGTAGGCGGCGCGCAGCTCCTTGACGGCGGGGATCAGCTCGGGCGGCACGCCGCGGCCAGCGGGATCGGGACCCACGACGTAGGCGGCCACGAAGCCCAGGATGTTGCCGAGCGTGTCGAGGGCGTCCTCGCGGCGCTCGCTCACGTCGAGGCAGGCGATGGACCAGCACTCGACGTCAGCGCTCGATCGCCCGGCGCCGCGCGCGCCCTCGTCGATCGAGTCCCGCGCGTGGCGCACGTGGTCGGCGCCGAGCCCATAGTTCACGAACGCGCCGTCGGCCGCTGCTCCGGCGACGCGGAGCGCTCGGGGTCCCGAGGCCGCGACGAAGACGGGAACCGAGCGCCGCATCGGTTCGTTGGATGACTCGAGGTCGCGGCCACGCGCGCCGCTGCTCGCGAGCTGACCTCGCTGCATCTCGCTCGCGAGGGCGGACCGCAGGAACATCACCCCCTCTCGCAGCGACTCGGCGTCTGCAGGCGCCGCGCCGACGTTGGCGACGCCGCTGTGTCCCGCGCCCACGCCCAGGATGGTCCGCCCGCCCGACGCGAGGTCGACCGACGCCGCGGCGCTCGCGGTGATGGACGGATGGCGCGTGACGAGGTTCGTGACACACGTCGCGAGCGTCACGCGCGACGTCGCCGCGGCGGCGAGCGTCATCGCGACCCACGGGTCCATCGCGTTGCCCGGCGTGTCGGCGATGCCGACCAGGTCGAATCCGTATTCCTCGCCGAGGCGTGCCATGCGCGCCGTGTACTCGGGCGTGTACGGCCAGAAGAAGAACCCGAAGCGCATGGCGACCCAGGCTATCACGCGGCGCGGTGGCCCGCCGTCGCATCGCCGACCGGCGCGCGGCCGCTCATCTGCTTGACTTTGGTGTGGCCGTGTGGGAGGTTCGCCGATACTCGACGTCGATACTCGACGCTGCGCGCGATTGCGTCCCCAACCACGTGGACAGAGGAAGGAGAGCCCGGATGCCCACCGACGAGCCCGGCCGCACCACCGTCCCGCCTCGAGAACCGCGCGACCATCGCGGAGGGCAACCCGGCACTGCGCAGCGCGCGGAACCTCGAGTGAACCGGCGCGAGTTCCTGTCGCGCGTGGGCCTGGGCGCCGCGGCGGCGACCGCGATCACCGCACCTCCTCGGCGCGCGAGGGCCCAGACTCCTCCGTCGTATCCCGACTGGATTCCGGCCAGTCCGAAGCCGGCGAAGCGAGGCGGTACGCTCACTCGCGCGTCGGCGTGGGATCCGCCCGTGCTCGATCCGCGGCTCACGAACTCGGTCGGGCTCTTCCAGATTGCCTCGCTCGTGTGCAATCGCCTGATCCGCTATCCGTTCGCCGACGAGGCGAGCGGCACCACCGATCTCACGCTCAAGGGCGATCTCGCGGAATCCTGGTCGGGCAGCTCCGATCAGCGCGTGTGGACGTTCAAGCTGCGGCCCGGCGTGAAGTGGCACAACGTGCCGCCGCTCAACGGGCGCGAGTTCGTGGCGGCGGACGTGAAGTCCTGCTACGAGGCCTACGCGAAGGAGGGCGTGCAGGCCTTCACGTTCCAGGAGATCGAGGGCATCGAGACGCCAGACAAGCACACGGTCCGCATCCATCTGAAGAGCCCCAACGTGATGTTCCCGCAAAACCTGGGCGAGGCCGTGGCCGTCGTCTTCCCCCGTGAAGTCCTGGAGGAGGACGGCGATCTGAAGAAGCGCATGATCGGCACCGGGCCCTACGTGCTCAAGGAGCACACGCGCAAGGTGCGGGCCGTCCTCTCGCGGAATCCGGACTACTTCGACAAGGGCCGCCCGTACATCGACGAGTACACGATCCTCTCGACGCCGGACGCGGCGACGCGGACGGCGGCGTTCCGCACGGGACAGAGCGATATCCACTGGGTCGCGAGCCTGGCCGACGTGGATACCGTCCGGAAGACCAATCCACAAGCCGTGATCGAGGAGTACAAGTTCCTGCAGACGCCGTTCGGCCTGGCCCTCGCGCAGGACAAGCCGCCGTTCAACGACGTGCGGGTGCGCCGCGCGATCTCGATGGCCGTCGACCGGCAGAAGCACGTGGACACCATCTACGAGGGCCACGGCATCCTCGGCTGGGGCATCCCCTACATCTATTTCCAGGACCAGCGGCCGACGGCCGCCCAGCTCGGCCCGTGGTGGCAGCACAAGCCGGCGGAGGCGAAGAAGCTCCTCGCCGAGGCGGGCCACCCGAACGGCTTCCAGACGACGCTCTTCTACTACGAGTACTTCCCGCAGATGACGTCGCAGGTGCAGCTCGTCCAGCAGGATCTGAAGAAGCACCTGAACATCGACATCAAGATCACGAAGCTGGACTACACGACCTACTATGGGCGCTACGCCGAGGGCAAGTGGGACGGCATGGCCTGGGGCTTCAAGACCGGCTACGCGGTGAGCCTCGACGAGCAGACGTACCAGTACATGCACTCGAAGTCGACGAAGAACTACTTCCGCTTCTCCGACCCCGTCGTCGACGAGCTGTGCACCAAGCTCCGCCAGACGCCCGACCGGGCCGAGCAGCGGGCCATCACGAAGAAGATCTTCGACCGCGAGCACGACCAGGTCTTGCGCATGTGGATGCCGTACGACGCCGGCTTCCTCATCTGGCAGCCGCACATGCGGAACATCGGGGCGCTCGCGATGCGCAGGAACGACGGCTACGGCGCCTCGACGCTGGCCCGGGCGTGGATCGATAAGTAGCGGGGCGCCCGCTCCGGACGGCCCCGGGCCCCCATGTACAAGTACATCCTGCGCCGGCTGTTCCTGGCCATCCCGGTGCTCGTGCTGTCGTCGCTGATCGTCTTCTCGCTGATGCGGGTGATGCCCGGCGACGCGCTGACCGCGTTGATGGCCGAGTCCGGCAACGTCTCGGCCAAGGATCTGAAGAAGCTGCGCGGAGACCTGGGGCTCGACTTGCCGTACTACGAGCAGTACCTGATCTGGGTCAAGCAGATGGTCACGCTCGACCCCGGGTACTCGATCTTCACGAACGAGCCCATCGCCGTCGCGCTCAAGAAGGCGATCCCGGTCACCGTGGAGCTGGCCGTGCTCGCGATGATCCTCGGTCTCGTCATCGCCATTCCGATCGGCGTCATCTCCGCCACCCGCCAGGACAAGCCATCGGACTACGCCGGCCGGTTAGTGGCGATCTCGGGCCTGTCCCTGCCCGACTTCTGGCTCGGCACGCTCGTCATCACGTTCGCGGCGATCTGGTTCGGCTGGATCCCGAAGCTCGGCTACGTGAGCTTCTGGGAGTCGCCGTGGCAGAACCTCCAGCAGTTTCTCCTGCCCGCGGCCGTGCTCGGCTACCGCCTCGCCGCCGCCACCATGCGCATGACGCGCTCGACCGTGCTCGAGGTGCTGCGCGAGGACTACGTCCGCACGGCGTGGGCCAAGGGCCTCGGCGAGCGGATCATCGTCTACAAGCACGCGCTCAAGAACGCGCTGATCCCGGTCATCACGCTCGTCGGCGGTCAGCTCGGCACGCTGCTGGCCGGCACCGTCATCGTCGAGACGATCTTCGCCTTGCCGGGAATGGGCCGCCTCACCGTCGAGGCCATCCTGTTCCGCGACTATCCCGTCGTGCAGACCAACGTCATGCTGGTGGCCGCGGCGCTCGTCCTGTTGAACCTCGTGGTCGACCTCACCTACGCGTGGCTCGACCCGCGGATTCGCTACCAGTGACGGCGCGTCTCGCCGCCGCGCCCTGAGGGGGCACGAGACCCATGGCCATCGCTCAAGCCCCCGCTTCCGAGTTCGAGGGGCGGATCTCCGAGGAGGTCAGCCGCTGGCGTGCCCTGTGGGCCTCGCTCAAGCACAAGCCGCTCGGCCTCGCCTCGGCCGCCCTCATCCTGGTCCTCGTCCTCACCGCGATCTTCGCCGACGTGCTCGCGCCCTACGATCCCCTCGCCGCGCAGCCGGAGATCCGGCTGGCGCCGCCCAGCTGGGCGCATCCCTTCGGCACCGACGACATCGGCCGCGACGTGCTGAGCCGCATCATCTACGGCAGCCGGATCTCGCTCTGGGTGGGGCTGCTCGCGGTCGGCATCGGCACGATCGTGGGCATGATCATCGGGCTCATCTCGGGCTACTGGGAGGGGCGGATCGATCTCGTGCTGCAGCGGATCATGGACGCCGTGCAGGCGATCCCCGGACTGATCCTGGCGCTCGCCATCGTGTCCGTGCTGACGCCCAACACGACCAACGCCATGCTCGCCATCGCGGTCGTGATCATCCCCGGGAACTCGCGGATCGTGCGGGGCGCGGTGCTGTCGGCCAAGCAGAACCGCTACGTGGAGGCGGCGCAGGCGCTCGGCTGCCGGAATCTCCAGATCATCGCGAGCCACATCCTGCCCAACGTGACCGCGCCCATTCTCATCATCGCGTCGATCTGGCTCGGCAACGCGATCCTGATCGAGGCCTCGCTGAGCTTCCTCGGCCTCGGCACCCAGCCGCCCGAGCCCTCGTGGGGGCTCATGCTGAGCAGCACCGGGCGCGCGTTCATGGAGCAGGCCCCGTGGCTCGCCGTGTTCCCGGGCCTCGCCATCAGCCTGGCCGTGCTGGGCTTCAACCTCTTCGGCGACACGCTGCGCGACGCCTGGGATCCCAAGCTCCGGCGCCGGAGCTGATCGCCGCGCTCGCGGAGGAGTCGGCCGTGCAAGAGCTTCGAGATCGCGTCGCGGTGGTCACCGGCGCGGCGAGCGGCATCGGGTTCGCGCTCTCGGAGCGCTTCGCCGCCGAGGGGATGAAGATCGTGATGGCCGACGTCGAGTCCGACGCGCTCGACGCTGCGGCCCGACAGCTCACGGGCCGCGGGCCCGCGGTCCTTCCGGTGCGCGTGGACGTCTCGAAGCCCCACGACCTGGAGCGGCTGGCCCGCGAGACGTACGCGGCGTTCGGCGCCGCGCACGTGCTCTGCAACAACGCGGGCGTCGCCGTGCTCGGCGCCGTCCACGAGCACACGCTGGCCGACTGGGAGTGGGTGATGGGCGTCAACCTCTGGGGCGTGATCCACGGGGTGCGCGCGTTCGTCCCCCGGATGCTCGCGGGCGGCGAGGACGGGCACATCGTGAACACGGCGTCCATGGCGGGGCTCACGACCGCGCCGTTCATGTCGGTCTACGACGTCACGAAGCATGGGGTCGTCGCGCTCTCGGAGTCGATGTACAAGGAGTTCAAGGCGACCGACGCGAAGATCGGCGTGTCGGTGGTCTGCCCCGGGCTGATCAAGACGAACATCATGAAGTCCGCCCGCAACCGGCCGCCCGAGCTTGCCGAGGAGGGCGTCGATGGCGAAGCCGCGCAGTCGTTCGGCGCCGGGCTCGCGGAGCGGCTCGAAACCGGATATCCGCCGTCCGAGGTGGCCGAGCAGGTGCTCCAGGGCATCCGCGCCGGGCGCTTCTACATCGTGCCCGCCCAGCCCGAGGTGAAGTCCTGGGCCGCGGTCCGGGCGCAGGACATCATCGAGTTGCGCAACCCGACGATACGGCCGAGGTAGACGCAATGGATCTGGGAATCTTCGACCATCTCGACCGGCAGGACATGCCCGTCCACGAGTTCTACGAGAGCCGCCTGCGCCTGCTCGAGCAGTACGACGCGGCCGGCTTCTACTCGTATCACCTGGCCGAGCATCACGCGACGCCCCTCGGGCTCGCGCCCATGCCCGGCATCTTCCTCGCCGCGGCGACGCAGCGCACGCGGCGCATCCGCCTCGGGCCGTGCGTGTACTGTCTGCCGCTCTACAATCCGCTCCGGCTCATCGAGGAGGTGGCGATGCTCGATCACCTCTCGCGGGGCCGCTTCGAGTTCGGCGTCGGCCGCGGCATCGTGCCCTACGAGATGGCCTACTTCAACCTGCACCATCTCGAGACCGAGGAGATCTACCGCGAGGGGCTCGAGGTCGTCCTGCGCGGGCTCACCTCCGACGTGCTCGATCATCGGGGGCCGCACTACACGTTCCGCAAGGTGCCGATCATCATCCGACCGTACCAGCAGCCGCATCCGCCGCTCTGGTATGGGCTCGGCCATCTGGCCGGCGCGGAGTGGGCCGCCACGAACCAGGTGAACGTGATCACGAATCACCCGGCGGAGGGCGCGCGACCGCTGCTCGACCGCTATCGCGAGGTGTGGCAGAAGGAGCACGGCGACCAGCCGCTCCCGAAGCTCGGCATGTCGCGCCACATCGTCGTCGCGCCGACCGAGGCCGAGGCCGAGAAGCTCGGTCGCCCCGCCTACGCAGTCTGGTTCGCCAACCTCACCAAGCTCTGGCGCGACTTCGGCGCTGTCCCGATCCGCTTCGCGCGGGACTTCGACGAAGCCCGGCAGCGCGGCGTGGCGATCGCGGGAACACCGGCGCAGGTCCGCGAGGAGATCGAGCGCCAGATCGCCGTGAGCGGCATCAACTACTTCGTCTGCCGCATCATGTTCGGCGACATGCGCGAGGTCGACGCGGCGGGGTCGCTGGAGCGCTTCGTCGCCGACGTCATGCCCCACCTGACGAAGTTGGCGCTATAGACAGCGGCGCGCGTCACCTCATCGGGCTTGCCCCTCAGGGCGGCTCCACTTCGAGCGCGCGCCACAGGTACCAGCACGCGACGCTCCGATACGGCCGCCAGGTCGCCGCGATGCGCTCCATCTGCACGGGGGTGGGCAGGCGGCGCAGCCGGTAGGCATGGCGCATGCCCTTTTGGATACCGAGATCGAGCACCGGCAGGACGTCGAGCCGCCCGAGCCGGAACATCAGGAACATCTGGGCCGTCCAGGTGCCGACGCCCTTCACCGCGGTCAGGGCCTCGATGACAGCATCGTCCGGCAGGGCGTCGACCGCATCGAGGGCGAGACTCCCGTTGGCGGCCCGTCGCGCCAGGTCTTTGAGGTAGCCGAGCTTCTGGCGAGAGAGCCCGGCGCGCCGCAGACGAGACGCCCGCGTCGCGGCCAGTTCGCCCGGAGTCGGCGGGCGCCCGCCGTAGAGCGCGTGTACGCGCGCATAGATGGTGCCCGCCGCCTTGCCCGAGAGCTGCTGGTACACGATGGCCCGCGTGATGTGATCGAAGTGCGCTCCGTCCGAGCGCAGCCGGTAGCCGCAGGCGCCGACCTGCGCGATCACCTGGCCCATGACCGGATCGACGCGCCTCAGGTGGCGGAGCGCGCGCCTGATCGCGCCGGGATGCGCGAGGGTCAGCCCCACGGAAGGCGGGGTCGATCTGGCCGTCACGGCCCCGAGCGTCTCACATCGCTCGCGGGAACGAAGCACTCATCTCCTCAGTCCCGGGGCTAGGGCCTCGACCACAAGCCGCCCGCCAGGTAGCCGCCGTCCACCGCGAGCGTGTGACCGGTGACGTAGCTCGCGTCGTCGGAGGCGAGGAACAGCGCGGCCCGCGCGACCTCTTCCGGCTCGCCGAATCGTGCCATCGGAATCCGGTCCACGCGGCGGCGGCGCGCCTCCTCGGGGAGGCCGCGCGTCAAGCGCGTGTCGATCTGCGCGGGCGCGATTGCGTTGACCGAGATGCCGTGCTGCGCCAGCTCGACGGCCATGGTCTTCACCAGCTCGATCACGCCCGCCTTGGCGACGTTATAGCCGACGAGATTCTCGACGCCGCGAAAGCCGTTGATGGAGGCAACCGCGATGATGCGCCCGCCCCCCTGCTTCACCATGTGGCGCGCAGCGGCCTGGCAGCACAGGAACACTCCCGTGAGGTTCACCCGCAGCACGCGTTGCCACTGGGCCTCGGGGTGCTCGAGAAACGGCGCGGAGTGCGCGATGCCCGCGTTGGCGAACAGCACATCGAGGCGGCCGAACTCCGCGACCGTGCGCGCGACGAACGCCTCGACTTGCGCGGTGTCGCCCACGTCGACGCCGACCGCGATCGCCTTGCCGCCGCGTTCGCCGATCTCCCCGGCGACGGCCTCCGCGGCCTCCAGCTGCACGTCGCCGAGGGCCACCGTGGCGCCCTCCGCCGCGAACAGCCGGGCCGTCGCACGCCCGATCCCGAGCGCGCCTCCCGTGATCGCCACCACCTGTCCACGCAAGCGCATCGTGCGAGCCTCCGTCACGGCACTCGGCCGGTCAAGTCCATCGTCTTGCCGCTGCCCGAGCCCGTCTCGTTGAACGTGACGAGGCCGGTGCCCGCATCGGACGCGTCGTGTCCCCGTGCCCAAATGACCACGACGGAGGGGTTGACCTTGTCGAAGACCCGGCCCACGCTCTGAGCCGCGGCCGGCGCCGCGGGTTGGAGCAGGGTCACGACGATCGCCATCACGACCAAGACGCCCACACGCATGGGAACCTCCAGAAGAGACTGCCTCGACGCCCTGGAAATCCGCTGGCGATCTTTTCAGACCGGGGGCGGGGAAGGCAAGCCCTTTCACCCGCCGGCCCGAGCGTCGCCAGGAGCCGGGCCGGGCGAGGCGCGGTCCGCGATCCACAGGCCGAGGCCGACCAGAGCGCAACCGAGCATGGCCATGATGGACAGTCGCTCTCCAAGCAGCCCGGCGCCGAGCGCAGTGGCCGTGATCGGGCTCAGGGCGAGGAACACGGTCACCTCGGTGGCCGGCGCGCGATTGAGGGCCCAGAGCCACAAGTAGTAGCCGATACCGCTGCTGACCCCGATGAAGGCGACGGCGAGCCAGCCGCGCGCGGTGAATCGTGGCGGCGAGGCGAAGAATCCTTCCGGCGCGGCGAGGACGCAGAGGAACCCGACCGATGCGAGCATCGCGAACGCGCTCACAGGCAGGGTCGGGTAGCGGGCGAGATAGGGCCGATAGAGCACGCTGCAGACCGCGCCGGCGAGCGCGCTCGCGAACACGGCCAGCTCGCCGATCCACGTGGCCCCGAAGGCGGGCGCTCCGACGATCGCCTTCTCCCCGAGCGCAACGCCCACTCCAGCCACGGTCAGGAGGACGCCCGCGATCTTGGCCGGGCCGAGCCGTTCGTGGCCGAGGGCCGCGGCGACGAGCAGGGTCAGCAGCGGGAAAGTCGCGAAGATCAGCGCGGCGCGCGCCGAGGGGATGAAGCGGAGGCCGTAGTTGAGCAATGCAACGAGGACGCCGAACTGGGTGATCCCGAGCACGGCGATGGGCAGCAGGTCGCGCCGCGCGAACCGCGCGCGGGTCGCGGTCAGGAACACGAACGGCAGGAGGCAACAGAACCCGATCGCGTAGCGAAGGAGCGCGAGCGACGCCGGGCCGGCTTGATCCACGACGAATCGCGTCGCGACCATCGCAGAGCCCACCTGGATGCCGGTGGCGGCGGCCGCCGCCGCGGGCCAGAGCTTCACTGCACGCCGCGACCAGCCGTCAGAGCGCGAGCTCCCAGAACTCCCCGACGAGATCGTGGCCGAAGCCCCGGTACTTCTCCCGGCGGACGATGCGGAAGCCCGCGGCCTCGTAGATGCGGCGCGCCGCGACCAGCACGCTGTTGGTCCAGAGCATCACCTTCCGGTAGCCCACCTGGCGAGCGAACCCCACGCACTCGGCCGTGAGCCGCGCCCCGACGCCGAGGCCACGTGCCCGCGGCTCGACCAGCAGGAGCCGGAGCTGCGCGACGGTCTTCGAGCGGCGCACGAGGAACACGGAGCCCACGATCTCGCCGTCCTTTTCGGCGATCCAGCAGCGTTCCCGCTTGGGATCGTAGTGGTGGATGAACTTCGCGACGACCTCGGCCACGAGCGCCTCGAACCGCTCGTCGAACCCGTACTCCTGCGCGTAGAGCGCCCCGTGACGATGCACGACCCAGCCCATGTCGCCGGGCCGATGCGGCCGCAACATGTAGGGCGCCTTCGGCTCGGGCCGCGCGCCGAGCAGCTCCTCGATCGTGTGCATCGCCTCGACGACGCGGTCCTGGTCGGCCGCGGGGAGGCCGGCCAGCATCGCGCCGATCTCGTCTCGCGAGCGCGTGTGCAGCGGCGCGAACGCCTCCTGCCCCCGCCGGGTCAACGCGAGCATGCTCTGGCGGCCGTCGGTCCTGGACCGCGTCCGCGTGATCAGCCCTTTCCGAGCGAAGCCCTGGAGCACCCGGCTCAGATACCCGGGGTCGAGACCCAGCTCGCGCGCGAGCCCGCTCGCCGTGACCGACTCCTGGTGCGCGAGCTCGTAGAGCACCCGCACCTCCGCCAGCGAGAACGGGCTCGACAGATACCCCTGCTGAAGCAGGCCAATCTTCCGCGTATAGAACCGATTGAACCGCCGAACGGCGGTGACGCGTTGCTCCGCCTTGCCCTCGGCCATGACGAGGCCCTCCTGTCTGCACGGCCCTCGGCGATCGTCGGACCCGCGCGTCGACGCCGCGCCGCCGCACAGTCAATGCCAATATCAATCAATTAATTGACTTAGTCAACTATTGAAATGACCCGGCATGAGACGGCGGCGGCCGGACGAGGGCGGAAGCGCGAAGCGCGCGCGAGGTCGGAACGCCCCGCGAACATGAGCAACGTGAACGAGGAGCGAATGCGCCCCCGTCGAGAGGAGCCGCGTTCGAGCGCCGGCTTCGCCGGCGCCACCAAGGACGCTGACGCGGGCTGGCGGGCACTCGACGACGAACGAGGCGCGGGCCGTCGGCGCAACCGGCGTTCGGTGGGGGGATGCTCGAAGGGGGCCGTCGAGTGCCCGTTCGAATGTCTGATACAATGCCGGACCACGGCGACCACCCAGACGATCCGCGTAGGCTTCATCGGCGCCGGGGCCAACACCCGTCTCCACCACATTCCCAAGCTCAAGGCCCAGCCCGGCGTCGAGCTGGTC
>Ga0187894_10003653_pt1 | contig 17007 bp, 13 predicted proteins | sample GBC1701081metaG_FD_136650 | JGI IMG/M metagenome (GOLD analysis project Ga0187894, IMG submission 136650) | White microbial mat communities from a lava cave in the Kipuka Kanohina Cave System on the Island of Hawaii, USA - GBC170108-1 metaG ...
CCGCGTGCCACCCACTTGCCCGAGCACCTCGGCAACTTGTGCCATCGCCCCACCGCCGATGACGATGATTCGCGGCGTCAGGATGGTGGCGATGGTCATGGCGCTTCTCCCGATACGATCACTATGGCGTGGCGCGGAATCTAGCCGATCCGGGCAGGAAAGGAAGCGGCCTGCTCCCTCTTGCCGCCTCCTGACAACAAGCTCACGATCGCCCGCCCCCTCCTCCAAGGAAACCGGCTTCCAAGCCCCGACAATGAGCATCCCGGGAGGACTGCAACATGCATTGCATCAGAACGCTGGCCGGTGCGCTGGCGCTCGCCGCCGGCCTGGCGACCGCAGCCAGCGCACAAACCACCTTGCGCGTGGTCAACCACTCCGACCTCAAGGTCATCGATCCGATCTGGACCACCGCCTACATCGTGCGCAATCACGGTTACATGATCTACGACACGCTGTTTGCCCTCGACAGCAAGCTGCAGATCCAGCCGCAGATGGTCGACACCTGGAGCGTCGGCGACGACAAGATCACCTATACGTTCAAACTCCGCGACGGGCTCGAGTGGCACGACGGCCAGCCAGTGACCAGCGCCGACGTGATCCCGTCGATCAAGCGCTGGGCGGCGCGCGACGCGCTTGGCCAACTTGTAATGAACATCATCCAGGACATGGCGGCTGTCGACGCGAGGACCTTCCGCATCGTCCTGAAGGAGCCCTCCACTCTGCTGATGATGGGCCTGTCCAAGCCGTCGGGCCTGGCGCCCTTCATCATGCCCAAGCGCGTGGCCGAGACCGATCCGTTCACGCAGATCGCCGACACCACCGGCTCGGGGCCTTTCATTTTCAAGAAGGACGAATGGAAGCCTGGCGACCACACCGTCTACGTCAAGAACCCGAAATACCGGCCGCGCGCCGAGCCGCCCTCGGGCCTGGCCGGCGGCAAGGTTGCCAAGGTCGACCGCGTCGAATGGCTGGCGATATCGGACCAGCAGACCGCCATCAACGCGCTGGTGAACGGCGAGATCGACATGATCGAAACGCCGCAGCATGACCTGTATCCTCTGCTGATCAAGGATCCCAACATCGAGCTCGTCACTACCAACCCGCTCGGTCTGCAATACGTCTTTCGCTACAACGTGCTGCACAAGCCGTTCGACAACCCGAAGGTCCGCCAGGCCTTGTTCTACGCCTTCAACCAGCAGGATTTCCTCACCGGCGTGATCGGCGATGCGAAGTACTACAAGACCTGCAAGGCGATGTTCATGTGTGACACGCCGTTCGCGTCGACCAGGGGCTGGGACGACAAGCTCGAGTCCAACATGGAGAAGGCCAAGGCGCTGCTCAAGGAAGGCGGATACGACGGCACGCCGGTGGTGCTGCTGGGCACCACCGATCTCTATGTGCTCAACAACCTCGCGCCGATCGCCAAATCGCTGATGGAGCGCGCCGGCATGAAGGTCGACATGCAGCAGATGGACTGGTCGACGCTGGTATCGCGCCGCGCCAAGAAGGACCCGCCGGCCCAGGGCGGCTGGAGTGCACTGCTGACCGCGACCGCCTCCGTCGACATCGTGAACCCGCTGACCAATGCCTTCGTCAACGCATCCTGCGACGGCGCGTGGTTCGGCTGGGCCTGCGATCCGCGGCTGGTCGAGCTGCGGGCCCAGTTCGCACGATCAAATGACCCGGCCAAACAGCGCGAGATCGCCGAGGCGATCCAACTGCGCGTCACGGAATACCCGACGCACGTCTTCCTCGGCCAGTGGTACCAGCCGATCGCGCGCCGCAAGACCGTCAGCGGCAACATCGAGTCGGCCGTGACCGTGTTCTGGAACGTCGAGAAGAATGGCAGGTGATACGTCGTGCCCCTCTCCCGGTGCGCGAAGCGCAACGGGAGAGCGAGGGACCAAGGACTCGGCGGCCCGTATGAAGCCCTCGCCCGCCGAGTGCTACGCGCTCGGATGCCTCAATGCCGCGCCTTGAAGTGGAACTCGGCGCCGCTGCGGATGCCGGTCGGCCAGCGGGCGGAGACGGTCTTCAGCTTGGTGTAGAAGCGCACGCCTTCCATGCCGTAGATGCCGTGGTCGCCGAAGATCGAGGCCTTCCAGCCGCCGAACGAGTGGTAGGCGACCGGCACCGGGATCGGCACATTGACGCCGACCATGCCGATCTTGACGTTGTTGGCGAAGGCGCGCGCCGAATCGCCATCGCGGGTGAAAATCGCCGTACCGTTGCCGTAGGCGTGGTCGTTCACCATCTTGATGGCGTCGTCGAAGCCCTTGGCGCGCACGATCGACAGCACCGGACCGAAGATCTCGTCCTTGTAGATCGTCATGTCGGTGGTGACATTGTCGAACAGGCAGCCGCCCATGAAGTTGCCGTTCTCGTAGCCCTGCAGCTTCAGGTCGCGACCATCGACCACCAGCTTGGCGCCTTCTTTGATACCCTGATCGACGTAGCCCTTCACCTTGTCGAGGTGCTGGCGCGTGACCAAAGGCCCCATTTCCGACTGCGGGTCGAGGCCCGGGCCAACCTTCAGCTTCTGCACCCGCGGCGCCAGCTTCTCGATCAGCTTGTCGCCGACATCGCCGACGGCCACGGCGACCGAGATCGCCATGCAGCGTTCGCCGGCGGCGCCATAGCCGGCGCCGATCAGGGCGTCGGTGGTCTGGTCGAGGTCGGCGTCGGGCATCACCACCATGTGGTTCTTGGCGCCGCACAGCGCCTGCACACGCTTATCGTGCTGCGTGCCGGTCTGATAGACATAGCGGCCGATCGCGGTCGAGCCGACGAAGCTGATCGCCGGCACGTCGGGATGCTTGAGCAGCGCATCGACGGCTTCCTTGTCGCCGTTGATGGCCTGGAAGATGCCGGCCGGCACGCCCGCCTCGGCGAACAGCTCGGTCAGCAGCATCGGCGCGCTGGGGTCCTTCTCCGACGGCTTCAGGATGAAGGCGTTGCCGCAGGCCACCGCCATCGCACCCATCCAGCACGGGATCATGATCGGGAAATTGAATGGCGTAATGCCGGCCACGACGCCCAGCGGCTGACGCATCGACCAAGCGTCCATGTCGGTCGCGATCTGCTCGGTATAGTCGCCACGCAGATGGTGCGCGATGCCGCAGGCGAACTCGACGACCTCCAGCCCGCGACCGACCTCGCCCTTGGCGTCGTCGAACGTCTTGCCGTGCTCCACCGACAGCAGGCGAGCGATATCGTCGAGGCGCTTTTCGATCAGGTCCTTGAGCTTGAACATCACCCGGGCGCGCCGCAGCGGCGGCAAGGCCCCCCAGGCGAGCTGGGCCGTCTTGGCGACCTGCACCGCCGCATCGACCTCGGCGGTGCTGGCGAAGGCGACTTCGGCCGTTTTCTCGCCGGTAGCCGGGTTGAACACGTCACCGAAACGGCCGCTGCCGCCGGGAACCATCTTGCCGTTGACGAAATGCCCGATCTGGCTGGCCATATTTCCCTCCGCTGAACGCAAGCCACAGGCGGTCGAAACCGCTGGATTGGGCCGGAAACTAGCAGCGGCGCCCGGCCGGGGGAAGCGGCGGAACAGCGCGTCCGACAGGCAAATCCCGGTCCCGATCTCGACTCGTACAGCGACGCATGGTTAGGTTCGCGCCGGAAGGACATTGCCCAAGCCGATATGCTCACTGATTCACAGGGGTTACCCGTCGCCAATGCCGATTCGGCGACGATCGAGGCCCTCGACCACGTGCTTGGCCAATGGCTCGGCTACGGCAAGGATTTCGCGCCGTTCATGATGGCGGCCCAGCGCGCGCGCGAGGTGCCGCTGGTGCAGATGCAGATGGCGGCGCTCAACATCACCATGGACGAGGCCGCGGCGCACCGGGCCGCCGGCACCCAGCTGGGGCTGGCAGCGGCGCGCGCCGCCGACATGACCGCGCGCGAACGGGCCTGGTTGCACGCGATGTCCGCCTGGCACAGTGGCGCGCTCGACTCCGCCGCAGCCGCCTTCGAAGAGATGGCGGTGGCCTGGCCGCGTGACCTGTTCGCCGCCAAGCTGGGGCAGCTCCTGTTTTTCAACCTTGGCAATGCCGAGGGCATGCTGCGCATCAGCGACGCCATCGTGCCCGCCAATCGCGAGACTGGCTACGTCTATGGCATGCGTGCCTTCGCGCTGGAGGAGCTGAACCGGCTCGACGAAGCCGAGGACGAGGTGCGCCGCGCTGTTGCGATCAACCGCAACGATCCCTGGGCGCACCATGCCGGGGCCCACGTCATGGAGACCCAGGGGCGCCTCGAGGACGGCATTGCCTGGATGGAGGGGCTCGCCGACACCTGGGATGCGTGCAATTCGTTCATGTACACGCACAACTGGTGGCACACGGCGCTGTTCCACATCGACAGCGACCACACGGACCAGGCGCTGGCACTGTACGACACGCGCATCTGGGGCGTGTGGAAGGAATTCTGCCAGGATCAGATCAACGCCGTCTCGCTGCTGGCGCGGCTGGAACTGCGCGGCGTCGATGTCGGCGACCGCTGGCGGGACCTCGCGACATACCTGCTGCCGCGCCTGCACGAGCACTTCTCGCCGTTTCTGGACCTGCAGTATCTCTATGGCCTTGCCCGCGCCGGCGAAAACGCTGCCGTTACCGAAATGCTGGCCAGCCTGGAAGACCGCGCCGATCATGCGCGGCCGTTCGAGCGCACGGCCTGGGTCGAGGCAGCCGTACCGGCGGCGCACGGCGTGGCGGCGCATGCCAAGGGCGATTGGAGCTCGGCGGCCCGGCTGCTGGGCGAAGCCCTGCCGCACCTGCAGGCCATCGGCGGCAGCCACGCCCAGCGGGCCTTGTTCGGCGCCCTGTGGCTGGACGCCTTGATCAGGGCCGGATGGAACGACCGGGCGTTGGCTGAACTGCTGGCCAACGATCATGCTCGCCGCAACATCGCCCATACCAAACGCGATCTCGCCACGATCTACGACAGGCTGGGACGCGCCGAGGACGCCCTGACAGCCCGCCAACAAGCCGAACGGCTGACGCGCCGTTACCGCGACGCGTGACTGACGGACCCGAGTGAAGGAGCGCCCTGTGAAATCCGATCTGACTCAGGCCTCGGCAGCGGAGCTGTCGGCGCTCTATCGCAAAGGTAAAGCCTCGCCGGTCGAAGCACTGAAAGCGATCCTGGCCCGAGCCGAAAAGATCAATCCCACGCTGAATGCGCTCTGCCTGATCGATGCCGAACCTGCGTTGAAGCAAGCCGCCGCCTCCGAGAGGCGATGGAAGAATGGCGCGGCGCTGTCAGCTCTCGATGGTGTTCCCGTCTCGGTCAAGGAACTGGTCCGCGTCAAAGGCTGGCCGACCCTGATGGGATCGAAGGCCGTCGACCCGCATCAGCCCTGGGATGAGGAGGCGCCATCGGTCCGGCGCCTGCGTGAGGCCGGCGCCGTGATCTTCGCGCAATCGACGTCGCCGGAATTCGGGCACAAGGGCGTGACCGACAGCCCGCTGCGCGGGGTCACGCGCAATCCCTGGAACCTCGACAAGACCTCCGGTGGCTCGTCGGGTGGCGCCGCGGCCGCCGTCGCCGCACGGCTCGGCCCGCTGGCAGTCGGCACCGATGGCGGCGGCTCGATCCGCCTGCCGGCGAGCCTGTGCGGCATTGTCGGCCACAAGGCGACATTCGGCCGGATCGCGGCCTGGCCACCCAGCGTCAACGGTGATCTCAGCAACACCGGCCCGATGACGCGCACGGTCGAGGATAGCGCGTTGATGATGAACGTCATCGCCAAGGCCGACGGGCGCGATCCCACCTCGTTGCCGCCCGATGACACCGACTACGTCAAGAAGATCGACGGCAAGCTGAAGAAGCTGAAGATCGGCCTGGTGCTGAAATTCGGCGACCACGACCTTGATCCCGAGGTCAGCGCGCTGGTGACCAAGGCGGCAAAGACGTTCCAGAAGCTCGGCTGCGATGTCGAGGAGGCAACGCCCGACCTCGGCGGTGTCGACGGCCGCAAGACCTTCGTCATCCACTGGCTGTGCTTCGTCCAGCGCGTCCTGCAGATGTTCCCGTCAGAACGCCATCAACTCCTGGATCCGACGCTGCTCGCCATGGCGCGCGATGGCGCCAAGTATTCCTCGGCCGACCTGGTGGCGGCGATGGCGGACCGCCGCACCCTGTCGCTGGGCTGGAACCGGTTCTTCGAGCGCTATGACCTGCTGCTATGCCCGACGGTGGCCGTAGCAGCGTTCGATACCGGCAAGATGGCGCCCGATCAGGCCGATGGTACGCCCAACCAGCGCTGGTCGCCCTACACCTACCACTTCAACCTGTCGCGCCACCCCTCGGCCAGCGTGCCTTGTGGGCTCACCCGCGCCGGCCTCCCGGTCGGACTGATGGTGACATCGGGCCACTATCGCGACGCGCTGGTGCTGCGCGCCGCACATCACTACCAGCGGGCCGCACCTCTCAAGATGCCGGCGCTACCGGCGACGTAAGGACCAACAAGGAACCAAGCATGGCTGACGATCTCGCGATGATGCCGGCGCACGCGCTGGCACGGCTGTTCAAGAAGCGCAAGGCATCGCCTGTCGAGGCGACCAAGGCGGCATTGGCGCGCATCAAGACGTTCAATCCGGTCCTGAACTGCATGCAGCATGTCGATGCCGACAGCGCGTTGAAGCAGGCCCGCGCCTCCGAGAAGCGCTGGAGCAAGGGCAAGCCGATCGGCCCGCTCGACGGTGTGCCGACCACCATCAAGGACATGGTGCAGACGCGCGGCATGCCCACGCGCATGGGCAGCGCCGCCATCGCTGCCGACGGGCCATGGGATACCGACGCACCGGCTGCGGCGCGTCTGCGCGAGGCGGGAACCGTCCTGGTCGGCAAGACGACGTCGCCGGAATACGGCTGGAAGGGCGTCACCGACTCCAAGCTATTCGGGATCACGCGCAATCCGTGGGACATCCATAAGACGCCGGGCGGCTCGTCGGGCGGCGGCACGGCGGCGGCCGCGGTCGGCATCGGCAACATCGCGATCGGCACCGACGGCGCCGGCTCGGTACGGATTCCCTGCAGCTTCACCGGCCTGTTCGGGCTGAAGCCGACCTTCGCGCGCGTGCCGCTCTATCCGCCGTCGACCCAGGGTACGCTCTCCAACGCCGGGCCGATGACTCGCACCGTGCGCGATGCGGCGCTGATGATGAACGTGATCGCGCGGCCCGACCCGCGCGACTGGTATTCGATCCCGACCGATGACGCGGAGGATTACCTCAAGGGTCTCAAGAAGGGGGTGAAGGGCCTGCGCATCGCCTATTCGCCCGACCTGGGTTTCGTCGAGAAGGACAAGATCGATCCGGAGGTCGCGCAATCGGTTGCCAATGCCGCCAAGACCTTCAAGAAACTGGGCGCCAAGGTGGTCGAGGCAAGCCCCAAGCTCAATGGGCTCGATCCGCGCGACATCGAGAACGTCCACTGGACCAGCAACTTCAGCGTCCTGATCAAAGGCTTCGCGCCCGAGAAACAGGCGCTGATGGATCCTGGCCTGCTGCGCGCCGCCGAGCACGGGTCGCGCCATTCGCTGGAGGCGTTCATCCGCGCCGGCCATCAGCGCGTGCAGCTGGGTGTCATCTTCAACCAGTTCTTCCAGGACTATGACCTGCTGCTGACGCCGACCATGCCGATGCCGGCCTTCAATGTCGGCGAGCCGGCGGCGTGGGGCGGCGACGGCCTCGACATCGGCTGGACGCCGTTCACGCTGACGTTCAACCTGACGCGCCACCCTGCCGCGACAATGCCCTGCGGCACCACCAAGGCGGGCCTGCCGATCGGCCTGCAGATCGTCGGCCCACACTACGCCGACGCGCGTATCCTGCGCGCCGCCCACGCCTTCGAGGAGACGATGCCGATCCCACCGCCGCCGATGGCGCTGGGATCGTAGGTTTTTTTGGGCCGCGGCGTCCACGCCCGCATCTCCGGCGAAAGCACTGCTTTCGCCTGTGCGCTTAAGCGCCGACTGACTTCGCTCTCCGCTTCGCTACGAGCGAATGCGGGCGTGGACGCCCGCGGTCCGAAAATTCAATCGAACCCCGCACGCCGGCGCACATCCGCCGGCGTCGCGCCGCTCTCCCGCAACGCTCGCAAGGTCAGCGCCTGGTCCCGCTTGGCGTAGCGTCGCCCCTGCGCGTCGGTCAGCAGTGGGTGATGCGCGTAGCGCGGGGTTTCGTAGCCCAGCAGCTTTTGCAGCAAGCCATGCACGTGCGTGGCGGGCAGAAGATCCTCGCCGCGCGAGACCAGCGTGATGCCCTGGAGGTGATCGTCGACGGTGACGGCGAGATGGTAGCTGGTCGGCGTGTCCTTGCGCGCCAGCACCACGTCGCCATGCAACGCCGGCGCACCCTCGATCCAGCCGCGGCTTTCCTCGAAGAACCGGTAGGGGCCCGCGATGGATGCCGCCTTGGCCCAGTCCAGCCGCAAGGCGAATTCGACACCCGCGACGACACGCGCGCGCCGCTGCGCGGATGAAAGCGCGCGACACGTGCCGGGATAGAGCGGCCCGTCCGGCCCGTGCGGCGCGCTCTGGGCCGCCGCGATCTCGCGCGCGATGTCGGCGCGCGTGCAGAAGCAGGGAAAGATCACGTCCATCGCCTGCAGCCGGTCGAGCGCCGCGCCGTAGTCGGCGAAGTGATCGGACTGACGCCGCGCGTCACCGTCCCAGTCGAGCCCGAGCCACGCCAAGTCCTCGCGGATCGCCGTCTCGAATTCCGGCTTGCAACGGCGGATGTCGATGTCCTCGATGCGCAGCAGAAATCGCCCACCGGCATCCCGCGCCCGCCGCCACGCCGTCAGCGCCGAAAAGGCGTGCCCGAGGTGAAGATACCCCGTCGGACTGGGTGCGAAACGGGTGGCAAGGGGAGCACTCATGACACGTCTGGCCCTATTAGCATCGTGCGCCCGCGCATGCTATGTGCCCAGCCATGAGCATCCCATTCCGTCTCGACGATGCGCGCGTTCGCGAAGGCATGGACTACCTGGCGCAGCTTGATCCGCGCTTTGCCGAGGCGCGGACAGTCTATGGCGACCCGCCGCTGCGCACCGCCGAGGAAGGCTTCAGCGCACTCCTGCGCTCGATCATCGGCCAGCAGGTGTCGGTCTTCGCCGCCCGCAGCATCTGGGACCGGGTTGCCGCAGCGGTCGACCCGGTGACGCCGGAAAATCTGCTGCGCCTGTCGGACGAGGAGCTGCGCGCCTGCGGGCTCAGCAACAACAAGGTGAAATTCGCCCGATCGCTGGCGCTCGATACCGTGGAGCGCCGCATCGTCTTTGAAGACCTGCCGGCGCTCGACGACGAGGCACTGGTCACGACCCTGACCCAGGCCAAGGGCATCGGCCGCTGGACGGCCGAGATCTACATGATGTTCGCGTTGGGCCGCCCTGACGTGATGCCGGCCAATGACCTGGGCCTGGTGGTCGCCGCGCAGCACCTGCTGAAATTGCGGACCCGGCCGGAGCCGGAACGGCTGCTGAAGCTCAGCAAACCGTGGCGTCCATGGCGCACCGTCGCCTCGCTGTTCCTGTGGCACTTCCGCCGCAACATGCCGGACTTCAGCAGCAGCCCTGCTGCCCAGGCGCGGCGCGAGGCCGAGCGGCTGGCCAAGGAAGAGCGCAAGGCTGCGCGTCTGGCAAAAGCCGCCGCGCGGGCCGCTGCCGAGCCGGCTGTGGTCGAGAAGGCCGCTGCCAAGAAGCGCACTGTCGCCGCCAGCCGCCGCAAGAAGCTGAAGCGGGCGGCGCCGGCACGCCGTGCCAAGGCCTCGACCCGACCAACCGCCCGCTCCTGAGAGGTACGATGTTCGAACTCGAAGGCCCCTCGCATCCGCCCGCTTCCGGCCTGCCGCCCAAGAAGCTGATCATCCTGCTGCATGGCTACGGCGCCGACGGCAATGACCTGATCGGTCTGGCGGAACCGCTGTCACCCCTGCTGCCGGACGCGGTGTTCCACGCGCCCAACGCGCCCTACCCCTGCGACGGCAATCCGTTCGGCTACCAATGGTTCGGCATCTCCCAGCTCGATCCGCAGCTGATGGCCGCCGGCACCCGCGGTGCGGCGCCGTTCGCCGAGGCCTTTCTCGACTCGATGCTGCAGAAGTACGGCCTCACCGAAGCGGACACGGCCCTGATCGGATTTTCCCAAGGCACGATGATGTCGCTGCATATCGGCCTGCGCCGCGAGCGGCCCGTCGCCGGCATCGTCGGCTTCTCCGGCGTACTGGCCGGCGGCGACGCGCTCAAGGATGAGATCCGCTCGCGGCCGCCCGTGCTGCTGGTGCACGGCGATGCGGACGAACTGATCCCCGTGCAGCTGATGGATCGCACCGAGAAGGCGCTGAAAGCCTGCGGTGTGCCGGTCGACTCCCACATCGCGCGCGGCGTGGGGCACGGCATCGACCAGACCGGCCTGCAGCTCTGTGCCCGGTTCCTGCTGCGCGTCCTGGGAGGCAAGGCGCCATGACCGAGGCCATCAAGGAAAAGCTCGGCGATGGAGTCACCGTCGAAGGCCACGCCGCGCCGGGCTTCGAGCCAATAGCGCAACAGTTCATCGAAAACTTTCGCAGCCGTGGTGAACTCGGCGGCTCGGTATGCGTTTCTGTCGGCGGTGAGACCAAGGTCGACCTATGGGGTGGCGTCGCCGACGGCAAGACCGGCCGCGCCTGGGACCGCGACACCGTATCGATCGTCTTTTCCTGCACCAAGGGCGCCACGGCATTGTGCGCCCACGTGCTGGCCAGTCGCGGCCAGCTCGATATCGATGCACCGGTTAGTGCGGTCTGGCCCGAGTTCGCACAGCACGGCAAGGACCGCGTCACGACGCGCATGATGCTGGACCATTCGTCCGCCGTGCCGGCGCTGCGCGACGCGGTGAAGCCGGACGGTCCCTACGACTGGTCCTACATGACCGAGCGCCTGGCGGCCGAGGTGCCGTTCTGGGAGCCGGGCGTACGCAACGGCTATCACGGCTTCACCTTCGGCTGGACGGTCGGCGAGATGGTGCGGCGCGTGTCCGGCAAGTCGCTGGGCACGTTCTTTCGCGACGAGATCGCCCAGCCGCTGGGCTTGGATTTCTGGATCGGCCTGCCCGAGGAGATCGAGTCGCGCGTGGCGCCGATCGTGCCCTATGTGTATGCCGCCAATGAGGCCAAGACGCCGTTCATGATGGCGCTGGCCAAAGAGCCGAAATCGATCCCGTCGCTGTTCTATTTCAACAACGGGCGCTGGCGCACGGGCGGCGCCAACAGCCGTGAAGGTCATGCCGCCGAGATCGGCGCTGCCAACGGCATCACCAACGCGCGCGGGCTCGCCGGCATGTACGCGCCACTGGCCAACAGCGGCACCCTGAACGGCGTGACGCTGGTCGACGCCACGACCTTGGCGCGGATGGGCGAGGTGTCGATGGCGACGCACTTCGATGCGACGCTCTACATCCCCACACGCTTCGCGCTGGGCTTCATGAAGTCGATGGACAACCGCAAGCGCAGCATCGCGGCCACCTTGTGGGGCGAGGATTGCGACAGCGCCATCCTGGGTCCGCAAGCGTTCGGCCATGTCGGCGCCGGCGGCTCGCTGGGCTTCGCCGACCCGGCGTGCGGCCTGTCGTTCGGCTACACCATGAGCAAGATGGGACCGGGCGTGTTGCTCAACGCGCGTGGCCAGGCCCTGGTCGACGCCACCTATCGCGCGCTCGGCTACCGGTCGAAGGACGCCGGCGTCTGGTTGCGATGAGCGATGTGACGATCAGGCCCGCGACCGCAGCCGACCGACCCTGGCTGATCGCCGCCATGGCTGCCATCAACGATCACGAACGCACGCTGCACGATTCAAGGCGCCCGGGCATCGCCTGTAGTGATGCCTATCTGACGCAAGTCGAGACGGCTATCGCTGAGCACGGCGGTGGGATTCTGATTGCGGTGCGCGGTGACGTACCGTTGGCTTGCATTACCTTTCGAACCGTCCGCGACGACAATGCCGCGGAGACCGAGGACTCGAATGTGTTCGGCTACGTGTCAGATCTCTTCGTCGCCGAACAAGAGCGTGGGCAGCGGCTTGCGGGTCGTCTGCTCGGCGAAGCCGAACGCCATTTCCGCGCGGCAGGCTTGCGGCGCATGCGTATCGGGTCGCTGACGGCAAACCAACAGGCGGTTCGCGCATACGCGCGCTTCGGATTCGACGACTATGAAGTGGTGCTGGAAAAACGCCTAAATCCGTGACGAGAATTGGTCTCGCGATCATGCGCAACACAGCATTTCAATAAGCGGCCTACTCGCCCGACTGCAGATCGGGTGAGATGCCGGCGCCATGCTTCCTGTCTTTCGGCCTCTGAAGGATCGCGCCATCGCGACCGTCTGGTACGGCCTCACGGCCTCGACCATCGGCGAGGATCTGTTCCGCGTTGCTGCCATCTGGCTGGCGGTCGACATCGCCGGCAATCTGGCCGGCCTGCTGACGGCGGCGCAGTATGCCACCATGCTGGTCGTCGGCCTCACCAGCGGCGCCGTGGCCGATCGCTGGCGTCCCGAACGCACCATGGTGACGGTCAACATCCTGGCCGCCCTGGTGGTGCTGCTGCCGGTCGCCGTCGCCTACGTGTTCGGCGTGTCGTTGGCCTCGTTGATGATCGCGGCGGTCGGTGTCGCCGGGCTGCGCACATTCTTTGCGCCTGCGCTGCAGTCGACAGTGCCGGTCCTCGTCAAGGACCGCACCATGCTGCAATCGATCAATGGTCTGTTCGATGCGACTTGGCGGCTGGCGCGACTCGCCGGCCCGGCGGTGGCCGCTATCCTGGTCCAGTTCGTTCCGGTGATTCATTTCCTGTCGGTGACGGCTTGCGGCTTTCTGGCAGCCGCAGCGGCGATCTACGCCGTGCGGGCACGACTGCGCACACCCGATCAACAGACGACACCGGCGCGCGGCGGCTGGACCGGCGCGCTCGAAGGACTGACCGCCGGCTTCCGCCTGCTGCGCGGCAATCGCGTCATGGCCGTGCTGGTCCTCAGCAACGCCGCGGTGAACGGACCCTGGATGGTCACCTTGCTGCTGGGCATCGCGTTGCTGGTAAAGACCTATCAACCGACCTTCCTCGGCGTCCAGGATCTGGCCGCCTATGGCCTGGTCATGGGGTCGTACGGGCTGGGCGATCTGTGCGCCAACCTTGTCGTCGGCAACATCCTGCTGCGCCGGCCGCTGTCCACCATGTATCTGGGCTACGTCGCCATGGGCGGCGGTTTCGTGCTGGTGGCGCTCGCAACCTGGGTGATTCCAGCCGGCTGGTTGCTGCCGGCCATGATGCTGGCTGCAGTCGTTGCCGGCAGCGGCGGACCGCTGTTCTTCATCCCGCTGATCACACGCACGCAGATGGTGTTCGACGGTGCCGACATCGCCCGCGTCTGGCGGCTGCGGCTGGCCATCATGGCCGGCTCGCAGCTGGTCGCCAGCCTGGCGGCGACCTGGCTGTTCGACGTCCTGGGGGTCACGACGACGGTGCTGGGCTGCGGGATATTCATCCTGCTGGCGGGTGTCATGGGTCACATCGCCTTCCGCCGACACGACGAACCAGCCCCCGTGACACTTTCCGCGCAGCCGTCCGCCGCCGCCGATTGATCACAACGGCCGCCTGAACGGTCGCAAATCGCCCTTGCGCGACGTGCGGAAATTGCCTACGGTCTTTTAAATACACAGCGTTACCCTTAAAAATCCGACCACGCCCGACCTGGGAGGGCCCCATGGCCAAGGCATTTCCGACCGACAATCCGTTCCTGCAGGGCTACTTCGCGCCGCTGCATATGGAATGCGATGCGCTGCATCTGCCGATCAGCGGCGAGATGCCGAAGGACCTGTGCGGCTCGCTCTATCGCAACGGGCCCAACCCGCAGTTCGCGCCGCGCGGGCCCTATCATTGGTTCAGCGGCGACGGCATGGTGCACGCCTTCCACATCCAGAACGGTCGCGCGTCATACCTCAATCGGTGGGTCCGCACGCCCAAGTGGCAGCTCGAGAATGCGGAAGGCGAAGGCCTGTCGGGATCGTTCGGCAACCCGCGCTACAGCGACCCGCGGGTCATGGCGCTGAACTCCACCAGCGCCAACACCAACATCGTCTGGCACGGCGGCCGGCTGCTGGCGCTGGAAGAAGCGCACGCACCCTACGAGATGGACCCCAGGAGCCTCGCTTCGAAGGGTTATCACACGTTCGACGGCAAGCTTTCGGGGCCGGTCACGGCGCACCCCAAGATCGACCCGGTCAGCGGCGAGATGGTGCAGTTCGGCTATGCCGCCAAGGGGCGCTTCACAGCGGATCTCAGCTATCAGGTCGTGGACAGCGACGGCCGCATGCAGCGCTGCGACTTCTTCCAGGGTCCCTACCCTAGCATGGTGCATGATTTCGTCGTCACGCGCCGCCACGTGATCTTCCCGATCTTCCCGCTCACCGGCTCGATGGATCGCGCCATGAAGGGTGCACCACCTTACGCCTGGGAACCGGACAAGGGCTCGCATATCGGCATCATGGCGCGCGACGGCGACGTTTCGAAGGATATCCGCTGGTTCACGGGCGACCCCTGCTACGTGTTCCACCCGATGAACGCGTTCGACACCGATGACGGCAAGGTCGTCTGCGACATGATGAAGTATCCGGTGGCACCGTTGTTCCCGCTGCCGGACGGCACGCCGTCGAGCGCCACGCCACCGACCGCCACCCTGGTGCGCTGGACGTTCGATCTCGCTGGCAACACCGACACCTTCAAGGAAGAGCAGCTCGACGACCATGTCGGCGAGTTTCCCCGCTTCGACGAGCGCTTCGCGATGTCGTCCTATCGTCACGGCTACATCCAGGGCGGTGTCGTGACCGATCCGAAGAATCCGCGCGCAGCGCGCAACGGCATTGTTCATATCGATCTCGCCAACGGCCGCAGCCGGGTCTGGGATCCAGGGCCTACCGATGTCGCCGGCGAGCCGATCTTCGTGCCGCGCAGCGACGAAGCTGCCGAGGGCGATGGCTGGCTGCTGACGGTCGTCTATCGCGCCGCCGGGAACCGCAGCGATCTGGCTGTCCTCGACGCGACCGACGTCGAGGCCGGACCGGTGGCGGTGGCGCACCTGTCACATCGTGTCCCTGCCGGCTTCCACGGCAACTGGCGGCCGGGGCCGCTCTGATCATCGGGGGTTCCGCATCTCGATGCGGCGGCCATCAAGCCTGGCCGCCGTGTCGCCCTGCGGCTGCGTTGCGTGTCCGCTGAGCGTAGAATATCTGCCAGAGTCTTATTCTCCGGAGACCTGATCCATGGCCCTGCCCGCCAAGCTTCGTGGCAAGCTGCGTATCCCTGTCGTCGGTGCGCCGCTGTTTATCGTATCCAATCCCGATCTCGTCATCGAGCAGTGCAAGGCGGGTGTCATCGGTTCCTTCCCCGCGCTCAACGCCCGGCCGGCACCCGTACTCGAGGACTGGCTGAAGCGCATCACCAGCGAGCTGGCCGAGTACCAGGACAAGCACCCCGACAAGATCGTGGCGCCGTTCGCCGTGAACCAGATCGTGCACAGCTCCAACGACCGCCTGCAGCACGACGTGGAACTGTGCGCCAAGTACAAGGTGCCGGTGCAGATCACGTCGCTGCGCGCGCCCGACGACGTCGTGGCCTCGGCGCATGCCTATGGCGGCCTGGTCTTTCATGACGTCATCAACATCAAGCACGCCAAGCGCGCCCTGCAGGCCGGTGTCGACGGCCTGATCCTGGTGTGCGCCGGCGCCGGCGGCCATGCCGGACGGCTGTCGCCGTTCGCGCTGGTGCCCGAGGTGCGCCAGTTCTACGACGGCTGCATCCTGCTGTCGGGCTCGATCGCCAACGGCGCCTCGGTGCTGGCAGCGCAGGCGGTGGGTGCGGATCTCGCCTATATCGGCACGCGTTTCATCGCCGCACAGGAAGCGAATGCGACCGATGCCAACAAGCAGTGCATCATCGAGAGCGCCGGCGAGGAGATCGTCTACACCAACCTCTTCACCGGCGTGCACGGCAACTACCTCAGCCGCAGCGTCTCCGCCGCCGGGCTCGATCCGGAGAACCTGCCGGAAGCCGACAAGTCGAAGATGAACTTCGGCTCCGGCGGCAACACCAAGGCCAAGGCCTGGCGCGACATCTGGGGCGCCGGCCAGGGCGTGGGCCAGATCAATGACGCACCGCCGGCGGGCGAGATCGTCGATCGGCTGACGCGTGAGTACGAACAGGCGCGCGCGGCGCTGTTCGCCGATCAGCCGGTGCCGACACGGCTCGCCGCTGAGTAACTGCGGGCGGCGCTGGCGCCGCCCGTGAGAGCGCAAGGCGGCGTCACAGGATGCCGTGGCGCGCGAACACGTCGGCGAGGGACTGGCCCGCCTTCAGCTCTTCGAGAGTCTTCGATTCACCGGAGACCTTCTTATCGGCCAGCGCCAGCACGTCGGCCTCGACGGCGCGCGGGACGACCACAAGGCCGTCGGCATCGCCGAACACAAGATCGCCTGGCACGACGCGGACGCCGCCGCACTCGACCGGCATGTCGACATCGATCACCTTCCCGCGACCCTTGCTGTCCAACGGCGCGATGCCGCCATGGAACACCGGGAACTGCATGGCGCGGATCGCCCGAATATCGCGCACACAACCATCCATCACGGCGCCAACAGCACCACGCGTTGCGGCCGCGGTCGACAGCAACTCACCCCAAGGCGCGATCCGACCGCTGGCACCGCAGGAGAAGACCGGCACGTCGCCGGGCTTCAGGCTGTCGATCAGACGAATCTCCAGGTCGTAGGGATTTTCGTCGGGCACGACATGATAGACATCGACATACAGAGCCGTCCGCGCGCGCCCCACCATCACGAGGTTTTCATCCAACGGGCGGATTCGCGACGCCATCGCCTGGGATCGGTGTCCGACCTGGTCGAGGCAGTCCGACAGGACAGCGGTGAAGAACCTGCTGCCGATCTCCTGCAGATTGAACTGCTTCATGAACATCCCCC
>Ga0187894_10003654_pt1 | contig 17007 bp, 7 predicted proteins | sample GBC1701081metaG_FD_136650 | JGI IMG/M metagenome (GOLD analysis project Ga0187894, IMG submission 136650) | White microbial mat communities from a lava cave in the Kipuka Kanohina Cave System on the Island of Hawaii, USA - GBC170108-1 metaG ...
AGGTGGCCCGTGCCGCCTTTGACCCGCGGCAACGGATCTTCGGAAACTGGCCGCGCAACGTGCAGGCCGCATACGAGCTGGGCGTTCCCGGGTATGTGCGTCGGTACTCCGACTGGCCCGAGGTCGAAATGACGCTTGCCGGAGGACAGCCGATTATCGCCAGCATCCGCGATCCGGAGGGGCATCTTCGGGGCACTCCATATCCTCGAACGACCGGCCACCTGCTGGTCGTTTGCGGGATCGACCCGGCCGGGCAGGTGCTCGTCAATGACCCGGCGGGACGGGACGCATCCGGCGGTCAATTGACGTATGATCGGAGAGAGTTCGAACAGGCCTGGCTGAGGATGGGTGGCGTTGCCTACATCCTGGAGGCCGGTCGTTCCGAACCGACCATATCAGAAACGACGACAATCAAATGACCCACGTTGTATCGAAACGCGGTCGCTCCGCACGCCCGGCGGTACTGATCGCGGCGCTTGGCAGCCTGACGCTGTCGCTCGCGATGGTTCGCCCGAATCCCGCGCCGGCGGTTGCTCCTGCGTCACCGACTTCGCCGCAGCCGATCCGCGTGGCGTCGATCGCCCGGAAAGTGACCGCGACTGCCGCGCCGGGTCATTCGACCGCCATTCCATCCGATCCGCACTCATTGAGTGTCGCGGAGGGTATTCGCACGCGCCTGCTGGCGCACCGACCTGTACCGGCGCCATCGGGCATCGATCCGAAAGAGGCGACCGCCGCCCGCGCCAAACAATCGGATGGGTTGAATGCGCTGCGCGCTCGAACCGGCTTCGTGCCACGGCTGATCCCGCGGCCGGGGGTCGGCACTCCGGCGCAACTTGACGGCGGCATTCTCGAACCGGCCGCGGGCGAACGCGCCGATCGAGCGGACCGCAATGTCCGCCCGGTGCGCGACGACGGCGCGACGGTACGCCGTTTCCTGCGAAACGCGCGCGACGCTCTGCGGATCGACGACCCCGATGCCGAACTTCGGATCACTCGCCATCGCGGAGACGAGCTGGGCCGCCGCCACATTCGACTCTCGCAGCAGTATGGCGGGCTGCCCGTCTGGCCCTGCGAGCTGACGGTTCACCTCGATCCGCAGGGTAACGTCAACGCGGTGAACGGCGCCTTCGTACCGACGCCGGGAGGGCTCTCGCTGACGCCGCGAATCGATGCCGCCGCCGCGATCCAAATTGCGCGGCTGGCCGTCGCGGCGGGGAAGTCCGCACGCGCCTCCGATCCGGAACTGATCATCCATGCTCCCGGCGATCGCGCCGCGGCGCTGGCGTGGAAGCTCCAACTGACTCGCTCGACCGTGGAGCGCTGGACCGTTCTGGTCGACGCGGCGCAGGGCCATGTGCGTGTCGCCTTCAACGATGTCCCCTCCGACGGTCCGGTGAGCGGCATGGGGGTCGGCCTCTTTTCCGTCCCGACGCCGGTCCACGGCTGGGACGAGCAGGGGACTTTCTTCCTGATCGACGTGAGCAAGATGATGTTCAACCCCGCGTCGAACCCGCCCGATCCCGACTCGACGACCGGCGCGATCTTCGTGCTCGACGCAGTGAATCGGTCGCCCGACGCCAACGGCAACATCGCGCTGGATTTTGTCACCTCGGTGGACGTGAACAGTTGGATGCCCCCCGACGCGGTGAGCGCTGCCTTCAGCCTGTCGGAGACCTACGATTACTACCTCGAACGGCACAATCGCAATTCGCTCGATGGATCGGGCAGTTCGATTATCGCGATCGTCCGGTTCGGCCAGAATTTCGTGAACGCCTTCTGGAACGGCACGTTTCTCGTCTTCGGCGACGGCGCGCCCTTCGCGGGCGCGCTCGATGTCGTGGCGCATGAACTGACGCACGCCGTCATCGAGAACACGGCCAACCTGGTCTATCTCAATCAACCGGGCGCGATGAACGAAGCGTTCGCCGATATCTTCGGGGAGTTCGTCGAGGCGCGCTCGCGGCAGTTCAACGACTGGACCATTGGCACCGGACTGGACGCGCCGATTCGCAGCCTCTCCGATCCGGCGTCGCTCGATGCGTTTCCCGGCATCCCCTATCCGGCCAAGCTGAGCGACTTCATCGTGACCAACGCCGACAATGGCGGTGTGCACCTCAACAGCACGATCATCGGCCACGCCGCGTTTCTCGCCGCTTCGGGAACGCCCGGCGCGATCGGAATTCCGGACGCCGAGAAGATTTTCTACCGCGCGCTCACGGTCCATCTCGTTGCAAATTCGCAGTTCTACGACCTGCGGCTGGCCTGCATCCTGTCGGCGGAAGAGTTGTTCGGCGTCGGCTCCGCGCAAGCGGCGCGCATCGCGGAGGCGTTCGACACGGTTGAGATCACGAGCGGCACGCCGACGCCGCCCAACACCGGCTTCGACCCGGTCAACGCGCCGGACTCGACGATGTTCCTCATCTCCGGCAACGGCCCGCTCACTCTGCAGACGACGCTTTCCCGCCGCGAGGATGCGCTGGCCGACCCGGTCAACGGCAGCCCGGTCGGCATGGTCCCTTCCTCCATTTCGCGCGCCACCGTCACCGGCGATGGCAGCCTGGGGGCTTATGTGACCGCCGGCAAAGACCTGTGCATTTTCGCCACCGACGGAACGGAGGAGGATTGCCTGGGTCTGCCGGAGACGGTCCATTCCGTCGCGATCTCACCGGACGGGCTTCGATTTGCGTTTGTCCTGCTCGGTTCAAACGGGCAGCCATTGAATGAAATCACAGTGCTCGATCTGAACAGCGACGATCCGCCCCTGACCTTTCTCCTGGAATCTCCGGCAACCGTCGAAGGAGGCGCGCTGAACAGCGTGCTCTACGCCGACGCAATGGATTTCACCAGCGATGGCAACCTGCTCCTCTTCGACGCCCTGAACTATCAGCAGCTGCCCGACGAGTCGAGCGTGGCGCTCTGGAGCATCTACGCGCTGGACATCCGCACCGGCCTGATCCTGGTGGTCGTGCCCCCGACGCAGGGATTCGACATCGGATTTCCCAATCTGAGCCAGACGAGCGATGACTTCCTGACGTTCGACGCGTTCGATCAGGCCGCGGCCCAATCGACGGTCATGGCCGCCAATCTGCAGACGGGTCAGACGCACGCGGTGGTGACCGTGGCGGGATCGTTTGCCGCGCCGACCTACACCGGCGACGACGACGCCATCGTCTATATGACGCCCGACGAGAATGTCTCATCCAGCTTCGCGCTGAAGCGGCAGCCTTTGAATCTCGATCGGCTGACCCCCATGGGCGCGCCAACGGCGTGGCTGGACAACGGTCTGATGCCGGTCATTTATCGCCGCGGCGCCTACGTCGGCGGTCCGCACGACACGGATGGCGACAGCTTCCGGGACGAGACGGACAACTGCCCGAGCGATTTCAATCCCGATCAATATGACCTGGACGGCGATGGGAAGGGCACCATCTGCGATTCCGACGATGACGGCGACGGCATCGCGGACATCGTCGACAACTGTCCAGAGGCGGCCAACCCCGATCAGATTGACGCCGACACGGATGGAACCGGCGATGCGTGTGACGATCAGATGGCCGCGCCGGATCACAACGTCGACGACAATGAATCCGGCGGCGGCGGGTTCTTCGGAGTGGTCATCCCCTGCGGCACCTGCGGCGCGGGCGGCGCCGGCGCGACGCTGATCTCGCTGGCCGCGATTACTTCGATGCGCCGGGAACGGCGGGCAGGCCGCGGGCGATCACATCCTCCATCGCGCGGCAGAAGGTGTCGATCTCCCCGAGCGTCGAATAGACGTTAGGCGTGATCCGAATCCCCTGAAATTCGTCGTGCACGATGGGTGAGACCATGATGCGGTGCTTGCCCCAGAGGTGCCCGCTCAGCGCCAGCGTTTCGATCCCTTCGATCTGTACCAGCCCGATGCCGCAGGACATGGCCGGATCGAGATTCGTCAGCAGCCGGATGCGCTTGTCCTGCATCAGCCGTTTTGCCCAGCGATCCCGCAGATAGCGCAGCCGGGCCTCTTTGCGGGCCGGTCCAATTCCCTCGAAGAAGGTCAAGGCCTCGGCAATCGCCAGTCGGTTCGCGGCGGGATGTGTCCCGATCTCTTCATATTTGCGGATGTCACCGCGAAGCGATTGCGGCGCGGCCATCAGGGGCCAGATATCCTTGATCCGGTCGCGCCGCACATAGAGCAGCCCCGTGCCGACCGGCGCGGTGAGCCACTTGTGCAGGCTGACGCCGTACATGTCGCAGTTCAGGTCGGCCTGCTTGAACTGGAAGTGGGCGAAGGCGTGCGCCCCGTCGACCACGACGGGGATGTTTCTCTTGCGGGCCGTCTCCACCACGCGGCGGACGGGGTAGATCTGCCCGGTGATGTTCACGATGTGCGACATCAGGATCAGCCGTGTGCGCGGTGTGATCTGCGATTCGAACCCCTGGGCCAGCTCGTCCATGCTCTTCGCCGGGACGGGCATGGAGAAAGTCTTGAGCACGATTCCTTCGCGCGCGGCGCGCTGCTTTAGCGTGGTGAGCATGCGCGGGTAGTCCTGGTTGGTCGTCAGGACTTCATCGCCGCGCTGCAGGTCGATGCCCAGCAGGCAGGTCTGGAGCGATTCGCTGGCGTTGCGCGTGATGGCGATTTCCTCGCCGTCGCAGCCGAAATGCTCCGCCAGGCGCCGCCGAACCGGCTCAACTTCGGGATCCTGCACCTGCCACAGCACCCATGCCGTGGCGTTGTTGGCGAAATCCAGATGCCGCTTGTAGGACTCATGCACGACGCGCGGCGAGGGGCTGACGCCGCCGTTGTTGAGGTTCAGGATGTTGCGGTCGAGCATGAAAGCCTGCTGCACGTCGAACCAGAAGGTCTCGTCCGCGGCGAGATCCTCGGGAGTGCGCCCGCCCGCGAGGTGATCGAGCGCTAGGGCCCGTTCCACCGCGTCATCGCGCAGCGCGGCGATGCAGGTTGCGCCGCCCGCCAGCGCGGCGGCCCGCAGAAAAGTTCGTCGCGTCGTGGGCATGTGTCGCGTCCTCCCGCGGCGGATCGTAACGGCGAAGCCGCGTTCGACAACTGAGCGAATTGATCCGACGTGCGCGGACACCTAGGATGGCGGCGTGAGTCTGCCCTTCGCACAGCGCCGCTACCTGATCAATTTCGATCTCAGCCGCGTCGGCCACGTCTTCACGGACGTGCTCGTCGTCGGCGGGGGGGTCGCGGGGCTGCGCGCGGCGATCGAAGCCGCCGGCTTCGGCCAGGTCGTCGTCGTCACCAAGGAGACGCTGGCCGAATCCGCCACGGCCTACGCCCAGGGGGGCGTCGCCGCGGTGCTGGACGCGGGGGACTCGGTCGAGCGCCACGTCGCCGACACGCTTTCCGTCGGGGCCGGTCTCTGCGCCCGCGACGTGGTCGAACGGCTGGCGAGCGACGGGCCGGAGCGCGTCCGCGAACTGGTGACGTGGGGGGCGCAGTTCGACATGCAGGCTGGCCGCGTCGCGCTCGGACTGGAAGGGGCGCATTCGGCCCCGCGCATCGTGCACGCGCGCGGCGACGCCACCGGCCGCGAAATCCTCGGCACGCTCGATCAGCGCGCTCGCGGCCACGAGCGGATTCGCGCCTTCGAGCAATGTTTCGTCGTTGATCTGCTGACGTTCGACGGCGCGTGCGTCGGGGCGCTGACCTTTCACCCCAAGTATGGCCACCAGGCGATCTGGGCCCGCGAAACCGTGCTGGCGGCGGGCGGCTGCGGCGCACTCTTCCGCGAATCCACCAATCCCCCTTCGGCCACCGGCGACGGCCATGCGCTGGCGCTTCGCGCGGGGGCGACGCTGCGCGACATGGAATTCATCCAGTTTCATCCCACGACGCTTTATGTCGCCGGCGCGACGCGCGCCCTGGTGAGCGAAGCGGTGCGCGGCGAGGGGGGCAAGCTGGTCGATCGCCGCGGCCAACGTTTCATGGAGACCTATCATCCCGACGCCGAGCTGGCGCCGCGCGACGTGGTCAGCCGCGCGATCCTCGACTTCATGGTCAAGACCGGCGCGACGGAGGTCTACCTGGACGTCCGCCATTTCAGCCCCGACAAGTTCGCGGCGCGATTCCCCAACATCTCCGCGCTGGCGGGCGAATTCGGCATCGACGTCTCGCGCGATCTCATCCCGGTTCGTCCGGCGGCCCACTACACCATCGGCGGCGTTCGCGTCGATCCGGCCGGCCGCTCCGACCTGCCCGGACTGTGGGCCTGCGGCGAGGCGGCTTCCAGCGGGGCGCATGGCGCGAATCGCCTTGCCAGCAATTCGCTGCTGGAAGGGTTGGTGCTCGGCCGGGACGTCGGCGCGCGGGCCGGGGAGTCGGCGCGGGCGCACCCGGTCGCCAAGCGTCCGTCGGAATATCGCCACGCGCTGCCGCAGAGTCCGCGCACGCCGCTGGACGTCTCCGACGTCCGGAACAGCCTGCGCAGCCTGGTGTGGCGCAATGTGGGCATCGAGCGGAGCGGTCCGCGCCTGGAGGAGACGATTGAGCTGATCGACGTGTGGGCGCGGTACGTGATGGACAAGGTGTTCGACGCGCGGATCGGATGGGAAACGCAGAACATGCTGACGATCGCGCGCTGCGCGGCGATGTCGGCGCTGGCCCGAAAGGAGTCGCGCGGCACGCACTATCGATCGGACTATCCCACCGCCGACCCGGAGCGCTTCCTCGGTCATATCGAGGTGCGCCGCGAGGAAGAAGGGCTCACGACGCGGTTCCGACCGCTCACCGCGACCTGACCCCCCGTCAATCAAAAGACATTCCGCGCTGGTTCAAAGGGCCGGAGGCGATTGCATCATTCGCATTGAATCGCGACGCGGGATATACCTTTTGCATGGATTCGAAAAGCGATCCAGACATCGAATCCGCCCCGGAATCCGATTTGCGGCCGCGCGCCGCTGATGCGCCACTGCCTCCATCCGACACCGCTCCAGTCATCATCGCGCGCCCGCTCGCATCGCCTGCCTTCATCCGGGCGCGGCCGGCGGCGCCCGAGACTCTGTTCGCTTCATGGCCGAACACTCGTCCGTTTCCCGATCCGCGGCTGATGTCCCCCGGCGACGCCTGGATCGATCTGGCATGGTTGATCGCCGCGATCGCCGGCATCTTCACCCTGCTGATCCTGCGCGCCACCGCTGGGCTGTTCCTGTTCGACCACGGCTCTGAAATCGTGGTGCAGCCCTTTGCCATCGGCATCGTGCTGTTGCTGGTGACGCGCTGGCTGCTGCGCCGCCGCGGGCAGACCACCGCCGCGATCGGTCTGGCCCGCTATCCGGTGTCGGCCGCGGTCGGCTGGGGGCTGCTGGCGTGGCTCTTCTGTGTGATTCTCAATGCGGTGATCGTTCCGCTCCTGCTGGTGTTCAGCGGCGGAAACCATCTCGAAAACGTACTGGCCGAGCGGACCGAGATGATTCAGATCATGGCCAGCGCGCCGCCTTACTGGATTCTTCCCATGACACTCTTCGTGGGCGTCTACGAGGAGATCGTTTTTCGCGGGCTGTTGTTGTCGCGCCTGCGCCTCGCGCTGGGCGGTTCGGCGGCGGCCTCCGTTCTCGTTTCCGCGGCGTTGTTCGGCCTCCTGCATCTCAGCCAGGGAACGCTCGCCGCCGTTCAGGTTTTTCTGATGGGGGTGGTCTTCGCGATCGTGGCAACGCGCCGGTGCAGCCTGTGGCCCTGCGTCGTGGCGCACGCCGTGTGGGACATTCTCGCCTTTGTGATGTCCTTCGCGCTGCGGGACTACCTGCCGCAGATCGGCGCGGCGGCGTCGCAGGCCGCGTCGCGCGCCGCGGGTTAGCGGGCGAAGCCGTTCGCGGACGGATCGCGCGCGTCGAAGGTCCGATGCGCGGCGTCCGAGTTACATGCCCTTTTTTTCACGGCATTGCGCGCTCGGGTCCGAGTCCTATGCGCGTTGGGGTAATAGTCCACAGGCAGCGAAGAATTTCCCCGCGCGAATTTGCCCGCCCCATTTTTCAAATCGTAGCTTGACAGAGTCACACATTCACTCGCCGCTTCCACTGGGGGACATGCTATGGCTTTGACGATCACGAACACGAATACGTTGCAGTTGCTCACAACGCTCGGTCGTGTCCAGCGCGAGCAGACGACCACGCTGGAACGGCTGACGACCGGCTACCGGATCAACAACGGAAAAGATGATCCGGCCGGACTGATCGCGGTGGACAGCCTTAACGCGGAACTCACCGCGGTGGATGCCGCCATTTCCAGCGGTCAGCGCGCCAACTCCTTCCTGAACACTGCCGATGGTGCGATCAAGGAAATCTCCAACCTGCTTCAGGAAATCGAGAGCCTGACGGCCGCGAGCACCAACTCGGCCGGTCTGACGTCCGCGGAAATCGCGGCCAACCAGTCGCAGATCGACCTGGCGATCGAGTCGATCGACCGCATCGTTTCGAACACCACCTTCAACGGTACCAAGGTGCTCGACGGCGCCCAGTCGATCCGCTATTCGCAGGATGCGACGGCCACCACCGACGTCAGCGACATCCGCATCTTCTCGCGGCGCTCCTCGGTCGCCAGCGACACGCTTACGCTGAACGTCACGACGGCCGGCCGCGTCGCGTCGGCGACGATCGCCAACACGGCCAGCGTCAGCGCCGCCCAGTTCTCGGTCGCCGGATCGCTCGGTACCGCGACGATCACCGTCAACAACGGCGACACCCTGGCACAGATCCGCGACCGCGTCATCGCCGCCGCCGGCGAAACGGGCGTCTCGGCCCGCGTCTCCGGTAACGTGCTGATCGGCGTCTCGCGCAGCAAGGGTACGGCCGCCTATCTGTCGGTCTCGCGCATCAGCGGCGACACCGATTTCAGCAACGTCGCCTACACGGCGGGCGTGGACGCGGTCGTGACCGTCAACGGCCAGTCGGTCACCGCCGACGGCGTGAACATCTCCTTCAACAGCAACGGCATCAGCGGTCAGTTCAGCCTGACCAACGTCGGAAACGTCGCGGGCTCGGCCGGCGTGGTCACGATCTCCGGCGGCGGTGCGACCTTCCAGCTCGGCACCGGCAGCAACACCCGGGCCACGGTCGGCATCGAGTCGCTGGCTTCCTTCAAGCTCGGCGACGCCACGACCGGCTACCTGGCGCAGATCAAGAGCGGCGGAACCAATTCGCTGAGCTCCGGCGCGACGAACGCTCTCGCGGTCGTCCGCAAGGCGCTCACGCAGGTCTCGACGCAGCAGGGCCGCCTCGGCGGGTTCCAGAAGTTCTCCATCGAATCGACGCTGAACAGCCTGGACTCGACGAAGAAGTCGCTGGAAGAAGCCCGCAGCCTGATCCGCGACGCGGACTTCGCGGCCGAGACCGCGGAACTGAGCCGTCAGAACGTGCTGCTGCAGTCGGGCATTCAGTTGCTCGGCGTGGCCGGACAGCAGACGTCGCAGATTCTTTCGCTCCTGCGATAGACCCTAGCCCAGTGGGGAGAAGTGGCGCAGCGGGACCGGAGCCAGCCTCCGGTCCCGCTCGTATTTTTACGACGCGCCGCGCTGATCGATCAGCGTCCGCACGAAGAAGTCGGCGATGCGTTTCTCCACTGTGGAGCGCATCTCCGTATCCGGGACCATATGGGTGTAGCCCGGGAGCGGCACGAACTCGAAGGTCTTGCCCGCCCGGGTCAGCGCGTCGGTCAGCTTGAGCGAATTGACGAAATAGACGTTGTCGTCCGCCGTGCCGTGCAGAATCAGCAGCGGCCGGTGAAGCTGGTCCGCATAGGTCAGCACGCTGCTGGACTTGTAGCCCTCGGCGTTCTCCTGCGGCATTCCCAGATAGCGCTCCGTGTAGTGGGTGTCATATTCGGTCCAATCGATCACCGGCGCGCCGGCCGCCGCCGCCGCGAAGACGTCGCCGCGCTTGCAGGCCGCCAGGGCGCTCATGTATCCGCCGAAGCTCCAGCCCTTGATCCCGACGCGAGTCAGGTCCATTTCCGGGCAGCGGCGGGTCAGCGCCCGCAGCGCCGTCACCTGGTCCTCCAGCGGGATTTCGCCGAAATTGCCGCGGATCACGCGTTCCCATTCGCGGCCGCGGCGGCGCACGCCGCGATTATCCGTCGCCACCACGATGAAGCCGTGATCGGCATACCACTGCCGCAGCACGCATTCGCGCCAGGAGGCATGAACCACGCCTTCGCCCGGACCACCGTAAACATCGACGATCACCGGGTATCGCGCGCCCGCGCGGAAATTCCGCGGCCGCACGATCACCGCGTCAAATTCCTCATGCGGGCCGACGCGCGTGATCTCGATCTTTGGCCGGATCGTCGCCGCCGGAGTGATCGAAGGGAGCGTGCCTGCCTGCGTGCCGTCGGCCCGGCGCACGTGCCAATCTGTGTTCGACTCGAGATCCTCGAATCGCTCGAGGTAAAGTCGTCCGTCGTCGCTGTAGATTCGACCATGCAGGCCCGGCCGCGTGGTGAGGCGTTTAGCCTCTCCGCCGCCGCTGAGCGGCAGCTCGTAGAGGTGCGATTCCGGTGCCCGGTCCGAGCCGCTCAGGACCACGATGCTCCGCGTCTCGTCCACGTGCACCACGTCGCGCAGCCGGAAGGAGTTGCCCGGATTCAGCAGGGCGAGGCGACGCCCGTCAGCGTCGTGGAGCGTGAGCCGCCATTCGCCATCCTGCTCGGATGACCAGAGGAATCGCCGCCCATCCTTCAGCCAGTGCGGCATGTCCTGATTCAGGTTGATCCACGCCGCGTCCGTCTCGCGCAGCAATTCGGTCGTGCGGCCCGTCGCGGGATCGACCCGCAGCAGCACCTGCTCGCGCTGATCGCGCGCCTGAACCAGAATCACCAGCGGCGCGTTCTCCGCCCATCGAACGGTTGCGAGATAGGGGAATCGCTGGGCATCCCACTGCACCCAGACCGGCGTTCCGCCCGTCGCGGCCGACACGGCCAGCCGCGCGACGACGTTGGGTTTGCCCGCGCGCGGATAGAACCATCCCTGCGGGGCGGTGTAGGCGCTGGCGGCGTCGGCGATGTAGTTGCGCTCGACGCCGGTCGCGTCGTAGTTTTCGTAGGCGACCCATTTCGAGTCGGGCGACCACCAGTATCCGGTGCGCCGGTCCATCTCCTCCTGCGCGACGAACTCCGCCTCGCCGTTGGGCTGAAGCTCCGAGCCGCCCGTGGTGACGGGGATGATCCGATCGGCCGTGCGGTCATAGACGTAGAGATCATGCGCCCGCACGTAGGAGACGTACCGCGCGTCGGGAGAGAATCGCAGATCGGTCGCCGACTCGACGCCCTTCAAACCCGTCGTCGCGCCGGTCGTGCGATCCAGCACGAACGCGCCGCCCGACAGCGGAATCAGGACGTATCGCCCATCCTTTGAAAGCTGATAGCCGGTGATTCCCGCGGCAGTTTCGCGCATCCGCTCGCGGCGCGCCTTTTCCTCGACCGTGAGCGTCTCGCTCCGGCCGCCCAGCAGCGACTCCGTGTTGGCCAGTGTCTTCAGTTCACCGGTTGCGACGGCGAAGGAAAAAAGGTCCTGCGGCTTGCCTGCCTGCGGCGCGCGGAGGAAGAGTACCGCGTCGGCGTCGGGGGTGATCGAAATGTGCCCCGGCTGTCCGACGGTGTAGGAGCGGGTCGTGGCGAATTCGCGAAGCAGCCGGTCGCGCTCGCCGGGCGCAAACGCCGGACCGGGTCCGGGACCGATACAGCCGCCCGTCACGATCGCCGCCATGGCCAAACACCCCCTGAGGAATCCGGTTCGCGTCATTGAGCCTCCCGCGCGCCGGGGGCCGCCCGCACCGCGCGCCGGAATTCTAAACGACCCCCACCCCCTCCCGACACGCGCCGGGCCGCCACCGCCCGGTTGCTCTCGGACTTTGCCCATACGTTCAAACCCTTGCTTGCCTTCGGGGGTTTTGGCCGGTTCAATAGGGAGTGGATTCCGGCCCGAGAGCCTGCGGCGACCTCGCCGTACGCGGGCTCCTCAGCCCCAGGGGGAAAGCTGCCCAGCCCGATCGGCCCATCCCGGCCGGCCTGTTCCGCTTTGCGTGAGGCCGCAGGGGATGTCGCGGCAGGCGGAGTATCGCCTGCCGAACGAGCGGGTGATGTTCCGGCTGCCGACCCCCCAGAGGTCAATCTCTAGGATGAAGCGACTTTTCAAATGCGCCGTCGGTACAGACCGAATCGACATGACGCGGCGGGCGGAATGGAGCCGCTCGATCCGCGCGTCGCTGGCTGCCTGTCTGCTCCTGGGGCTGGGCGCCTGTGAGGTGATCGAGAATGGAGCGGTCGGCATCGAGATTCCGACCGACGCGATCCATGTCACAGTCATCAACGATCTGGGCTATCCCGCCCAGGCGGATCTCGTCTTTCAGCGGACCAGCCTCGAAGTCCGCCGCACCGTGCTGCAACTGAACGCCTTCGGGGCACACACGTCGGATGAGCTGCTCCCGACCGTCGCCGACGCGCTGGCGGTCGAAGCCCGCAATCGCGAGATCGGCACGCCCGGTTACGGCAGCATGATTGGCCGCAAGGTGCTTCAACGCGGCGTTGAGTTCACCGCGGGCGGCGAACTCGAAATCCTTCTCAGCGATCTTCCGCCGGACCAACCTCCCGAGGAACAGAACGTTCCGCCGGTGGCTGACGCCGGATCGAATCAGATGGTCGACGCCGAGGCGACCGTCACGCTCGACGGTTCAGCCTCCTTCGATTCCGACGGTACGCTGGTTTCCTATGCATGGACCGAGATTGACGGTGGAACGCCGGTCACGCTCTCCGATCCTTCGGCGATCATGCCGACCTTCGTCGCGCCGACGCTGGAGCCGGAGGCAATCCGCATCCTGCAATTCCAGCTGGTCGTGACGGATGACGACGGCGCGATCGGAAACGACGTGGTGACCATCATGGTCCTGGGGCCGGACGCGCCGCCAACGCCGCTCAATGTCTTCGTTCTCTCCGATCCCGGCGCTACCATCGCGGGCGGGAACGTGCTTCTGACCGCCAAGATCGTCGGTGGAACGCCGCCTTTCAGCTATTCATGGTCCGCATGGCAGCCCAATGGGGCTTTGGGCGGAGGACTTTCCAACGGCAGTCAGTCGCCGGCATCGTGGCACGCGCCGAACGGACCCCTGGGAATGTGGACCTTCCGCGTCCACGTGACGGATTCGATCGGCGGCGCCGGCATGGCGCAGGGGAATGTGACGCTCGCGACCGACTGTAACACCGACGGGATGCCCGACATCGTCGTATCCGATGAGCTGGGCGAAGGCGACTGCAACACCAACGGCACGCTCGACGAATGTGACGCGGCCGACCACTCGGTCGACTGCGACACCAACGGCATTCCGGACGCCTGCGTGCTGGCGTTCCACGACTGCAATACGAACCTCGTCTTTGACGCCTGCGAGTCGCTCGGCGAAGGCAACGATTGCAACACCAACGGCCGGCCGGACGTGTGCGATCTGGATGGACACGACTGCGATACGGATGGCACGCTGGATGATTGCCACGAATTCAGCGACTGCAACACCAACGGCACGAGCGATCGATGCGATCTGACGACGTCGCACGATTGCAATACCAACCATCGCCTGGACGCCTGCGACATCGCGTATGAGCAGTCCAGCGACTGCGACACCAACGGCGTGCCCGATGAGTGCCTGCCCGGAGTGGGCGTCCTGGGGCCGATTCCCTACCGCAGCGCCGCCGACAGTCCGTTTGCGTCGCTCGGGGACGAACTCGTGATCGAGGACTTCGAGGATGGGGAACTCGATGCGCCGGGCATCCATGTGACCAGCGGCATGCTGCTCGGTCCCACCGGCATCACCGACTCGGTGGATGGAGACGACGGAAATATCGACGGCAGCGGCACGGGCGGCCACTCCTGGTTCAGCATTTCCGGCACATCGGGATTGACCTTCTGCTTCGATCCCAAGGCGCTGGGCGGCTACCCCGGGCGGGCCGGCGTGGTCTGGACCGATGGAGACGGAACGATCACTTTCTTCGCGTATGACGGAAATGGGGAACTGCTGGGCATGCTCCAGGGCGATCATGCCGACGGCGGAAGCAGCGGCAGCACCGCCGAAGATCGTTTCTACGGCGCCGTGAGCCTCAACGGGATTTCGAAAATCAGCATCTTCAACAGCTCCGGCGGCATCGAGGTGGATCACGTCCAGTACTCGATGGCCTCCGTGGCTTACACCGACTGCAACACCAACGGCCAGCTCGATCTCTGCGAGTTTCCCGGCGGCCAGCCCGACTGCAACACCAATGGCGTGCCGGATGTCTGCGACATCGGCATCGCCGGGTTGCGCAACGACTACGACTGCGATACGAATGGCATACTCGATCCCTGCGACATCGCCGCCGGCGCGCCGGACTGCAACTTCAACCAGTTCCCCGACGTCTGCGATCTGCCCTACGACGATTGCAACACCGACGGAACGCCCGACAAGTGCGTTCCACCCGGTCCCGACTGCGATACGAACGGCTATGCCGATCTGTGCGAGCTGGTCGAATTCGACTGCAACACCAACGGCCTGCACGACCGCTGCGAGACGTGTGACTGCAACAGTAACCAGGTGCCCGATGCCTGCGAGCCGGATTGCAACACGAACGGCTGGGCCGACAGTTGCGATGTCGCGTTCACGAAGGGCGAATGCGCCGTCGGCCTCTCCGGACCGACGCAGCCGTTCCGGCTCAATCCAAACGGGGTCGAGGATTCGGCCCGCGATCACAACGTGCGCATCGCCGCCGATGGAGCCGGTTGCTGGATCGCTGTCTGGGAATCGAACGATTCGCTGGGCGGCGCGATCGGGACGGATTACGACATCCTTGTGTCGCGCAGCGTTGACTATGGCGCGACCTGGACCGGTCCGGTCGCGCTCAATAGCCGCGCAGCGATCGACGGAGCCGCCGACGATGACATCAATCCCGTGATCGTCACGGATCGACTGGGGACCTGGATCGTCGTCTGGGGTTCCTACGGCACGGCCGGCGCGGACTATGACGTGGTCTATTCCCGTAGCACCGACGGCGGACAGGCCTGGTCGCCGCAGGCGTTGCTCGATCCGACGCAATCGAGCGACAGCGCGGTCGACAACGTGCCGCAGCTCGCGGCCGACAGCCGCGGCCACTGGGTTGCGTCATGGGCCTCCAATCGGGCGACCGATCTGGATGACGTCCCTGATTTCGACATGTACTACGCCTACAGCGACGACGGCGGCCAGTCCTGGTCCGCGGCGGCGCTGCTGAACTCCGACGGCCTGCTTGACGGCGCGTTCGACTCCGGGCCGCAGCTTGCGACGGATGATCAGGGAACCTGGATCGCGGTCTGGAACGCCGACGCGCCTGCCTTCGGCGGCACGGCCGGAACCGATTTCGAGATTCTCTATTCGCGCAGCACGGATAACGGCGTCACCTGGTCGCCGATGCTGACGCTCAACGCCAACTCCGCCAGCAACGACGATGACAACGGCGTTCAGATCGCCGTCGATTGCAGCGGCGCGTGGGTGGCGGTCTGGGTCAGCCGCGATTCGCTCGGCAATTTCAATCTCGGCAACGACCGCGACATCGTCTGCGCGATCGGCACCGATCGCGGATCGACCTGGAGCGCGCCGCGCCCGGTGAACAGCAACGCGGGCGGTGATTCGGGTGACGACTACACGCCGGTCATCGTGGCCGACGAACGGGGACATTTCGTGGTCGCCTGGTATTCCTTTGATTCGCTCGACGGGCAGATCGGCGGCGACGCGGATGTGCTGATGGCCTATACCTCCGACCGCGGCGCCGACTGGTCCAGCGTCGCGCCGCTCAATCTCGACGCATGGTCCGATGTCCTGCAGGGGGATCAGTTCGTCGCGCTGGCCACCGACCGGCAGGGACATTTCGTCGGGGCCTGGACGCGGATGAGCACGGCGCAGACTCCGGCCTTCGACGACGACATCTACGAGGCGCAGTTCTGGCTGCCCGACTGCCGCTACGGAACGTCGACCGATTTCAACGAAAACGACATTCCCGACGAGTGCGAGGACCTCGGCGGCTCCTAGCCGCATCCACTTTACGGTTGAGACTTGCGGTCCGCTCCTCCGTTTGGTCCTGCGGTCCGGTCCTGTGGTCTGGTCATCCCGCGTCACGGAGTGTTGTGTGCCACTGCTTCAAGCAGTGCTGCTCCACCTTGTTCTCCGCACCCCCGATCCCGATCCATTGCCCGCCGCGACGACCCGACATATCCTTTCCGCTGCGGCGTCCAGGCCGCCACCCGGCCGCAGGCCGGCCCGCTGGTGAGCGTAGCTCAGTTGGTTAGAGCATCGGGTTGTGGTCCCGAGGGTCGCGGGTTCGAATCCCGTCGCTCACCCTTCTCCCTGAAAAACCGCATTGGCGCCCTCCCCAACGCCCTTTTCCACCCTCCGGAACTGCCGCCCCAAAGCCCCCGTTCCGCCCGCTAGACAAACCCACCGACTTCCCTAGACTACATGCCCCTCGCGCGGCGGGGGACCCGGATTCAGACGTCGGCCGCACGCGTTCGGCCGATTTCCACCGACTGATTCGAGTCTGCGGCGGGCATCGGCACCCCCGGCTCCTCGGACCAAGCGACTCAAGGGATCACTGAATGAGCAGCAACGGAAAGAACAGCGGAAAGATCACCCAGGTCATCGGCTCAACGCTCGACGCGGAGTTCGCTCCGGAAAAACTTCCGCGAATCTATAACGCGCTGAAGGCTCCCATTCGCCGCCAGATCGGCGACAAGGCGGTTGAAGAGACGCTGATCTGCGAAGTCGCCGCCCACCTCGGCGGCGGACGGGTTCGCGCCGTCGCCCTCGGCAGCACCGACGGCCTGGCCCGCGGCATCGACATCGTCGATACGGGCGCGCCGGTCTCCGTTCCCGTGGGGCATGAGACCCTGGGCCGCGTCTTCAACCTGATCGGCGATCCGATCGACGGCCGCGGCAGCGTCACCGCCAAGGCGAGCCGCCCGATCCACCACGCGCCTCCGGAATTCGCCGACCTGACCCCCAAGACCGAGCCGCTGGTCACCG
>Ga0187894_10003655_pt1 | contig 17002 bp, 19 predicted proteins | sample GBC1701081metaG_FD_136650 | JGI IMG/M metagenome (GOLD analysis project Ga0187894, IMG submission 136650) | White microbial mat communities from a lava cave in the Kipuka Kanohina Cave System on the Island of Hawaii, USA - GBC170108-1 metaG ...
CCTGGCGGTGGCGCTGGACCTGCTCACGGACGCCCTGGTGCTGGCGAGACAGCACGGCGTTTACTGCCGCAGCAACCGCCATGCTGCAAAGCCCGCCGACGACATCCGGATGGTGACCGACCAGATCGTTGCCGCCAAGAAGCTCATCCAGAGCGCCATGGAGGAGATTCGCAAGCGGCGCGAGTCCAACCCGGATGGTCCTTGACGGCGCGCGACCTTCGCCGGCTGGAGTGCTTCACGCGGCGAGGAAAGGATTGGTTGCGCGCTCCTGGCCGATGGTTGTGTCAGGGCCGTGGCCCGGATGCACGATGGTCGCGTCCGGCAGCCGAAGCAAGCGTTCGCGCAGGGAGGAGAGAATCTGCTCGAACGAGCCGCCCCACAGGTCGGTGCGTCCGATGCTTCCGGCAAAGAGGGTGTCGCCGGCAAAAAGGCGGCCGGAAGAACCTTCCTTCGCACCGGCGGGGCCGGCGGGCAGATGCAGGCACAGGCTCCCCGGCGTGTGACCGGGAGTGTGAATCACATCCGCGGCGAACGAGCCCCAGCGAATCGAATCTCCGTCCTTCAGCAGGGAGTCCACCGTGGCCAGCTCCGGAACGGGCATGCCGATCCACTTGGCCTGCACCTCGAGCGCGTTGTAGAGCTCGAGGTCGGCGGCGTGCATCAGCACCGGGGCCAGGGTGGCGTCATGCAGCTTCTTCAGACCGCCAACGTGGTCAATGTGGGCGTGGGTGCTGACAATCGCGGTGGCTCTCAGATTGTGGCGGCGCAGAATCTCCAGGACGCGGTCTGCTTCATCGCCGGGGTCGAGCACCAGCGCCTCGCGGGTCGCGGGGTCGCCAATCACGTGACAGTTGCACTGCAACCACCCTACGGGCAGGGCTTCATGAATCCAATTTCTCGTCATCCTGCCGAGTATAGCACCCGCGAAATTGGCGATTCGCAGCTCTGCTAGAATGGTTGCGCCGGGCCATGGCCACAGAGACCACGCTCATCACTCCGCTGCGACACCTGCACGAACGCCTCGGTGCCAGCCTTGCTGAGTACTTTGGAATGCTCCTGCCGGATCGGTACGTGGAGCCCGCCGGCGAGTGCCGGACGGCGCGCGAATCGGCGGCGCTCTTCGATGCGTCGTACTTCGCCGCTTTTGAATTCACCGGGCAGGATCGCGTGCGGTACCTGAACGCGGTGACCACCAACGACATTCGCAACCTGCCGGAGGGGCAGGGCAACGCCGGGCTGCTGCTCAATCCGCAGGGACACATCCTGGCTGAAGTGACCACGCTGGCGCTTGCCGAAAAGCTGCTGCTGCTCTCCCCGGCCATGGTTCGCGAGCGCACTCGAACAACGCTCGACAAGTACATCATCATGGATGACGTGACCCTCAGCGACGTGACCGATGAACGCATCCTGATCGGCGTGGAAGGCCCGCGCGCAGAGGCGGTGCTCGAGCAACTGTGCGGCGCTTCGCTGTCCCAAATGACCGCCGGCAACCACGTTGACGTGAATGTGGCGGCGCTGCCCTGCCGGCTGATCCGCGCCAGCACCTTTGGCGAGTCCGGCGCGTTGCTGCTCGCCGAACGCCGGCATGGGGACGCGCTCTGGGCGGCGCTGCTCTCGGCCGTGCGCGCCGTGCGCGGCGGTCCCATCGGCTTTGCGGCAATCAATGCTTTGCGGCTGGAATCGCGCATCCCCTGGTTCGGATACGATTTTGACGACTCGGTGATTCCCCACGAGGCGGGCCTGCAAGACTCCCACATCAGCTACACCAAGGGCTGCTACACCGGACAGGAGATTGTCGAACGGGTGCGCTCGCGCGGCCACGCCAATCGCCTGCGAGTGGCCCTGCAGTTCCTCGGACGGAGTGTCCCTCCGCGCGGCGCGAAGCTGCAGGCGCAAGGCAAGGATGCGGGCCACGTCACCAGCGCAACGCTGGCGCCGCATCAGGGGCGCGTTTTCGGCATGGGCTATCTGCGGCGCGAACACGCCAATCCGGGATCCATCGTGGAATGGGAAGGCGGAGAAGCAGAAGTACTCTGAGGCGCGGCGAACCGGCTAGTTCATTCCGATGGCCCGCTTGAAGCTGCCGCGATCGTTCTGGATTTTCCGCTGCAACTGGGTGATGGCAAAGAGCAGAGCTTCCGGCCTGGGCGGGCAGCCGGGCACATACACGTCCACGGGAATCACCTGGTTCACACCCTGCACAATCGCATAGTTGTTGAAGACGCCGCCGGACGTGGCGCAGGCCCCCATCGAGATCACCCACTTCGGTTCAGGCATCTGCTCATAGAGCTGGCGAATCACCGGCGCCATTTTCTGCGAGACGCGGCCGGCAATAATCATCAGGTCCGACTGCCGGGGCGAGCCGCGAAACACTTCCGCGCCGAAACGCGCGATATCAAAGCGCGACGCCGCCATGGACATCATTTCGATGGCGCAACAGGCCAAACCGAAGGACATCGGCCAAATCGAGCTTTGCCGCGCCCAGTTCACCACCTTGTCCAGCGTGGTGAACAGCACGCCGCCCTCGTCGGCCATTGGCGCGCCGTCCTGGCCCGGCTTTTCCAGCGTGACGTTGGCTCCCAGCGAACGTGACATTCGGTCGGCTCCTCTATGATTGTCCCACAACGCCGCCCGGCGCTCAATTCGCCACCCGGTTGCGCCGGCTATGGAGTGAGCACAATCTTGCCAAACTGTTCCCTGCCTTCCAGCAGCCGGTGAGCTTCGGCGCAATCGGCGAGCGGCATGACCCGGTCAATCACCGCGCGCAGCTTGCGCTCGCCGATCAATCTCACCACGCGATGCAGCTCGGCCTTGCTGCCCATGTAGGAGCCGAACAGCGCAAGCTGCCTGGCAAAAAGATGGCGGAGGTCAACTCTGGCGTCGTAGCCGGTGGTCGCGCCGCAGGTGACCAGGCGGCCGTGCGGCGCCAGGCTGGCCACGCTCTTCTCCCAGGTGGCGGCGCCGACGTGTTCGAACACCACGTCAACGCCGCGCTTTCCGGTGATTCGCTTGACCTCGGCGGCGATGTCCTGCTGGTAATGGTCGATCGCTTCATCCGCACCCAGCTCCCTGGCCTTTTTCAGCTTCGCTTCCCCGCCGGCGGTGGCGATAACCCGAGCGCCAATCAGTCTGGCAATCTGAATGGCGGCGCTGCCCACGCCACTGCCGGCGCCGATCACCAGCACATCCTCACCCGGCTGCAGCTTCACGCGGCTCATCAGCATGTGCCACGCCGTCAGGAACACCAGCGGAACCGCGGCCGCTTCCGCAAAGCTCAAGTCGCCGGGTATGGGGATGACGTTCACCTCCGGAGCCTTGACCAGTTCGGCGCAGCCGCCATCCATCAGGTAGCCGAGATTGGTGTACTTGCGGCACAGGTTGTCCTGGCCACCGACGCAGTGAACGCACTGCCCGCAGGTGACGCCGGGCGCCAGCAGCACCCGCTCGCCGACTTTCACGCGCGAAACGAGCTCACCGACTGCGGCCACTTCGCCGGAAATATCGCTGCCCGGAATATGCGGCAGGGGAATGGCAATCCCGGGAAGCCCGCGACGCACCCACAGGTCCAGATGATTGAGCGCGCAGGCCCGGACGCGCACCAGCACTTCCGTGGCGTTGATCCTCGGGTCCGGCGCCTCTTCGTACCGCAGCACCTCCGGTCCGCCGTGCCGATGCATCACAATGGCCTTCATTCCGGTTCCGTCTCCCGGGCCGCCATGCGCGCGACCATCTCACGATCCGCTTCCAGGAAGTCGTAATGCGGCAGCGCGCGGGGTTCAGCCCAGACAATCTGCTCGAAGGCAAGGTTGCGGGGCGGCTGCTCGCCAAGGTTCACGCGAAAGAAGATCAGCTCGACCGGCTCCGGCATTTCCGGGTACTGGTAGCTTGTGCGGCAGAACTCGCCTGCGACGGTGGCACGCACGCCCAGCTCCTCTTCCAGTTCACGGATGAGCGCAGCTTCCGGCGCCTCGTCCGGCCGGACCTTGCCGCCGGGAAATTCCCATTTCATGGGAAATGGCCGGCCCTTCCGGCGCTGGCAAATCAGGAATCTTCCCTCACGTTCGATGATAGCCGCGACAACCAGCATGGCGCTCCGCTCGCAAGCAGCGCTGAGATTGTAGCGGTTTCGCTCCCCGGCAAACAGGGTCTTCGTCGCCGGGTTGAGGCCAATGGCCCAACTCTGGGATACTTCCCCCATGTACTCCGCAGCCGTGTTGGACCATTTCAAGAACCCGCACAATGCCGGGGAACTCCCCAACGCTACGGTTGCGGTGCACGTGAGCAATCCGGCATGCGGCGATGTGCTGGCGCTGATGGCCGTGGTGGAGAATGGCCGCATTGCGGAGGTGCGCTTCAAGGCCAGCGGCTGCGTCAGCGCGATCGCTGCCGGTTCGATGCTTACCGACATGATTGCCGGTCGTGCGGTCAAAGAAGCGCGCGCGGTCACGCCGGAGCGCATATCGGAAGCGCTGGGCGGATTGCCGCCGGCCACATTTCACGCCGCGCAACTCGCCCGTGATGCGCTGGAATCGCTGCTGGCGAAATTGTGATGCTGTGAACGTTCAGTCGTCGGCGCCAAGCGCCTTCCGCAGGGAGTCCGGGTCATTCAGATTCAGGGTGACGCCCTTCTCGTCCGTGGCCACTTCTTTCACTTCCGCGTAATGCTCCCACACGACGGCCCGGGCGCCTACTTCGGCGGGGGCGGCCAGCAGTTCGGCGAACATCCGGCTTGAGAAAATCATCGGGTGGCCGCGCTTGCCGGCATGGCTGGGGATGACGATCGGCGCATTGGTGGAGTAGAAGACTTCGACCAGCGTTGTCACCAGATGCTTGGAAATCAGCGGATGATCCACCAGGAAGAGCATCATTCCGTCCGCTTCGGTGTGGGCCAGGCTGTGGATCGCGGCTTGAATGGAGGAGAGCTGCCCTTCCTTCCACCGCTCATTCACGACGTAGGCGCTGGGCGGGTACTGCAATCGCTGCTGGATTTTCTCCGCGTTGGCGCCGAGGACGATGCGGGTGATGCCGATCTTCGGATGGCGCGCCATTTCCATCAGGTGATCCAGGAATGTGACCTTCCCGGGCGTGGCCACCGTTGCCGGGAACGGAAGGAGCGCCTTGGGCTGACCCATGCGGCGCGATTCCCCGGCAGCGAGAATGACGGCGGCAAGCACGGCAGAAATTTAACACAGCTCGCGTGAAAAACGGCGCGTCTACTTCACTCGAGCCTGTGAAGGTTCCAGCTTCAGGGATTTGTGGGTGGCGCCCCCGGCCGCGTTCCGCCGGACAGCCACCAGCTCAGCGACGATACTGATGGCAATTTCCTCCGGCGTCAGCGCCCCAATCTCCAGGCCGACCGGGGCGTGAACCCCTGCAAAACGCTCCGGCGGCACGCCTTCTTTCTCGAGCGCGGCATACACACTCAGCACCTTCCGCTTGCTGCCGATCATGCCGATGTAGCGAGCGTCCGCGCCGATGGCCCACTGCAACACGCGCATATCGTCGCGATGCCCGCGGGTGACGATAACCAGATAACTCGATGCACTCGGCGTGATGCCTGCAAATGCGGATTCATAGGAGGTGAAAACCTCGGCCGCCATGGGGAACCGCTGCGTGTTGGCAAAGGCCTCGCGGTCATCAATGACGCCAATCGAAAACCCGACGGTGTGCGCGGCAGCCGCCAGGGCCATGGAGACATGGCCTCCGCCAAAAATGTAAAGAGTGGGTTGTGGAAGGATCGGCTCCACGAACACCTCCAGCGTGCCCCCGCAGATCAAGCCGTGATCGAACGCTGCTTCGTGGTTCAGGTTGAAGACCATCTTGCGCGGCGTCTCGTTCTGAATCACCTCTTTGGCCGCCGCCCACACATCGGCCTCGACGCAGCCGCCGCCGATGGTGCCGGCGATCGAGCCATCCTCCCGCACCAGCATACGGGAGCTCTCAAAGCTGGGGATTGAGCCGTTGGTGTGAACAATCGTAGCCAGAGCGGCGCGCTTCCCGCCGCGTCGCAAACGAATGATCTCTTCGAAGAGGTCCATGGCTCGCTCTATTATCAGCCTACGGCGGCGGAACGGGCGTGTCAATTCCGGCTTGGCGGCTTAGGTAACGGCAACCCGGCACAGCCGCGCAACCGCCGGGGCGCCGGCGTTACGCCAGGGAGCGCCCGCCATCTACGACGATGACCTGCCCGGTCACAAAATCGGACTTGAGCAGGAAGCGCACGGCTTCGGCGATGTCGTCGCCTTTGCCGGTCTTGTGCAGAGGCACGCGGCGCACATAGTCCTCGTCCGGGGCTTCCCCCGGGAACTGAATCGTTCCCGGCGCAACGCTGTTCACGCGGATGCCCGGGCCGAACGCGCGCGCAAGACAGCGGGTCAGCATGATGCTGCCGGCTTTTGAGACGCAGTAATGCGTGTACGCCGGCCAGGCCAGCATGCCCCCCAGGGACGAAAGGTTGATGATGTCGCCTCGCGGCTGGCGCCGCAGAAGCGGAATGGCGGCCTGCGCGCACAGAAACTGTGACTTCACGTTGGCCGCCTGCAGGCCGTCCCATTGCTCCTCGGTCAATTGCAAAAAGTCGGCGGAGAAAAACTGGCCGGCGTTGTTGATGAGAACGTCCAATCGCCCGAAGTGCCGCTCCACGTCGTGGAAGATGCGTTGCACATCGCGCTTCTGGGCCACGTCTCCCTGCAGCAGCTCACAACGCCTGCCGGCGGCGCGAATTTCACGGGCGGTGGCCTCGGCGTCGTCCTTCGACGAGCGAAAATTAAGCGCGATGTCCGCGCCATCGGCGGCAAGCGCCAGGGCGATGCTGCGTCCAATGCGCTTTGCGCCGCCCGTGACCAGGGCCACTCGCCCGGTTAGGAACCCCTGCATGGCCGTCTCTCCTGTGCAGCAGCGCTGACGTTAGCATAGAATCGCCGGCGGAAATGGCGCGGAGGGCTCATGAATCTCGATCTGCTGGCGATTGCCGCTCACCCCGACGACGTCGAGTTGACCTGTGGCGGCACGCTGATTGCCATGGCGCAACGGAAGTATCGAGTCGGCATCCTCGATTTGACGCGAGGCGAGATGGGAACGCGCGGAACGCCGGCCACCCGGGCGAAAGAAGCCGCGGCCGCGGCTCGGATTCTCGGAGTCCATCACCGTGAGAATCTGGGCCTGCCGGATGCCGGCCTGGCGGTGACCACGGAGTTCAAGGTTGCCGTGGCCCGGCGCATCCGCGCGCTGCGCCCGCACACCGTCATCCTTCCCTACTGGGAGGGACGCCACCCCGATCATTACAACGCCGGACGGCTGGCCTACGAGGGCTGTTTCATCGCCGGCCTGAAGCAGTATCCCATCGAGGGCCAGGCCTTTCGCCCCTTCAAGATTCTCTACTCGACGACGTATGACCTGGGAGTTCACCCGACCTTTGTCGTGGACATCACCCGTCACTTTGACCGGCGCAAGCGCGCCATCCTTGCGTACAAGTCGCAGTTCACGCCGCCGGCGCGCGAGCGGAAGTCAAAGGTACACATCCCGCTCGACTACCTCGAACAGCGGGTGAATCTGGTCGCCCGGTACTACGGGGAGATGATCGGCGTTCGGTACGGCGAGCCTTACCTGGTGAAGGAGATGTTTCAGGTGGATGACGTGGTCAGGCTGCCGGTACGGTCGGTGTGAGATGTTCTTTTCGCCGCCCGGGGCTTGGGGATGCTCCAGGCTGCTTCAAAACTGTTCGGTTTCCTGGGTAAAGCTGAACCCGGGCAGGCTCTGCCCATCCCCGGCGCGCTCCACCTTCACGCGGGTACGCGCTTCCTCTTCGGCTCCGGCTTTGCGCAATACGGCGAAGGTGGTCAGCGCCTCGGTGTAGACCTTGGTGACCAGGAAGTTCTCCTCGCTGCCGTTCTTCTTCCACACCTGGCCAACCTGGACTTTGCGAACGGCCATTCGAGTTCCGCCTCCGAGCCCCTGAATCTAGCAGATAACGGGGGGGTGTCAATGGAACGCCGGTACCCCAGGGGCCCCCGGCAGGAACGGCGGCCCTTCCTGGGACGGCCGGGAAAACTCTTTTGTCCCTTGCGACATCAAACACCTAGGATTTGAACCGCTTGCGGACAGCATCGGGTGTATAATCTCCGCAAAGCAGCGGAGGTAGGTCATGAAGCGTTGGTGGCAACAGTTCGCCGCAGCAATCCTTGCGCTGAGCCTGGCCGGCGCGCCGCTGATGGCCGCGCAACAGGAGCCGGCGCAGCAGCAATCGCAGGCGCAAACTCAGGAAAAAGCGCAAAGTTCCACTCCCGCCGACAGCCAAGACAAAAAGCCGGTCAAAAAGGGCAGCAAAGATGACGTGGACGCCATCGGCAACCGCAGCGTCGGCAAGGGCGTGAACTTCTATTCGCTGGAGAAGGAGATCGCCCTGGGCAAGTACTACGCTCAGGAAATCGAGCGCTCGGTGAAGCTGGTGGACGACCCGGTGGTGGGCGAGTACATCAACCGCGTCGGGCAGAACATCGTACGCAATTCGGACGCGAAAGTTCCCTTCACCATCAAGGTGATTGACGACGACAGCGTCAACGCCTTCGCGCTGCCCGGCGGCTTTTTCTATGTGCACAGCGGGCTGATCCTGCGCGCCGACGAAGAATCGGAACTGGCCGGGGTCATGGCGCATGAGATTGCCCACGTCACCGCGCGCCACGTGACCAAGAACCTCACCAAGGCCAACATCGCGCAATATGCCATGCTGCCGCTGCTGATTTTTGGCCCCGCGGGCTGGGCCGGCTACGGCATCTACCAGGCGATGAATTTCGCCATTCCGCTGTATTTCCTGAAATTCTCGCGCGACGCGGAGCGTGAGGCCGATTACCTGGGCCTGCAGTACATGTACGCTGCCGGCTACGACCCGAACTCCTACGTGACCTTCTTTGAGAAGATCATGGCCGAAGAAAAGCGCCGGCCGGGCAGCATTCCCAAGCTGTTCTCGTCGCACCCGCCGACGCCCGATCGCATCACCAACGCGCAGGCGGAGATTACCAGGATCCTGCCCACTCGCGCCGAGTACATCGTGAGCACGTCCGAGTTTGACCTGGTGAAGGACCGGCTGCGGCAGGTGCTCAACAGCAGCCGCGTCAAGCAGAACAAGGAAGACGGCGACAAGCCGACGCTGCGCAAGCGCACCGACGACCCCAACGACAAGTCCAAATCGAAGGACAAGACCACCACGACCGATGACGACGATCGGCCCGTGCTGAAGCGCCGCCCGTAAGCGGCGGTGATGGCAGCCCGCTTCTGGCAAACTAAAAAGGCGGCCCGGACCCGGGCCGCCTTTTTCCGTTTGCGCTACGCCTCGCGAGCGGCGCGCTCAGCGCGCCGGCCTTTCCTCCGCCACGCCCAGCCGCTTCATCTCTTCCTGATAGTACTTGCGGTAGAGGATGTCCCACTCGGCGCTTCCCTCGGGGATGTCCTTCTTCTGTGAGGTGATTTTCTTGCGGACGTCGGCGTCAATCTTCTCTTCATCGCGCAGCAATCCTTCCAGGATCTGGACGGTGTGCTGGCGGATGGTGTCGCGGTCCTCGACGAATTCCACATCGTCACTGCTGACCAGTTCGTTTGTGATTGCGTGTGACAGGCGGACAATCTTGGCGCGGCTCAGTCGCATTAGCGGAGGATCAGTTTCCTTTTCTGGGCAAGCTGCATCTTCATCTTCTTGAAGGCTTCCTGGTACGACGCGCGAAATTCGGTCACTTTCTCGGCATGTTCATTGAGAATCTGGCGAACCTCTTCATTCAGCCGGTCCTCGACGCCCAGCTCCTCATTGATGGCCGCCCGGACCCGCTGGGTCAGCGCGTCGGCGGCGGAGGTTTCAATCATCTGCGATTCCACCAGCCGCTTCACCACTTCTCTCGATAAGTACGTGACGTAGTCCCGCGAAAGTAACATTCCACTCCCTGAAAAACACTCACGGCAAACAAACACAGCAGTGTATGTTCTGCGCCGCAAAAGTGTCAAGCCAGCCGCGCCCGCGGTGCGTTGACGGCTTTTCGCACATCGAGTACAGTAGATGAGTAGGGCGGTTAGCTCAGTTGGTTAGAGCATCCCGCTTACACCGGGAAGGTCGTCTGTTCAAGTCAGACACCGCCCACCATCCATCTGCAACCCATCGGCGGGGCCGTAGTTCAGTTGGTTAGAACGCGTGCCTGTCACGCACGAGGTCGCGGGTTCGAGTCCCGTCGGCCCCGCCATTTGATTGCACACAAGCCGATTTGAGCGGGAGTGGTCTGCCTGCGGCTTCCCTGCAGGCGGATGAACTCCTGCCATGTCATCCACCAGGTATTTACCGACGCAAGCCCAAAAGGCCGGCGCAACCTCCCGTTTTTTGCAATGGAATTTGACGCTGTGCGCTGCGCGGCCAGCCCGCCCAAGGGCCGCCGCTACACCAGTTCGCGGTAGAAGAACGTCATGATGACGCCCACGGATATTACAAATCCGGGCCACAGGAATCGTGCCACGCGCTCCGGCAACAGGGCGCGCAGCTCCAGCCAGCGCGCCGTGCCGGCGAAAAGCCCGCACGCGCCGATCATGGCGTGCTGCACGTTAATCAGGTTGGTCAGCTCCTGGGTATTGGTCAGGAAGGAATGCGCGTGACCGAGCAGGAGCAGGCTGCCCAGAATCATCAGCGAGGGCAGGATGAAGCCCAGCGGCCGCTCCTCTTCCGGGCGGCGGCGATCGCGCCAGCCGAACCAGATGAGCACCAGCACCAGCAGCGTGCCGATCTGGTGCTCGAGAATCTGCGGGTCCTGCAGCGCCTCCAGATATGTCACCTGCTTCAGGATGAACACTTCGGGGTCAGCGGCCACGGCAATGAACACGGCAAAGGGAATCATCAGGAATGGCCAGGCGCGCGCCGCGGCCTTGCCTGGCGTTCCGCGCAGGCTCTGCACCAGCCAGGCCAGCCCCAGCAGCATCACCATGATGCCCGAGTAGTTGTGCATGAACTCCGAGTAGCGCAGGTCATCCACGGTGCGCTGCGCAGCGCCATAGAAGGACGCCGGGTCAATCAGCGTCGTCGTCGGCAGGTCCGGCGTGACCAGCGCCGCGCTCTGCTGCGCGGTGAGCAGCACGGCGGAGTCCTCGAACGGCGGCGACACCGACCCGAGAATTCCGGCTACAGCAATCACCAGAATCCCCGCGGTCACTTCCAGCTCCAGCATCCGGCCAAAGAGCTGCAACGTTCCGCGACGCAGCTCGCCGCTGGCGCGGGCACCGGGCTGCGCAGTCAATTGCAACAGCGCGGGGCGCACCACGCGAAAATTCGTCCAGCCGGCCACCAGCAGCGGCAGAAGCAAGGCCAGCTTGACCACCAGGGTCAGCCCGTAGGCTGAGGTGGGAACCGCCGATACGCTTCCCAGGTAGCGCACCGCCGCCAGCACGCCGGAGACGGCAATCAATGACGAAGCCCCCAGGGCCAGCGGCGAGAAGCGGCGTACGATTTCCGCGATGCCAGACACCTCCGCGGGAGCCTCCGCCCTGGTAATCCGCTCGCGTGACGCCAGCAAGTGAATCAGCACTCCAATCCATGCCGCGGCGGCCAGCACGTGCGCCAGATGAATCGCGATCGCTGAGGCGTTGCTCTCCGGCTGCGCTGCGGCATGGCTGACCAGCGCCGAGCAAACCGCGGCGGCGAGGCCCAGCGCGAGCACTCCCCACCACTTGGCCCGCGCGGGGAGCTTGGTTGCCGCGGCGGCCAGCAGCAGGAGAGCCATGCGCAACGCGGCAATCCGCCCGACGGTGGTGCTGGCGATGAATCGAATCACGGTGGGCAAGCCGACGCCGCCGAAGATGGTCAGGCCCTGCACTTCAGCCACTTGCACGAAAAAATCGAGAAAGACAGCGAACGCCGCTGCCGCCGCGCCGATGGCGGTCCACCTGCCTGCGTTCTTTTCGAGTGCGGCAAAAAACGGGAATGCGCCTTCGCCCTTGATGCGCGCGCTGAGCGGGCCCAGCAAGGCCAGCACGAAGAACGCTCCCCCCAGGGTGATGACGATGCCGGTCAGTTGCAGCGCGTGGAGGGTAGCGTGTTCCATCGGAGCGCCAGCTACTTGCCGCTGCGCGGCTCCAGCACGCGGAAGCTGAGCCGGCCCGGCGCGGTGTGGCCGTCGCGGGAGAGCACCCGCCATTCGACGAAATACTCGCCGGGAGCCAGCGGCTGCAGGGTCGCGGAAATCTTGGTGCGGTCCCTGGGGTCCACGGCCGGCGTGCCTTTCACCAGATTGCCGCGCTCCTTCTTGCTCATTTCGGCAGCCGGATAGACGAAAATCTGGTGGAAGCCGCTATCCAGCAACTCGCTGAACCACAACTCCACGACGGCAGGGGGCGCGGCAAGCTGGGCCTTATCCGCTGGATTCGAGCGCACCAGGCGCGCGTGCGCCAGCGAGGCAACCGGAAAGAGGAGAGCCGCAACGGCAACAGCGGCCGCAACCAGCGAGGCTGCCGGCACCGCGCGGCGGCGGAATGTGCCATGCGGATTTGCGGAAGACACTCGAAGCCTCCGCAAAAAGCATACGTAGATTCACCGGGAGACGCAAATCCGGCCCGGGTGTAGCTGCGCGTCGTGGGCACGCAGCTACCCGGACCGGACCTGGTACGAAGGCTCGCTCAGGGTTGGTCGTTGGTCGGTTTGCGCGCCAATTCGTCGGTCTTGCTCGATGCCGCGTCCTGCTTCATCTGGCCCGGCTCACGGTAACGCGTGAGGTAGAGCATGAACGGAGTGATCTCGAACGGCATCTTCTCCTTGGCGGAGATCAGGGCGACCGGCTTGCCGCGTACCAGCTCGACTTTGCTGTTCCACGGGTCCACTTTCACGCGGGAGCCGAGCGGCAGCGCCGTAATCTGGTCCTTCTTCTCCGGCTCCAGCGGCGGCGCAGCGGCCACCAGCTCCTGCTGCACGATAACGCCGTTGCCCAGGTTGGCCTGAATCAACTCCGGCAGGTTCTTCGATTGCTGGTTCAGCGTGGCGAAGAACAGCCCGGCCTTCTGCAATTGGTCCTTGTAGGGCGAATTCTTCAGCAGCTCTACGCCCTTCTGGCCCGCTTCGTTGAGCTCCTCCTGCGTGCGCGCAAAGTTGAGGGTGCGGATCACCTCGTCGTTGGCGACGATCAGCCGGTCGTTGAAGGCGTATTTGCTGTCGAGCTGGTGGCCGCACAGGATGTGGCCCAGTTGCGAAGCCAGAACGGCGGCCAGGCTGGGCTCATCCGGCAGCACGTCAATCAGGCCGCGGCTCAGCACGATGGTATGCCCGATGGTGAAGGCTTCCAGGGTTGAGGTCAGCAGCACGCGCGCGCGAACCTCCGGCTCGATGCTCAGATTGTTGGTAACCATCAGGTTGTTCAGTACGGTCGCCAGAATCTGATCCACTTCGCCGGCAGGAGCCATCAGCGCCGTGGCCTGCAGCTTTTCAATGACGTTCTCTTCCGCCTGGCGGTCCCACAGTCGCTTGGCTTCCACCGGCGAGCGATCCGTCGAGTTTTCGCTGGAATCCTTCACGGCGTTCTGGGCTTCGATGAGCACCTGGCTGAACTCGGCTTCCCGGTTCTCCTTGGTCAGGTTGAAGCCCCACATGCGGACCTGCGCCTTCACGTCCACCGGCTTGAAGTCCTTCTTGCGTTCGTTGGTGACGTTGCTCTCTTCGCTGTAGATGACCGAGGGCATCCACTTGTCCGGCGCCACGTTCATGCGCCAACTGTCAAAGTGGAAATACAGGTTGTCCTTGGTCGCGCCCTGATATGCGCCGTTGAAGCGCACGATGTTCAGACCCTGGTCCTCCACCCAGACGCGCCCGCTGAACCGGCCCTTTTCCATGCCCGGATTGGGCTGCACATCGAACACCAGGCAGCGCACTTCACCCAGGAACTCGCGGCGCAGGTATTCGAACTTGTAGGTCTGGCGGCTGAACATGCTGCGGTCAAGGTAGATCATCTCCAGGAAGCCGTTGGGGTGGTACACCACGCGATCCCTGGAGCCGCCGCCGAAACTGAACATCCGCCCGAAGAAGCCCTTTTTCACCTTCTGGGTCTGCTGTTGTTCCTTGTCGGTCATCGCGCGGTAAACCACGCCATCGGCCAGCTCCGCGCGGCCCAGAAAGTAATAGTCCTTTCCGCTGGAGAGCTGGTCCTTGGCCACGGAGCCTTCCGATTGAATGTAGACTTCAATCAGCGGCGAGAACTTCTTCATGTCCGCGACAAACGCATTTTCGCGGGCCACGATGCGCTCGACGGCCTGCTCAAACGCGCTGAGCTGCGGCGCCGGGGCCGGCGTAGCGCCGGCCGGCGGGGGCGGGGCTTGCGTTGGCGCTTGCGTTTGCGGCTGGGCCACGGCCGCCAGCGTGAACGCGCAGAGCGCGAGGGCCGATACGATCCACGTGCGATGCGGGCGAATCATTGCATTCCTCCACTAATAAGCCAGCTTGAATTCGATGGTGACGATGGCAGGTTGATCCACGGCGCGTCCACCTTCCTGCGCCGGGCGGAAACGAATCCTCCTGGCCGCGGCCACCGCGGCTTCGTCCAACCCGTGGCCCAGGCTCTGCGTGACGCCCAGAATCTGCAGCTCGCCGCTGGCCAGGAAGACCACGCGCAGTTTCACGTTGCCTTCGATGCGCAGCTTGCGGGCCTCTTCGGTGTACACCGGATTGGGCTTGGCCAGGACTTCGACCGGCGTCATGGCCGCCTGCGCCTGCGCGCGAGGCCTGGCTTCGGTATTGGCCACCGGCGCAACATCACCGAAGCCGGTGGACTGCACGCCGCGCTGCGGACCGGGCTGCTGTGGCGAAGATGTGGCGATTCCGTTCCCAAATCCCGCGCTGGCTACCGTACCGCGCGCGCCTTTGGCGCCTCCGGTGCCGTTGCCATAGCCGGGGCCGCCCGGCAGATCAAACGAACCCACAGTATTGATGTTGGCCGCACGCGTATTCGGATTCTTGCCCGCGGGCACGCCGTTGGGGTCACCGAAGCCGCCCGTCTGCACCTGATTGAGGGGCCGGTTGGTGAGCGTCGGTGTGGCTGAGCTTCCGGTGGAGACTACGCCGGTTTCAATCGGGCGACGAACGGCCGGCGCGGAAGGTTTGACGTCCAGCTTGGATTCGAACGAGTTCATCACCACCGGCGCTTCCGCCCTGGGAACGGGCGCCGGCTTCGGGGCCAGCAGGCGCGGCTCAAACGCCAACGCCGGCTTGACCGGGACAGGCTTGGGAGCCACGGCTACCTTCGGACGAATTTCCCGCAGGAACTCCTTCGGCGGCGGCGGTGGCGGCGGCTTGTACTCGGTCAGCGGCGCCGAAATCAACGGCACGGCATCGTACTTCAAGCTCGGCGGCACGGCTCTCACCAGAAGGATGGGTATCCAGAAAAGAATGAAGACAGCGGTGACTTGAACCAGAAGCCCGGCGCTGAAGAAGTCCCAGCGCGTCTTGGCAACTCCAACTTCAGTGAATCGAGGGATATCGCGGCCGGCCGGAAGCTCCGACTTGCCGCGCTTGGGGCGACGCATCGTGAATAGCGACGGCGATTGCGCGCTGAACTGCGAGTTCGCCCAGACGAAACCCGCCATGGTACTTGCCTCCTCTGCCTGAGGACCCCCGGGGCGCCTAAACCCAAGGGGGTAAGTATCCTAACCCTATGATGCGCGCTGCGTTCATCCGCTACAGTCGGTTGAACACAACTGGTTACTACAAGTTCCAGCGGACCGGGTAAGGAGCTGCGTTTCGCCTTCGAGGCCTGGGTGTGGAAGGCAGTATCGAACTCTCAATCGAGCCTAGCACAGCGAGTAGCGCGCCGCTACCAGGAAAAGAAAAAAGTGGTACAGCCGTGAAGCGTAACAAGCACCTGCCCGCTGTACCGGCTGCTGCCTGTCCCTTCGGACAGCACCGCAGAGCGCATCAGGAAGCCGCGGCGATCTTACGGCGCAGCAGGCCTGGAGAACTTGCTGTCGTCAATCGGCAGGTTGTGCTGAATCGTGGCGAAACGAATGGTGAAGTTGGAGTTGTCCGCGCCTACGCGGCGCAGCGCGAACGGAAGTTTCACGCCGTCCACGTCGCGGTAATCCTCGTAGTGGGTTTCGAAGGAGACGGTCTGCCCGGCGTCCTGGTAATGGCTGTCCCGCTGCACCAGCAGGCCGGAGTCAGCGGCAAAGTAGAAGAGGTCCGGCTGCCCCTCCGCCGGAACCGCCTCAATGACCACCACATTCAGCTCGCCGGCTTTGGCCGTGCGCACGGCTCGCATGGATTTGTAAAGCTGGCGCAGGCTGATTTCGCGGAAGAACTGGGCGTTGCGGATTCGATTGGCGCGCGCGTCAGCGGTCAGCTCGCGCACGCCGTCCTGGGGATTGCTGTCCCACGCCGTGGCTCCGTCATAGCCCTGGACAATCGCTCCCAGGCTGGGCACGGTCACTTCAAAGCGGAAGCGGTCCGGCGCTTTCTGCCACATTTCGATGGCCAGCGTGCCGGCGCCCTCGGCTTCCAGCGTGCCGGTGGCCAGGCGCGAGGTGAGCTTCTGAAACGCGGCGCGGCCGCCAATCGCGCGCACGTACTTCTCCAGCACCTGCTCGGCGCTGGGCAGCGGTGCAACGGGTGCTTGCGCCCGGACCAGCAACGGAAGAATAGCTGCCGCAACGATCAACACCGGGAAGCGCAAGCGTCGAGCGGATGTCATGGCACTTTTGTACCGCGCCAGCGGCAAAACTGCAATCGTTCCCGAAGCTCTACCAGATACCCGGCAGCAGCCGGTAACCAACCCGTGAGGCGTACTCTGCATATCCGGGCAGATTGGCATGCAGGAAGCGATCCTCGAGCCGCACCCGCAAGAGCACAAACAGCGCCATGATAGCCGTCGGTATCGCCGATAGATACGAACCGAGCGCCAGCGGGCTGGCAACCTGCAACAGAAGCAGAGCAACGTATCCCGGGTGGCGCACGATGGCGTACGGCCCGCGGTCAATCACGCGATGGCCCCGTTCCGGCTGGTAACGC
>Ga0187894_10003656_pt1 | contig 17000 bp, 15 predicted proteins | sample GBC1701081metaG_FD_136650 | JGI IMG/M metagenome (GOLD analysis project Ga0187894, IMG submission 136650) | White microbial mat communities from a lava cave in the Kipuka Kanohina Cave System on the Island of Hawaii, USA - GBC170108-1 metaG ...
CGGCCGGCCAACATGTTCGTCGCGGGCTTCATGGGCTCGCCGACCATGAATTTCCTGCCCGGCACGCTGGGCGCGCGCGACGGCAAGGCCTGCGTCGAGATCGCGGCGGCCACCGGCGGCACCGCAACCCTGCCGCTGGCCCGCCCGGCCGGCAAAGCACCCGGCGACGGCAAGGTCATTCTCGGCATCCGGCCGGAGCATCTCTACCGCTTCGACGACGAGCTGAGGGCGCGAAAGCCGGCGATCGTCCCCCTAACGGCGAGTGCCGAGCTGGTCGAGCCGACGGGCGCCGAAACGATCGTGGTCCTCAGAACCGGCGCGCACGACATCGTGGGCCGCTTCGATCCCGACGGCGCGCCCCAGCCCGGCGAGACCCTGACGCTGGGCATCGACATGGCGCGCGCCTGCCTGTTCGATCCGGACACACAGCTTCTCATTGCGGACGCCTGAACATGACCTTCGCCACCTATCCGAGCCTGGCCGGGCGCGTGGCCTTCGTCAGCGGCGGTGCGAGCGGCATCGGGGCGGCGATCGTGCGGGCCTTTGCCCGCAACGACTGCCGGGTCGCCTTCATCGACATCGACGAGACGGCGGGCCACGCACTCGCCGCCGAACTCACCGACAGCGGCCGCCACGTGCTCTTCCAGCGGGCCGACGTCACCGACATCGAGGCGCTGCGGCAGTCGATCGCCCAGGCGCGCGCGCAGCTGGGGCCCATCGCGGTGCTGGTCAACAACGCGGCCAACGACGAGCGGCACGCGGTCGCGGCGGTCGACGTCGACTATTGGGACCGCGCGCTGAACGTCAATCTTCGCCATCACTTCTTCGCCGCGCAGGCCGTGCATGCGCACATGCGCGAGCTGGGCCACGGGTCCATCATCAACCTCGCCTCCATCGCCTGGCGCGGCGGCGGCGGCGACTTCCCCGCCTACGCCACGGCGAAGGCAGGAATCGTCGGCCTGACACGGGCGCTGGCGCGCGCCTTCGGACCCGACAATATTCGCGTCAACGCCATCGAGCCGGGCGCCGTGATGACCGAACGCCAGCGCCGGCTGTGGTACACGTCCCAGGCGTCCATCGATGCGTTCGTGCAGCGCCAGTCGCTGAAGGCGACGCTGCTCGAGGAAGAGATCGCGCGTGCGGCGCTCTTCCTCGCGGCAGACGACAGCCGCATGATCACCAAGCAATCACTGATCGTCGACGCCGGCCTGCGCTGACGGGCACGGCGCCATCGTCGCCCTGAGCGCAGCGAAGGACGACGAGAAGCGCCGGTTCGATGTGATCAGGATACGCTCTACCCTTGCCGGGCGCGTGCCTGCCGCTGCTTCTCCAGCGCCGCCAGGGCGATGCACAAGGCGATCCCTTCGGCCGCCGCCCGCACTTCCTCCAGCGACGGAAACGTCGGGGCGAGTCTGAGGGTGCGATCGTGCGGGTCCCGGCCCTGCGGCCAGGTGGCGCCGGCCGGCGTCAGCGCGAGGCCGGCCTCGTTGGCCAACGCAACGACGCGCGCGGCGGTGCCGTCGGTCGCATCGACGGTGATGAAGTAGCCGCCTTCCGGCCGCGTCCAGCGCGCCGCGCCGGTGCCCGCCAGATGGCGCTCCAGCGCCTCGGCGACGGCATCGAACTTGGGCGCCAGCAAGACGCGATGGCGCTCCATGTGGCGGCGCACGCCATCGGCATCACGCAGAAAGCGCAGGTGCCTGAGCTGGTTCAGCTTGTCGGAGCCGATAGTGCGCTTGCTGGCGCGGGCCAGGAACCAGCGCACATTGGCGGGCGACGCCGCGAACAGCGCCAGCCCCGCGCCGGCGAGCGTCACCTTGGATGTCGAGGCAAAAACGAATGGTCGGTCGGGATGGCCGGCGGCGGCGCAGGCCTCGACCATGCTGAGGATCTCATGGTGCCGCGCCGTCAGGTGATGGACGGCATAGGCATTGTCCCAGAACAGCCGGAAGTCGGGTGCGCCTGTGCGCATGGCGGCGAGCCGCCGGACCGTCGCGTCGGCGTAGACCTCCCCCGACGGGTTCGAATATTTGGGCACGCACCACATGCCCTTCACGGCGGGATCGGCCGCGAGCGCCTCGACGGCGTCCATGTCGGGGCCCTGCCCCGTCATCGGCACCGGCAGCATGCGTATGCCGTACTCCTCGCACAGCGCGAAGTGCCGGTCGTAGCCCGGCACCGGGCAGATGAAGGCCGGCGCGGCCTCCTTCGACCACGGCATCGCGGAGCCGGGCACGCCCTTCAGCAGGGCCCAGACCAGGCAGTCGTGCATGAGCGCCAGACTGGAATTGTCGCCGACGAAGACCTGGTCGGCCGGCGTACCCATCATCGGTGCGAACAGCGCCCGCACTTCGGGCACGCCCTGCAGGCCGCCGTAGTTGCGCACGTCCTCGCCCGCTTCGGTGAAGTGATCGCCGTTGCCGGGCAGCGTGAACATCGGATTCGCAAGATCGAGCTGCGCCGGCGACGGTTTTCCGCGCGTCATATCGAGCTTCAGGCCGCGGCCGCGGAACGCACCATAGGCGTTGTGCACACGCGTCCACAGGGCTTCGAGATCGGCAGTCGACAGGTCAGCAATCACAGGCATCGAGGGTCCAAGTGGGTATGGGTACGGTGAAGCAGAATAGTGCCACGGCCAATAGATCGAGCCTAGTCGTGCGACGGGAACCGACCGCACGACGGGAGGGGGGAGGGATTACGCAAGCGGTGCCTCGACGTCGGCCGCTCCACTCGCGCGCGCTCCATGCGCGATACCGCGTGCTTGGGCCCTCACCCTCCCATTGCGCTGCGCGCAACGGGCCCCTCCCTCTCCCGCGCGCGGGAGAGGGTTCAGGCTACAATCCCTGAGCGCCGGCGACGGCGATCGCCTGGCCGGTGACCCAGGACGCCAACGGTGAGGCGAGGAACAACGCCACGTTCGCCACCTCCTCGGGAAGCCCCATCCGCCCGAAGGGAATCGACGCCAGTGTCGCATTGTAGAGGGCGGGATTGTCGGTCTTGCGCCGATCCCACACACCGCCCGGAAACTCGATCGAACCCGGCGCGATGCAGTTCACGCGGACCCGGTCCTTGGCGTACATCGCCGCCTGCGTCGTGGTGTAATGGATCACCGCGGCCTTGATCGCGCCATAGGGTGGTTGCCGGGCGGCGGGATGATGCGCGGCGATCGAGGAGATGTTCACCACGCATCCCTGGGATTGCTTCAGCGCCGGCAGTGCTTCCTGGGTTGCATGCACGATGGACAGCATGTCGACCGCCAGGCTGCTGGTCCACCCCTTGTCGTCGTCCGATGCGCCAAAGGCCGATGCGTTGTTGACCAGGAGATCGACGCCGCCCAGGGCGGCGACGGCGTCCCGCACGTACGCGCGCACCGCCTCGCCCTGCGACAGGTCGGCACTGGCGGCATGGGCCTTGCGGCCGAGCTTGGCGATGTCGCTGCGGGTTTCCTCCAGAGCCTTGGGATCACGGGCACAGATCGATACGTCGCCGCCGCAGGCGGCGAACCCCAGCGCGATGGCCTTGCCAATGCCCCGGCTGCCGCCGCAGACGATGGCCCTCTTACCTGCAAAGTCGACTTTCACGGCGTTGTCTCCTTGTCGCCCCGCCCATGTCTCTGGGAAGATCAGGTGCACTGTAGCGCAGCGGTCTGCGTGACACGATGGCGCCCACGGAGGAACTGCCATGCCAATCTACGAGAAGGGCCCTGTCCGCATTCACTACGAAGAAGCGGGCTCGGGCTTCCCGCTGCTGATCATTCCCGGCGGCGGATTGAATGCGACGATGGCTTTCCTGCGCGACAGCGCGCCGTTCAACGCCATGGACGAACTGAAGGACCGCTACCGCTGCATCACGATGGATCTGCGCAACGCCAACAGCGGCCAGTCCTCGGGTCCTCTCGAGGTCGACCGGCCGTGGGACGCCTACACCGATGACCAGATCGGCCTGCTGGATCACCTGGGCGTCCGCCAGTTCCTGGTGCTCGGCTACTGCATCGGCGGGCCCTTCATCTGGAACCTCATCAAGCGGGCGCCCGAGCGCGTCGTCGCCGCCGTGCTGGCGCAACCGAGCGGCTTCCGGCCCGAGCTGCCCGACCAGTTCTACAACAACAACATTGCCAACTGGGGACCGGCGCTGTGCGCCCGCCGGCCCGACATCACGCTCGAGATGGTGAGCGCCTTCCTGAACAAGATGTATCGCGCCAACGCCGACTTCGTGTTCACGGTGACGCGCGACTTCGTGCGGACCTGCCAGGTGCCCGTGCTGGTGCTGCCCGACGACGTCCCGCCGCATCCCCTCGCCGTCGCCATGGAGCAGGTGCGGCTGGCCCCGAAGTCGGAGGTGAGCCCCTATCCGTGGAAGGAGCCCAAGGAGATGATCCCGGTCGTGGTGCGACAGGTGCGCAGCTTCCTGCGCGCACACCAGCCGGCGTCGGGGTGAGCGCTGGGCCGTGAAGACCTACGTCCCCCGAAGCCATTGCCGGCCAATGGACCGGTCACGTCGGCTCCCGCGAAGCGTAGGCCGCCACGAACGCGTTGAACACCGCGTCAATGTTGCGGTTCTCCCCATCCGCACGTCGGCGCACGAGCGCGATCTGCCGAGCCGGACTGTTTCGGCCGAGGCTGATCGCGCGCACGCCATGGGCGTCCAGCAGCAACTGCCGCGGCCGCGGAACGATCGATACGCCGAGCCCGGCCGAGACCATGGCGACGATCGCGTCGACGGACCGTACATCCATGACGCAGCGGGCGTCGGGAAAGGCGCGCCGCACATACTCGGCGGCGATCCGGCCTCCGGTCAGCGTCGTGTCGTAGCGGATGACGTCGTGGCGTCGCATCACGTCCTGGGGCGACGACGCAGGCGTTCCCGGCGGCGCCAGCAGAACGAAAGGTTGCCGGGCCAGGTTCTGCCAGGCGAGGCGCGATGAGCCGCCGTGACGCGGCCGCACCACGACAGCCGCATCGATGCGGCCGGATTTCAGGTGCCCGATCAGCGCATCGGAATCGTCGAGTGAAATCCTGACCTGAAGCGCGGCATGGCGGTCCCGAATCCATCGCAGGACCTGTGGCAATGTATCCGCCTGGACGCTGGCGATCGCGCCCAGGCGCACCTGGCCTGACACACCCACCGTGCTGCGGGTCCGCAGCGTCTGGAGCGTCGTGACCAGCTCGCGCGCGACGGCGCTGGCCTTGAGCGCGAACGGGGTCGGTCTGACCGCGCGCGCCGAGCGATCGAACAGCAGCTCGCCGAAATAGGCCTCGAGCTGCTTGACCTGCAGGCTGACGGCGCTCGGCGTGCAGCCCACCACCTTGGCGGCAGCGGCGAAGCTGCCGCGGTCCACGATCGCCACGAGTGTCGAGAGCATGGCGATATTCATCAGAAATTCTCACTTTTCGAGTTAGAACATATCGATTTTTCAAGGATAGCCGATGGCTACCATGCCGAACAGCGACCATGTCCCGGCACGACTTTCGAAGCGACACCGTCACACTGCCCAGCGCCGCGATGATGGCCGCCATCGCCACGGCGCGACTGGGCGATGCCGCGCGCGGCGAAGACCCGACTGTCAATGAACTCGAACGGCTGTCGTGCGCGATGACCGGCAAAGACGATGCGCTGTTCGTGCCGTCCGGGGCCATGGCCAATCTCGCAGCGGTGATGGCTCACGATTGTCGCGGCGGCGAGGTCATCGTCGAAGAGGCGAGCCACATCTACAATGCTGAAGGCGGCGGCCTGTCGGTGGTGGCCGGTGCCGTGGCCCGCCCGATCAGGGGCGACGGCGGTATTCTCTCGCCGCAGAATATCGAGGCGGCCATCAGAGCGACGACTGACCTGGCACGGGCGCCGACCCGGCTGATCTGCCTGGAAAACACGCACAACTCGGCCGGCGGGACCGTAACGCCCGTGCAGACCATGGCCGCCATCCACGCCATTGCGCGACGCGCCGGCATTCCCGTCCACCTCGACGGGGCACGCCTGTTCAACGCGGCCGCCCATCTCGGCCTGCCCATCGACCGTCTGTGCCGGCATGTCGATTCGCTGTGGTTCGCCCTGTGCAAGGGCCTCGGCGGCCCGGTCGGCGCCATCCTCGCCGGCGACAGGGCGTTCATGTCCCGAGCGCGTCGCGCCGCCAAGCTTCTCGGCGGCGGCATGCGCCAGGCCGGCCTGATCGCCGCCCCCGCCATCGTCGCCCTGAAGGATCCCTACGTCCGCCACGGACGCGACAACGATCTCGCGCGCCGGCTGGCGCATGGCCTGGCTGCCGTCGATCGCGGGCTTGTGGAACTCGCGCGCGTACAGACCAACATCGTCAACTGCCGCGTCGATGACGCCGTCGATGTTGTCCGCGCGCTCGGCGCGCGCGGTATCCTGGTCCTCGGCACAGGGCGCAAGGTTCGCTTCGTCACGCACGCTCAGGTCAATGAAACCGCGGTCGATGCCGCGATCGACGCGCTCGCCGCCATCTGGCCGGATCGACGCGACAGGGGGCCCCATGCATAGAGTGATCTGCGCGCTCGTCGCGATTGCCGCCTTGGCCGGCTGGTCCGCGGCAGCGCAGGCCTGGCCCGAACGGCCAATCCGCTTCATCGTGCCAAGCCCACCGGGTGGCGGCACCGATGCCCTGACGCGCCTGCTGGCCGCCAAGCTCGGCGAGCTCACACCGTGGCAGATCGTGGTCGACAACCGGCCCGGCGCCGGCGGTAACCTTGGGCTTGATATCGCCGTGAAGGCCGCACCGGATGGCCATACGATCGTGATGGGCGAATCGAGCAATCTCGCCATCAACCCGTATCTCTACAAGAACCTGCCCTTCGATCCGGCCAAGGACGTCGTTCCGGTCGCCCTGGTCGGAACGGTGCCGCTGGTGCTGGTGGTCTCGTCGAGTACCGGCCTCGATACCCTGGCGGGTCTCGTCGACGCATCGAGGAAGAGACAGCTCACCTTCGCGTCCTCCGGCAATGGCACCGTCGGCCACCTTGTCGGCGAGATGTGGCGACGCGCCGTCGGCACGGACATGATGCACGTACCATACAAGGGCGCGGGACCGGTGATGATCGACCTGGTCGGCGGGCAGATCGACCTGCACTTCGCATCCCTGCCCGCCGCGCTGCCGCTGATCGAGAGCGGCAAGCTGCGGGCGCTCGCGACAACCTCGGCGCAGCGGCTGCCATCGATGCCCAACGTGCCGACCCTGAGCGAGGCCGGCCATCCGGGCTTCGACTACTACGTGTTCTACGGCGTGCTCGCGCCGGCCGGAACACCGCCGGCCATCGTCGCGCAGCTGAACGCTGAGATCGACCGCGCCATCACCCTCCCCGACATGCGCAAGAGCCTTGCCGACCGTGGCGTCAGCGTGAATGTCGGCACGCCCGCGCAGTTCGATGCCTTTCTGGCGAACGAACGCGCCAAATGGCAACGGGCCGTACGCGCGTCGGGCGCGACCGTCGATTGAATCAGAGGCGCTTCAGCGCCTCGAGCGTGCGCTGCAGGCCATCCGCGACGATGTCGAGAGAGACCATCTCCTCGCTGTCGTCGGCACCCAGCGCCGTGGTGATCGCAAGATCGCCGGTACGTGCAAGATCATGCACAGCCGCCCTGGCAAGCCGTACATGCTTGAGCGCCAGCGTTACCGAGGCGGCATCCCAGGCAGCACTGCGCTCCAGGTGTTCGGCACCGCCATGCATGTCGGCATAACGGTCACGCACGCGGTCGGCGAGGTCGGCGGAAGAAAGAATTTGGGGCATGGTCTGGCACCGTCTCCGTCGCGGGACTCGTTGCGCCAAGCCGGGGGTTCAAGCGCGCGATCAAGCCCTTGTGGGGAGGCCCTTTTTGTTCTCCTAGACATACGCACTACGCGCAACCATGTCGGGCCGTTATCAAGAGGACGTTCGATACGCCTCGTGTCCGACAGGCGCCAATCAAAAGATTGTCGACAGCAATCGCTGGCATTCGCGGCATCGACGCGCGATGCCCTCGCCGCTTCGGGCTTCTTGGTTCACGCGTGGTAGGTCACCCATCGACGCCGGCAAAGCTGCGCATCCGTTTTATGATTCACCAGATTTGCAACTGACTGCGTCGAACCGAATTGAACCCAATTGTCACTGCGTGGGCTCAGCGACACCGATATGCCACATCGACACGGCGCTATAGCGGCGCTACCGCCAGACTGTCGTGTGATTGTTGAAGATCCCCGGGGTCGCTCTCCTTCGGGAGCCGGGGAAGGCCGGGCAGGACGACGAAATTTTCTGCGTCGACTTTGCCCGGCCATTTCACCCACCGTCACGTCGACTTCTTTTTCTGAACCTGGTGCGCCACCGCGGCGCGCACGAGGTCCTGCAAGGCACGCTCGTTCACCGTCTCGCCCTGGGCGATGTCGATGCCGCGGCTGGCCTTGGCGTCGAGGCCGGCGTTGAAGAGATGGTGAGGATCCTTCAATGCCGCGCCATCGAAGAAGTTCACCTTGACGTGGTTCTTGAAGGCACCCACGGCGAGGACATTGCCGCCCTTCGTCCACACCGCCGTACCCCACTTCCAATCCTCCACCAGGTCGGGCGCGGCAGCGCCGATCAGTTGGCGAAGATGGGCGATGGCGGGGCCGCGCCAGTCCTTGAGCCCGGCGATCATGCGCGTGATCGCTTGCGATGGGTCGGCTTTCTCGCCGGCAGTTGGCTTTCTCATGGTCTCCTCCCAAGTTACTGCTCGCCACAAGGACGTTGGGAGCGGCGCACCGCCGACAGGCCTGTTGTTATTTTTATGCGCTCGGATGACGCACTGAGACATGGTGCGACGGCCCAGCCCACAGGCGCTGACTTACGCACGAACCTCACCCTGAGGAGCGCCGCGCAGCGGCGCGTCTCGAAGGGTGGGCAACAGCGCAGGCGCTGCTAACACGCCTCTCTACGACTCCGTTTGCAGCCCATCCTTCGAGACGCCGGCTACGCCGGCTCCTCAGGATGAGGTCAGCCGCGGGCGATCGCCGCGGCGCGTTCGACGCTGATGGACCTGACGATCGGATCGGCGTGCCGGTGCACCAGCTCCCAATCGGCGCCGTCCCGGCGCCAGACCAGCGTGACGCGCAGCGACCAGTCCTGCGCCGGCAGGCCGCCGACCTCGGCCCGTTGCCGTTCGATGATCACCAGCACCACCATGGCGCCCGAGGCGTAGGCCTGCACCAGCTCCACCTCGGTTTCGCCAGTCCTGAAGAAACGCGCCAGCGCGGCCAGGCGCTCGCTGGAGGTGTCGAAGCCGCGCGTCGGCGTGCCGCCGAACGGCGCCATCAGCGTGTAGTCAGGCGCATGCTTGGTCAGCGCCCGGTAGCCGTCGATGTCGCCACGCATCAGCGCCGCGTTCGCGGTCGCGACGCGGCGCACGAGATCCGCAATGTCCTCGTCGGTGATCGTCGTCTGAGCCACGGCCGCATCCCTCGCGATCTCGCCGACGTGCTCGGCAAGGCTATCGTCATGGACACCGCTGCATTGCCCGTATTCCCGGCGCGACGGAGCCTGCGCGATTGACCCGACGGCGCGTTGCTCTAGCCTAGCCGCTTTGGCGCCGGAGACGGGAACGACATGACATTGGCGATGAGCTGGAACGAGTGGGCGAAACACGATGCGGTGGGGTTGGCCGACCGCGTGCGACAGGGCGAGGTGACGCCGGCCGCGCTCGCCACGCAGGCATCCGCCGCCATCGCCGCCACCAACCCGGCGCTGAGCGCCGTGGTCGAGGTGTTCGACGACGTCGTCGCCGACCCGCTGAAGGACGGCATGAACCCGAACGGCGCCTTCGCCGGCGTGCCCTACCTGATGAAGGATCTCGGCCCCACGCTCAAAGGCCGGCTGCAGGAGATGGGCTCGCTGCTGATGCGCGGCAACCGCGCGACGGCGGACAGTTTCCTGGCCGGCCGCATCCGGCAGGCCGGACTCAACATCATGGGTCGCACCACGACGCCGGAGTTCGGCTGCTGCAGCTCGGCCGAGAATCCCGCCGTCTACATCACGCGCAATCCCTGGGACACCGACTACACCACCTGCGGCTCGTCGGCCGGCACCGGCGCCATGGTGGCGGCGGGCGCACTGCCCCTCTCGCACGGCAGCGACGGCGGCGGCTCCATCCGCATCCCGGCCGGCGTGAACGGCGTGATCGGGCTGAAGCCATCGCGCGGCGTGTTCTCCATCGCGCCGGCCGCATCGGACCTGACGGGGCTGGTCTCGACTCAGGGCTGCCACAGCCGCACCGTGCGCGACACCGCTGCCTTCTTCGACAGCTGCCGCGGCGGCGCGCCGGGCGAGTTCATGCCGTTCTGGCAGCCGGCCGAGCCCTATGTCGAGCTGATCCGGCGCGATCCGGCGCCGCTGCGCATCGCGCTGTCGCATGAATGGGGCGACTATCGCGCAACGCCGCACATCGCGGCCGAGCTCACCCGCGTCGGCCGCTTCCTGGAAGGGTTGGGGCATCGCGTCGACTGGGCGCTGCCCGAGGTCGACCTGCGCGCCGCCTTCGCCGCGCAGACGACCTGCTACATCAGCAACTTCGCGCAGACGATCACCAACCTCATCGCACCGCTGGGTCTGGAGCGGCCGCCGGCCGATCGGGTGGAGCCGATCAACATCCGGATCTGGGAAGCCGGCCGGACGATTTCCTACGCCGAGCGGGCGCGCATGCAGGCGACCTTCAACACCACTGCGCGCGGCTTCGGCGCCTTCTTCGAGGACTGGGACATCATCCTGACCCCGATCACCGCGCTGCCGACGCCCAAGATCGGCACCACGGAGTTCCTCACCCTCAGCGACAACCCCTCGGTGCTCGACTGGTTCGGCAATCTCTGGCGCTTCTTTGCCTATACGCCGCTGGCCAATCTGTGCGGCATCCCCGGCATCTCGCTGCCGCTGGCGCAACACGAGAACGGCCTGCCGCTCGGCATCCAGGCCCAGGCACGCCAAGCCAACGACGGGCTGCTGCTGCAGTTCGCCGCCCAGATCGAGCGCGCCGTTGACGGAAAATGGAACGACGGCCGCGTGCCCAAGGTGCATGTGACAGGAACCTGACGCACGAATGCGAGATTTGTCATCCCGAGCGTCGCGAGAGATCTCCTGTCAGTAGGATTGCACTTGAAACGGCAGCTCGTTCGCGCTCAGCTACGCGTGCCGCTTGGGCCGTAAGGAGAAAGACGGCGTCAGCCGAGCGCAACGCAAGTTGAGTGCAGCAAGGTCGGGTATCTGCGTCCCACCTCATAGATGATCGTCAACACAGTCGTGCGATCGCTGTCGTAAGCCATGCAGCACCCATGAGCGGTGGCAGCTTGGCCAGGCGCAAGCAGGATGGCGGTGTCAGCCAGTGCAAGTTTGGCCCGCGCGCACTGCCGGTGCTCGCACAGCCTGCCTGATGCAGACCGTAGAGAAACATACCCAACGCAGCGTCACCAAAGCTGCGCCTGAATGTCCGTTCGCAGCGTGCCGTCTTGCCCGGTTCCGGGACTTACTCCAGGGAGGTAACAACCATGGCGATATCGACAGCGAGCGAGAATTCGGTTCCGTGGTGGAAGGAACCGACCAGGGATCAATGGAACGCCTACATCGCAGCGTGGCTCGGCTGGACGCTGGATGCGTTTGATTTCACCATCTTCCTGCTGATCATGGTTCCGATCGCCCAGGAATTCGACGTGCCGCTCACCGCGGTGACCGCGGTGTTCACCATCACGCTGTGGCTGCGGCTGGTGGGCGCCACGGCGGCGGGCTGGATGGCGGACCGGATGGGGCGCAAGGCGCCGCTGATGATCTCCATCCTGTGGTACTCGCTCTGTAACTTCATCGCCGGCTTCTCGCCAACCTTCGCCTTCCTGTTCTTCTTCCGGGCGCTGCTGGGCATCGGCATGGGCGCGGAATGGCCAGCCGGCGCAGCGCTTGCCATGGAATCCTGGCCGGCGCGGTCGCGCGGTTTCATGAGCGGAGTCCTGCAAGGCTCCTGGGGGCTGGGGTTCGCGCTGTCGGCGCTTGCCTACGGCCTGCTGTACGACCTGATCGGCTGGCGTGGCTTGCTGTGGATCGGCATCCTGCCGGCGTTCGTCGTGATCTGGGTTCGCTTCTATGTGAAAGAGCCGGCGGTCTGGGTTGAAAACCAGCGCCTGCAGCGGGAGAGCAAGGCCGAGGTGCGCGCGCCGCTGCTGTCCATCTTCAAGCGCAACGTGCTGTTCAACACGCTGACGGCCATCTTGTGGATGGCCGCCGCCTTCTGCGTCTACTACTCGATCTGGGCGCTGTTCTCGAGCTACCTGCAGAAGGAGTTGCACTGGACGCCGCTGATGGTGGCCACACCGCTGTTCTGGGCCAACATCGTGGTCTTTGCCGGCAGCGGCCTGTGGGGCATCGTGGCGGACAGATGGGGACGACGACCGGCGATCATCGTGCCGAGCATCATCGCCATCTTCATCACGCCGCTCTATCTCTGGACCACGGATCCGGCATGGATTGTCGGCGGCTTCATCATCCAGGGCATCTTCGGCGGCGCGATCTACGGCCAGAATCCGAGCTATCTGTCCGAACGATTCCCGACCGAGGTGCGCGCCACCGCGTCAGGCTTCGTCTACCACCAGGGCGCGATCTGGGGCGGCCTCGTGGCGCCGGTGCTGACCTATTTCGCCGTCCAGATGAACATGGGATTCGCGATGCCGATGATGATCAGCACGATGGTGTTCCTGCTCATCGTCATCATCGCCGTGCTCATGGGGCCGGAGACCAAGGGCAAACGTCTCGCCGCCGATCTGGAGATCACCAAGGACGCCAAGGTGGCATAAGGAATCCTCGCCGGCGTGCTCCAACCCGCGACGGCTGTTACGCCATGCCTCGCCCGTGGATTTCGCATGGGCGGGGCGCGGCCAAGGGATAGTACCCTTGACCGACATTCGCCGGGAGGAGCCGATGAGCTACGACATCGTGATCAGGAACGGCACCGTGGTCGACGGGACGGGCGCGAAGCGGTACCAGGCCGATGTCGCGATCGCGGACGGCACGGTGGTCGAGATCGGCAAAGTGACGGAGAGTGCCCAACGCACCATCGATGCGCACGGACTGGTCGTGGCGCCGGGCTTCGTCGATCCGCATACCCACTATGATGCGCAGATCTGCTGGGACGGCGCGGTCACGCCCTCGTCGTGGCACGGGGTGACCAGCGTCGTGATGGGCAATTGCGGCGTCGGCATCGCGCCCTGCAAGCCCGCGACCCGCGAGGTCGCCATGCGCGACCTGGTGAACGTCGAGGGCATCCCGTTCGACGTGCTGAACCAGGGCATCACCTGGGACTGGGAAACGTTCCCGCAATTCATGGACGCCGCCGCGCGGCGCGCGCCCGCGCTCAACCTCGCCTTCATCGCGCCGCTGACGCCGTTCCGTCACTACGTCATGGGCGGCGCCTCGATCGAACGGGCCGCCAATACCGAGGAGACGGCGAAGATCGCCGCCCTGATCGGCGAGGCGATCGACGCCGGCGCGCTGGGCTTCTCCAGCACCACGCTCAATCAGCACATCGGCTTCCAGGGCAAGCCGCTGGCCTGCCGCAACGCCAGCCGCGAGGAACTGAAGGCTTATGCCAACGCGCTGAAGGCGCGCGGCAAGGGCGCGATCGAGATCGCGCTCACCCGCCAGGTCGGCGTGCTGGAGGCGGATCAGTGCGAGCTGCTGGACTTCCTGCTGACCGAGAGCGGCCGACCGGTGACCTTCATCGCGCTGTTCGATCGTGACGACATCCCCGAGGCGGTGCGCGACACGCTGCGCCGCGCCGCGCCGATGATCGCCAAGGGCGCCCGGCCGCAGACCTCGCCGCTGCCGCTGACCCGCGAAATCAACATGGACAATCCGTTCTCGTTCGCCGCCTTCCCGTCCTGGAAGCGGGTATTCGCGGATACGTCGAAGGACGCGCAGAAGGCCGTGTATGCCGATCCTGCCTTCCGCAACCAGTTCCGCGAGGACCTGAAGAAGCCGATGGGTTTCAGCAACTGGGGGCGGATCGTGGTGCACACAGTGCGCAATCCGGCGCTGAAGCACCTCGAGGCCAGATCGGTCGCCCAGATCGCCGCGGACCAGGGCAGGGACGGCGTCGATGCCTTCCTCGACACAGTGCTTGCCGACAACCTCGACTGCGAACTGACCATGGCATCGTGGAACACGCGCGAGGACCGCATGCGCGAGCTGCTGAACAACCGCGCCATCCTGATGGCGCTGGGCGATGGCGGCGCCCATGTCGACATGCTGTGCGATGCCGGCTATCCGACCTACCTGCTCGGGACCTGGGTGCGCGAGAAGGAAGCCATCACGCTCGAAGAAGGCGTACGCAAGCTGACGTCGGACCCCGCCGACCTCTTTGGGCTGAAGGATCGCGGCCGCCTCGCCAAGGGCGCGCCGGCCGATGTCGCGATCTTCGATCCCGCACGGGTCGGCTCGACCAACCACGGCGAGCGCCGCTACGACCTTCCCGGCGGCGCCAAGCGCATCGTGATGCCCTCGCACGGCGTCGAATACACGCTGGTCAACGGCGCCGTCACCTGGGAACAGGGCGGGCTTACCGAGGCAAAGGCCGGGAAAGTGCTGCGGGGATAGCGGGAGGCGTTGCCGTCTGCGCGACGCGCAGAAGCAGGAAACCCGCCGAGCCGACGCGGACATAGAACGCGCGTTCGATCGTGATCCCGGCCTCAACCTGAGTGGCGTCAAGGTCGCCCTGCGCCGCTATCCTGCCTACTTTTCGAGCAGAGGCGGCCGGGCTCCCTGTGCGTCGGGAAACCCGGCCTGACCCGGGCATGGGTGGATCTGAAGGATACCCGGGCTGAGAGCATACTAGCCCAAACGGCGCGGCGGGGGAATCCGTGTGGAAGCGATCGGAATCCGCGTCGCTACGCGCGTGCGGCTCGGACAGCCTCGATATGCGCCTCCTGGCGGGCGGCGAGATCTTCGAAGGCCACGTCCTGCTGGCGCTGCATGATCCGCCAGTAGTGCCCATGGGGTCGAAGAAATCGACCGAGCGGTCTCCCAGTAGATGTCCTCAATCGTGTTCGACGGATGCGTCAGCGTGGCGCCGGCGGCCCGGGCTAGCACCATACCTTCGGCGACGTCACGCCGGCGGCGCGGCTGGCATCCGGCGTGCCAGTCCGCCACCAAGCTCCTGGAGGTCGTCAAGCGCTGCTGTCACGCGCTGTGCGCGCAACGCCACCGTGCGTAGCCACGTTGAGACGGTCCAGCAGGGCGTTGGCAAAGGCCTGCGGGCTGGTCGCATAGCCGACATGGCCGTCCGGCAGGGCGATTGCCGCTCGGCCGATCGTGCGGCCCAGCGCCAGCGCCGCCTCGGCAGTGGGAAAGCCCACCGACGCGCTGCCCAGCGCCGGCATGACGCGGTCGGCATGGGCGGCAACGGCGGCCAAGTCGAGCGCGACCGACGTGTACTCGCGCAGCTCACGCTCGAACCAGTAGGTGGCGTTGGCCATCTTCTGCCCGTCCGGCCGCGCATTGGCGCCGCCGCTCATGATCGGATAGTCGATCGGCGCAAAGGTCTTGCGGCGGAACAGGTCGAGCGCCGGCGCTGTCCCTGACTGACGATAGAGGTCGTAGACCTCACGGAAGAACGCGATCCACGTCTCTCCGTCCGGCAGCAGACGCATGGCGGCCGGTTCGTAGGGAACGACGGTACGCACGCAATCGGGATGATCGACGAGAAGCTGCAACGCGATCACCGCCCCCGAGCTGGTGCCGAAGACAGTCGCCGGCGCGTCGGACAGGTGGCGGATCAGGCGCATGGCGTCGTCCGCATCGGTGGCCAGACGGCGCGCGTATGCCTGCGCCCCGCTCAGCAGGCTGCGCGTGAAGCCGCGCCGGTCGTAGGTCACCACCCTGTAGTGCGCGGCCAGGTGATCGGCCAATGGCGGGAAGACGTTGCCGTCGCCGTTGGCGCCGGGGATCAACAGCAGCAGCGGGCCACTGCCGCGGGTCTCGTAGTAGATCTGCGCGCCGGGGACATCGAGGACGCTCATGCCAAGGCTCCTTCGCCCTGCGCGGTTTTGCCCGTCGCCGCGGCGTGCGCCCGCAGCAGCGCCGCATGACGCAGCGCCGTCGTGGCGCCGTGATCCAGGAACGCCACGATGGCCTTCATCTGCTGCGCATTGAAATCCTGCAGAATGCGCGCGTAGTCCTGGCGAAACGGCGCCAGCACCTGCTGGATGTCGTCGACGCGCCGCGCGACGGGCCGCAGGATCTGCTTGCGCGCGTCATCCGGATCGGGCGTGCGGCGCACGAAACCGCCGCGCTCCAGCCGCGCCACGACGCCGCTGATCGCACCCGTGGTCAGGCCGGTGACGGCGGCGAGCTGGCTGCCCGTCATGGCGCCGCGCTCGCGCAACAGTTCCAGACACTTGTGGTCGGTGGGCCCCAGCCCCAGCGCCTCGGCCACGGCATGATGGAACAGCACGATCGCCGTGCTGTAGCGCCGCGCCAAGCGCATCACGCCGTCGTCCGCGGTCATGTCACGTTGGGAATCCCTGGCCATCGGCAGCGCCTTTTCGCTTTCTTTATCGCTTATATACTAAGCGACTTATAAAGCAATACCGTTACGATTCGGCTGAACCGACGGCGCGATCACGACCCTCCCGCCGGTGGGAAACAGGCCATGCCAGCGCCATTGAAATCGATTTCATCCTATGTCCATAATCGCTGGCTGAGCTGCCAAGGGAGGAAACAGTGAACAAGCTCGCAATCCTGCTGCTGTCGACCGCTGCGGCCATCGCGACGACGACGGCGACATTTGCCGCCGATTTCAAGATCGGGCTTTCCAACGGCTGGGTCGGCTCGGAATGGCGCACCCAGATGATCGAGGAGGCGCAGGCCGCGGCGGCAGCCTGGAAGGCCAAGGGCCACAACGTCACGGTGCTGGTGCAGAGCGCCAACGTCGACGTGCCGGGCCAGATCGCCCAGGTGCGCAACTTCATCAACCAGGGCGTCAACGCCATCATCATCAACCCCAACAGCCCG
>Ga0187894_10003657_pt1 | contig 16994 bp, 16 predicted proteins | sample GBC1701081metaG_FD_136650 | JGI IMG/M metagenome (GOLD analysis project Ga0187894, IMG submission 136650) | White microbial mat communities from a lava cave in the Kipuka Kanohina Cave System on the Island of Hawaii, USA - GBC170108-1 metaG ...
GATCCCCTCGCCGCCCAACACCGCATGGGGCACCTCCTACTCCTATGCGACCAGCGCCAACGGCACGTTCACCATCAGCGCCACGGGTGAAGGCGCCACCGTCACCGTTCCCTAGCTCGCGCTGCGCACGCTCCTCGCGGCCCGGAGAGGGGCCGTCCCGGCCCCTCTCCACCGCACCATCGCTCGATCCACTCGACCCGTCCGGATCCAGGAGGCACGATGAACGTCACGGCATCGCCGGAGACAGAACCCGCTCACGCGGCAGCCGCCCTCGGAGACGGAGGAATCGTGAACGGCGTCGGCCGGGACGTTCGACCGCTCCTGCTCGGCTGGATCACGGGCGCGCGCGCGATCCCCGTCGCGCTCGCGGCGATCGCCTTCCTGGTCGTGTCCCCGTCGCTCCTGAACGGGTTCGTGGAGTGGGACGACTACGTCAACCTGTTCGAGAACCGGAACTACCGGGGGCTCGGCTTGAAGCAGCTCCGGTGGATGTTCACGAGCGCGCTGATGGGCCACTACATCCCCGTATCCTGGCTCTCGTTCGGGGTGGACTACACGCTCTGGGGCATGAACCCGTTCGGGTATCACCTGACGAACAATCTCCTCCATGCGGCGAACGCCGCGCTCGTCTACCTGGTCGCCCTTCGCCTCCTGGCGAGCGCCACGAGCCTCGCAGGCGCGACGCAGAGAGGCGCGGCCGCGGTGGCCACGCTGTTCTTCGCCCTGCATCCGCTGCGGGCGGAGTCGGTCGCGTGGGCCACCGAGCGCCGTGACGTGCTCTCCGGATTCTTCTTCCTCCTCACGATCCTCCTGTACCTGAAGGCGCTCGATCGCGCGGCGCCGCGCCGTCGCCTGCTGGCGGCCTCGGTCGCCTGCTATGCGCTGGCGCTCCTGTCCAAGTCGATCGTGATGACGCTGCCGCTCGTCCTGCTCCTGCTCGACGTGTACCCGCTCCGTCGCGTCCGGCTCCGGTGGGACCTGTGGAGGGACGACCACGCGAAGGCCGTCCTGCGCGAGAAGCTGCCATACGTTGCGCTCGGTCTGGCCGGGGCCGTCGTGGCACTCTGGGCCGTCGCGTCGAACGATTTCCTGACCCCGGTACACCGCTACGGCTGGCCCGCGCGCGTCTCCCTCGCCCTGTTCAGCCTCTGGTTCTACGTCGAGAAGACGCTCCTGCCGGTCGCGCTCACGCCCCTGTACGAGCTCCCGGCGGTCGTGAGCGCGGCGGATCCGCGGTTCGTCCGGAGCGCCATCGCGGTGCTCGTCATCAGCGGAGCCCTGGTCGCCCTTCGCACCCGATGGCCGGCCGGCCTCGCCGTCTGGGCGTACTACGGCATCGTCCTCGGCCCGGTGAGCGGCTTCGTCCACGCTGGCCATCAGCTCGCTCACGATCGCTACAGCTATCTCTCGTGCCTCGGCTGGGCCCTCCTCGCCGGAGGGGCGGTCGGCGTTGCGGTTCGGGCCGCCGGCGCGCGCACCGTGAAGCCGTGGCTCGCCCGGGTGGCCCTCGCGGTCGTGGGCGCCTGGCTGGTGACCCTCGCGGCGCTCACGTGGTATCAGGTACAGATATGGCGGGACACGGAGACGCTGTGGCGCTACGCCGTGGAGCACGACCCGCAGTGCGGCATCTGCCAGAGCAACCTCGGACAGGCGCTCTACCGGAGAGACCTGTTCTCCCTCGCTCAGGCGCAGTTCGAGCGGGCGCTCGCCTTGAGACCCGACCACGCGAAGGTGCACGCGAATCTGGGCGCCGCGCTCCAGGGTCTGGGACAGTACGCGCCCGCCATCGAGCAGTTCAACCTGGCCCTGGCCCGGTATCCCAAGGACCCGGACATCCTGACGAACCTCGCCGTGGCGTATCTGAACCAGAAACGACACGCGGAGGCGCTGCCGATCCTCGAGCGGACCCATCACATCGACCCGGACTTCTTCGCGAACCTCGTGAATCTCGGCATCGCGCTGGTCGAGCTCGGTCGTCCCGAGGAGGGGCTCACCTACCTGCTGCGCGCCCTCGAGCAGAAGCCGGACGAGCCCGTGGTCCACTTCGATCTGGCCCGAGCCTACCTGAGCCTCGGCAACTACATGGCTGCTCGCGCGGAGTACGACCTGCTCGTCACGATGGACCCGCGCCGAGCCGGGGCGCTCGAACCCGCGTTCTCGTCCGTCTGGTGAGGCGGGACCGGCCGCCGCCGGCGCCCGTCCCATGATGGCCGTGCCGCTCGTCTTCGGCCTCGTCCTCGGCAGCTTCCTCAACGTGGTGATCGCGCGCGTCCCCGAGGGACGGAGCGTGTGGGCCCCGCGGTCGGCCTGTCCAGGCTGTTCGACGCCGATCGCCTGGTACGACAACATCCCGATCTTCTCGTTCCTGGCCCTGAGGGGCCGCTGCCGCGCGTGCGGCATGGCGATCCCGTGGCGGTATCCCGTGGTCGAAGCGGCGACCGGAGTTGCCTTCCTCCTCGCGTATCACCAGCTCGGCCCGGCCGCCGACTTCCTCATCGCCGCCGCGCTCCTGGCAGCGCTCATCGCGATCACCGCCATCGACCTGCAGCACCAGATCATCCCGGACGTCATCACGTTGCCCGGCATCGTCGTCGGCGTGGCCGCGAGCCTGGTCGGAGGCCGCGTGACGTGGATCGAGTCCGTGATCGGCGCCGCCGTCGGCGGCGGGATCTTCCTGGTCATCATTCTCGTGAGCGGCGGCGGCATGGGGGGCGGCGATATGAAGCTCGGCGCCATGCTCGGGGCGTTCCTCGGCTGGAAGCTCGGCTTGCTCGCCCTGCTCCTGAGCGTCCTCTCCGGCGGCGCCGTCGCGATCGCGCTTCTGGCGCTCGGGCGAAAGGGCCGCAAGGAAGCCATTCCGTTCGGTCCGTTCATGGCGCTCGGCGGCGCCGTTGCCGTGCTGTGGGGTGACCGGCTCCTCGCCTGGTACCTGAGTCGCTTCTAGCCATTCACGGCCCTCGCCGACCCGTCGGGGGCTTGACGTCACGGGTGTCCAACTGAAGCGACGCAATCTGGCCATGTGACAATGACGATTGTCACTTGTGACAAATTTCGACACCCGCCAGTCACGCCGGGGGTGGCACGCACCCGCCGCCAGCGATCTGCAGGGCTGTCCCATGCCCGAAGTCGGCAGATCGACTCGGCAATCACGGGTCAATTCCCCGATCTTCTTCGACGATCTTGCCCAGCAGCGTTCCGCGCGCGGTCTCGGGTGTCGTCGACGCCGTGGCCCTCTTCTTGCTTGGCCAAGGAAGGAGCGACGATTCACGGCGAGAGAGAAAGGGAATGCTCGAGCACATGCGGAACCGTCTGCGCAGGACGAATTCACGCGAGGCCGGATTCAGTCTCGCCGAGATCATGCTGGTGGTGGGCATCATCGGCATCATCGGCGTGCTGGCGACGCCCATGTTCCTCAGCTACTACCGCGGCGCCCAGCTGAGAGTCGCGGCGGAAGAGGTCGCGGCGTTCCTGAATCAAGGCCGCCAGATGGCGATTCAGCAGAACGACCAGATCTGTGTGCACATCACGTCGACGGCGATGCACTACCATCAGGGCGGCTGCGCGGGTACGACGTGGGTCGGCCCGGGCACCGACGCGTCCGGGAACATCAAGGTGCCGTCCGGCATCAGCCTCACGACGTCGGCCAATCCCGTGTTCAACTACCTCGGGGCCGCGACGCCGTCGGCGTCGTACACGATCACGTTCACCCAGACGGGGCAGACGGTGCACGTCGTCGTGGCCACCTCGGGTCGGGTCAGCATCACGCCGTGAGCGCCGTGACCAGCCGCGCCGCCGAGGACGGCACGACGCTCGTGGAGGTCTTGATCGCGACCTTCGTGCTCGCCGTCGCGCTCGCCGCGCTGTCGTCGGCCATCCCGTTCGCCGCGTACGGAACGCAGGAGGGCGCCCAGCTCTCGACGGCGGCCTTCCTCGCCAACCAGCGCCTCGAACAGGTGCGCGGCGCTCGCTGGCAGGACGGTCCTCCCGCCATCGATGACCTCGGGGTGTCCTCGGGGCCGGCGGCCGCGCCGGCCATTGGCGCACGGGTCACGTTTGCCGACGAGCCCGCGCTCGGAGCGCCGTTCGGCGACTACGCGCGCAGCGTGCGCGTCACCGACTGCAGCGGCGGCGGGACCTGCGGTGGGATCGCGAAGCCCGATCTCCGCCAGGTCGTGGTCACCGTGTCCTATCGTCCGATGACCGGCGTCGGCCTGGCCGCGTCCGGGACAGCGAAGACGGCCACCGTCGCCACCTTCGTCGCCAAGAGATAGCGCGTGCCCATCGCCGAGGGAGGGGGGCCCAGGGCGGTGTCGTCAGCCCGTGACCAGCACGGTGTAGCGGTGCCGATGGCCGTGCTGAGCGCGCTGATCCTGTCGACGGTCGTCGCCGGCTTCGCGACGCTGTCGGCGATCGAGCCCGTGGTCGCGGGCAACCAGCTCCGGGTGGCGCAGGCCCGGGCCATCGCGGAGGCCGGAGTGGAGCGCGCGCTGTGGGCGCTCAGCAACCCGGCTGATGCCCAGGGCATCCCGCAGGTCTTCTCGACGGCGCCCGCCCCCTACGACGGAAGCCGGCTCATCCCTGTCGAGGTGGGCGGCCACATCATCGGGGGCTTCCGCGTGACGGTTCGAAACGGTGCCGCGCCGTACGAGCGCGACATCAGCGCCGTCGGGTGGGCGCCGAGCGACACCGCCCCGCATCCGCGCGCCCTGCAGAAGATCAGCGTGACCGCGATCAATCCCCGTCTCATCGTGAAGGATCCGCCGGCGGCGCTCTCGGCTGGCGGCGATCTCACGGCCGGCGGAACGCTCGTCGTCGACGCGCTGAGCGATCAGAGCTGCGGGCGCAAGGTCGGCACGGTGAGCCTCGGCGAGACCCGCGTGCTCCCCGCTGCCACCAGCATCCGCGGCTCGGCCGACGGCAACGAGGTCAAGAACCAGGTCACCGATGCGGGCGGCGGCGGCATGCCGGCGGCGGCGGGCGATCTGGTCACGCACGTGTCGCGTGCCTCGCTCGAGGCGTTTGCGCTGAGCCCGGCCGACCTCAACTCGCTGAGGGGCGTGGCCAGGACGCGTGGCACATATCTGAAAGGCCCCGTGAGCTTCGACGCCGTCAATCGAATGCCGGACGGCGTGGTCTTCGTCGACGCCGCCGCCGACGGGGCGCCGGAGTCCTCGACCGTACGCGTCGACGGACCCGCCTCGTCCGACGCGACGGGTCCGTGGAGCGGCTGGCTGATCGTCGACGGCTCGCTCTCGTTGCGCGGCGACACGCGAATGAAAGGCTTCGTGCACGCAGAGCGCGCGCTCGGCATCCCGACTGGGAGCGCGATCGCGCTGTCCGGGGCGGCCATCGGTCGAGGCGGCGCGGAGTGGTCGACAGCAGGGCTGGTTGCCGAGACCGGCGGCGACCTCAGCATCGTGTACGACTGCAACGACGTGCGGACGGGTGGAGGGAAGGTTCCCGGCCGCTGGGCCCGCAAGGCCGGCACCTACCGTGAGGTGTCCGGATCTTGACGCCGGCCCGAAGAGCCCTACGGGTTGGGGTAGCGTGTGAAACGACCGCTATCCACTGTTGACAGGATTTGTAACTGAGCCTATAACCGGGGCGTGAAAACGATGTACCGCCCTCGAAGCGTCGCCTAACTCACTGCCAAAACGGATGATCGCCGAGGCCACGGCGATCGTGCCGCGAGGCCGGGAGTCGCACATGGGGCTATTCGGGCTGGGGAAGAAGGTCGCGACCTTCGGGCTGGATATCGGGTCGAGTTCCGTCAAGGTCGTGGAGCTCGCGCCGAGCAGGACGGGACAAGCGCTCAAGTCCTTCGCGATGGTGGACCTGCCGCGCGATGCGATCAGCGAAGGGTCGATTCGCCAACCCGCCGTCGTGACCGACGCGATCCGGGAATGCGTGCAGCGGGCGGGCGTCGGCAGCCAGTCCGCCGTGATCTCCGTGTCGGGACGGGATTCGATCGTCAAGCGTGTGCCCCTGCCCAAGGTCAGCGCCAAGGAGCTCGCGGACGCGATCTACCTCGAGGCCGAGCACCACATCCCGTTCGCGATCGACGACGTGTTCCTCGACTACCAGGTCATGGGCGAGTCGGCCAACTCGATGTCCGTGCTCCTCGTCGCCACGAAGAAGGTGAAGGTGCTCGAGTACGTCTCGGTGGTCGAGGACGCGGGCCTCGAGTCGAGCGTCGTCGACCTCGACGCATTCGCCATCCAGAACCAGTACGAGATGGGCGCGGGCGGCGACGCGGGCGAGGCGGTGGCGCTGATCGACATCGGCGCGTCGGTGATGAAGACCAACGTGATCCACGGCGGCACGTCGGTCTTCGCGCGCGACGTCCCGTTCGGCGGCAACAACTACACCGACGCCATCGCGCAGCGGCTCGGCATTCCCGTCGACCGCGCGGAGGCGGCCAAGCGCGGCCACGAGGTCGGCGTGCACTGGGACGACCTCGTGCCGGCCCTCGAGGCGGTGTCCCGCGAGCTGTCGCTCGAGGTGCAGCGCACGTTCGACTACTTCGCCTCGACGGCGGATTCCGAGCGCATCGGCAAGATCGTCCTGTCCGGCGGCTGCGCGAAGCTGGCCGGGATCGAGGACTTCCTCGCCTCGTCGTGGGGCGTCCCGGTGGAGCTGGCCCGGCCCCTCGTCGGCGTGGAGCACGAGTCAGGTCCGGTGAGCGAAGAGGAACTGAAGAGCGTCGAGTGCCTGCTGGCCGTCGCCGTCGGCCTCGGCCTGCGGCGACCGGGGGACAAGACGGCATGATCCGGATCAACCTCGCACCGCCCTCCACGACGAAACGAGCGACGGCGTTCTCCATCGCGCCCGGCCTGAACCTGGGCGTGGTCTTCGGGATTCTCGCCCTCGCGGTCATCGGCCTGATCGGCGCGTACTGGTGGAAGGTCTCCTCCGACATCGCGTGGCTCGTCGCCGAGAACGAGCGGGCCGAGCAGGAGAAGACGCGGCTCGCGGCGGTCATCGCCGAGGGCCAGCGCTTCAAGCGCGAGAAGGAGGAGCTGGAGGGCCGTGTCAACGCGATCGAGCGCGTGGCCCGGAACCAGACGCGTCCGACGTACCTCCTGGACGCCATGGCCGACGTCCTCCCGGCCGATCTCTGGCTCACGCGCATCGAGGAGAAGGGCCAGCAGCTCCGGCTGGCCGGCACGACGTATTCGTCCGTGGCGCTGTCGGACTTCATGGCCAACCTCAGGGGCTCCGGCAAGTTCAAGGACGTGGACCTCGTGGAGTCGCGCCAGGACCTCACCAAGTCGCCGCGGCTGATCACCTTCGAGGTGAGCTGCCGCTTCGAGATCTGAGCCATGGCCTTCACCGACGCCTTCGACAACGCTCCGCGACCCCAGAAGATCGCCGCCGGCATCATCGGCCTGGTCATCGTCGCCGCCATCGGCTACTTCGTGGTCTCGCCGAAGCTCGCCGAGCGCGAGTCGCTCCGCCAGCGGAACGAAACGCTTCAGGCCGAGGTGATGAAGGCGCGCGCCGACGAGGCGAGCCTGCGCCCGTTCCGCGCGCAGGCCGAAGCGCTGCGCCGGCGCCTCGAGGTGGCCAAGTCCCGGCTGCCCTCGGAGCGGGAGATCCCGGGCCTCTACCGGCAGATCTCCGATCTCGCCGCGCAGTCCGGTCTGGCCGTGGCGCTCTTCGCCACCAAGCCGGCCGAGGAGAAGGACACCGTGGCCGAGATCCCGATCTCGGTGACCGCCGAGGGCACGTATCACCAACTCGGCGGCTTCCTCTCGCGAATGGGGCGCATCCCACGCATCGTCAACGTCGGCGACTTCCGCCTGGCGGGCATCGAGCGGCCGACCGGAACGATGCGCGTGGACATGACCCTCGCCACGTATCTGTTCCGCGCCGACTCCGGAGCGGCTCCGGGTCCCGCCGGGTCGGCGCCGGCGTTGCCGACCGGCCGGCGGCCAACGGGAGCCACTCAATGAGCACGCGCGTGACCGACCCGTTGACCACGACCCTTCGATTGGGAACGCCGCTCGCGCTCGGGCTCGCGGTGCTGGCTACCGGTTGCGGTGGAAGCCCGCCTGCGAGCCCGCCGCCGCCAGCCGCCGCCGCACCGCCCCCAGCCGTGGCCGTGGCCAAGCCCGCTCCGGCGCCGGTCATGCCCAAGGAACCCGAGCCAGGGCCGCCTCTGCAGCCCCTGACGTACGAGGCCAAGGGCCGCCGGGACCCGTTCGTTCCGATCACGGTCGCCAGGGACAAGCCGGGCCTCCAGGTGGACTCCCTCAAGCTGGCGGGCGTGATCCGCGGACGCACGCTGCTGGCGCTCGTCGAGGCCCCCGAGGGCCTCGGCTACATCCTGAAACCGGGCGATGTGCTGGGCGACGGGCGCGTCACCGACATCACCCCATCCTCGATCACCTTCGCCGTGGCCCCCAAGGCCAACCAGGCGGCCACGACCGTCACGCGCAGACTCGGCGCCGACTAGCCGCAGGGAACTGAGGAGACGTCTCATGAGACTCGTACGCGGGTTCCTGATCGCGATCACCCTGTGGGGAGCGGGCGCCGGTCTCGCGCAGTCGGCGGGCGTTCCCGGACCGTCCCGCGAGCTCAAGGACGTCAAGGTCGAGACGCGGCCGACCGGCGTCGCCGTGACGGTCGAGACCTCGGGCCAGCCGAAGTACGACGCGACGCTGATCGACTCGCCGTTCCGCCTCGTCGTGGACATCGGCGGGACGTTCGCCGCGCCGCGCATGCGCTGGACCTCGACGCCGGACCCGATCAAGGAAATCCGCGGCAGCCAGTACAAGTCGGGCACGGCTCGACTCGTGGTGGAGCTCACCCGGAAGGCCTCGTACCGGGTCGAGGAAGGCCCGCAGGGCCTCACGGTGTTGATCGACCCACCGGCGGTCGCGCCTGCTCCCGAGAATTCGACGCCGCCGAAGCGGGTGATCGCGCCGCCGGACCTGGCCCGGATGCCCGAGATGCCGAAGATGCCCGATGGGCCGAAGATCGCCGAGATCCAAAAGATTCCGGAAGGGCCGAAGATCGCCGATGGGCCGAAGCCCGGCGGCGCGCCGAAGACGGCTGACGCCACGCCGCTCGCGCGCAGCTTGTCGGCTCTCATCACGGCCCCGGTGCCGGTCTCGGTGGTCGCCCCGCCCGTGAAGGCCCGGGCTGCCGAGGGCGTGCGAAACGTGGCCCCTGCATCGGTCACGGCCTCGGATACCTTGCGCGTGCCCGCGCCTCCGTCCATCCCATCGATCACGCCGATCGAGCCGCCTCGCGTGATGCCGCCGATCATCGTGGCGCAGGCCCAGACGACGCCGTCCGCGCCGCCGCCCGCGACGACGCCGGCGCCGAACGGGTCGAAGCTGATCACGCTCGAGTTCAAGGACGCCGACGTCATCAACCTCCTGCGCATCCTCGGCGCGGAGAGCGGGCGCAACATCGTCGCGGGGGACGACGTGAAGGGCAAGCTCTCGGTCTCCCTGCGCAACGTGACGTGGGAGCAGGCGCTCGACACGATCCTCGAGGTGAAGGGCCTGCAGAAGATCGAGAAGGGCAACGTCATCCGCATCGTGTCGGCCGATCAGCTCGCCAAGGAGCGCGAGGCGCAGGCGCGAGCCGAGGACGCCAAGCGCAAGGCGGAGATCGACGCCCGCACCAAGGAAGCCGAGGCCCAGATGCGCGAGGCCGAGGTGGCGAACAGAAAGCTCCAGGCCGAGCTGGCCGCCGCCGAGGCGCAGGCGCGAGGTCCGTTGAAGGAGGAAGTGATCCGCCTCTCCTACGCGGACCCGGAGGACGTCGCCAAGACCCTGCAGGGCATTCTCGGCATCCCCGCGGAGGGCACGCAACCGATCGCGGGCACGCCGGGCGTGGCCGCGCCGGGCGGTCCGCCGCTCATCGCCGAGCCGCCATTCTCGGCGCTCTACGGGCTCGGTCTGCAGCAGCAGCAGGCGCAACAGCGCCCGCAGATCATCTCGGTGAGCCAGGACGTGCTGGCCAAGGGCTTGACGATCCGCGCCAACAAGGCCACCAACAGCATCTTCCTGCGCCTCTACGCAGCCGATCTCGACCGGATCAAGAAGCTCGTCCGCGAGTACCTGGACGTGCCGCTCCCGCAGGTGAAGATCGAGGCGCGCATGGAGATCCTCGACCGCACGGCGCTCGAGGCCATCGGCATCCAGTGGGGCGGCGCCGGAGCGGGCAACGTCGGCCGGTCCACCGTGGTCGGTCAGGGATTCCAGACCCCATTCCAGCCGCCGGGCACGGGCGTGACCAATGTCAACCCGGTCAATCCCAACCTCAACCTGGGCGGGCTCCTCCCAGTCTTTCCTGACACCGGCCTTCCATTCGGCGGGAACTTGGTCAATCTTCCGATCTCGGCGCTCCCGCAGTCGTCGGGCGTGATCCCGGCCGGTGGCCTCGCCTTCGGCATCATCGGCACGAACTGGAACATCAACCTCGCGCTGCAGGCGCTGGCGACCCAGGGCAAGACCCGGACGCTCGCGCGGCCGGAGATCGTGACCGTCGAGAACAACAAGGCCGAGATCTCGCTCGGTGAGGAAATCCCGTACGCGACCGTCAGCTCGGCCGGCACCCAGATCCAGTTCAAGGAAGCCCTGCTCAAGCTCTCGACGACGCCGACCGTCATTCGCGCGAAGGCCGACGGCAAGGACGACACCAAGATCAAGCTGGTCGTCGTGGTCGAGAACAACTCGCGCGGCGACGTGGTGAACCTCGGGACGAGCGGCTCGCCGCCGGCCATCAACAAGCGCAAGGCCGACACGCTGGTCCTGCTCAACGAGGGCGAGCGGCTCGTGATCGGCGGCGTGACGCAGAACGTGAATCAGAACACGATCCGGAAGGTCCCCTATCTCGGGGACATCCCGTTCCTCGGCTGGGCGTTCAAGCAGCGGGAGAACTTCGAGCAGGGCCGCGAGCTGGTGGTCTTCCTGACGCCGTCCGTCTTGAAGGCCGTGGCCAGCCAGGCGATGGCGCCGCAGCGGTAGGGACGCGCCCCGGGACCCGATCGCGCAGCAGACGTAGTACGATGCTGTCGTGATCGAGATCCCGGTCAACCTGGGCAAGCGGGCGTATCGGATCGTCGTCTCCGCCGGAGGGCTCGGTCGGGTCGGATCGGCGCTGGCCGCGCTCTCACCCGGACGGCGCGTCGCGCTCGTGACCGACCCGACGATCCGGGACCTTCACGCCGGATCGGTCGCGCGGAGCCTCGCCGATGCGGGCTTCCAGGTCACGGAGATCCTGCTGCCCGAGGGCGAGCAGGCCAAGACGCTCGACGTCGCCGGGCGCGTCTGGGACCGGCTCCTCGAAGCGGGGTGCGACCGGACGTCCACGGTCGTGGCCCTCGGAGGCGGCGCCGTCGGAGATCTCGCCGGGTTCGCGGCCGCGACCTTCATGCGGGGGATCAACGTCGTCCAGGTCCCGACGACGTTGCTCGGCCAGGTCGACGCCTCGATCGGCGGCAAGACCGCCATCGATCATCCTCGCGCCAAGAACCTGATCGGCGCCTTCCACCAGCCTCGCCTGGTCGTGGTGGACCCGGCGGTGCTCCTGACCCTCCCGGACCGCGAGTACCGCTCCGGGCTCGCCGAGGTGATCAAGCACGGGATCGTGCTCGACGCCGCGTACTTCGACGAGCTCGAAGGAAGCGTCCCTGCCCTGCTCCGCCGGGATCTCGACGTGCTCGAGCGCGTCGTGGCCGGCTCGTGCCGGATCAAGGCCTCGGTCGTGGAGCGAGACGAGCAGGAGGCGGAGCTGCGCCACGTGCTGAACTACGGCCACACCATCGGTCATGCGCTGGAGGCCGTCACCGGCTTCGCGCGCTACACGCACGGCGAGGCGGTCTCGCTCGGGATCGTCGCGGAGGCGCGGATCGCCGAGTCGCTGGGGATTGCGAAGCCCGACACCTCGGTGCGACAGACGGAGTTGCTGCGTGCCGTCGGTCTGCCGGTGGCGGGCCTCGGCGCCGAACCAGCCGCGGTCATCGACGCGCTCGGCCGCGACAAGAAGGCCCGCGATGGTCGCGTGCCGTTCGTCCTCGCGCCGGACATCGGCTCGTTCCGCCTGGTCTTCGACGTCCCGCGGGAACGAATCCACGCGGCCCTCGCCAGCCTCTGATCAACGTCCGCGGCCTCTTGCCCCCGGGCCGATTGACTCCGTGACCCGAGGCCACGTATAAGATGGCGATGGAATACGCGGCCCCTCGGGCGGCCGGCGACGACGTCCCCGAGGATCTCCAGGCCGCGGCGGCGATCCGGCGTTACGAAGAACGGTTGACCAAGGACCCGAGCTCGCTGGCCTTTGCGCCGCTGGCCGACCTCTATCGCAAGGCGGGCCGGACGCGCGAGGCGATCACGCTGTGCCGCGAGGGGTTGACGCGGTTCCCCGAATACGGCACCGCCCGGCTCATCCTGGCCAAGGCGCTCTCCGACGACGGCGATACGGGTGCCGCGCTGACCGAGGTTCGCGCGATACTGGAGATGAGCCCGGCGGACGTGCCCGGGCATCGACTGGCGGCCGAGTTGCACCGGCGCGCTGGGCGCGTGTCCGAGGCGGTGAGGCATCTGCGACAGGTCGTGACGCTCGATCCCGCCGACCGGGAGTCGCGCGTGACCCTCGAGCTGCTCGACGGCGTCGGCGCCGCCTCGGAAGGGTCGGCGCTCCGCCGGCTGCTGGCTGAGGAGACGTTCGTGACCTTGAGCTTCGGCGACGCGTGCCTGGCGCAGGGACTGGTGGACGAGGCGGCGCAGATCTTCGTGCGTCTTCTCCGAATGAATCCGGAGAACATCCGGGCTCGAGAGCGGCTCGACGAGGCCCTCCGGGTCAAGACACAGCGACGGAAGGGGTCATGAGGCCATGCAGGTGTCCACGGCGGAGTTCAAGAAGGGCCTGAAGATCGAGTTCGACGGCGAGCCCTACACCATCGTCGATTTCCAGCACGTCAAGCCGGGAAAGGGCGGCGCATTCGTGCGGACCAAGTTGAAGCACATGCGTCTCGGCCGCGTCATCGACAACACCTTCCGGGCCGGTGAGAAGGTCGAGCTGGTCGACTTCGACGAGAAGGGGATGCAGTACCTCTACAAGGACGAGCGCTACCACTTCATGGACCTCGAGACCTACGACCAGATCTCGCTCTCCAGCGACGAGGTGGGCGACGCCCGCGACTTCCTCAAGGAGAACATCGAGGTCGAGATCCTGTTCATCGACGGCAGCCCGGTGAGCGTCGAGCTGCCGAACTTCATCGAGCTCACGGTCGTGAAGACCGACCCGGGGATCCGCGGCGACACGGCCTCCGGCGGCTCGAAACCGGCCACGCTCGAGACCGGCGCCGTCGTGCAGGTCCCGCTCTTCCTGAACGAGGGCGACGTCGTCAAGGTCGACACGCGAAGCGGTGAGTACCTCGGCCGCGTCGCCACCTCGGGGTAGGCGCTTGCCCCGGGCGAGGCGGCCGTTCCGGAACGCCGGCGAGCCTCCGCTCACTGCCGAGCAAGTCGTCGAGCTGGCCACGCGGCACAACCTCGCCGAGCTGGAGATCGAGCAGGGCGGCGTCCGCATCCGCGTGGTCCGGGAACGCGGCTCCCCGGCGCCGGTGGCACCGGCACGGGAGGAGGTATCCGCCGCCGCTCCTCGCGCGCTGCCCGCGGAGGCGGCGACCCACCTGATCCCCGTCGAGGCGCCGATGGTCGGCACCTTCTATCGCGCACCCGGCCCGGACGCCGCCCCGTACGTGTCCGAGGGCGACGTCGTCAAGGAGGGCCAGGTGCTCTGCATCATCGAGGCGATGAAGCTGATGAACGAGATCGAGGCTCGCGCCCCCGGGCGCGTCGCCAAGATCCTGGTCGAGAACGCCCAGCCCGTCGAGTACGGCCAGCCCCTGTTCCTGCTGGAGCCGCGGTAGTGCTTCGACCGGCGTCATGTTCCACAAGATCCTGATCGCCAACCGGGGCGAGATCGCGCTCCGCATCCTGCGGACGTGCCGCGACATGGGCATTCGCACCGTCGTCGCGCACTCCACCGCGGACGCCGCCTCGCGCCCAGTGAAGCTCGCCGATGAGTCCATTTGCATCGGCCCGCCCGAACCGCGCCAGAGCTATCTCAACATCCCGAGCATCATCTCGGCGGCGGCTATCACCGACTGCGAGGCCATCCATCCCGGCTACGGACTGCTCTCGGAGAATCCCACCTTCGCCGAGGTGTGCCGGGCCTGCGGCCTCACCTTCATTGGCCCCTCGCCCGAGGCGATCCGGCTGATGGGGGACAAAGCCCAGGCCCGCGCGATGGCCAAGGCGGCCGGCGCCCCGATCGTCCCGGGCAGTCGGGGCCCGCTCGACGGGGTCGACGAGGCGCAGGCCCTCGCCGACAGCGTCGGCTACCCGGTCATCCTGAAGGCCGCTGCAGGTGGGGGCGGCCGCGGCATGCGCATCGTCCGTGAGCGGGACTCGCTGGCCCGCGCCTACGCCACGTGCCAGTCCGAGGCCCAGGCGGCCTTCGGATCGTCTGAGCTCTACCTCGAGAAGTTCATCGAGGATGCGCATCACGTCGAAGTCCAGGTGCTCGGCGACAAGAATGGCATTCGCGTCCATCTGGGCGAGCGGGACTGCTCGATCCAGCGACGGCACCAGAAGCTCGTTGAGGAGTCCCCCGCCCCGGCCATTTCGGCGGAAACGCGCGCCGGGCTCTGCCGGGCCGCCCTCACCGTGGCCAACTCGGTCAACTACGTCTCGGCCGGCACGGTCGAGTTCCTCGTCGACCGGAACGGGAGCTTCTACTTCATCGAGATGAACACCCGCATCCAGGTCGAGCACCCGGTGACCGAGCTCACGACCGGCGTCGACCTCGTCCGCGAGCAGATCCGGGTCGCGGCGGGCGAGCCCCTCGGCTACAAGCAGGACGCCATCCAGCCGAGCGGCCACGCGATCGAGTGCCGGATCAACGCCGAGGACCCCGAGCACTTCACGCCGTCGCCGGGTCGGGTGACGGCGTGGGTGCCACCGGGTGGCCCGGGTGTCCGCGTGGACAGTCACATCGCCGCGGGCGACGTCGTGCCACCCCACTACGACTCGCTGATCGCCAAGGTCATCGTCCACGGGCGCGATCGGGCGGAGGCCGTGGCCCGGATGCACCGCGCCCTGTCCGAGATGGTGGTCGAGGGCGTCAAGACCACCATCCCGTTCCATCTGAAGCTCCTGGCGGATCCTGTCTTCCTCGCCGGCGGATTCCCCTTGCCCCGCCTCGAGCAGCACCTCTGAGGCGGTGGGACGTGACAGCCGCCTGGCTTCGTTGACGCATGTCGAAAAGCCGCTATAATGGCGCCGCCTGCAACCCACCTGTCCCCGCATCGCTAGAGGAGGGAACCGATGACACGCACCCGGCTTCGCTCGCTTTCGATCCTCGTCGCCGCGCTCCTGCTGCTCGTCCCCCTCGCCTCGGACGCGCTCGCCCAGGGCAAGGGGACGATCAAGATCGCCACCCAGAGCCCGCTGTCGGGAGGCCAGGCGTCCCTCGGTGAGGGCATCAAGCTGGGCACCCAGCTCGCGATCGACAAGGGCAAGGCCAATCTCGAGAAGATGGGCTACAAGGTCGAGCTCGTTCCCTTCGACGATCAGGCGAAGCCCGACGTGGGCGTCGCGAACGCGAAGAACATCATCGCCGACAAGGACATCATGGCGGTGATCGGTCACCTGAACTCGGGCGTGGCCATCCCGTCCTCCGAGGTCTACAAGGAAGTCAACCTGGTGATGATCTCGCCCGCGAACACCAACCCGGTCGTGACCGACCGCGGCTATCCGAACGTCAACCGCGTGTGCGGGCGCGACGACGTGCAGGGCGTGGTCGGCTCCGAGTTCGCGAACGGGCAAAAGATCAAGAGTGCGTACATCATCCACGACAAGACGCAGTACGGCCAGAGCATCGCCGAGTTCTTCAAGGCCGACGCCGAGAAGAAGGGCATCAAGGTGCTGGGCTTCGAGGGCACCGAGGAGAAGTCGAACTTCGACCCGATCATCACGCCGATCAAGGCGAAGAATCCCGACGTCATCTACTTCGGCGGCATCTACGACCAGGCCGCGCCGTTCTTCAAGCAGGCGCGCGAGAAGGGCGTGAAGTCGAAGTTCATGGGCCCGGACGGCATGGACTCCTCGGATCTCACGAAGATCGCGGGCAAGGCCGTCGTCGGCATGTACTACACCTCGGCGGCAGGTCCCGCCTCCGCGCTGCCCAAGGCGAAGACCTTCGTCGAGGACTTCAAGAAGAAGTTCTCGAAGAATCCGGAGCCGTATGCGGCGGAGGCCTACGACGCGGCGACGATCGCGCTCAAGGCGATCGAGGAGGCGGCGAAGAAGGGCAAGGTGACCCGCGAGGACGTCTCCTCCGCGGTGCGCAAGGCCAAGCTCTCGGGGATCACGGGCGAGATCGCGTTCGACGGCAAGGGTGACCGCCAGAAGGCCCAGTACTTCGTGCTCTCGGTGGCGAGCGACGACCCGCAGAAGTGGGGCGACAACAAGATCGTGAAGCAGCTCACCATCGCCGCTCCCGAAGCCAAGAAGTAGCTCTATCCCGATGCAATCGACGGCAGGAGGGGCCGGCGCCCCTCCTGCTCGCCTCGCCTCCGGGCGTCCGGGCCGATGGACTTCGAGCTGCTGATCGGCATCTTCCCGCAGGTCCTCCTCGATGGCCTCATCCTCGGCTTCATGTACGCGCTCATCGCCCTCGGCTACACGATGGTCTACGGCGTCCTCGAGTTCATCAACTTCGCGCACTCGGAGATCTTCATCTTCGGCGCCTTCGTCGGGGTCGAGATCCTCCTCGGCTTCAAGGCGGCCGGCCTGCTCGACGCGTTGCCGTGGATCGTCGTGCTGTTCATCGTTCTCGTCGCGGGCATGCTGGCGAGTGGGCTCCTCGCGGTCGCGGTCGAGCGGATCGCCTATCGGCCCCTGCGCCGCGCGCCCCGCCTCATCCCGCTGATCTCGGCCATCGGCGTCTCGTTCTTCCTCCAGGAC
>Ga0187894_10003658_pt1 | contig 16992 bp, 13 predicted proteins | sample GBC1701081metaG_FD_136650 | JGI IMG/M metagenome (GOLD analysis project Ga0187894, IMG submission 136650) | White microbial mat communities from a lava cave in the Kipuka Kanohina Cave System on the Island of Hawaii, USA - GBC170108-1 metaG ...
CGGCGAGTAGCACCCCGCCACGGTCGCGTAGTAACACGACCCCTCCGGCCTTCCGCGGCCAAACTCCCAGGTCAGGCCAGGTTTTCGGCCCTCGCGTGTGCCCACCATCTGCGGAACCCAGGCGCGCCTTCGAGGCGCTTTCGGTGGCTGATGCGATGACGCCGCTGGCACCCGCCGATCTCGAGCGCCTTGGTCGATCGGCGTACATGATCGGGCGCGACGACGACTACGTCGGCGCCTTCCAGCGCGCCCATCAGGCCTACCTCGAGGCCGACGACGCGCGCGCGGCTGTTCGCTGCAGCTTCTGGATCGGGCACAACCTGCTCTTTCGGGGTGAGGCAGTCCGAGCCGCAGGATGGTTCGCCCGAGGGCAGCGGCTGCTGGAGCGGGAGCCCGCTGACTGCGTCGAACGGGGATGCGTCCTTCAGGCCCGCATGCTGGAGCACGAGTTCACCGGGGACTTCGACGGCGCGGCTGCCGTCGCGGCGGAGATCGCCGAGATCGGCGAGCGGTTCGGAGACCGCGATCTCGTCGCCATCGGCCTCATGGCGCGCGGCCACGCCCTGATCCGCCTCGGCCGGAGAGCGGACGGTGTGCGCCTGGTGGACGAGACGATGGTGGCGGCGACGACCGGCGAGCTTTCGCCGGTCGTCGCCGGGATCATCTTCTGCTACACGATCTCGTTCTGCCGGGACGTCTACGAGCTGCGCCGCGCCCGCGAGTGGACGGCCGCACTTACCCGGTGGTGCGACCAGCAACCCGAGATGATGGCCCACAAGGGCTTGTGTCTGGTCCACCGAGCAGAGTTCATGACCCTTGCGGGAGCCTGGGACGAGGCCACAGACGAAGTCGGCCGTGTTGGTCAGCTCTTCACCGACGGCGCCCTCAACCGACTCGCGCAGGGAGGGGCCGCGTACTGCGAGGGTGAGCTTCACCGCCTCCGCGGCGATTTCGAGGCTAGTGAGTATGCCTATCGCAGAGCGAGCACCCTCGGGCAGGAGCCGCAGCCCGGTCTCGCCCTCCTTCGACTGGCCCAGGGCAACCGGGCGGCAGCCGGCGCCGGCATCCGGCGAGCCGTCACCGAAACGGTCCGGTCGTTGGAGCGGGCAGCGTTGCTGCCGCCGTATGTCGAGATCATGGTCGCCCTCGGGGATACAGAGGCCGCCACCGCCGCATGTCAGGAGCTTGAGCAGCTCGCGGAGGACGAGGGCAGCGAATCCCTCGGGGCGATGGCGGCCGTCGCTCGCGGGAGACTGGAACTCGCGGCCGGAGACGCGGCCGCGGCGCTGATCGCCCTTCGCCGGGCCTTCAATGCATGGCAGGCGATGGACGCTCTGTACGAAGCCTCACGGGTGCGGGTCATGGTGGGGCTCGCGTGCCGGTCACTGGGCGACGAGGATTCGGCCGGCATGGAATTCGACGCCGGCCGCTCCGTCTTCGAACGGCTGGGAGCCCAACCCGCGTTGGCCTGGCTGGACTCCCTCACCGGGCAAGCCCCCGAAACATTCAGGCACGGCCTGACTGGCCGAGAACTCGAGGTGCTGCGCCTCGTGGCAGCCGGTAGCCGGAACCGGGAGATCGCGCAAGGCCTGGTGGTCAGCGAACACACGGTCGCCCGCCATGTCCAGAACATCCTCACCAAGTTGGGTGTGTCGTCGCGCACCGCGGCGAGCGCCTTCGCCTTCGAGCACGACCTCGTCTGAGCCGCCGTATGGTCAGAAACGACCATACCGTGCTGCCCGAAGTTGGTGGATGCCGGCGATGCGGCGAGATGGTGCCCGCCGTACGGTCACAGCAGGAAACAACACCAGGAGGCAGACATGTACGTCGTCGTGTACCACAAGTTCAGGAATCCGCCGGACGCCTTTGCCAGGGGCCAGAGGCTCGTCAACAACGAAGGCGCGCCGGCCGGGGTGCGGGGGCTCCAGTTCTATCCGAGCAGCGAGGGAACGGCCGCAACCTGCCTCTGGGAAGCAAGCTCAGTCGCGGAGGTCCAGGGGTACGTCGACTCGATACTTGGTGACTCCAGCCAGAACACCTGCTGGGAAGTCAACGCCGAGATGGCATTCTCCGAGCGTCCACTCGGTATCCAAACCCGGGCGGCGGCACGGGCATAGAGGCAGCGTCACGGTCGGCGGCCAATGCTCAGCGCGGCCCGATGGGGGCGCGGGAGCGGGGTCGCGTCGAGCACCTTTCCGGCATGTCCAGGCCGCCGAGGCCAGCTGGCCGCCGACCAGGAGCGGCGCCGTCGCCTGGGCTTTCGGTCGCCCGAGCCGGCGACCGTCGGCCGGCTATGTTCGTGGCTGGTGCCGGCCCTACTGACGAGGGACGAGGCGATCGGACAGGGACGCATCGCGCACGGTGCCATGGCCTGGGCGGCCGCCGCCGGCCACCTGGCGGAGGCCGACGCCGCCGAGGCGCTCGAGCCGGCCGATCTCCAGCGACTGGCCGAGGCAACGTACTTGCTCGGGCGTGAGGCCGACGCCCTCACGCTGTGGACCCGCACCCACCGGGCCTGGCTGGCGGCGGGGGTGAAGGCCGCGGCGGCCCGCTGCGCCTTTTGGATCGGCCTCGTGCTGGAGCTGCGCGGGGACCAAGCCCAGGCGGGCGGGTGGATCGCCAGGGCCGAGCGCCTGGCCGACGAGGCCGGTGACTGCGTGGAGGTCGGGTACGTGCGGTTCTACGCCGGTATGGGCAGGCTGGAGACCGGCGACGTGGCCGGTGCAGCCGCCACCCTGGGCGACGCGGCCGCTATCGCTGAACGCTTCGGCGACGCCGACCTGCTGGCCTTCTCCCGCATGGCCAGCGGCCAGACCGCCATGTGGCTCGGCAGCCAGGCAGAGGGTCTGGCTCTGCTCGACGAGGCCATGGTGTCGGTGACCGCCGGCGAGGTGTCCGCAGTCGCCGCGGGGATCGTCTACTGCGCACTCATCGAGGCCTGCCACCGCGTGTTCGACCTGCGCCGCGCCTCGGAGTGGACCGAGGCCCTGTCGGCCTGGTGCGCGGGCCAGCCCGACCTGGTCGCGTACCGGGGGGCCTGCCAGGTGCACCGGGCCGAGGTGTTGGTGCTGCGCGGCCGGTGGGACGCCGCCGGCGCCGAGGCCGAGCGGGCCATGCACAGTCTCGGCGGGACACCGTCGGCGGCCGACGCCCACTACCAGCGGGGGGAGGTCCATCTGCTGCGGGGCGAGCTGACCGAGGCCGAGGCCGCCTTCCGCCAAGCCGCCGATCTTGGCCGGTCGCCCCAGCCCGGGCTGTGCCTGCTGCGCCTGGCCCAGGGCGACGTGCCGGCGGCGGCCGCCGCCGCTCGTCGCCTGCTCGGCGAGACGGGCGCGCCGCTGTTCCGGGCTCGGCTGCTGGGCGCCATGGTCGAGGTGCTGCTGGCTGACGGTGACGTGGCCGCGGCCCGGGCCGCGGCCGACGAGCTCGCCGGCTTCGGTGCCGCCTTCGACTCGCCGTTGCTGCGCGCCGCCGCGGGTTCGGCTGCCGGCGCGGTCCTGCTGGCCGAGGGCAACCCGCGCGGCGCCTGCGAGACCTTGCGGCGGGCCGCCGACGCGTGGCGAGCCCTCGACGTCCCCTATGAGCTGGCCCGCACTCGTGCCCTCCTGGGGGTGGCCTGCGCCCACTTCGGCGACGCGGACGGCGCAGCCATGGAGTTCGACGGCGCCCGGCGGGCCCTCGTCGCCCTCGGAGCCGGGCCGGCCCGGCGGGTGGCCGAGGAGCTGGCCGGTGCCGGATCCGGCGATGGGTTGGTCACTCCGGGGGCCGGGCCGCTCACCGCCCGTGAGGTCGACGTGCTGGCCTTGGTGGCCACCGGCCGCACGAACAAGGCCATCGCCGCCGACCTGGTGATCAGCGAGAAGACGGTGGCCCGCCACCTGGCGAACATCTTCACCAAGCTCGACGTGTCATCCCGGTCGGGCGCCACCGCGTACGCGTACGAGCACGGCCTGGTCTGAGCGCCGGGCGGGGCCTCTACACAGAATCACCCAGGTGGGCGCGGTGCTGGTTGCATGGTTCGCCCGAAGTCGGCACGCCCGTCGTCGGTCACCATCTCCGTCAGGACACCGGAGCGGTTCCGGGACACACGAGAGGAGCGTCCGATGGGTGCAGCGAGGGAGACGATCGACCGGATGACGGCGGCCATGGTGAACCACGACGTGGCTGCGTTGGGTGCGGCGTACGCCGAGGACGCGGTGGCGGTGACGCCTGAGGAGGGCGAGCTCAAGGGTCGCGACGAGATCGTGCGCTACCTCGGCGGGTTCCTCGCCGCCATCCCCGACTTCACCTGGGAGCCGCTGGCCGAGCACGAGTCCGGCGACACCTCGATCGATGAAGGCTGGGTCGTGGGTACCAACACCGGGCCTCTGCCCCTGCCCGACGGCTCGTTCATGCCAGCCACCGGCAGGGCCGTCCGGGTCCGGGGCTGCGATATCGCCACCGTGACCGGCGGCGTGATCGTCCGTCACCACTTCTACTTCGACCAGATGGAGCTGCTCACCCAACTGGGCCTGGCGCCCGAGCAGCCGTAGCGGCGGGGATCGGGGCCGCCAACGGGGGCGGGGCGGCTGGGCGGAGGCGCTGGGCCACCAGCAGGCCCTCGCGCTCGAATCGCAGGGCGAACTCCCCGGCCAGGAGGCGGTCCAGCAGTTCGGTGCCGTCCCGGTCGAGGAGAGCCTGCTCCACCACGATCCAGTCGACGTCGGCCGGGTCGTGCAGGTTCTCGCCACGTACTCCCCAGTTGCCGGCCCGCCACGGGACCGGCCACTCGTAGACGTTCGGGCGGTGGGTGAGATGGGGCACGAGGTTGTAGCTGGCCGAGACCGACGCACCGTCGGGAACGGTGGCCACCGCGTCGGCCCGGGCCGCCGTCCGCTCGTCGGTCTCGAGGGCCCAGATCCCGCTCCGGAACCTGACGCCGATGGGCGACGGCCCCCACGCCACCGTCGCTCCGAGCGACGTGGCGACGACGAGGCCGACCAGGAGCGTGCGGGCCGCCGGTGTGCGGGCCAGGAGGGCCACCGCCTCCACGGTGCCGAGGATCACGCCGGCCACGACCATGGCCGAGTAGTGGTACTGGATCTCCTGGGCGTAGGGGAACGACGACAGCACGTTGACGGCCAGCATCGGCACGGCGACCAGAAAGCCCGGGAGACCGACGGCGCCGAGGAACGCGACCGGCGCCAGCATCATCCGGTAGTAGTCGAGGCGGTTGGCCCTGGTGGCCACCTCCCAGACCCGGCCCGGGTGGGCGACGATGTTGCGGACGACCTCGCCCCCGTCGTCGCCGAAGTCGCCGAAGTAGCCGCTGTAGAAGGGGCCGAGCCCGTTCACCAGCGGCAGGACCAGGCGGGTGGTGGCCAGGAACCACAGCGCGGCACCGGCCGCGACCAGCAGGCCCCGCCGCCGGTCGCCCCAGGCGGCGATCAGCAGGCCGATCGGCACGAAGGCCAGCGCCACGTCCTCCTTGCACGCGATGGCCAGCACGGCGGCCAGCCAGAACCACGGCCAGCGGCGTTCCCGGGCCGCCCAGTACGCGAACAGCACGGGCGCGATGGCCAGTGTCTCGGGGTGGATCTGCTCCCAGGCGAGGAACTGGTAGCTCGGGTGGAGGAGCAGCGCGCCGGCCAGGGCGACGGCGGGCCAGCGGGCCCCCAGCCGGTCGCGAGCCAGGAGGAACACCGCGGCGGCGCCCGATGCCTGGGCCACGACCTGCACCACCAGGAGGAAGACGGGCCCGGCACCCAGCCAGTAGAAGGGGGCGAACACCGCGAAGATCGGCGTCATGTGGTGCCCGAACACGTCGAGGCCCCGGACGGTCATGAAGGAGCGAAACCGGGACAGCAGCCAGGCCGCCTGGTCGTAGATGCCGATGTCGAACCCGTGGGTGGCGAACCGCTCGTGGCGCCAGACGCCGAGGACGACGAAGACGGCCACCCAGACCACCACCATGGCCAGCAGGGTGCAACGGACGGGGTCGCGCCGGCGGAGCCAGGCGACCGGCGGGCTCGAGGTGCCTACCCTCCGACCGCCTCGAGCACCCCGGAGTAGTAGATGCCGGGCGAGCAGTCCGAGCTGGAGCAGTCGGCCGTGAAGACGAGTCTCTGGCCGGGGTTGAAGGCGATGGGCGACACGAAGTGGTAGTCGAGGTCACGGAAGTTGTCGAGGTTCACGACGAGCAGCGTGATGCCGTCCCGCTTGAGTTGGACCGTCCCGCTGTTGCCGTTGGGGTTCTGCAGCACGATGTCGGTCAACTGCAGGCGGTTCCCGTCCGGGACGGTGTAGCTGGCGCTGCCGGGCCGGGTGAGGAAGAGGCGGCCGTCGATGGCGTTCCCCTTGAGGGGGACGAGGGTGGTGATGGTGGTGGGGGGCGCCACCGGCACCAGGCTCTCGGGCGGCGCGGGGGGGAGCGTCGTCACGGCCGGCTCGGGGGCCGGCTCCTCGGCCGCCCCGTCCCCGGCGCCGTCGCCTGCCCCGTCAGCCGGCCCCTCGTCGCCGGCCGGCTCGGCGGAGACGGCCAGTTCCTCGCCGACGGCGTTCTTGGCCGCCGTCTGGATGGCCGGCCGCAGGAGTGCGAACCACAGCAGCAGCAGCGCGAGGAGCAGGGCGATCAGCGCAGCCAACGCCCACCGGGGGAACAAGGCCTCCTGCATGAACGCCCCGTCGACGGTCACCGGCGGGGCGTCGTCGCTCTCGGCCACGAGCTGGAACGGCCGGCTCTGGGGCGCCCCGCGCAGGAACCGCTTGCGCGCCACCACGTGCACCCGCCCGAACGTGGCCTTGCCGGGGCCGGGCGCCATGGACGCCGGCGTGACGTCGAGGGCCACCTGTTCGTCGGCGTCGGTGCCCCGGAGGCGGACGCGCAGCGGCGTGTTCCCCCGGTTGTCGACGGCCACCTCGTGGCGGCCGCTGCGGCGGCCGCGCGACGTCCTCGGCACGAGCTCGGCCGTCAGCTCCTGGAAGCTGCCCACCGTGAGGGTGGACTCCTCGACGGTGGAGCCGGCCGGGTCCTCCCGCGATGCCGCCTTGACACCCACCGGCACCGGGCCGGCTCGCTGCGTCGGCACCCGTGGCGGGGAGAAGCGGATCTCGGCCGCCCCCTCGGCACCGGGGAAGAGCGAGAGGGAACCGGGCTCGACGACCGCCCACGCGGCGGCGTCGCCCACCACGGTGAGCGCGAACTCGTCCACCACGCTGCCGGTGTTGCGGACCGTCGCCGCCCAGGTAACCGTCTGCCCGGGCTCGACGGTCGCCGCGGTGGAGTCGAGGGTGACAAGGGCTCCCATGGGGCGAGAGGGTATCGCCCCGGAGGCCCTCGGGGCACGGATCGATCGTGCACATCGGTCGGGCAGGCCCGCATGCCCGTTGAGTCGTCGTGAAGTGCCCGTGAAGGCGCGTCGCCCACGATCACCGTTCCAGGGCGAGGTTCTCCGGGGGGCCGATGTCGAGTGAGCGTGTGGCGGTCTACATCCATGCAGCCGACGCCATATCACGGGCGGGCCTGACGGCCCAGCTGCGGAGCCGTCCCGAGCTCCGGGTGGTCGAGGACGACGACCGGCATCTCGCCGAGGTCGCGGTCGTCATGGCCGACGAGGCTGACGAGGAGACCGGCGGGATCCTGCGTTCGATCGAGCGCGGCGGGTGCCGCCGACTCGTCCTGGTCGTCACCCGCCTGGACGACGGCGCGCTGTTGTCGGCGGTCGAAGCGGGCGCCTGTGCCATCCTCCGGCGCAGCGAGGCATCCCAGGAGCGGCTGGTGACCGCCGTGCTGGCCGCCGCGGCCGGCGACGGCGCGGTGCCCCCTGATCTCCTCGGCCGGTTGCTGGCCCAGGTCGGGCAGCTGCAGCGCGACGTGCTGGCGCCCCGCGGGCTCTCGCTCCACGGCCTGTGCGATCGGGAGGTCGACGTGATCCGCCTGGTGGCGGACGGCTTCGACACCGGCGAGATCGCCGCCAAGCTCTCGTACTCGGAGCGCACCGTCAAGAACGTCATCCACCACGTGACGACCCGGCTCCAGCTCCGCAACCGGTCGCACATGGTCGCCTACGCGCTCCGCCAGGGCCTCATCTGACCAGGGGCGGCGGGCCCCGGTTCCTGGGGAACCCGCCCGCCGCGCCGGCTCAGCGGCGGATGACGAAGTCGCCGGGGATGAGGGAGCCGGGGACGACGAGGAAGGGGGCGGTGGCCGACGCCGCCGCGGCGGCGCCGGTCATGGTGCGGGGCCCGAGCTGGTCTTTGTGGAAGATCAGCACCGGCACCCGGAACCGGCCTGACCCGTCGGTGCGGGCGACCTGGCCGCCGAGGCCCCGGCTCCACGTGAGCACGACGTCGGCGTTGGCCGGGTAGCCGGTCCCGATGGCCGACGTCACCTTGCCCGGCTCGCCCAGCGGGGGGTCGAGCACCAGGCGCGGCCGCGGCACCTCCGGCAGCGGCGCTGGTGGGCTGGGCGGGGGCACCTCGGGCTCGGGGATTCCCGGGTCGGGGATCACCGGCGGTGGCCGGGTGGTCGAGGTGGTGGTCGTGGGCGGGATCGTGGTGGTGGTGGTCGTGGTGGTCGTGGTCGAGGTGGAGGTCGTGGTGGTCGAGGTGGAGGTGGAGGTCGTCGTGGTCGAGGTGGAGGTGGAGGTCGGGATGGTGGGGCAGGGGTTGTCGGGGACCCTGGCCTCCGAGAACTTCTCTTCGAAAAGGGTCGTGGCAACGAAGATCGGCGGCGGCGGGCCGCACGGGTCGATCTCCTCCTCGGGTGGGCAGGGGATGCTGCCGGCGGTCGGGGAGCAGTGGTTGGAGGCCCGGGTGATGAGCGACCCGGCCGACAGCTCGACGGCCATCGGGCCCGCGGGAGAGCCGTCGGACACCATCAGCGTGGCGTGGCGGGGCCCGCTGCGGCCGGGTTGGAGGGCCACGACCACGAAGCACGACTGGGACGGGCCGAACAGCCCGCCGGCACAGGTGTTGGAGCTGATGCGGTAGTCGCCGGCGGCCGGGCCCACGAGCTGCGCGCCGCCCGGGCGCAGGCGCCCGAAGCCGCGGTTGGTGACCACGACCGTCCGCAGCTGGTCGTCGGGCTCGAACCGCAGGGCGGCCGGGCCGGTGCTGACGGCCAGCAGGTCACGCGACACCACCAGCCCCGACGGTGCGCCCCGGGCGAAGGTGACGACGCGCCCGTCGTGGGAGACCGACGCCGAGCCGGCGCTGCTCGGCCGGCCGCCGGTGGCGGTGGTGACGGCCACGGTGCGGGGCCGGGCCAGGTCGCGGGCGTAGACCTGCGACGCCGGCCCGTCGTCGAAGCGGGGCCGGGCCGGCGAGAGCTGCACGTCGTGGACTGCTTCGTCGAACCGGAAGGTGACCGCGCCGGCCTCCCGGCGGAAGTCGGCGGCCACCAGGTCGGGCCCGTCGGTCCGGCCCGGTTCGGCGGTGCGAGCCTCCAGCACCGCCGAACCGGCCGTCCCCGAGGTGACTGCGCCGGGCGACACCGCCGCCCCCGCCGCCGCGCCGCTCGGCCCGCCGAGGCCGGCGCTGCCGAACCGGGCCAGCACCACGCGGGGCCGGGCGGCGTCGACGACGGCCCGGGTGGCGGCCACCGCGGTGGCGTCCTCGGCCACGAGCTGGAAGCGGGCGGGATCGGGGGCGGCCACCGCCTCGTCGAAGCTGAACGCCCAGTCCCCGTCGGGTGCCGCCAACGCCGGGCGGCTCACCGACACCAGGTCGGGACGCCCGGCCACCGGCGCGCCGACAGCCTGCAGCGCGACGGCCTCGCCGCCGGCCCCCCGTGCGGCGCCGGCCAGGGCGAACGCCCGGACCGGTCCCGGGGCGGCGGGTACCGCCGAGGCGAACGCCACCACCACCACCGGCCCGTCCACCCGGGCGACGGCCAGGCCGGTGGCGTCGGCCCCGCCCGCGGTGGTGTAGCCGAAGCGCCGGGCGACGGGGCCCACGACCGGTTGGTCGAATCGGAACCGCAGGTGCAGGGGCTCGGCCGGCGACACCGGGTCGACGCCCACCAGGATGGGTGTGGCGGCGACCCCCGGCCCTCCGGGGCCGCGGGTGAGCGGGACGCCGGCCTGCACCGCCGGTCGGAACCGGGGGGCGGGCCCGGCCACGCCGCCCTCCAGGGAAACACCGAGGCTGAACCGGCTGATGTCGCGCCCGCCGGCGAAGCGGGCGACGACGCACCGCGGCTCGGCCACGGTGACCTCGACCGCCCGCTCGGTGCGGGCCGAGTCGGGGTGCTGGACCAGGAAGCGGCCGGCGACGGGCTCGGCCACCGGCTCGTCGAAGCAGAAGCGGACCGTCGTGGGCGACGCCACCCGCGCCGAGAGCAGGTCCGGCGCGGCCGTCGAGAGGGCGGCCCCCGGCGTGACCGCCACGGTGCCGACCGGGTTGGCGTTGCTGCGGCCGTGGCGGCCGCCTGCCGGCACGAGCTGGCCGTCCACGACGGCGCCCTCGTCGACGGTGGCGCCGACGGCGGCGTCGATGGCCTCTTGCGGAAAGGCGACGCGCACCGTGGTACCGGCCGTGGTGGCGGCCGAGCCGTAGGTCCGCAGTCCCTGCGGGTCGACCAGCGCGAAGTTGGTGGGGGTGGGAGCGGCCCGGAGCCGGCCGCCCGGCCCGGTGCGGTCGACGAGGTTGCCCGCCGCCGAGGTGAAGGCGACGGAACGGCCGTCGCCGGAGATGCGTGCATCGCGGCTGGGACCGTCGGCCACCGACCCGTCCGGTGCGACCGAGGCCATGGTCAGGGCGCCCGATGCGAGGTCCCGGACGAAGACGTCGGTGGTGGCATTGGTGTCGCCGGCGAGGAGGTTGGTGGCCGAGGAGTGGAAGGCGACGAGCCTCCCGTCGTCGGACACCGAGGGCCCCGCGCTCGGTCCGTCGGCCGCCCGTCCCGGCGCGGCGTCGGTGATCCGCAGCAGGGGCGACGCCGCTCCGGCCAGGACGTCGCGGGCCACGTAGACGTCGCGGGCCCCGTTGACGTCCGGCCCGTCTGGGCCGAGGTCGCCGGCCTCGGACGTGAACGCGATCACCCGGCCACTGTGCGACACCGCCGGCTCCGTGCTCGCCCCGTTGCCCGGGCGCCCGTCCCGGGCGCTGACCAGCGCCATCTGGCCGGTGACCAGGTCGACGGCCAGAACCTGGAGGCCCTCGCCGGCCCGGCGCTCGGCAACGAACGCGACGACGCGCCCGTCCGGCGAGATGGCCGGTTGCTGCTGGTCCCGGTAGGGCGAGGCCACCAGGAGGCGCGTCGCACGGGCCCGCCGGTCGTGGACCACGATGCGGGCGGCCGGGCCGCCCTCGCCGCCCGGCTCACCGCCATTCGGCTGCAGCATCATGCGGTAGGCCACGACGGCGCCGTCGGCCGAGATGGCCGGCTGGTCGGCCGGGCCGGCCTCGAAGCCGCGCAGGCCCCGCGACACCCGCGTGAGCGTGGAGCCGTCCCGCACGTAGACGTCCCGGATGCCGCGACGGTCGCCCGGCAGCGGGGCATCGGTGGTGAAGGCCACCACGGACGGGCGGCCGGCCGCGACCACCGGCGCCGAGCCCCGGGCGACGACGGTCAGCGGGTCCACCAGCGGGCGGGGCTTGGGCACCGGGACCGAGGCGCCGGCAGGGTCGCGAGGTGGGGTGGCCGCCACCAGCAGCGTCACCGCCACGGCGACGGCGAGTGCGGCGCCCACGAGCGGGCGTTCCCGTCCCTGCTCCATCGCCGCAGCGTAACCTGGCGGGGCGGGTGCGCACGTGCCGGCGTCCGCGCCTCGGCCGTGCCCGTTCGGGCAGGGCCGTGTGCCCGAAGGTCCGGCCCCGCGGCTGGTGCCCGGACCGCCCCGAGCGGGACACGCTTGCGGGCATGATCCACGAGGTCGACGACGCCCTGCGGACGCTGGTGCGCCGCGACGCCCTGAACGGGTCCGATGTCGAGGTGCTCTTCGATGCCCCGACCCGGGACTGGGCATCGCGGCGCAACACCCCGGCCGTCGACGTGTACCTGTACGACATCCGCGAGGACATGCGCCGGCGGCAGGCCGGCGTGGTCGAGGCCCGCAACGAGGACGGGACGGTCCAGTCCCGGGTACCCCTGCCGCGGCACTTCAAGCTCTCGTACCTGGTCACCGCGTGGACGCAGCGCCCCGAGGACGAGCACCGGCTCCTGGCCTCGGTGCTGAGCTGCTTCGTCCGCCTCGACAGCCTCCCGGCCGACGTGCTCACCGGGTCGCTGGCCGAGATGGGGCTGGCGGTCGGGGTGCAGGTGGCGCTGCCGCCGCCGCAGGACCGCCAGATCTCCGACGTCTGGTCGGCGCTCGGCGGCGAGCTGAAGGCGGCCATCGACCTGGTGGTCCTGGCGCCCATGGACACCGGGCGGGTGGTGCCCTTCGGCCCGCCGGTGTACGTGCCGCCCCGGCTGCGGGTCACCCGCGCCGACGGCGTGGTCGAGACCACCGGTCCCCGCCGCAACGCGCCCCGCCCCGAGCGCGTATGACCGCGGCGTTCTCGTCGGCGTACCTGTTCGGGCGCCTGTCACTGGTCGAGCAGCGCGTGCGCGAGCTGGTGGCCGCCCGCCGCGCCACCGACCCCTCGCCCGACGACGCCTTCCGCGGCCTGTACGTCTCCGACGAGCACGCCGACCTCGTGCTCGCCCAGCCGCCGGCCCACGCCGGTACGCCGCTCGACCTGGCCACGGCCAGGCTGGCCGAGGTCGAGGCGGCGGCCGACCAGGCCCAGGCCCGCGGCGGCGACGTCCGTCTCCGCCGGCTGGTCGGCACCTTCGGGCTCACGGCACTCGACGTCGAGCTGCTGCTCGTCGCCCTCGCCCCCGACCTCGACAGCCGCTTCGAACGGCTGTACGGCTACCTCAACGACGACGTGACCCGGCGGCGGGCCAGCGTCGGCCTCGCCCTGGAGCTGAGCGGCGCCCCGCTCACCTCGGCCCCGGCCCGGGCCCGGCTGAGCCCGGGCGGCCCGCTGGTCGCCGGTGGCCTGCTCGTCGTCGAGGACGGCGACCGGCCCCTGCCGACCCGGTCGCTGCGCGTCCCCGACCGGGTGGCGGCCCACCTGCTGGGCGACGACACCGCCGACGCCCGCCTGGCCCACCTGCTGGTGCTCGAGCCGATCGCCGCCGTGGGCGACGTGGCCGGGCTGGCCCGGGCCCTGGCCGCCGGCGCCGAGCTGGTCTACCTGCGCGAGCGGCCCGGCTCCGCCGGCCGGGCGCTGGCGGTGGCCGGCCTGGCGGCGGCGGGGCGTCCAGCGGTGGTCGTGGACCTCGAACGGCTCGGTGGGGACGAGGACCTCGGCTCGGTCAGCGGCGCCGCCGGGCGCGAGGCGCGCCTGCGCGGCGCCGGACTGGTGGCCGGGCCGGTCGACGGGCTTCTCGGCCAATCGGGGTCGGCGGCCGCACTGCGGAGCTTCGCCGAGCTCCCGGGCGTGCGGGTCATCACCGGCCGGGTGCCGTGGGACCCGCTGTGGAGCCGGGAGGCGGCGCTGGTGCTGGACGCGCCCGTGCCCACCGTCGACGAGCGGCGCGGCCTGTGGCAGGCGAGCATCGACGCGGGCCCGTCGGGCGGACCGTCGTCGGCCGACCTGGAACGGGACCTCGGCCAGTTCCGGTTGGGTCCCGAGCAGGTGTCCCGGGCCGCCGGCGTGGCCCGCCTGGTCGCCGCGGCCGCCGGCGGCCCGCTGGCGACCGAGCACCTGCGCGTCGGTGCCCGGGCGCAGCACGGTGGCGGGCTGGAGCGCCTGGCCCGTCACATCCAACCCCGGGTGTCGTGGACGGACCTGGTGCTACCGCCGGCGACCATGGCCTACGTGCGCGAGGTGGCGGTGCGGGCCCGCCAGCGCGACCGCGTCCTGGACGAGTGGGGCATGCGGCCGGGCGGCGGCCGCGGCCGTGGGATCGCCGCGCTGTTCGCCGGGGAGTCGGGGACGGGCAAGACCATGTCGGCCGAGGTCATCGCCGGCGAGCTGGGGCTGGACCTGTACGCCGTGAACCTGGCGACGGTGGTGGACAAGTACGTCGGCGAGACGGAGAAGAACCTCGAGCGCATCTTCGCGGAGGCCGACGGGTCCGATGCGATCCTGCTGTTCGACGAGGCCGACGCGCTGTTCGGCAAGCGCTCGGAGGTGAGCGACGCCCGGGACCGGTACGCCAACATCGAGGTGGCCTACCTGCTCCAGCGGATGGAGTCGTTCGACGGTCTGGCCATCCTGGCCACCAACCTGCGCTCCAACGTCGACGACGCCTTCGCCCGCCGGCTCGACGCCATCGTCGAGTTCCCCCTGCCCGACGCCGAGCACCGCCGCACCATGTGGCACCAGTGCCTGGGCGATCGGCTCCCGCGGGCGGCCGACGTCGACCTCGACTTCTGCGCCGACGCCTTCGAGCTGTCCGGCGGCAACATCCGCAGCATCGCCCTCACGGCCGCCTACACCGTGGCCGAGAGCGGGCGACCGGTCTCCATGGGCGACCTGGTGCGGGCCATCCATCGCGAGTACCGCAAGCTCGGCCGCCTCAGCGTGGCCAGCGAGTTCGGTCGCTACTTCGAGCTGTTGTCGGCGTAGCGACAGCTACGCGGGTAGCTGGAACGGTGGGCGGAGGCCCGCGACCATCGGGAAGTGCCGGACGTTCAGCGTGGCCAGCTCCATCCCGTTCACCTCGGCCGTTGCGGCGATGAGATAGTCGCCGAGGCCGATCGCGGGGTGGGAGGCCCGGAACCGGCGCGTGAGCTCCCCGGCCCGGCGGGCGATGACCTCGGTGACCGGCTCGACGCCCAAGGCGGCCAGCCGCCGGTTCGGCGACGACTCGCCCCCCGGCCGGGGCGATCGTTGCCAGACGCGTCGCCGACCTGAGCGACAAGGAAGCCGTGCTCGCCGCCGGCACCACGGGGGTGTTCACCATCCCCCATTTCGACGGGTACCCAGCCGTGCTCCTCCAGTTGCGGGCCGTGTCGAGGCGCGCCCTGCGGGAGGCGATCGTCGACGCCTGGTTGGCCTGCGCCCCATCGCGCGTGGCGCAGGCCCCGTCGACCAGGAGGTATCCTCGGGCCGGTGATCAGGCCGGGTCCGGTCGTTGCCGCCGGTCGCTGCGGGCTACGCTGCGGCCGCTTGACACGACGGAGGCGGGGCGCGACCGTTCCCTTGGCTGATTCGGGGGTAACGAGATGACCGCCAGGGAGCGCTCACCCACGAACGTGCCGGCGGACACCCGTGCGACCGGCCGTCCTCCGGTGAAGGTGCCCTCGCCCGTCACGACCCTTGCGCCGCCTGCGCAGGCCGAACTGCTGCGTTTGCAGCGCCTGGCCGGCAACCGGGCGGTCACCCACCTCGCCCATCGGTCCGGCGCATCCGAATGCGACGGCGGGGTCGCGCCCGTGGCTGTGCAGCGAGGCCTGTTCGACTGGATCTTCGGCAGCAAGAAGGCGCCCGCCGGCAATGCAGGAGGGGGTGCGGGCGACGGGCGAGGCGGCGCGGTCGCCGTCGCGGCCCCACCGCAGGACATGCTCAAGGCGGCGTTCGACGCGGCGGTCTCGGCGCCCACGACGATCGCCGCGGTGCGGCCCAGCTACGAGCGGGCCAGCCTGGACGACCGCAAGCGCATCTGGCAGGACGACGCGCTCATGGGTAAGTGCCGGGCCAACCTGTCCGACCCCGACTTCACGAAGCTCGTGGTCGAGCTCGGCGTCATGCGCACCGGCGGTGTCGTCGCCCACACGTCGGCGAAGGAGGCCGACGACGCAATCCGCGACAAGCTCAAGAGACACGTGGGGGATGCGGTGAAAGCGGGCCGCGCCGTCCAGGGATCGATGGCTGTCCTCGACGGCGACGATTGGGTCAAGTCCTACTACCACGAGTTCCCCAACGAGCTGCCCCGGGGCGGGCCCACCGACGACGAGCCGACCACGCGGGCCTTCACCACGACGAACCCGCCGGTGAACGTGATCATCGTGCACAAGGACCGAGGGAACCCCGGGACGGTCGTCCACGAGGGCATGCACCTCTATCAGAACGACGCGGTCCTCAACACGTGCGGCAACGATTTCAACGAGGGGATCACCGAGCTGCTGACCCGTAAGGTGACCGGCGCGCTCGGCATCGAGCGTGACGGCTACGAGAACAACCTCAGCGCCATGAGGGCGCTCAAGGCGGCCGTAGGGGAGGGGGTGCTGGCCGACGCCTACTTCAACGGCTCGGTCGAGGCCCTCGAGGACGCCTTCGTCGCCTACCGCATGGCCAAGGGCGACGACAAGGCGGCGGCCAAAAGGGCGTGGCGGGCCCTGGTCGACCACTTCAACAATGAGCACTGGCGCAAGGCCAAGGGCTTGTTCAGGTAGGTCGAGCCCGATGAGCGATCTGGCCCGCACCGACCGCCTGCTTTTGGACCGGCTGCTCCGGACGACTGAGGACAACGGGCTGACCGCGGCCGCGCCGGAGGATCTCAAATTCGGCGCGCCCGTCGAGTGGTCGGCGGGTTACGAGGACCTGGCATGCGGCGTGCACCTCACCGTGGTCTTCATTCGCGATCCCGACCAGCGCGCGACCGAAGCGAAGCGCCTGCGCTCCGAGGCGGCAGCCTCGGGCACGGTCGTGCTGGTGGGGATGAACGGGGGGATGCTTTTCCATGGCCGCGCCCCCGGTACCAGCGCGGACGAGGACACACCCGGCGTCGAGCGCCTTCGCGACCTGGCGACGCGCTTCGCCGGCCGTGAGTGACGACGTGCTGAGCCAGGGCCCCTGCCGTGAGAGGTGCTTGACCAGGACCAGGACGGTGGGCCGGCACTCGCGCGGCTGGTTGTCGATGTCCTGCAGCCAGCCGGTGGGCACCAGGCCGTGGTCCCACTCCCGGTACCTCAGCCGCTCGCAGAGGCGGGGCCCCCCTGTGCGCCCCCAGGGATTCGAACCCTGGAACCTGCGGATGAAGAGTCCGTTCAGCGACCGTCCACGCAGTGCGCTCCAGGGCGCTGACCTGCGCTAGCGTCGTCCGGCCGGTTCAGCTGGTGCGCTTGATTC
>Ga0187894_10003659_pt1 | contig 16991 bp, 16 predicted proteins | sample GBC1701081metaG_FD_136650 | JGI IMG/M metagenome (GOLD analysis project Ga0187894, IMG submission 136650) | White microbial mat communities from a lava cave in the Kipuka Kanohina Cave System on the Island of Hawaii, USA - GBC170108-1 metaG ...
GCGCGGCGATGGCACGAAGGCCATCGACCACGCCGCCGGTATCGCGATCACCATGGCGATCAGCGTCGAGCCGCCGGCGATGATGATCGAGTTCAACGCATGGTGCAGATAGTTGCTGCGTTCTTGGACGGTTGCGTAGTTCTCCGTTGTCCAATGGAAGAACAGGAACGAGGGTGGCGTGTTGAAGGCTTCCAGCTCTGTCTTGAAGCTGGTGATCACCATCCACAGGATCGGGAAGAAGATCACGAAACCCACGATCCAGGCCGCGATCGTGGCCGTGATCGAGTGCGCCACCGAGATGCGCCGTGCCATGGCGTCAGGCCTCCAGGTTGCGGCCGACGATGCGGACGAGGAAGAAGGCCAGGATGTTGGCGATGACCACGGCAACCAGGCCGCCGGCCGATGCCGTGCCGACGTCGTAGTGCATCAGCGCCTGCGAGTAGATCAGGAACGCGATGTTCGTCGTCTGCAGGCCGGGGCCGCCGCCGGTGGTCACGAAGATGTCGGCGAACACCGACAGCAGAAAGATGGTCTCGATCAGGATCACCACCGTGATCGGCCGCGCCAGGTGCGGCAGCGTGATGTAGAGGAACGTCGAGAACGAGCGGGCGCTGTCCATTTCCGCCGCCTCGCGCTGCTCGGCATCGAGCGACTGCAGCGCCGTCAAGAGGATCAAGGTCGCGAACGGCAACCACTGCCAGGACACGATCAGGACGATGGCCAGCATCGGCGCTTCGGCAAACCAGTCGATCGGCTCCAAGCCGACGGCGGTTGCGATCCAGGCGAAGAGGCCGGAGACCGGGTGCATTAGAAGATTTTTCCAGACCAGCGCGCTCACCGTCGGCATGACGAAGAACGGGCCGATCACCAGCAGGCGCACGACGTTGCGGCCCAGGATGGGCTGGTCGAGCAGCAGGGCGATGAGGACGCCGAAGACGACCGTAATGGCCAGCACCGATCCCACCAGCACCAGGGTGTTCTTGAAAGCGGCGAGGAACGAGGGATCGGTGAGGAAATAGTAGTAGTTGTCGAGGCCGGCGAAATTCTCCATGCCGGGGTTGAGCAGGTTGTAGTTCAAGGTCGAGAAGTAGATCGTCATGGCGAGCGGAACGATCATCCAGATGAACAGCAGGATGATCGTCGGCGACAGCATGAGCCGGCCAAGCGTGCGCGCTTGCTGAGTGGCCATGGATCTCCGCTCCTTGCCCGGATCGGGAGGCTATCCGACGCGACCGCGTGTGCCGCCAGGTGGTGCCGGCGCGTGACACGCTCCGGCACCGGCCAGGGGCGCAGCGGGCGCCCCGCGCGCCACGGCTATTTGACGTAGCCCGCGCGCTTCATCTCGCGCTCTGTGGCGGACTGGGCCGCCGCCAGGGCGGCGTCGACCGATGTCGATCCCGACAGCGCGGCCGAGAACTGCTGTCCCACGGCCGTGCCGATGCCCTGGAATTCCGGGATCGCGGCATACTGGATGCCCACGTACGGCACCGGCTTCACCGCCGGATTGTTGGGATCGGCCGAGTCGATCGACGCCAAGGTGAGTTTCGCAAACGGCGCTGCCTTGAGGTATTCAGCGTTGCGGTACAGCGACGTGCGCGTACCCGGCGGCACGTTGGCCCATCCTTCCTTGGCGGCAACCAGCTCGGTGTAGCTCTTGCTCGTGGCCCAACTGACGAACTTCTCGGCCGCCTCGACCTTCTTCGAGCCGGCGGGAATGGCGAGGCTCCAGGCCCACAGCCAGTTGGCGTTCTTGCCCAGGCCGGTGTTGGGCGCCAGGGCGAAGCCCACCTTGTCGGCGACCTTGGAATCCTTCGGGTTGGTCACGAAGGACGCCGCGACCGTGGCGTCGATCCACATCGCGCACTTGCCGGCGTTGAACAGCGCCAGGTTCTCGTTGAAGCCGTTGGAGCTGGCGCCCGGCGGGCCGGCGGCCTTCATGAGATCGACGTAGGTGGTGAGTGTCTTCTTCCATTCCGGACCGCTGAACTGCGGATGCCATTTCTCGTCAAACAGGCTGGCGCCGAACGAGTTGGCCATGGCCGTCAGGAAGGCCATGTTCTCGCCCCATCCGGCCTTGCCGCGCAGGCAGATGCCGTAGACCTCGGCGGACTTGTCGGTCAGCTTCTTCGCGGCATCGATCACGAAGTCCCAGGTCGGCTTCTCGGGCATGCTGAGCCCGGCCTTGGCGAAGAGGTCGGTGCGGTACATGACCATCGAGCTCTCGCCATAGAACGGCGCGGCGTAGAGCGTGCCGCCGGCGGAGACTGCGGCGCGGATCTTCGGCAGCAGGTCGTTCACGTCGTAGTCGGCGCCGAGCTTGTCGAGCGGGACGAGCCATTTCTGCTTGGCCCAGATCGGCACCTCGTAGGTGCCGATGGTCAGGACGTCGAACTGACCGCCCTTGGTGGCGATATCCGTGGTCACACGCTGGCGCAGCACGTTCTCCTCGAGCGTGACCCATTTCACCGTGATGCCCGGATTCTTGGCGGTGAAGTCGCTCGTGAGCGCCTGCATGCGGATCATATCGCCGTTGTTCACGGTGGCGATCGTGAGCGCGGTCTGCGCCGACGCCGTATTCGTTGCGACCAACAGGGCTGCGGAGCCCAGAAGGACTCCAACGGTCATTCTCATTGTTTCCTCCCAGCCTTGAGTTGAGCCGTTACTCATGAAAGAGCATATGCTCAAGCTACGATCATATGCTCACACCCAGGGCACAGTCTGTCAACCGCATTCCGGCGCGACGGAAGCTGCACGTTGTGGAGGATGATCAACTTGCCAGCAGGGCCCGGGCCGTCGCTTCATCGGTGATGAGGCCGTTCAGCATGCGGCCCTTCAATGCGGCGCGCATCGCCACGACCTTGGAGGGGCCCAGGGCGGCGCCGACTGTCAGCGTGCTGGCCGATACGCGGTGGGGCACGCTCGTGACCCGCAGGTTGGTGCCGCCGTCGATGATCCGGCCCTGCGCGTCGAAGGCCCAGCCGGTCAACTCGCCGACGGCGCCCAGGCGCATGAGCTCCAGCAGTTCCTCGCGCGTGATGAAGCCGTCGACATGCAGCTGCGCACCCTGATCGAGCTGTCCGACACCGACAAGCCGCAGGTCGGCCCGTTCGGCCATCGCGTGCACGCGCGTGACGGAGTTGATCCGCAGCAACTGCGTGCGCTCGGCCTTCGACGAAACGAAAACCGGGAGCGGCATAGGGTAGTGACGGGCCTTGGTCAGGTCGGCAAAACGGCCGATCGTATCAAACAGGCTAGCGGAGCCGTCGGGTGAGATGTTGCCCACCAGAGACACCAGCTGATGGTTCGGGCAATCCATCGACGGCAGTTGTTCGACCGAGGCCCGCATCGCGCGCCCGGTGCCGACGCCGATGATGGCGGGCTTCTTGCGGCGCAGGATCGACTCCAGCAGTGCCGCCGCCCGCTCGGCGATGCCGGCCGTGGAAGTCGGCGAAGCCGGGTCGCTGGGGACGACCTCGCACAGACGCAGGTCGAACGTCTGCGTTAGTCGCGCGGCCAGCTCCATGCAGGCGGCAATCGGGTGCTCCAGGCGGAAGGTGATCAGGCGTTCCGCCAGACACAGCGACACCAGGCGCTGCGCGGTGGGGCGCGACACGTTGAGGACCCGGGCGATCTCGTCCTGGGTCTTGCCGGCGATGAAATAGAGCCAGCCGGCACGGGCGGCATTGTCGAGGCGCAACTTTTCGCTATCGGACAGTTCCATGGCCACCGCCTGTCGGGTGCCCGTCCTGTCGGAACGATAGGACGATCAGTTGCTCATTGTATGAACAATCGCTCTGAATTGGTAGTGGCGCTGCGGACGTCAGTTCAGTGTCGCCAGCGCCCGGAGCACATCGTCGGGCTTTTCATGGCCGACCAGATGCCCGGCCTCGGGAATCGTCACGACGCGGGCATCGGCTATGCCGGTGCGGAACGCCTCGGCGTAGGGCAGCGGGATCAGTTTGTCGCTCTCGCCCCACACGATCAGCGTCCGCGCCTTGATGCGGTAGAGCCGGTCCGACAGGCCGCGGTCGGGGATCGGGAACAGCATCTTGCCGGCCATGCCGAGGCGGCGGGCGTTCATCACCATGAAGTCGGCGAGGAACTTGATGTCGTTGAGATCGCCACCCGGTGCCATCAGCTGGCTGCCGCGCTCGACATCGTGAAACAGGTAGCCGGGAAACTCTTGCGGCAGCATCGCGAAGAGATCGGGCAGCGGGTGCTGCTCGAGCCACAGGCCGGCCGAGGCCACCAGGCACAGCCGCTCGATCTCGTTGGGCGCCAGCGCCGCCATTTCCGCCGCGATCATGCCGCCCATCGACAGGCCGCAGACCAGCGGTTTGGAGAGCCCGAGTGCGTCCGACACGTCGTAGGTATGCAGAGCGATGTCGAGCATCGTGCGCAGCCGCTCCTCGCCCGCGGAATCCTCGTAGCCCGGCAGGAGCGGCGCATGCACGCGATAGCGCGTCGCCAGCGCTGTCAGGAATGGATCATCGCGCATCAGCCCGCCGGCGCCGTGCAGGAACAACAGCGGCGGGCCGTCGCCGCCTTCGTACACACGGACCTTGGTGCGTCCGCCGGCGACGTCGATCAGACGGGAGGTGAGGGGCATGGCTCAGTCTTCCTGGAGGTGCTGGAAACGCGCGCTGGCGACGCCGAAGTAGTAGAACTCGACGAGAGGCTTCGGCGTGGCCTGCGGAAAGATCACGAACCCGTCGCGCGGCGCCGTCAGGATCTCGCCAGTCGATCGGCGCGCGATGACGTCGCCCTTCTTGACCGTGTCACCGGAGACAAACGGCTGTTCCAGGCGATCATCTTCGGACAGCGCATAGACCGCGTCGATGACCTCGATCGCCCGCCGTGCGCTCGGCACCGGCGCTGGGGTATCGATCACGCCCAGATGGCCGAGCGCATTGAGAATGGCGCGTTGGGCAACTTCGAGTGCACGGCTGTCGCGATGTTGGCCGCACTCTATGGTGACGGCGAACCCGCCCGACTGCCGCATGTACTCGGTCGTACCGACACCCTTGGACCAGGACGTGCCGGCCAGTCCACGCCGCGCAAGGTCCTGCTGGGCACGCACATGGGCGGCAAGGAAACCATGCATCAGCAGCGATGGTCCCAGGCACGCCGCGAACGCGCCTTCCTCGGCTGCCCAGCGAAAGGGCTCGATCGCGCCCGTGTTGTTGGATGGCCCCACGAAAACGAAAGGCTCGCCGGTGCCGCTGAAGGAGTGGATGTCGAGAAGAACGTCGTGCTCGCGCAGCAAGGGGCAGAGAATATTAGCCACCCGGTCTTCGTGACATTGCGGCGGGATGTATTCGTGCAGGTCGCGGTTGAGGTTGCGATCGCCCTCGCGTGTTCCCTGCGCATAGGCTTTGGCGTTGGCGACCGGCACAAAGGTCACCTGGCCGCGTTGGATGGCAAGCTTGCCGTCGCGGCAGTCGGCGATCGTCGCCCGGATCGCCTCGGTGCCACAGGTTTCGTTGCCATGCACGGCGCCGAGGACGAGGAGTTTCGGGCCTGGTTCCAAGCCTGCGAAACGCACGATCTCCATGGTCATCGGTGACTGTCCCTGCCGGTCTCCGTGCTGACGGTTCACTCCGCCGCCAGCCGGCGTTCGGTCTCGTGCATCGGCTTGATCCAGAAGCGATCCTCGTTGCGCCACTCCGGGAACATCTCGGCCTTGAGCCGCGGCATCACCTTCTCGGCGAACAGCTGCGTGGAGTGCCGTACCTTGTCGGCCGGCATGTCGCCGATCTGGAACAGGCCGAAGATGTTGCCGACGCGCAGGGTCTTGGTGAGATCGACCATGCGGTCGTAGACCGTCTGCGGCGAGCCGGCGATGACGTAGCCCTGGTCGACCAGGTCTTTCCAGGTGAGTGTCGGATAGTTGCGCAGCTGCGCCTGGGTGAGCTGCGTGATCATGTTCGCTTGCAGCGTCTTGACGGTGCGATAGCCCGGCGCGTCGGCGAAGCCCGGGTACACGTGCAGGCAGCGATTGTAGAAGTAGTGGACGTGCGGCGCGTAGAGCCGTTCCGCCTCGGCATCGGTTTCAGCGACGCAGATCACCTGCGCGAAGCCGCCGCGATAGGGACTGTCGTCCTTGCCGCTCTTGGCGACGCGCTCCCAGTAGCCGTCCATCAGCTGCTTGGCGCGCAAGTACCCCGAGTAGCTGAGGTAGCAATAGGTGTAGTCGAACTCGAGGCAGAAGTCGTAGGTCTCCAGCGATCCGCCGCCGGGGATGAAGATCGGCGGCCGCGGCCGCTGGATCGGCTTGGGCCAGCAGTTGACGTAGCGCAGCTGCGTATAGCGGCCGTTGAAGGCGAACGGCTCGTCTTCGCGCCAGGCCTTCATGATCAGCTGGTGCGCCTCGGCGTACTTTTCGCGCGTCAGCGCCGGGATCTGGCCGTAGGCATAGTTGGTGTCCATCGACGTGCCGACCGGGAAGCCGGCGACCAGCCGTCCGCCGGTCATGACGTCGAGCATGGCGAATTCCTCGGCCACGCGGATCGGCGGATTGTAGAGCGCAATCGAGTCGCCCAGCACCATGATCGCCGCTTTCGACGTACGCCGCGACAACGCCGCCGCCATGATGTTGGGCGATGGCATCATGCCGTACGCGTTGGCATGGTGCTCGTTCACACCCAGCGCATCGAAGCCCATCTTCTCGGCGAATTCGAGCTGGTCCAGATACTCGTGATAGACGTGATGGCCACGCTTGGGATCATAGAGCGTGGTCGGGATGTCGACCCAGACCGAGCGATATTTCTCGCGGAAATCGTCCGGCAGATGCGGCCAGGGCATCAGGTGGAACCAGGTGAACTTCATCCCGTCCTCCGGCGGTCCATATATGTTTTCGCCGGCAGCCTAATGGCTGCCGGCGATCATGAACAACTGTTCATCGAAGGCTATCCGCGCTGCGGAACAACGCAGCCGCGCGATAAAAGCAGGCCCTATGTCGTCGTCAGCAACTTCAATCCGACGATGCCGGCGACGATGAGCCCGATACAGGCCAGGCGCAGAACGGCGGTCGACTCACCGAGCAACAGCATGCCGACGATCACGGTACCGACCGTGCCGATGCCGGTCCACACGGCATAGGCGGTGCCCAGCGGCAAGGTCCGCAGCGCCAATCCGAGCAGGGCGACGCTCGCCACCATGCTCACGATCGTCGCGGCGGTGGGGAGGGGACGCGTGAAGCCGTCGGTATATTTGAGGCCGACGGCCCAGCCGATCTCGAGCAGGCCAGCCAAAACAAGAACGACCCAAGCCATGGAGACCTCTCTCAGGTCCATGACAGGGCCGTCCCCGTCGGTCATAGAAAACGCCAGGTCGTCCTGGCGCCTATACTATATGGGAATGGCTTGGCGCCGATTCAAGGACTGCTGTGCTGAGCACGAATGGCGCGCACCACCGTCGAGTCAGGCGTCAGATATTCGTTCATGATGTCGAAGTGATTGTAGCCGGGCAGGACGTGCACCACCGGATCGTAGTCATGGCGCCGCAGATGATGCGAATAGCGGAACGACAGGTCGATCCAGCGCCATGGCTCCTGTCCGCCGGCGAAGATGGCGACCGGACAAGCAACCGTCGGCAGCCGCTGTTCCATGTTGTGCCGCGCCGCGATGTCGGCATCGAGGTGCAGGTCGGCATTGACGGTGGTGCGGATCGCCGGTGTCGGATCGAAGATGCCGCTGGTCAGCACGGCGCCGCGGATGAAGGTCGGCTCGATACCGCGCGCCCGCCAGTCGACGGCCAGCACCTCGGCGCCGAGGTGGGCGCCCGCCGAATGTCCCGACACGGTGATCCGCATCGGATCGCCGCCGAAGCGGGCGATGTTGCGATGCGTCCACTCAACCGCGGCTATGGCTGACGCCGCAACGCCATCGAGCGTCGATGCCGGGCAAAGCTCATAGTTGACGACAACTGTGGTGATGCCCAGCGCGACCAGCGTGCCGGCAACAAAGGCGAAGTTCTCCTTGTCCTGCGCCCGCCAGTAGCCGCCGTGCAGAAAGACATGCACCGGAGCGGCCGCACCGGCACCGGTGGTCGCCGGGAAGATGTCGAGCTTGTGCAGCGGGTGCTCGCCATAGGCCACATCAAGCGTCGCCGTCGATTGGGCGCGTGCGGCGCGGTTGATGTCGGCGCGCTGCGCTCCGTAGCTCTGGAAATGCGGGAACGCGCGCTGCGGATTGTAGTGGAACTCGTATTCCTCGTCCGAGAGGGGCGGTTCGCGCGTCATCGCGATCGTTCTCCTGCCAGTTGATCCAATCCCGGTCCACTTATGGATCAATTGCGCGCCACTGGGCAATAAGGCAAGCTAATGGGCAACCGTCATCCTTGCAGGCACCATTCGCGCCGTGCACACCGCCGCCACCCCAGAACCCGCTTCGCCGATACCGGCACCGAACATCCGTGCGCGATCGGAGGCGGAAGCGGGTGCGCTCTACGCCCGCATCAAGTCGGCGATCACCGACGGACGCTTCGTTCCCGGCGCCCGGCTGCCCACCGAACGGGCCTTATCCGCGCAGTATCGGGTGGCGCGCAACACGGTGCGCAAGACTATGATCCGGCTAGTGAGCGAAGGCTGGATCGTGCGCGAGATCGGGCGCGGCACCTTCGTGGCCAGGCGGCGTCAGCAGGCACCGGCGCGCGAGGCCGAATTCAGCCTGCCGGAACTGCTGGAAGCCCGGCTGCTGTTCGAGCCGGCCCTGGTCGAACTCGTTATCGACCGCGCCACGGAGCAGGACTGGGACGCCTTCGATGCGGCGCTGGACGCCATGCGCGCGGCCGACACCTGGGTCGCGTTCAAGGAGGCCAAGTACGCGCTGCACTTCGCGATCGCGCGGGCATCGCAAAACCGCTTCGTCGTGCGCCTGTTCGAGCTGATCATCGCATCACGCCGTGCCGCGGGCTGGGGCCGGCCCGGCGGCCACCCGGCACCGCTCTCCCTGGTGCGCGAAACCGCCTGTCGTGACAACGCCGCCATCATCGCGGCTTTGCGGGCGCGCGATGTCCCTCGCGCCCGCGCCCTGATGCACGATCACCTGGTGCACACGCTGTCGTCGGTGAGCGGCGCTTGAAGCGTACGACGGTTCAACCGGACCGCGCGCCCCCGGCGCGCTCATGATCGTGGTGAAAACGAAGAGCGCGGCAGGAGCCGCGCGGTCCGGTTGGACCACCGCCTCACCGCCGATCGACGCGGCGCTGGAGCGCGCGGCCGGTGAGCATCAGGGCGAAGGCGGTGATCAGCACGGCAAGCCCGGGGAACAGCGAGATCCACGGCGCCAGCAGGATGGCATCCTTGCCCTGCTGCAGGATGGCGCCCCAGTCCGGCGTCGGCGGCTGGACGCCCAGCCCCAGGAAGCCGAGCGCGGCCTGGATCTGCAGCACCAGCGGGAACTGCACGATGTACTGCATCAGCACCAGCGGCAGCACGTTGCGCAGCACATGGCGGCGCAGGATGGTCGTCTCGGGGAGGCCCAGGCAGCGCGCGGCCTCGACATAGGTCTTGCCGACTTCGCCCACGGCGCCGGAGCGCGCAATGCGGAAGAAGACCGGCAGGTAGATCACGCTCAAGGCGAGGATGAGGTTGGACGTCTCCGGACCCAGAACGCCGGTCACGATCACGCCCAGGATGATGGGCGGGAAGCTCAGGATCACGTCGATGAAGCGACCCAGGCCTTGATCGACCCAGCCGCCGAAGAAACCGGAGACGGTGCCGCTGACACCACCGATAACGGCGGCGATCAGAAGTGCGCTGGCACAGATCGCCAGCGTAATACGCGTGCCGTGGATGACACGGGCGAAGATATCGCGTCCGGTGTCGTCGGTGCCGAACAGGTGAGCGGCGGAGGGCGGCTGCAGGGCGTTGGCGACGTCGATCGCATACGGCGACTGGCCGGCGAACAGACCGGGAGCTGCCGCCATCAGGCACAGCAGCACCAGAACGAGCATGCCGGCGGCGAGCCCGGGTTCGCGGCGTGCCGTGCGTAGCAACCGATGCACCGCGTGGGGCGCTGGGGGCAGGGAAGCGGTGTCGGCTTGGGCCATGATCGTCACGCCAGCCGAACGCGCGGATCAATGACGCGATACAGCAGATCGATGCCCAGGTTGACCAGCATCGCCGCGATCACGACCACCAGCAGGGCACCCTGCAGAACGGGATAATCGCGCGTCTGTATCGCGCTCAGCAGCAGCCGCCCAAGTCCGGGAATGGCGAACAGCGACTCCACGATCACCACGCCACCCAGGATCTGGGTCAGCATGAGCCCCATGAAGGTGACCAGCGGAATGGCGATATTGCGCAGGATATGCTTGAAGAAGACGATGCGCGCCGGCACGCCCTTGGCGATCGCCGTACGGACATAGTCCTGGTGCAGGGCCGACACCACATTCTGGCGCACGAACTGGCTGTAGGCGGCAGCCTGCAACAGCCCCAGTGCCAGGATCGGCAGGAAGAGAATAGCGAGGTTGTCGCCCAGCGATTCACCGGGCGATGCGTAGACCAGCGGCGGCGACCAGCCGAGCAGGGATGACACCAGCACCAACAGCATGAGGCCCGTCCAGAAGACGGGCGCTGCCAGGCCCAGCAGATTGAAGGTCTGAATGAGCGTGTCGGGCCAGGTGCCCTCGTAGAGGCCCGACAGCAGGCCCAGCGGTACACCGACCACGGTGGCCAGCGCCAGCGTGAGCAGTGCGATCTCGAGCGTCACCAGGAAGGCGTCCACCACCATCGTGGCCACGGGCCGACCACCGGTCCAGCTGATGCCGAAGTCGCCCTGCAGCGCCGCGCCGATCCAGCGGCCGTATTGCATCCACACTGGCTGATCCAGGCCGAAGAATGCCCGCAGCGACTGGGTGGCGGCGGGATCGCTGGTCTGCCCCAGCATCTGGGCCACCACGTCGCCGGGCACGGCCCGCACGATCAGGAAGACCACGATCGATGCCAGCACGGCCGTGACGGCCGATGCGGCGAAGCGCCGAACGAGGTAGCGGGTCATGCGATTATCCTCCTCCCCAGCTTTGCTGGGGAGGTGCCCCGATACGACGTTTCGACGCGAAGCGTCGAAACGTCGGTGGGCGGAGGGGAGGCATGATGATGTTGGTAACCAAGACCACGTCGGCTCCCCCTCCGGCCTTCGGCCACCTCCCCCAACCAACGTTGGGGGAGGATGTGAATACCTTCACTTCTTCAGATACGTGCGCGCGAGGCCGTAGAACCAGCCGGTCGGATGTTGCTGGTAGTTCTGCACGGCCTCGTTGCGCACGCTGACATGGTCGGCGCTGAACAGCATCACCGTCGGCACCGTCTCGGCGAGGGCCTTCTGGAACTGCGCATACGCCTCCTTGCGCTTGGCGCCATCGGTCTCGGCGAGGCCGCGATCGAGCAGGGCGCTGGCGTCGGCGTTGGCCCAGTTGCGGAAGTCGGCGCCTTCGGGCGCCTTGTGGAAGTGGCGATAGAACAGCAGGTGCGGATCGGGCTGCGTCGCCCAGTCGTTGAACGTGAGGCCCATCTGCTTGGACTGGAAGTTCTTGATCCAGACGCCGAGATCGACGCGGCGGATGGCGAGATCGATGCCGGCCCGTGCCAGTTGCTGCTTCATCGTGACGGCGGCCGGATCCATCCAGTCGTAGCCGTTGATGGTGGTGAGCGTGAGGCTGAGCCCATTGCCGTGCCCGGCGGCGGCCAGCAGCGCCTTGGCTTTCTCGATGTCGGCCTTCTGGTTGGGCAGGCCATCGAGCGGCACGCCCCAGCGGTCCTGCATGGCCGCCACCATGGTGCCGATGACCTTGCCGTAGCCGCCGACCGCGGCACGCATGATCTCCTCGCGATCGATGGCGAGCGCCACGGCCTGGCGCACGCGCACGTCGCCCAGCGGCGACAGCTCGGAGCCCAGGTCGAGTGCCTTCTGGTTCAGTGATGGCCAGCGCTCCAGCACCAGGCCGGGTGCCTTCTCGACCTGCTGGATGTCCTGCGGCCGGGTCAGCAGGGCGAGGTCAACACGCTTGTTGCGCAGCGCGACGATGAGGCCGGCGCTGTTGGGCACGAACAGGATGTTGATGCGGTCGAGATAGGGGGCATCCGGCTCCCAGTAGTGCTCGTTGCGCACCAGCGCGAGGTGGCTGTTGGGCTTGAACTCGGCCAGCTTGAACGGACCCGTGCCGACGCTTTTCTGGTTCAGCGCCTGCTTGGCATCAGGTGCATCGAAATAGCCCGCCGGCACCACGCCGCCGTACTTGTTGCCCAAGGTCATGGGCAGCGCCGCGTTTGGCTTCGACAGCGTGATGCGCACCGTGGCGTCGTCGACGGCATCGATGGTGGCGATCAGCGCCAGGTCGCCGGCGCCGGGCGAGCCGTTCTTGGGATCGCGCAGGTAGTTGTAGCTGTAGGCCACGTCCTTGGCGGTCATCGGCTGGCCGGTATGGAACTTCACACCCGACCGCAGCTTCACGGTGTAGACCAGGCCATCGGGTGACACGGTGAAGCTTTCCGCCAGCAGCGGCAGCGCTTCACCCGATGCAGCCTCATAGAAGAGGCCCTGATACATCAGCACCGTGAAGCGAATGCGCGCGTCGGCCGCTTGATGGTAGGGATCGAGCGCCGGCGGCTCGACCAGCGAGCCGAAAGTGAGCGTGCCGCCCTTCGTCGCCTGCGCGGTCTTGGGGCCATAAAGGTCTTGTGCCGCCGCCGGCGCGGCGATGCCGGCAAGGCCAAAGACGGCCGCCGCCGTCAGCACCCAGCGACGCCAGCGTGCCCACGGGTTCAATCCGGGACTCATGATCTTCTCTCCCTTGTCCTGGTTCATTCACGGTATGCGACGACGAACTCGATCTCGACGGCGGCATTGCGCGGCAGTTCGGCGACGCCGACGGCGGACCGGGCATGGCGGCCCTTGTCGTCGAGCAACTTCACCAGCAGATCCGAGGCGGCGTCGATCACCTTGGGCTGGTCGTTGAAACCGGGTGCCGAGGCGACGAAACCGGTGACCTTCAGCACGCGCTCGATGCGCGCGAGATCACCCAGGGCGTCGGCGAGGCAGGCCACGCCCTGCAGCACGCAAATGCGAGCCTCCTCGCGGGCCGCCTCGAGCGACACCTCGCGGCCGACCTTGCCGAAGACGCGCACCTCGCCGTCCACCTTGGGCAACTGCCCGCTGACATAGGCGACACCACGGTGAAGGGTGACGGGTGTGTAGTTGAAGGTGGGTTGTGCCGCGGGCGGCAGGGCGAGACCCAGGCTCTTCAGTCGTTCGGCGATCATGCATCACTCCTTGGCCGAGGCGATATCGTCGATCAGGCTGGCCAGATCGATGGCCGGTACAAATCCTGTGTCACGGCGAAAGCGGGCGTCGCTGATCAGTGGGAAGAGATCGCCTGATGGCGAGATCGCATGCGTGACGCGCAGATCCGGTCGGCGCACGGCGAGCAGGCTTACGATGTCGCCTACCGATGCCGTGAAGCCGTTGATGTTGTAGACCGCGCCCGGTGGTGCGTCCTGCGTCAGCGCCGTCAGGCACGCGGCGGCGACGTCGCGCACATGCATGAGGTCGATCGGGCTGTTGTGGAAGGCGATGTGGTGGCTGCCGCCGGTGCGGGCGGCGCGCAGCAGGTTCATCAGTGCCGCTGCGGCGCCGTCGTACCAGAGACCCGGTCCCAGGACGAGCGGCAGGCGCAGGCCAACAACCGCGAGGCCATGCCGACGCGCGGCAAAGGCGGCCACTTCCTCCGCGAGATGCTTGGTGAGGCCATAGATCGTGCGCGGCCGCTTCGCAGCGGCTTCATCGACAGGCGTCGCGGCATAATCCGTCGCGGGCCCGTAGACCACGGTCGAACTGGTCCACACGATGCGGCGCACCCCGGCGTCGGCGGTTGCCTCGAGCAGATGGCGGAAGCCATCGACGTTCACGGCGAAGGCGCGATCGGCATCGCGTTCGCCCGAGCGCATCAGTCCGGCGCGCCCGGCACCGAAGGCCGCGCAGGAAATGACGGAAGCGGGTTTCGTTCGCGCCAGCACGTCGCGCACCAATGCCGGATCCTCGATGCCGCCCGTCGTCTCGCTGATCGCGCCGGCGACGTCCGCCAGCAGATCGCAGTCCATCGCGGGACCCAGCAGATGCGGGTGATAATTCGCGGCCAGCAACGCGCGCGTGACGTGCGAGCCGACGAAACCGCGCCCGCCGACGACGAGGATGGTCGGGCGGGCGCCGTCAGAGGGTGAGGTCGTCACGGATACACGCCTTCAGGTGGCCGGGTCGGACGGCTTTGAGGGACGGCACATCGCGGGCGCAGTCGGCGATCGCGAAGGGGCAGCGGGTGCGGAATACGCAGCCCGACGGTGGCGCCGATGGACTGGGTATTTCGCCCTTCAGCATCAGGCGGTCGCCACCCCGCTTGCCGCCGCCGGGTGCCGCCTGCAGCAAGGCGACGGTGTAGGGATGCGCCGGCCGGCTGTAGAGATCGTCGATCGGCGCGATCTCCATCACGCGGCCGAGATAGAGTACCATCGCCCGATCCGAGATGACCTCGACCACCGAGAGGTCATGGCTGATGAACAACAGTGCCAGCCCGAACTCCTCCTGCAGGCTCTTGAGCAGGTTGACGACCTCCGCCTGGATCGACACGTCAAGCGCCGACACGGCTTCATCCGCCACGAGGAAGCGCGGTGACGGCGCCAGGGCGCGAGCGATGGCGATGCGCTGTCTCTGGCCGCCGGAAAAGGCACGGGGATAGCGCTCGAGATGTTCGGTGCTCAGTCCGACCTGCGTCAGCAGGGCGGCGGCGCGATCGCGGGCCGCGGCTCTACCGAGACGATCGTGGAAACGCACGGCCTCGATCAGGGCGTCGCCGACCGTCATGCGCGGATTGAGGCTGGCGAATGGATCCTGGAAGACCATCTGCATGTGGCGTCGGAAGCGGCGCAATGCGCGCGGCGCCAGTGTCGTCAGTTCGGCGCCGTCGAACGCCACTGTGCCGGCGGTCGGTTCGATCAGACGCAAAGCCAGCCGACCGAGTGTGGACTTGCCGCAGCCTGATTCGCCCACGACGCCCAGCACCTCGCCGCGCTGGATGTCGAACGAGACATCCTCCACCGCGCGGACCGGCGGTCCCTTGCCGGCAAAGTGCCGGGTGATTCCGCGGACGGCGAGAAGGGGTGTCGCGCCCTCCGTCACGGCCAGATCTCCCGCCAGCGTATGCAGCGCGCCGTGCGTTCCGGCGCGATCGGTTCGAGCGCGGGGAGAGCGGGGATGCAGCGATCTTCAGCGTACGCGCAGCGCGGATGGAAACGACACCCGTGCGGTGTGGCCAGCGCACTGGGCATCGTCCCTGGAATAGGCGTCATGCGCCGGCGTGGCTGTCCTTGCTGCTGGCGCGGGATGCAGGAGAGCAGGGCGCGGGTGTAGGGATGTGCCGGCCGCGACAGCACGTCGGCGACCCGTCCCTCCTCGACAACCTGGCTTGCGTACATCACCGCGACGCGGTCGGCGACGTCGCCCACCAGGTGCAGGTCATGGGTCACGAAGATCATGGCCATGCGTCGGCGCGCCTGAAGCTCGCGCAGCAGGGCAACGATCTGCGCCTGGACGGTCACGTCGAGCGCCGTCGTCGGCTCGTCGGCGATCAGCAGGCGCGGCTCGCAGGCCAGCGCAATCGCGATCATGATGCGCTGGCGCATGCCGCCTGACAGCTGATGTGGGAAAGCGTCGAATCGCTGTGCGGGATCGGAGATGCCGACCATGTCGAGCAGCTCGATCGCCGCCGCGCGTGCCGCACGACGCGACAGGCCCTTGTGCAGGCGCAGTGGCTCGGCGATCTGGTCGCCGACCGGAAACACCGGGTTGAGGCTCGACATCGGGTCCTGGAAGATCATGGCGATCTCGCTGCCGCGCAGCCGCGCCATCGACGCTTCGGGCAGTTGCGTCAGGTCGACACGACCGCCGTCGCTGCGTGTGAGCCAGATCTCGCCACCCGCGATCTCGGCGCCGGTGCGACCCAGCAGGCGCATGATGGTGAGGCCCGTCACCGACTTGCCTGAGCCGGACTCGCCGACGATGGCCAGCGTCTCGCCCTCGCGCACGACGAAGCTGACGCCGTTCACCGCCCGCACCGTGCCGTTGTCGGTCGGGAAGAACGTCTTGAGATCCCTGACGTCGAGAACCGGTAGCTGGCCGTCGAACTCAGGCAAGGGTGCACCTTTCCCACCGGACATGCGCCTTGCCGCACCGTACGCGCTGCGACAGCAAGACGAAACCGATGCCACGGATTGGCGACACGCCCCTCTCCCTCACCATCCGCAGGGTTCAGCGGATAGTGGTGAAAACCGAACCAATTTCGAACCAATTCCAGATATACCGTGAGCCAACTTTGCGGCTTTCACGCGCCGCGTCAAGCCGTTCGGCTTCTCTTATGCTTCCTGGGAGCGCGGGCGTCCTGCCCGCATCAGCGCCAAGACATGAGCGGGCCGGAGGCCCGCGCTCGCAGGAGCTTCGTCAGCGGCGTCCGGTGGATCCGTAGTTCACACCGGGCGCGCGCAGCAGCGGGTTGTCGGCACCGGCGCCCCAAAGGGCAAGGCCTTGCGCCAACAAGCCGCCATCGACCTTGACCGTTTCGCCGGTGATGAACCGCGCGTCGTCCGAGCACAGGAAGGCGGCGACCACTGCGATGTGCTTGCCCTCACCACGCTCCGGCCAGGGCTGACGCGCGAACTGCGCCTCGTATTTCTCAGGCTTGCCGCGATGGAGCAAGGGTGTCGAGATGATACCGGGCGCGATGGCGTTGACCCGGATGCGATGCGGTGCCAGTTCGGCAGCGACGTTCTCGGTCAGGCTGATGACGGCCGCCTTGGCGGCCGAGTAGGCGTGCGAGCCGCCGCCGCCGATCATGCCGGCGATCGATGCCGTGCTCAGCAGCGCACCACCGCGGCCGTGGCGGCGGATGGCCAGCGACGCATGCTTCATGCCCAGGAACACGCTGCGCACCAGGACGGCGAA
>Ga0187894_10003660_pt1 | contig 16988 bp, 10 predicted proteins | sample GBC1701081metaG_FD_136650 | JGI IMG/M metagenome (GOLD analysis project Ga0187894, IMG submission 136650) | White microbial mat communities from a lava cave in the Kipuka Kanohina Cave System on the Island of Hawaii, USA - GBC170108-1 metaG ...
GCGACCTTCGGGTTATGAGCCCGACGTTCGGGGTCCGGGTACGTCCGGAGTGGTCCGCCTACGTCCGTGTCGGTGCAGGTCAGCGGGGGTCTCCGCAGGCGCTGGTCCGCCGTCGTCCGTGCCCGTCCGCCGTAGTTCGTTTGACAAGTTGTTTGACACGTTCTCCTCGAGGAGGCCGTCCTCGCGTAAGGAGTGAGCGAGCACCCGGTTCGGCTCGTGGTCCGCGAGCCACCCCTTGACGGCCATCAACTGCTCGTCGCGACTGCACCCCGTCACGCCGAGCTCATCGAGAAGGTCCTCGGTGATCACCAACACGGGCGGCTCGTCCGGCCGTCGGAAGTCTTGGGCATCACCTACGAATCGGCTCATCGTTGCACCTCGCAGTCCACCACAAGGATACCGGCCTCATCACGGATGGTCCGGACTATCAGCGGGAGACCTCGGGGCAGGACGAGCTCACCTTGGTACGCGAGGGCGGGATCACCGAGCGGTGGTACCCAAACCGCGGGCGTCCCGGCGGGCACGTCGATCTCCAGGATTGACGGGCCATCAGGGCCGGGCGGACGAGTGAACTCGGCGACGGCAACGTCTCGAAAGATCGTCGTCGACAGGAACGACCGCGTCACCAGCACGCCGTCGGGCGAGGTGTCGAGACCAACCCGGCTCCGCATGCCGCGGTAGACACGAACGGGCTCCGGCGTTCGCCATCGGCTCAGAGTCTGGTTCAAGCGTCTGACGATCTCCCGCACAGCAGCCTCCTGCTCGTCCGACAGCTCATCGGCTCGCGGCTCGTCGCGGAGCAACCGGTTCACCAGCTCGTAGGTCCGGTCCAGCGCCTGGTACCGGCGGATGGCGGCAACCTCGTCCGCGCTCAAGGCTCCGGCCACCGTGGTCGAGGCCTCCGTCAGACGTGCCGCGAGATCGCTCACGGCTCCTTTGCAGCGAGGAGTGTCTTGAACTCACCGTTGGGGAAGCCGTGACCCGAGTGCAGCGGGCTACAGGGAACCTGGGCGAGCCACAGCAACAGCTCGACAAGGTCGAGGGGGCCGTGCCGCTCGCGGTAGTTGTCGGCAAGGTGAGCGAACTCGGTCATGACACCGAGCACGCTACGGCTCGCGGTCTTGGCTAGTGTCCAGCTCACCATCCTGGTCACCTTGTCATCGACCACAGCCGCTTCGATGCCGATGCGCGGGGCGACCTCGGCGAAGGCGGCTGGGAGTCGTGAGATCACCGACGAGGCCGGCGCCAACGGCACGACCACGGGCAGCAAGGTCTTTGCAGTTCACGACGAGGTTGACCTGCGGCCGCCAGAACCACACGGTGGCGTGCCAGTCGCCCAGCCAGCCCGATGAGGTGGCCTCCGTCGGTCCGGGGCCCCCGGGCGAGGTAACAGAACTTCTGGCGACCCCTGAGCGGCGAGGTTCAGCCGCCCGCGACATCTCAATACGGCGTTTGATGACCCATGTTCCAGCCGGGTGGACTCAGTAGATGGACCGGCGTCCCTCTCCGCCGAGGCTTCGCTGTCACACCCCCTCGTACAGAATGATGCTCGTGCGGCGCGTCGGGGAAGGCCAGGCCCGAAGGTGAGGTCGTTGAGCGCGTGACGGCACCTTCACTGGTCCCTTGGCAAGAACGCCTGGAAGGCCACTTCGCAGACCTCCGGGCCCAACGAGATGCTGTACGACCCGGCAGCCCGCTGTTCGCACTCGAACACGGCCTGTCCCTCGACGAGGAACTGCCGCAGCTACAACTCGCCGTCCGGCGCGCGGTCGAAGGTCCTGGGCTTCCACGCTCCGTCGGCCTTCCCTTCGTCGTCTACGCAGCCGAAGTCGGATACGGGTACCGCGGGGATGAGTTCTGGCCAGTCTTCGAAGGAGCCACTCCGAGGTGGACGTCGCACGGCATCGACCATGCCCGCCGCTTCATCCGGCACCGGTTTGAGGAGTTCGCGGACGCGTACACCGGTGCTCGCATCTCCGGACGATGGGCGCTGTGGTTCAAGAACATCGCGTGGCCGATCACGCACGCCGTGCTGCCAACCGACCTTCAGCGTCACCTAGCACGGCTCCTCTACGACTTCCGGAACGCGCTCACCCTGGACCTGCTCGATGACCACGCCGCGCTCGGCGAGCGGCTCGCCTTGCGCAGTCAGGACACCTCCGCCCGCTTCCGAAAGTTCGCCGAGAACACAGAACTACTCGGTCTGGTCGCGGCGTCCCTTCTCGTGGGCGAGGACGAGGAAACCCCGTTGCTGACGCCTGCTGTCCTTGAGCGAATAGTCGCTGATCTCAGCAAGGAGCGGCAGGCGGGCGCATGGCTCTTGGACGCCAAGCGCGCAGCGGTTCGCATCCGACGCAAGGGATGGATGCGTGGCTCGTCGGCCGCGGTGGCGCCGCAATCCGCGCGTTCGGAGGCAAGCCGACCGATCGAGGTGTCGTTGTCGCTCAGGCGTACCGGTGACGGCTGGAAGGGGTACGTCCTGATCCCGAGCCATGCGGCGCTGGCCCACCGAGTGCCAAGCGTTCGTTTGGAGCTCGAGGGAACCCGCTATCGGGTTCCTGGAGTTCGCGGAACGCAATCCACGGGAGCTCTGATGTACGACCGAGGCCCTATGCCACTCGAGCAGTGGCCTGCTTCCGAGGGCCAGACGCTGGTCGAGATCGAAGACGCCTCCGCGACCCATGCGGTGAGCCTGGTCGCGGATCATTGTCGGCTGCCGAACGGCCCCTGGCTCTTCCGGTGCTCGGAGCCAGGCGTCGCCTTGGAGGTCCGGACACGGGTCGTTCGACCTGGTGCCGAGTACATCCTCATCTCTCGAACGCCTTCCGAGATCGAAGGTGTCGCTTTCGAGCGCCTCGGTCTCGCCACCGAGGGCGTGCATGGGATCGCCTTCACAGTGCCGTCGATCGTTGACCCGGCTGCGCGGGACGGCCTGCTCGCAATCGGGATCTCGATCGCACCTGAGATCGGCATCCGGCCTGCCGGCCTGGTCCCGGCTGCCTGGGATGGGGAAGGAACAGCGGAATGGAGCGCTGGCGAGAGTCCGATGCTCGCCATTCGTTCGTCTTACGCCGTGTCCCGTTGCATCGTCTCGACCGAAATCGAGGCGAGAGAGTTCGACTGGCCACCTGACTCAGACTCTGCCTTTGTCCAGATCACGGATCTCTCGCCTGGTCGTCAGGTTCTGGAGATCGCGCTCCTTGGGCATGACGGAGCGCCCGTCACGCACGGGACCTTCAGCGTTCGCGTTCAGGAGCCGGTCGACAGTTCAACCTCCGCGAGCGCCCGTCAGGGACTGCAACTGCTCTCGTTTCCACCTCATCCCACGCTCATCGAGCTCTGGTCGGGCTCGAGCAGTCTTGAGGTCACCGGACCGGGCGACGAGAGAGTCCAGTTCGAGGTCGTCATGACAACCCTCGGCGGAGGCAAGCCACTGAGCCGGGCAACCTTCTCGTCCCGGCTCCCGGTGAGCGAGGCGCGTTGGTCGGAACTCCTTCGAGGCGTTCAAGGAAGCAACCAACTCGATTCCGTCGTCGGTGACGCCGAGGAGATGGTGGTCCGTGTCAGCCATGCCGCTCTGGGGTCGAGTGAACTCCGAGCGGGTCGACCGTTCGAGCCCTTGCGCTGGACGGCCGGGCAAGACCGAGTGGGACCGTTCGCACGCCTGATCAACCACACCGCCGAACGGCCAGTCATCACGTCCTTTCCTCCGGACCATCCGGCTACAAGCGAACCCATCACCTACGCGGAGGAAGACATCCTGCGCCTTGAACGCGGCGGCCTGATCCTCGCCACGTGCGGCGAACTTCGGGCGGCCATCGTGGTGCCCCCCCACATAAGTGGCGGGCTCGACGCGTTGCGGCGCCTCAATGTGCGCCCGTCACTGCAGACGGGGCCTCGTACCGTCGATTCCGTCCGGAGTTGCATCTCATTGGCAGGGCTCTGGGGACGTACCGCAGTGCCGGCGGATGCAAGTGCGGCACACCTTCAGAAGTGTGTCCTCGACGCCATTCGATCTCGTCTCGGAGGTCTTATCGGTGGGAAGTACTGGTGGGACGTAGAACATCACCTCTTGGACGGCGATGCTTCGACGCCAACCCTGCTCTTCAGCGGAGTAGGCAACAGCAGCGAAGAACGACGCATCGCCGAGGACCTGGTCAACCGGTGTCGCGCAAACGTGGCTTCCGACTCGAGTGCGAGAAACCTGTACGTCGACGCGATTGCCAACGAGCACCGATGGCTCCCCCACTCGATCGCCGGCCTGGTCGCTCGTCTCGCAAGGGCACCCGAGACGCTCGATGCCGATGATGGTCCTGTGATCGAAGCGATCGAGGCAGCACTCAAGCGCCCTGCGACGTTCAGGCTCGCCCGACTCCTCGTCGCATCGGAGTCGATCGACATGGACGCCCGCAGCGGGACGAGCCAATGAGGATTGCTCATCTATCCGCTGACGAGGCCATCGCTGCGGTGGTCGAGAGCCTCGGATTCGACGGCTCCGCTGCCGACCTCACGGCCCCGGAGGTTCTGGCAAGCGCAGTGCGTAGAGCCGCGTCCTTCATGTGCCCGGCTACTCCTCGGCAACTCGTCTCCGCCGTACGCGCGTCCGTGGCTGGCCTCGTCGAGGACCCGAACGACGAGGCCTCCTTCCCCCTGAGAGCCACGGTCGACGACCTCGCTGCCTACGGCGACCTGGTTGAGGCCCCGGTGAGCACCGACGGGGGACCCGAACAGCGGGTCCTCTTCCTCGCTGAGCCAGCCTTCGTGATGCTTGGCACCGCCGTCCTCCTCATCGGCGTCCGGGCCGACGGTGTCCCGTTTCTGAGCGGGAACTCGCTGGAGTTGATCAAGTATGACGGCCACGTCCGGCGCCTCAGTGCCGGACACGCGATGACAGCGAATGACCTCAAGGCCTTCGGGTTGCGCGAAGTCAGCGCCGCTCAATGGCTGGCGCATCCGCCTCTCGGCGACGCCGCCGAACTCGTTGCCGACTACCACCGCCGGCTGGCGGCCGCTGGCCAAGCCGGCACGATCGACGACTGCACCATCCTCGACGGATCGACGTCCCCGACCTACTACCGCGGTCGATGGCGGGCGCTCTCCTCGAAGGACTCGGGCACCTACGTCGCCCGACGCTCAGTCGCGTTCGGCGCCCCTCTCTGGTGCTATGCGAATGTGGCCAATGGGGAGGTCCAACGCCTGGTCGATCTGCCTGCCCAGGCTCGTCTCAATCGAGCGTGCGACGAGGCCTGGCGACTGCAAGCTGCGCTTGACGAGCTCAGGGGGACCCCGCAGGTGGTTCGAGTGGAGCGGGGCAGTCGCGCGGGCGTCGTCCTGCTGCACTTGTTGTCACCTCCGCCGGCCTGGGCGCAGCGGCGCCTGGACGCGATCGGGCGCCCGCTCCCCCGGAACCGCAGCCTGCTCTCGTACGCGCTCCGCGACGCCGAGGTCGAGGCCGAACTCGACTTCCTGCAGACTGCTCTGTGGACGGTCAGACTGCGCGACGGAGACCCGACATGAGCCAAGAAGCCCTAACCATCGCTGAGACCGTCGACGAGATCCGCGCGGCACTGCGCGACTACATCGAGGCGACCTATCACGTCGGTCATCCCGTGCTCGTCCAGCAACGCCGCCGCCTCCTCGACCAACTCGGAGTCATCTTCCAGGAGCCCTTCCTCGAGAGCACTCCCCGGTACATGGCAGGATGCCCGTTCGAGGACCTCGACATTCCTGGGCCGGCGCAAACGCTGCTGAGCCTCATGGCGAGCTCGACGGGCGGCCGTGGGCCGCTGGTCTTCAACCCGCCCTACCGCCATCAAGCGACGGCCATCGAGGCGTCGGTTACCCAACGCCGCAATCTGGTCGTCACAACGGGCACCGGCTCCGGCAAGACGGAGTCCTTCCTCCTCCCAATTCTCTCGAAGCTGGCGATCGAGGCGGCAGACAGCCCGGAGTCCTTCGCTGGGCCGGCGGTCCGCGCACTGGTGCTGTATCCGATGAACGCGCTCGTCAACGATCAGCTCGGTCGGTTGCGGCTGATGCTCGGCGACGCCGCAGTATCGACTCAGTTCGCTCGGTGGGGCGGACGCCCGGCGCGCTTCGCTCGCTACACGAGTAGGACACTGTACCCAGGTGTTCGAACGGCGAAGAAGGACCAGGAACGACTGCACGCCCTCGGCGACTTCTACGTTGCGCTCGAGGATGCAGCGAAGGACGAGACAACGCCGACCCACGCCGAGGCGACCCGGCTCGTCACGAGCCTCCTAAAGCGTGGAAAGTGGCCGGCCAAGCCAGACCTGCGCGGGTGGTACGGCGCTTCAGGACAGCGCTGGAAGAACAAGGCCGGGGACTTCCAGCGTGCCGTGATGCGGCCTCAGGATCCGGAGCTCCTCACGCGGCACGAGGTGTTGCTCAACCCGCCGGATGTTCTCGTGACCAACTACTCGATGCTCGAGTACATGCTGATGCGCCCACTAGAGCGTCCGACCTTCGACAGGACGCGCGAGTGGCTCGCCTCGTCGCCGGGTCAACAGGTCATCCTGGTGGTCGACGAAGCTCACCTCTACCGGGGTGCTGCCGGCGCCGAGGTCGCGCTACTCATCCGACGGCTGACCAGCCGGCTCGGCATCTCGCCCGACCGCTTGCAGGTGATCTGCACCAGCGCCAGCTTCAGCGATCCACGACGGGCCGCGGCGTTCGCGGCCGACCTGACCGGGACGGACGTCGACCGCTTCGAAACCGTCACAGGCGACTTGGCCCTTCGCAGTGACGAACGCGACGGATCGGCCGACGAAGCCGAACTCCTCGCGGAGATGGACCTAGCCAGCTACTACGAAGCGACCACAGACGAGCAACGACTTGCCGTGGTGTCCGGGCTGCTGGGCCACTTCGGCGTCGCACATCGCGACAATGTCCACGCGGCGTTATACGAGGCGCTTCGAACGTTCGGCCCAATGAGCCAGCTAGTCAACGCGACCATGCAGACGGCGCTGCCGTTGAGCGAGATTGCCGACTTGCTGTTCCCAACAGCCGACCCGCTCATCGCTGCACGCGCAGTCACGGCTCTCGTGGCGCTTGGCAGCAGCGCTCGCCCTCGCGACGGCGAGCCGGGCCTGCTGCCCTGTCGCATCCACTCCTTCTTTCGTGGGCTTCCGGGCATCTGGGCGTGCCTCGATTCCGACTGCGATGTCCGCGAGTCAGACCTCGCCGCGGGGCCAGTCGGCGCCGTCTTCGCTCAGCCTCGTGACACATGCAGATGCGGGGCGCGGGTGTTCGAGCTCTTCACTTGCCGCAACTGCGGGGCTGCGTACGCGCGGGCGTACACGGACAACATCGAACAGCCAAGCTTCCTGTGGGCTGAACCCGGCAGCTCGTTCGACGCGGCTGGTGGGCGCGTATCTGCGCTGCATCCGTTGGACCTTCTGCTGGAACCACCGACGACGAACGACGTCGAACCAGCCGACCTCGACCTTGTGACCGGCAGGCTGAATGCCCCGAAGCTCGGCGACCGCACTCGATCAGTCTTCCTGAAGAGGGACCGCCTAATTCCCGCGTCTGGCGACGACGATGACGATGGCGCTGCAGTTCCAGAAGGCCTGGGCGAGTTCCGACCGTGCGGTGTGTGCACACAGACTGGTCAGTTCGGCCGAACGACCGTCCAGGACCACCAGACCAAGGGCGACCAGCCCTTCCAAGCACTGATCGCGCGGCAGGTTCAGGTGCAACCACCCGGCCCTCAAGAAGCAACGCAGTTCGCACCCTTGCGAGGTCGCAAGGTCCTCATCTTCTCCGACTCGCGACAGACGGCAGCTCGCCTTGCACCTAACCTGCAGGACTACTCGATGCGCGACGCGCTTCGTCCTCTCATCCTGCGCGGTTGGCGAGATCTCTCCGCAGTCCCAGGCATGTTCGAACGGCTCAGCCTCGACGATCTCTATGTGTCGATTCTGATCGCGTCCGACGTGATGGGTGTTCGGCTACGCCCCAAGCTGAAGGGCACTGAATCGCTGCACGCCGCGCTCGAGGTACACCGAGCCCTGACAAGAGGTGCTCTGACCGACCCGATGGAATGCCTCGACCTCATCAACGAGATCCGTGCGGCCTCTCCTCCGGAATCGCTGCTCAGAGCCTTGAACGAGACGCTGACGAGCAAGTACTTCGGCCTGCAGTCTCTAGCTCTCGCTTCAATTCGCGAGCGTGCCAAGCTCACCAACGACCTGATCGCCCTCCCCGATCTCGCCATCGCCACCTCGCCCGACGCGAAGCTCGCGGTAGCCCGGCTCTGGCTCTTCCACTGGTCGGCTCCCGGCTACTGGTTCAGAAGCATGTCGCCAAGCTTCTGGCAGACCCCCCGCGGCGTGCGGCCACACGCCGGGAAGTTCGCGCCGTTCACGCGATGGCTTGGCGACAATCCCACGGTGAAGGCGTTCGAAGCGACATGGCTGCCACAGCTGCTCGAACTCTTCACAGAGAACGTCGCACCGAAGAAATACCGCCTCCTCGCGTCCCATCTCGCCCTTCAGCTCGACGGACCCTGGGCGTACTGCCAAACGTGCCGGTCGACGCAGCGCCTCATTCTGAACAACACGAAATGCGTGATCTGCTGTCGCGTCGGCACGGTCACCGAGATCGACCCGGATGACGATCCCGTCTTTGCTGCTCGCAAGGGCTACTACCGGTCAAGCGCAGTGCGCGCTCTCGCCACACCTTCGGAACCCCCGATGGCCCTCATCGCTGCAGAGCACACAGCCCAGCTCAACGCGGCCCAAGCGGACGAGGTGTTCTCGCGGGCCGAACAGTACGAGTTGCTCTTCCAGGACGTCGACACGGGAATTCCAGCGCCGGGCGAGCAGCCGCGAACGGCCGTTGACGTGATGTCCTGCACGACGACGATGGAGGTCGGAATCGACATCGGCACCTTGTCTGGCGTCGCACTCCGAAACATGCCGCCAGCCCGCTCGAGTTACCAGCAACGCGCCGGGAGAGCAGGGCGTCGCGGCAACGCAGTAGCGACCGTGATCGCGTTTGGAAGCGCCGACAGCCACGACGAGCAGTACTTCCGCAACCCAGCGGCCATGGTCAGAGGCCCAGTGGACGATCCGGTTCTTACTCTCGACAACGAGTCCATCGCTCGTCGACACATGACCGCATTCCTCCTCCAGCGCTACCACCAAGACCGCTTGCCGACCATCGCTCCCGAGGACCAGCCCCACCTCTTCGCCGTGCTCGGGACGGTCGAGGACTTCCTGACCGAGGACCCCATCCTCAACCGTTCGGACTTCGAACGGTGGGTCAGGGACAGCGAATCGGAGTTGCGGGCCGCGATCGATCACTGGCTGCCCGCCGTTCTAGGCGGCCAGACCCGAGCGACTCTTCTTGACGGCCTCGTCTCCGAGACACTCAGAGAGATCGACAGTGCACTGCCGGACTCGGGCAACGCCGATGGCGCTGAGGAACCCCGTGAGCCAGAGCCACAAGCAGAGAAGGACTCGGAAGCCGCCGACGACTCCGACGGCCCAGACGACGGCACGACGGAGGTCCAAGCCGAGGAAGATGACGACAGCGGTGCGGCCGTCGCCCGATCCTCTCAGAACCTGCTCGACCGCCTGCTGTACAAGGGGGTTCTCCCCAGGTACGCGTTTCCGACGGACGTCGTCTCGTTCCACGTGTTCGACCGCAATCGCTCGACGCGTTTCCGTCCGGCGTTCGAGTACGCGCCGAGCCAGGGTCTCCCCGTTGCGCTCACTCAGTACGCCCCGGGGAAGGAGGTCTGGATCGATGGCAAGCTCTGGACGTCGGGCGCTCTGTACTCGCCGATGCAGAACGATCGCTTCGCAGCGTGGCGTGAGCGCCGCCTCTACTTCGAGTGCCGCGTCTGCAGGTACGCCTGCACGGCAAGCCACCAGGAGGCCGATCGAGGTGAGAAGCGTGACTGCCCAGCGTGCGGCAGCGAGGGCACGTTCGGAAGTGCGAAGAACTGGATCAGACCGCCGGGATTCGCGCATCCTCAGTCCAAGGAGGAGGGCACTTCTCCGGAGGACCAGCCCGCCAAGAGCTACGCCACTCGCGCCAAGCTCGTCGCGGAGGGACCTAGCGACCCGACTCGCTGGAAGAGCATTACGCCGCAGCTCAGGTCGTACTTCCATCGCACGCACCTGCTGGTCACGAACAGCGGTCCTCGAGGAGAGGGCTACACCTACTGCACGAGGTGCGGGCGCATTGAGCCCACCGCGAGTCCAGGCAGCGGCCTGAGCAGTGAGCATTCGAAGCCGTACCCGGACGATCGTGAGCCAACCTGCATGGGCTCAGCGTCGACCAGCGGGCTCGTGCTCGGCACTGACTTCATCTCCGACGTCCTCCTCGTTGGGCTACAGGTTGAGCACCCCCTGACACTGCAGCCCGGCTACCTCGCAACCGACGTTGGGCTGCGGACCGTCGCCGAGGCACTCACGATTGCGTCCGCGCAGTTGCTGGAAATCGAGCGCGGTGAGCTGCAGGCCGAATACCGGCCCGCGTTGACCCCGGGGGGCCACGCAGGCCTCGAGGCAGAGATCTACATGTACGACACCCTGGCGGGCGGTGCTGGCTTCAGCAGGCGCGTCGGCGCGATGGGGGTCGCTGTCTTCGAGGCCGCGTTGCGGCTGCTGGAGACATGTCCCGCCGATTGCGACCTCTCTTGCTACCGATGCCTGCGGAGCTTCAAGAACCGATTCGAGCACGACCTCCTCGACCGGCACGTCGGGTCCAGCCTGCTGCGATACGTGCTACGCGGCGAGGAGCCGACGCTCAGCAAGGAGCGCGTTGAAGGCTCGACGGATCGCCTGTTCATGGACCTGGACCGCCACGACGTAGAGGGCCTCACCTTCCTGCGAAACGCGCCAACGACCGTGCCTGGTCTGGGAACTGTCGAGGCACCGATATTGGCCCGTACATCGCTTGGGGACCTGATCATCGCTGTTCATGCGCCGCTCACACCTGACTACGCAACCGACCCAGCAGTGCGCGATGCCGCCGAATACAGCATCACAACGCCGGTTCAGTTGGTGGACGAGATTCTCATCCGCCGCCACTTGCCGCGGGCCAGCCATCAAATTCTGCACGCACTCGGGAAGGCGTGAGGGTGTCGTTCGTCACCCGCGTCGGCGAGAAAGGTGAGTGGTCTGGGCCGCCAGACCACTGGTCCTTCTCAACGCTGACCGAGGCCGAGTCTTGCCCACTTCAGTACGCGCTTCGCCATGCGACGTACACCGGACCAAACTTCAGCGGCCCCGGCTACCCCGACAAGGTGTCCGAAGCCGCGCTGATCGGCACAGTGATCCACGGAGCTGTTGAACAGGTCCTGAAAGCACTGCGCTACGTGGATGTCTCCGATCCGGTGGCGGCGACGGCGGCGCTTCGCGGACTCGGCGGCTACTCGAAGATCGTCGGTCGGTGCATTGATGTCGTGTTGGAGCGACTGTCCTCGAACCATCGGGTAAAGGCGCGCGTGCCCCGATTAGCAGCGGGCCTGCACCGACGCACTCCTGAGATACGCAGTGCCGTGCAGGGACTAGTCGCGCGGCTGCCGCCGGCGGCGGCCTCGAATGAGCCGGTGCCACAGCCGATGCTGGGCAACGCGTCCGTTCCGAGCCATGGACCACTCGCGCCGGGCAGGTACCCCGAGGCCCACCTACGCGCCGATGATGAGCGATTCAAGGGCCAGATTGACCTCCTCACCGTCGGCCACGACGCGGCCGATATCGTCGACTTCAAGTCCGGCGCTCGCGACGAACACCACCAGGAGCAGCTCCTGCTCTACGGTCTGCTCTGGTTGCTCGACCATGCAGCCAACCCCGGGGGCCTACTCGTCGGTCAAATGACACTTGCGTATCCCGGTGAAGACGCGAGCGTGCCGCACCCGAAGACGTGGAGCGACGTCGAAGCCGATCTGCGACGGAGAATCGGAGCGGCCGATGACGCCATCGCGGGGGCTCCGGTCGCTCGCCTGTCCTCCGCATGTGCGTGGTGTTCAGTCCGTCACATGTGCGAGCCATATTGGAGCTCTGACCACGCGACGATCGATCCTGGCGCATTCGGTGACATCGAGGTAGAGGTCATCGCGCGCAACGGGCCGATGAGTTGGACGGCTCGCCTGACGAGAACAACGGAGCGCGCCCTCCTGCGAACGACAGACGAAGACTTGCTTCTCACCGCGGCCAGCACGGTTCGGCTCCTGGACGTCGCGTGCGAGCGTCAGACAGCTGATGATGGCGACGCGGAGGTCGTCGTGTTAACCGCGGTGGCGAGTTCCGAAATGTTCGAAGTCAGATCGCCGTAAGCGCCAATAGATCGGCAGGCAGGGCGTCAGTCCTCCGACTCGTCCGCCGGCACCTGGACTCGAGCGCCATGCACAATCGGACGTTCCGCTGTTACATGTCGGGCAACCCGCGCCAGTGCCTCTTCTGAACACAGCCGGCGACTCGCCCACCTCACTTGCCACCACGCGACGATCTTGGCGGTGTCGTTCGCCGCGTTGGTCCGGAAGCGATACTCCGGCGAATCGTCGAAGCCGATCAGATAGGGCAGAAGGTTCGTCGTCAGTGACACCCCATAGATGATGCGCTGCCGACCGTGCTGAAGCAGCTGATCCGACGGCCAGCCGAGTAGATCGAGCCCGTGACGGACCTTGCGAAACTTTGGGTTGACGCCTTCTCCGAAGATGCTGTTGACACGCGCGCCCGCCGCCGTCTGCTCCGCAAGCCGGACCAGGGCCTGAACCGATCGATCAGACAGGTGGGAGGTACCAAAGCTTTGGCTTCGACCCAGGCGCTTGAATTCCAGTGGTTCACTGCCGCCGAGTACACCCCCAGGCATCGACAACCGGTTGTACTGACTGGATTGGGAGCCGTAGAGCGAGGTTGTTCCAATGAACGCCAAGCGATTGCGCCGAACGATCGGCCGGCCGGCCATCGAGGACGCGATCTCGCCTGCGTAGTCTCCGTAGCGCTCGTGATATGCCCGCACGACGGTCGGGCTCACCGCAAGCATCGCGACGAGCTTGCCCCCAAGCAGGTCGCTGTAGGGGGCTATTGATCCGCACACGGTGAGGTCGGCCATTTCTGTTCCAACCGCATCTGCCTTCGCGCGCCTCACTATCGACGCGACCGCCTCCCTCGCTTTGCGGTCCTTTAGCGCGGCTACGAGCGATGCCCGCGACGGACCCGGTCTGAAGAACGGAAGAAGCGCCGAGCGCGAGCGCAAGAGGCCAGCGAGCGCCAGGCACCGCTTGCTTCGGAATAGCGCCGTCTCAGCCCGACGCAGTAGGGCATGAGGGTCGGTGGCGTCGAGCGCCGTCTTGAAATCTCTCGGCCTGGCGAAGCGGTGGTGCTCTGCACGGCATCGCGCAGCCTCGGCCTCGAGCTTGGAAATCGCATCGTCGGTCGGCTGATCCCAGAGTTGCGGCCAGTAGAGGCCATCGCGAACGAGATCAACCAGATGCAACTCGTCCCTCTGGTCCTCCAGCCGGCGCCACAGCCAGCGTGCCAGCCGAAGCGAGGGACGGGCAGTCGACTCTGCAAGGAATTGGTCGCGCTGCCAGCCGATCCACTCGTCGCGCTGCTTCAGCTGCACCACCGAGCTTCCCAGTGCAGCGATGCCTATGACGGGGTGGAAGGGGGCAGCCTTGTCCCTGATGAGCACCGCCATCGTGCGGCCCGGAGTGCTTGTGTGCTGATTGGTCCAGGTGTGCCGGAAGTATCTCCAGATGTCCGTGAGCAGAAGGCCGGTCTCGACGCAGCGTTCGCCGGCTGCCACGATCTGCACATACGGCGCGAGAACAGCAACAAGATCGATCTCGGGCACCCCGCTGCTCGAAGTTCGAGCCTCCCGGATCGAGTCCGCTAGCGCTGCACCATCGCGCATCAGACTGAAGATCGAGACGAATCCGCTGCCGTATTGGCGCGGCGTCTCCATGCGACGAATGAACCTCCTGACGGACTCTCGTCCCAGCTGCTCGTCTCGTTTCAGCAACTCCTGAGTCCGGACGCGGTCACGCTCGACAGCCACGTCGCCATTCACAGGAGCCGGAGCGACACTCAAGCCGGTGTCATCGACGGTGAGCTGCCACCCCTGGCGGGCCAGATCTGTAATGACTGCGTACGCGGCTGCAAGGCTCGCGTTCGAGGTGTTGGGAACTCGGCCTGGCCCGTCGTCATTTGCAGCGCGTCCGGCCCATTCCAAGAACCCTCGCCTCTGAACGGCGGACCACGCCTTTGGAAGGTCGAGATGAAGCGGAACGTCGTTCATGTCAGGAAGTCAGGAAGGTGGCCGTGATGTCGGACCAAGCTTGACGCATCTTGGATGCGGTCCGGCGCTCGACAGAGGACAGCCCTGCTTCAGCCCTTGCGGACGCCAGGAGCGCCAGGAGAAGGCGAACGGCCAGCTGAGCATCCTCGGGGCGGCTGCTCTGGGCCAACGGACCGAGTAGGTCGATGTAGAGCGGATGCTGGGCGTTGATGAGGAGCGCGAGACGGCCCTTTACGAGCACGACCTCAGTCGCCACGGTCGTCGGCAAGTCTTGAACCAGGATTCGATGTGTCGGGCCGGCCGTCAAAAGGGCGAGCGAGTCCTGGACCGAGGCGTGGATCTCCGGGTTCGCCTTGGCGCCGCCTTGTCGCGGTAGCGGCGGGAGACGTCGCGCTGCCGACGAGGCACGTTGTTCAGCCTCGGTAATCGGTGCAGCGGACCGAAGTAACTCGAACGAACGCCGAACGCGGGCGTTCAGTGCCCGAGCTACCGGCTCGAGGTCGCGGGCGAGGAGCTCGCAGAGGCTTCCAACCGGGTTGATCCCCTGCTTCGAGTGGGTGATGCCGAACAGCTCGTCCAACTCGGGATCGAAGCGGATCTCGGCACGCCACCAGTCGTCGTAGTTTTCGCGGCGCTTCGCGCCCATGAAGAACCAGCCACGATCGATCTCACGGCCGGCCCGTACAACACTCACGGAGGGCGTGCCGGTGACACCGAGCCGGCGCTTCTCCTCGGAAGGCAAGTCGTGCCACTCGGCGACGGGCAGTTCGCTGAATCGAACCTCCACCGCGCCAGTCGAGGAGTGACCAGGCAGGCGATAGCGCAGCACCGTTCCGAACTGCCGTCCCGCGGCAGCGGCCGACTCCGACATCAGCATGAGTGGATCTGTAGGGACGAGCGCTTCGCCATTGACAAGTATCCGAATGCCATCCACCAAGTGCCAGCGGTACATGCGGCCCAAGTCGCGACTGAGGTGCGCAGCGACAGTCGACACTCGTTGGTGCTCGAGGCGATCGCACCGCTTGAGGGCGACGACCGTTCCCGTGTGGCATGCCGGCGCGAAGGATGGCCTCGGTACCCGCTCAACCGGCGCGAGCGTCTTGCGCCCTGAGCGAACGAACTCATCGATGTCTAGGGCGGCGAACGCTGTCTGGTGCCCCTGCCAGGTGTGCACCTCAATGCGGCGAGCACGACTGAGGCCGGCGTTGGGTAGGCCCATCCCATAGCGACCCAGCGAGTGGCGGTCATCGAATCGGCTGGAGCCACCGAAGGACAGTGCGTCAGCCAGCGTGACGTCAGTCATCCCGACGCCATCATCTTCAACGCGGATCTCAATCGGCCAGGTGGGGTCACCCCCACGTCTCACCTCGACGCCGACAGTGGTCGCACCAGCCTGAATCGAGTTGTCCACCAACTCAGCAACGGCCGCAGACGTGCTCCGATATCCGCTGTCGCGTGTTGCGAGCAGGAACTGGACAGGATCGACGAGAGCTCGACGCCGATGCGGCGCCGGCGGACTTCCCTCGGATGGGAGGCGCTCGTTCCGGCCGAGCGGCTCAGCCAGTTGCTGTCGGGTTGCGCGTGCCACAGGTAGTTCTCCGAGACGGACGAAGGGAGGCGGGGCGACACAGGCGCGAGAAACACGTGTTAGATATATGATACTCCCACAGGGAGGCCTGGGTGAACGACAAAGAGCTGGGCCCCGACGACGTTCTGCTGGCCGCTTGTCGCGAACGCTCGGTCGGTCTGGTTCTTACTGACGCCATCAGCGACCGCGTCGACCAACTCGTCGACTGCGTCGAGGCCACCGGAGAGCGCACGAGCCGCAAAGAACTGATCGCATCGCTGATCCTCGATGCTGCGCTCGATGGCCATGGCCTCGCCGCTCGCATCCGCCGGCTGCGCCTAGCCACGGTTGGTGATGTCGTCGCGAAGGTCAGTCGACACCAAGGCGTGGCTTCGAACGCTGCGCGACGTCCGGGCCCGCGGGCCCGCCTTGAACGCGGTGCGAAACGTCAGGTTCCAAAGCGGACGGCCTCAACCGCCCAGCCGGACCCTCCGGACGCTCAGAGGCGCTGACCGCCATTCCCGAGAACGTCACAGACTCCTTGTCGGGGGCCCAACGAAACTCGCGGCAGGCAGCGCAGCCCAACCCCCTGGAGCATCGAATAGACCCTCCGTCCGTCGGGTCGCTACAGCTGGGCGGGAGACGACTTCGGCACCACAGCTGTCCGCCCAAGCGACGCCAGGTGGGCGGCCATCCGGTCGGCAGCCGATGCCTCGGGCACAGCCGAAGGTGGCTCCTCGGCCGGTGGGACCAGTTGTTCTGTGATCTCTTGCTGCCGGCGCTGAAGCCCGCGGAGCGCGTCGTCGTGCTCGAACGGGGAGCCGATGCGGGCTCGGGCTCGCTCGGCCTCCTGGCTGGACGCCGCGTGCTCGCCTCGGGCCTCCGTCAGGGTCGAGTCGAGGTTCTGAATCCGACGCTCCAGTCGCTGGACCAGGCTGGACGGGTCGGCAGCGCGCCACTCGTCGGTCCCCCATCGGATCTCCGCCCCGGCCACCGGGACTGTCACGGAGACCTCGTTGAAGCGACGGTCGACGTCGGCGTGGACATCGAAGCCCGCGAGATGCCCGACCGGGATGCCCTCGGGTCGGCTTGACGGCTCCTTCACCATGGACGAGACCAGTCGCTGGAGATGGTCGCCAGC
>Ga0187894_10003662_pt1 | contig 16984 bp, 17 predicted proteins | sample GBC1701081metaG_FD_136650 | JGI IMG/M metagenome (GOLD analysis project Ga0187894, IMG submission 136650) | White microbial mat communities from a lava cave in the Kipuka Kanohina Cave System on the Island of Hawaii, USA - GBC170108-1 metaG ...
ATTGTGATGAAACACTGCGACACCGGCATATATGTAGGGTGTCCATTTTACCCGGCTGATATAGGTAGATTGATTTTCAAACAGGTCAACCTGACCTACCGCAGAGAGTTCTTTTATTCTGTTCCGGAAAGATAGATTTCTATTGTATCTAAAAACAGCATTTTCAAGATCATCCGGATCGGCAGAATCATTATCGGATCCCCTTATACCACCGTACATGAAGCTTCCAACCAGTTGATAGCGAGGGCCAAAGCGATGGACAAATGATATACCAATGGCAGGGCGGGTTAAGCTTATATCGGTACTCACTCTTTTTGGCGATGGAGATAAATCACCGTAGTAGTTGAATGCATTGAGGGAAATGCCAATTGCATTATAAACCTTGTTTTTATCAAAATGAGATTTACGACCACGGAAACTGCCAATTCGCTTGTTATTTTTTTTAATATTCCTGCGGTTCATTTGGCCATAAACTTCATGGTCAATAGCCGTTAACAACACAACAGCAATTAAGAGGTACGCTATTTTTTTCATCTCCCTAAGTATTTCTGAATCAGTGAACTACAAATGTAATAAAAAATCAATTTCTAATATCAAGGCCCCAATTAAGCTTTTGCCTGAGGGTTTTAAAGTAGTGATGCCCCTCCAATAAAATGAGATTTACCTTAAAATTTTCTTTAACAACCTTCAATTTAACAGAATCATCCACTACAGCCACCCTGGAGTCTAATGAAACAAGGAATTTTTTACTTCGTCCTTCCACTTTGAAGGAAATCTCCGAATTATCAGATACCACAATGGGGCGCACAGTTAAGTTATGCGGGCTAACGGGCGTTATCACAAAATTACCGGATCGCGGAAATACCAGGGGGCCGCCACAACTTAAAGCATAGCCTGTAGACCCTGTAGGTGTTGAAACGATAATGCCATCTGCCCAATAGGAGTTCAATAATTCGCCATCGATAAACGTGTGTACAGTAATCATTGATGAAGAATCTTTCTTGACCAGCGCAAAATCATTTAGTGCAAAGTTGAGTTTGCCAAACAATTTTTTATTCGACTCCAATCGCAGAACAGTTCGCTTATCCAGCGTGAATGCTCCCCGAAAGATTTTTTCAAGGGATTCTTTAACATCTTCTTTGCTGATAGTGGCCAGGAATCCCAGCCTGCCGGTGTTGATGCCCAGTATAGGAGTTTCGTCTTTACCAATATGGGTTACCGACTCCAGTAAAGTTCCATCTCCTCCAATACTCAGGAACACGTCAAGCTTTTTAAGGGTATCGCCCGGCTTGTAAGTTTTCCACTTAAATTTTTTGAAGGAGGGTGCTTTCAGGTACTTTTCAAAACTTGTGGATATAAAAAGATCAGCTTTGTGTTTTTGGAAGCACAGCAGAATCTTCTCCATAAGCGGAACCAACTGGCGATTGAATTCTTTTCCGTGTATCCCGATTTTCATAACATTCTACTGGTTTACAGCCAGTCAGTTCGGGCTGAATATTAAAGTTAAGAATGAATTGTTGAAAGGAAAAGGGTTATTTCTGGGGCGTGCTAAATATCCAGGTAACGCAAGAGCATGTCAATTCTCTCTTTTTCAGTACCGAGGGGTTTTGTTTCCTGGTAACGGCCAATAACCTTATAACTGAAGCGTTCAAGGGTGGCAACAATTCTTGAAAGGTCAAGCTCGTTCAACTTGAGCGTAAGACGAATTTTTCCCGGATCAAGCGGATCTTCTTTAACAATGCAACTGAGTATACGTGCACGGTTCTCTTCAATAAGCCGGCTGATTTCTGCCAATGAATACTCATTATGGTTCATGGATAGAACCAAAATTCCGCCTGGCATTTGTACTGCTGCCGTTTGTGCGAACGAGGTAAGCGTATCTTGAACCGTAATCACCCCTGTATAAATTTCATCTTCGTCAAGCACACACACCATTTGTAATTTATTGTCGGCAGCAACTTTTAAAATATCATAGAAGTGAGAGGTCATGTGCACGTAACACGACTGGCCTATCAATTCAAAGTCTCTTAGTTTTTTTTCAATGTCGTTTGACTCCAGAATAATTTCTTCAGAAACGAAACCGAGCAGTTTGCCATCTTCTACCACCGGCATGTGGTTGCACCGGAACTCCTCCATCCACACAATGGCCTTGTGGGCATCATCAGTTGCCTTCAGCGGGGGGATCATTTGGTTGATTAAATCTTCAGCTATCACAATCTGTTTTTTACCTATATACTTTACGACAGCAAAAAGTCTTCTACAAGCTGATTAAATTTTTCTGGATGCTCCATCATCGGGGCGTGGCAGCATTTATCAATAAAGCTTAAAGTGGAATTCGGAATCAATCGGTTAAACTCATGCGCCACGGCAGGTGGTGTAATGGTATCATTCAATCCCCACACCAGCAACGTGAGAGCTTTAATGTTCGGAATGTCTGGCGCCATGTTGTGACGCTGCGCTGATTTCGCAATGGCCACAATGCGCAAACATTTTGGAATACTGTTCGTGGTTTCGAACACTTCGTCTACCAACTCTTTCGTGGCTACCGTTGGATCATAAAACGTATACGCTACGCGCTCTTGTATATATTGATAATTTCCACGCTTCGGATACGATCCGCCCATACCATCTTCAAATAATCCGGAACTTCCGGTGAGAACAAGTTTTTTAACCTTATCAGGATTTTTGAGTGTATATACCAACGCAACATGCCCACCCAGACTATTGCCCATGATCATCATGTTCTCCAGCTTTTTCAGTGCTACAAACTCCTCCAGAAATTTTCGTAATCCTTCTAACCCGGCTTCTTTGATAGGCATTTCATAGATGGGGAGCATGGGAATCACCACCCTGAAATTTTTTGAGAATCGATTCACAACACCTTCCCAATTGCTGAGGGCGCCAAATAAACCATGCAACAGTAAAAGGACATTTCCCTGGCCTTCATCTACATATTTAAATCCGTTTTCTTCTTTAATCTGGAGTGGCATACCCGAGTGGATTTACATCCGATAAGTAAGGAAAAAAAAACCAAACAAAGGCCGGAAAGAAAAAGTTTTAGGACTGGCCTCCGAAAAGATCGCTGAAAACAGGAAAAATTTCCGCTACCCACGAAGTTACCGTAGGAGCGAGCGAAGCTGTTAAAGGGTACAGCCACGAACCTTCTGACCAATGTTCTGGTACGCTCATTTCCATAGAGTTGGTTATCCACAGTACCACGCTGACCATAAATGCTGTTTTGAGCAATCCAAGAACTGAACCTGCCACCTGATCGGCATTACCCAAAACGGTTTTTTCGATAGCAGATTTGAAAAGCCTGCCTACTAATGAAACAACAATGACAACGATGAGGAAGACAACACCGAAAGCTACATAAGGCAAAATCTTATCTTCAATATCGTAACGATCAGCAAGCGTTACCATCGCGATGCCCATCAATTTAAACCCCGCTAGAATTCCGAGAATGATTCCGAACAGGGAAAAAAGTTCTGATAAAAATCCTTTGCGGTAGCCACCAAAGGCACCAATCAGAAAAATGATAATAAGCGCGATATCAATTTTACTCAAGATGTCAGTAATTTTTTTACAACATCAGCAATCATTTTGCCATCAGCCTTGCCGGCTAATTTTTTTGAAGCCGTGCCCATTACCTTCCCGACATCCTGAGGACCGGCTGCGCCCACCTCGGCTATAATTTTTTTAAGTTCGGCAGTCAATTCATCTGCCGTAAATTGTTTCGGTAAATATCGACTGATCACTTCCAGTTGTAGAAGTTCTTTATCAGCAAGATCAGTTCGGTTTTGTTGCTGGAAAATGTCGGCTGACTCTTTCCGCTGCTTGGCAGCCTTCATCAACAGTTTGTTTTCCGTATCCTCTGAAATTTCGGCCAATCTTCCCTTTTCTGTTTCTGCCAGTAAAATCATGGACTTAATACCACGTATTGCCTCAAGCTCTTCTTTATTTTTAGCCAGCATGGCCTTCTTAATGTCGTTATCGATTCGTGTTTTTAAACTCATAAACTCAATTTGAAGATTAACTCATTTGAAGATTTGAAAATTACTCCAAGTTTAATCAATTTGAAGATTAACTGATTTGAAGCCTCGAAATTAATCTTCAAATTTTCAAATCAATAGATTTTCAAATTGACAGTGACTCGTTTAAGTGTAAATATTAACAAAATAGCCACCCTACGAAATGCACGCGGAGGGAACAATCCGGATGTAATCAAAACAGCGATGGACTGTGAGCGTTTCGGTGCACAAGGGATTACCGTGCACCCCCGCCCGGATGAGCGGCATATTCGTTACAGCGATGTGCTGCAATTAAAAAATGTGGTGAAAACCGAGTTTAATATTGAAGGCTATCCAGATGAGCGGTATATGCAACTTATCCGTGAAGTAAAGCCTGCACAGGCAACACTTGTTCCAGACGCACCGGATGCGATCACTTCCAACGCAGGTTGGGACACGATCAAACATGTTGATTTCCTGAAGGAAGTTGTGGGTGAACTGAAGCGTTCGGGAACGCGTGTTTCAGTTTTTATTGACCCCTCTCCAGTGATGGCAGAGGGTGCGGCTAACGTGGGTGCTGATAGAATTGAATTGTACACCGAGCCCTATGCAAAAGGATATCATCATGACCGGCACAAGGCCGTGAATCCTTACCTGAAAACTGCCGAGGTTGCAACATCAGCGGGGTTAGGTATTAATGCAGGTCACGACCTTGATTTGCACAATCTTCAATTTCTGAATCAAACTATTCCGTACCTGGATGAAGTTTCGATTGGTCACGCGTTAATAAGCGATGCGTTATATTTTGGGTTGGAGAATACGATTCAGCTCTACCGGAGACAACTAAAAGCGTAAAGAACTTGTTTATTTCGGTTAACTTTCGGGTTCAAAGAAAATCCTATGAATCTTCAAAAGAAATTTTCTGAAAATGATTTGAATCGAATTAAAGCGGCTGTGCGAGAAGCAGAAAGTAAAATTTCGGGCGAGATTGTTCCCGTCATTGTTGGAAAAAGTGGTCACTATACGATTGCTAATTACAAAGCAAGTCTGTTTGCCTCCACGTTGGTGTTTATGCTCATCATTTTTTTTGATCGGTATGTACCTGAACTTGCTGTGTACGATCCGTTAATGATATTCTTGATCGTGTTGGTGGCGGGTGCAGCGGGTGCCGCAGCCGCAACCTACTCCGGTTGGATAAGGCGCATGCTGCTCACGCAACAACACCTGGACAACGCTACACGCCAGCGGGCCGAAAATGCTTTTTTGGAAGAAGAAGTTTTTAACACACGTCATCGTACTGGCATTATGATCTTTATTTCCTTTTTCGAGCACGAAGTAATTGTGATGGCCGATACGGGAATCAGTAAAGTAGTGGAGCAAAAAGAATGGGACAAAATTGTAAACATACTAACCGAAAATATTCGCAAGGATAAAATTGTGGAAGGATTGGAGATAGCCCTGAAGCGATGCGGAGATATTTTGCTGGAAAAAGGATTCCGAATCGAGGCAGATGATAAAAATGAATTGCGAGATGACCTCAGAATCAATTAGTCAATTTTCAAAGATTTCCTGCCACGTATTTATGAATCGTATTTTTTATACAGCGGTTCTGCTCATCAGTTCCTTCATTAGTTTTTCTCAGCGAGCCGTTCCTCCATTGGCCGGCAAACGAGTTCATGATGATGCCCGCATTTTGTCATCTCAAACTATTCAACAACTTGAATTGCACCTCAGGCACTATGAAGATTCGACCGGCAATCAAATTGCCATCCTGCTAATTCCTTCACTCGAGGGTGACGCTATTGAGGATTACGCGCTGCGTGTAGCCCATGATGAATGGAAATTAGGCCAGAATAAAAACGACAACGGTGTTCTGCTGTTAATTGCGGTTGACGATCATAAGATTAGAATTGAAGTTGGGCAGGGATTAGAGGGTGTTTTAACGGACGCAACAACCAGTCAGATTATCCGTCATGAAATGGCACCCAATTTCAGGCGGGGCGATTATGATGCCGGTGTACTACTGGCCGTAAACGCCATGGTTCGCGCCATCGGTGGCGAATATATTTCGGATGGAACCCCTTCAAGTCGTGGCAGGAAAAGACCGGGGGGCTCGATGATTACACTGCTGATTATTTTCGGAGTGATTATTTTGATAAGCCGCATACGCGGAGGGGGCAATAACCGTGGTTCGGGCTGGTCATCGGGTGCAGGGTGGTTTATTGGTGGGTTAGGTGGTGGTGGGGGTAGTGGCGGTGGTGGCTTTGGAGGATTTTCGGGCGGTGGCGGAAGTTTTGGTGGAGGCGGAAGCAGCGGAAGTTGGTAAAGTTCCAATCTTAAAAGAACAAGGTACAATCGCAGTCAATTGATTGTTGATGCTTGGGATTTAGATTTTATCTCACCTAATTTGTCGCGCTATTTACACCTCAACTTCGTATGAAAAAAGACAAAGTCATCTTTGACCTGATCGAAAAGGAAAAGCAACGCCAGAACAACGGCATTGAACTGATCGCATCTGAAAACTTTGTTTCACTGCCGGTAATGAAAGCTCAGGGTACTGTGCTTACCAACAAATACGCAGAAGGCCTTCCCGGTAAACGATACTATGGTGGATGCGAAGTAGTAGACGAAATAGAGCAAATCGCCATCGATCGTGCGAAAGAACTTTTTGGTGCCGATTGGGCAAATGTGCAACCGCATTCGGGCGCTCAGGCCAATGCTGCCGTTATGTTGGCGGTTTTAAAACCCGGTGATAAAATTTTAGGATTCGACCTTTCACATGGAGGACATTTAACACACGGTTCGCCCGTTAATTTTTCAGGGAAACTTTATCAACCTTCATTTTACGGAGTAGAAGAAACTACCGGGAAAATTGATTTTGATAAGGTAATTGAAATAGCAAAACGGGAAACCCCAAAGTTGATCATTTGTGGGGCATCTGCCTACAGCCGCGATTGGGATTATAAAAAACTGAGAGAAGCCGCAGATGCGGTGGGCGCATTAGTTCTGGCCGATATTTCACATCCTGCAGGGCTTATTGCTCGCGGATTGTTGAATGATCCTATGGAGTATTGTCATATCGTTACTACCACCACACACAAAACATTGCGCGGCCCGCGCGGAGGAATGATTTTAGTAGGGAAAAATTTTGATAACCCGTGGGGCTTGAAAACCCCGAAAGGCGAAATCAGAAAGATTACATCTATCTTAGATTCAGGTGTATTCCCAGGCACGCAGGGTGGACCACTCGAACATGTAATTGCAGCGAAAGCAGTTGCGTTTCAGGAAGCGTTGTCAGACGAATATTTGCAATACATCGTTCAGGTTACCAAAAATGCCAAAGCCATGTCGGATGCCTTTGTTGCAAAAGGATACCAAGTAATTTCAGGAGGAACGGACAATCACCTGATGTTGATTGATCTCCGGTCGAAAAAACTTACCGGCAAACTAGCCGAAGAATCATTGATTAAAGCAGACATCACAATCAACAAAAACATGGTGCCGTTTGATACCCAATCACCTTTCATTACTTCCGGCATTCGCATTGGTTCACCGGCCATTACGACCCGCGGACTAAAAGAAAAGGATGCCGTGAAAGTGGTTGACCTGATTGATGAAGCATTGAAGGCGCCAGAAGATGCCGGTAACCTGAAAGCTGTGAAACGAAAAGTTCACGCGTTAATGAAGAAGTTTCCACTGTACGCATAATTGAAAGTGGGGAAAAATGAGTGAAGAGAAAGAAATGACGTTCCTCGATCACCTCGAGGAATTGCGGTGGCATGTAATCCGTGCATTGCTGGCGGTTGTGATCTTAACGATCGTGGCATTCTTCAATGTGGAATGGATTTTTACCAATATCATCTTTGCTCCGGCCAGTATTGATTTCCCCACCTTCAAATATATGTGCCAATTGGGGCAGGCAATTGGAATGCAAGATGCCCTTTGCGTGACTGAACTACCTTTTAAAGTTCAAAGCCGTATGATGACCGGCCAGTTTATGATGTCCATAACGGCTGCATTTGTTATTGGCCTTGTCGTTGCATTCCCTTATGTAGTGGCGGAATTTTGGGCTTTTGTGAGACCCGGCCTGGAGACGAAAGAACGGAAATTTTCCAAGGGTGCTGTATTGGCAATCTCGTTTCTTTTTCTTCTTGGAGTTTTTTTTGGGTACTTCCTGCTCTGCCCCATGACAATTTGGTTTTTGGCAACCTACTCAATCAGTGATGTTATCGTAAATGAATTTGACATTACCTCCTACGTTTCAACCACCTCAAGTCTTGTGTTGGGATGTGGAATTTTATTTCAATTTCCTGTAGTGATTTATTTCTTAACGAAAGTAGGAATGGTTACTCCCCAACTCATGAGGCATTACCGGAAGCACGCCATTGTTGGAATTCTTGTAGTGGGAGCTGTGATAACACCTTCGGCCGATCCTTTCAGCTTAACGGTTATATCACTCCCGCTCTATTTACTATTTGAAATCAGTATCTTTACATCAGCCCTGGTTTTGAGACGAAAACGAAAGGAAGAAGAGGCGGAATTAAAAAAAGAACAAGCTCATGATAAGTAAAATAGCAATTGGTGCGGATCACGCGGGATTTGAGTACAAGGAGTTGCTGAAGAAGTGGCTTGAAAAAAACGGATATCCTGCCAAAGACTTCGGAACATTTAATACCGAATCAGTCGATTATCCTGACTTTGCGCATCCGGTAGCGGAGGCTGTTGAAAAAAACGAATTTGATTTAGGTCTGTTGCTTTGTGGCAGCGCAAATGGTGTAGCCATAACTGCCAATAAACATCAGGATATTCGTGCGGCACTTTGTTGGAATGAAGAAGTAGCCGAATTAGCACGACATCATAACAATGCAAACATTGTTTGCATTCCCGCACGGTTTGTGAGTTATGAAATGGCGGAAAAAATCCTCGATCGTTTTTTGCATGCCAGTTTTGAAGGAGGCCGGCACGAACGCAGGGTAAGTAAAATCAGTTGTTGATCACCTTGTCATCCCGAGATCGAAAAATAAAAATGAAGCGCTGAGTTTAGTTGCGAGGCCTGCCTGCCGGTAGGCAGGAATCTTACTTGCTTTAACTAGCTTGGTGAAAAGATGTCTCGCAAAATAAATTGCACTCTTGTAGCATAATTTGCTTGCTCGACATGACGATCACTTTTTCAAGCGATAACCCTCCGGTGATTTTTCATACTTAGCTTCCAAAGAAGGTATTCTTTCCAAGAATCCTTTCATTAAATTTTTAGGATCGATAATTATTTCAGGCAAATCATTTTCAAAAGAGCGATTCACTATCAGTACGTGCTCATAATAATCAGGCTGCTCAAATACGGACCGGCACATACCCCAATCATAAAAAGAAGTTGCGAGTTGATTATTCAAGAATAAATCAGGTTGACTATCCAAAACAAGAATGCGTTTACCTTTAACCTGTTGAGAAACTTCTTTTACTACCAAGTTTTGATATTGAATACGGTCAAGTTTAGAATACCGCGCTAAATAAGCAACGGTAACAATTCCGATGAGCAATATCCAAATGTTCATTTCTGCAAATTTTCTTCTCCGGATGAGCAACAAAAAGTGAGTAAGGAAAAAACTAACCGGTGGAATCAGGGGTACCAGGCTCTGTGGCCTGCGGTCTTCTGCAAAAAATACCTGAAAAAGTGCTACGATAAACCACAGAAACATAGCCTGAAAAATTTGCGACTGGTATTTGGTCAGTCGCGCATCGCGGTTTAAAATAAAAAGTGAAATAAAAAGATAGAGCAACGGCATGGCGCAAAGCAGGAGCAGGCTTCTTGCGCTCATCAGGCTGTGGGAAGAGTAACTCAGATTAGGCAAGTAAAAGTATTGCCATAATTCTTGAAGATTCTCAGCCAGGTAGTAGGCGCAAACAAGAAATAAATGAGGCAACAGGAATCCGAAAATCAGCAGCAGGTATTTTCGAAGCGTGGTTCTGGTAAAAATGGCAAGAATGATAATGGTACCTGGTAAGTAAATTGAATATGAAAAACTTAGTAAGGATGCCAGGCTGATGAACAGTCCAATACTGAAGATAGTCTCATCTCGCTGAACGCGAAATTCAATTTCCTTAAAGAGGTTGTTCAGGGTTAACAGGATAAATCCGGAAGCAAGCAGATCAGATGTTAAGGAGATTGAATCGAATGAAACAAAGGCGAGCAATGAAAACAGGAGGGAGGGTATGTAGGTATTTTCTGAAAAAACCTTTTTGTCGATCAGCATAATTCCTAAAAAGGCACTTTGCGTGAACAAAATTAAAAATGCAAGGATGTGTCTGATGGTAATGGTTCGACCCAACACAAGGTCAAACAAGCCGTAGAACCAGGAAGCCAACGGGGGTGTACTGTCGATTAATTCAGTATAAAGCACATTTCCCTCACGTACTTTCTCACCGATTACAAAACTTTTTAACTCCGGGTAAGTTAGCGGAGTAGTGTCTATGAAAAGTGGTAGAGAGAGCAGTGTCATGAGGATGAACAAGCCTGCCAGTCGATACGGATCGTTTATACGGAAATAGCGGAGCAATGTTATGTATGATTTATGCCTTACGATTTACGATTTATTCAGTTCTCCAAAAAATATTTAGTAAGGTTGCCATCGTAAGTCGTACTTTTAAAATCGTAAATTTGTTTATGGCGGGAACGACACGACAATTGAAATTTGCCAGGCTTATTCAAAAAGAGATCAGCGATATTTTTCAGCGCGACAAACGCGGAATTTTAGATCATGCGTTCGTTACCGTAGCAGATGTACGGGTTAGCCCCGACCTTGGATTGGCAAGGATATACATCAGTATGATGCTGGCGAAAGATAAGCAGGCTGTCCTCGACAAGATTACAAGCAGAAAAGGTGAAATACGAAAAGCCCTGGGTAATAAAATCGGAAAACAAGTAAGGATTGTACCAGAGTTGGTTTTCTATCTCGATGAGGTGGAAGAGAATGCACAGCGCATGGATTCGCTGATCAGTAACCTGAACATTCCCAAGTCTTCAAAAGAAGAGGAGTAAACAAAGGCCCTTGAATCTTTCTTTCTTCATAGCCAGACGGTACCTGCTTTCCAAGCGAAAGAAGAACTTCATAAATGTTATTTCTATTCTTTCTCTTGTTGGGGTAGCGTTCAGCACGGCTGCGCTCATCATTGTACTTTCTGTCTTTAATGGTTTGGATGATTTGCTGCACTCATTGAATAATTCTTTTGACCCGGAAATTAAGGTTGAAGCCACAAAAGGGAAATCTTTTGAAGTGAATGATGAACTCTTGAAAAGAATTCAGCAAGTTGAAGGCGTGGAGATTGTAACCGAAGTGATTGAAGATTATGCCTATGCCCGCTACCGGGATGCCAACCAAATTATTACACTGAAAGGAGTAAGCGATAATTTTGTTGATCAGCATCGGATGGATGAGAAAATAGTGGATGGTAAACTGCAATTAAAGAAAGGCGATATTCAATATGCCATTGTTGGAAGAGGAGTGCAGTATGCACTTTCAGTAGCGGTAGGAGATGATCAGTATGCGCTGCAGATATATTACATCAACAATATTAAAACAGGTAGTTTAGATCCCTCCAAATTATATTCCCGCAAAAGCATTTTACCCGGGGCTTCATTCTCCATTATTCAGGGGTTTGATGAAAACTATGTGATTGTTCCACTGGGGTTTTCGCAAGAGCTCTTGAACTATGGAAACAAAAGAACTTCCCTTGAGATTAAAGCAAATGCGGGTGCCGATATTCTAACCGTTCAATCCGGTCTAAAGGAGTTGTTAGGAGCAAAATTCTCAGTCTTGAATGCCGATGAACAACACAAAGATTTGTACCGATTAATGAAGATGGAAAAACTTTTTTTCTTTCTGGCATTTTCTGTACTGTTAGCAATCAGCTCGATCAATATTTTCTTCAGCCTGATGATGTTGGCGCTTGATAAGAAGAAGGACATTTCGGTGTTAGCGGCCATGGGCGCAGATCAGTCCCTGATCAAGAATATTTTCTTAACGGAAGGCGCATTGATAGCGGTGAGCGGAGCCTTTCTGGGATTGACATTAGGTGGAATTTTTTGCTGGCTTCAACTGCAGTTTGGAATAATCTCAATGGGTATGGAAACCTCCGTTACCGAGGGCTACCCGATTAAGGTAGTTCCCTCCGATTTCCTGTACACGCTGCTCGTAGTTTCCCTCATCACTTTTTTAACTTCTTATCGACCAGCCGTGCTGGCAGCCCGGTCTGTGGCCGTTCAAAACCTGTAAGGAACATGTATGAAATAGGCTGATTTTGACAGTTTTTCTGCCTGAAAATCATTAGCTTAGAGGTTCCGTTTTTATAAAAAAGCTAAAAAACGGGCTATGCATGAAGGTTTCTGCCACACAGCCGTTCCAAATCATCTATTCGTTGTTCCAGCACGAGTACCTGGGATTGCTGTTTGAATCCTACATCGTTCATTTAGATGATAAGGGTAAGCTTACCTACCAGCATCAGAATATTTCCTCCAGAAATGCCCGTGAGTTTACGAAGGGACTGGATGACCGTGATTTTGAACTGATCAAAATCACAGATGCCATGCAGCAGGAGTCCGTAATCAAAAAGTTTGCGGGCAAGCCCATGAAGTCGGAAGAGTTTTTCTCTAAAGTATACGATAAGAATAAGGGTAATGAAGCGCTTCAGGAGCAGATAGAAATGCACATTGAAATTAAACGTGCTGAGTTTCTGGAGTCAATGAAGGGCAAGCTTTTTTTTGAAATGGGCAGTGATGGAGAGCCCACCTGGAGAAAAATTGAAGTAATGGACAAACGAGCCACTATTCAGTTTCACTTCATGCGCAGTGAAGAGAGCACAAATTATTATCCCACTATAAAATACGATGGCAAAAAACTAGACTTACCAAATATATCTGCCTACCTGATTTGTAAAAGCCCTGCATGGATGGTACTGAATGGCAAGTTGTACGGATTTGAAAAATATGTTGACGGAAAAAAGCTGCTCCCATTCCTGAGTAAAAAATTCGTGGTCATTCCGAAGAACCTGGAAGAGACCTATTACAACAGGTTTATTGCACCTCTTATTGCTTCGTTTGATGATGTTGAGGCCAATGGATTTGAGATCAACAAAAATGAATACGATCCCCGGCCTATCCTCACATTGTCAGAGTTAGTCTCTGCACAATCCTCCGCACCTGCAAACCTGTTCGAACATGCCCCTGCAGAAGATAAAAGTGATGAGTCAGGCAAGATCGTGTTCGACTTATCATTTAAGTATGGCAAGCATCGTTTTCAGGGAAGAAACAGAGTGCCCGTTAGTGTTACTGTAGAGAAGCATGAGAACGATTATGTTTTTCATCGGGTGACCCGGAAAACCGAAACTGAGAAAAACTTTTTACACACCCTTCAGAAATTAGGATTATCCATGAAAGACTTTAATGTGGCGGTGCCCAAGTCAGAAGCATTTTCATGGTTGAATGAAAACAGGGTGAACTTGCTCAACCTGGGCTTTGAGGTGAGTCAGCCACAGAGCAACGATAAAAAATATTTTGTAGGTAAGGCAGTTATTGAGGTAGAAGTAAAAGAGAACATCGACTGGTTTGATATTCATGCCAAGATCAGGTTCGGGGAATTTGAAATACCGTTTAAAGAGCTGCGGAAGTTAATCCTGAAAAGGAAAGTTGAATTCAAATTACCGAACGGGGAAATTGCCATTATACCAGAAGCATGGCTTACTAAATACGCTGATTTGTTTGCCTTGAGCGAAACACAGGGAGATAAAGAGAAACCCGTACTTCGTAAGCATCACATTAATCTCGTCAAGGAACTTGAAGAAGGGAATCTTGCCAAAGTTCATGTAAGTGAAAAAATGCGATCGCTCAGTTCCTTTAGTGGTATTAAAAATTATGTCTTGCCTGCAGGCTTTCAGGGTGAACTCAGGCCATACCAAAAAGCTGGTTATAACTGGTTGAGATTTCTGAACGAGTATAAATTGGGAGGCTGCCTGGCCGATGACATGGGTTTGGGAAAAACAGTACAAACGCTGGCTCTGTTGCTGGCGGAAAAAGAATCTGGAACCGGTACATCGCTGCTCATTATGCCTACTTCGCTTATATACAATTGGGAGATGGAGGCAAACAAATTTGCTCCTGCACTGAAAGTGCTCAACTATACTGGCACGCTTCGAAATAAAGATGTAAAGCGATTTGAAAAATATGATATCGTGCTTACTTCGTACGGGATCGCGCGTTTAGACATTGAACTTCTGCAGAATTTTTATTTCAATTATATTATTCTGGATGAATCGCAGGTCATCAAAAACCCTTCCTCCAACATTGCAAAGGCAGTGCGTGAATTAAAGTCGCGGCATAAACTGGTGTTAACGGGAACTCCATTGGAAAACACTACCATGGATTTGTGGTCGCAAATGAGTTTTATCAACCCTGGCATATTGGGTACTCAATCTTATTTCCGTCATGAATTTCAGGTTCCTATTGAAAAGAAAGGAGAAGAGGCAAAATCGAAAAAACTGAATGCGGTGATAAAGCCATTTGTGCTGAGGCGGCACAAGTCCCAGGTGGCAACTGAACTTCCTGCAAAAGTTGAACACATCCAGTATTCCGTGATGACGACTGAGCAGGAGAAACGATATGAAGAGGTGAAGTCATATTATCGGGGAAAAATATTAGACCTGATCGATAAAGAGGGGCTTGGCAACAGCCGGTTTATGATTTTGGAAGGATTGACAAAACTTCGCCAATTGGCCAACCATCCAAAAATGATTGAGCCGTCCTACAGTGGTGATTCCGGAAAAATGGAAGACATCACGCACATGTTGGAGAATGCGATGGCGGAAGATCATAAAGTGTTGGTGTTTAGTCAATTTGTTAAGCACCTTGATTTGGTACGACAATACCTGAAGTCGAATAAAATTAATTTTGCCTACCTCGATGGCGGGAGCACGGATCGCAAGGAACAGGTTGAACGGTTTAACAAGGATCCAAAAATAAAGGCATTTTTAATTTCTATAAAAGCAGGTGGTTTAGGTCTTAACCTGACCGAGGCCGATTATGTATTTATCCTTGATCCATGGTGGAACCCCGCAGTAGAGGCTCAGGCTATTGACCGCGCGCATCGCATCGGACAAAAGAGGAAGGTGTTTACGTATAAATTCATTACCCGAAATTCGGTAGAAGAAAAAATTCTATTGCTTCAGCAAAAGAAACTCAAACTCACGAGCGAGATAATTGTGACAGAAGAAAGTATTATGAAACAGTTGACCCGGGATGATATCTCCCAGATGCTTGCGTAGGGTGTCTTTTCTTCCACCGATTGTGTGACCATAACCAACCTGAAGGATATTCTCGAATTACTTTTTCAGCCGCTTTCACGTACCGCTCAATAATTTCATCGCTGTTTTTAGCGTACGGTGGTTCCGCTAGTTCCACAAGTGTGACTTCGTAGTAACCGCGTTTTATCTTTCTTGTTTCAGCATATAATATCGGATATTGTGTAAGTGCAGCAAGCTGGTTGGTTCCGTAGAAAAATGCAGTTTCCTGGTGTAAAAAAGTAGTGAGGTATTTTTTATCGCGCTTTTTGCCAGGGTATTGATCCGCAACTATAGCCACACCACGCAATACATTTTTTCGTTTCACTATTTCACGGGCCAATTCATTTCGTTTAATTGGATGCGCCCCAAACCGGGTTCTGCAAGTAAGTAAAAAACGATTGACTGTATTATTATTAATAGGTTGGTATACATAATCAATCGCCACAGGTAAACTAAGATTACCGGATGTCAACAGCCACTCCCAATTAAATTGATGCGATGTCAGGAGCAACACCGGTTGATCTTGCGATTTGTATTTTTCCAGTATTTGAACATTTTTAAAAACGACTCGTTTGGCGAGATCAGCTTTTTCTATGTTCAATAGTTTTAGGGTCTCTACAATATAATCGCAGAGGTTGTGGTAGTATTCACGTTGGATTAAGGATATTTCGGATCGGGTTTTCTCTGGAAAAGAAGCAATAAGATTTTTTCTCACCAGGCTTCGTCTGTATCTCACAACATAGTAACTAAAAAAAAACAGGAAATCAGATACCGCATACAGAACGGAAAATGGGAGTTTTGCAATGAGTCGTAAAAAAAACATGGAGTACTTTTCTTGCAGTTGCAAGGTAAGCAAGTATTGTTATTTTTAATTTCTCTAATTTGCTTACAAGCATGAGTAATCTTAAGATTTGTTTTCTTCTTTGGTGCCTGATTGGTGCGGAAAAAATAGTGGGTCAGAATATATCGGATCTCCCGGCTAACAGCGCTCCATTTAATTTTACTGGATACACCGCAAAGGTTTTTGATAATCGCTATGAGGGAGTAAAGGGAACCTATACTTTTTTTGAGAACTTCAGGCCTGGGACAGTGGACTTGAAAAAAGGAGAATTAACAGGTGTGCTCATAAATTATGATGCGTACACACAAGGTTATCAAGAAAGTTGTAGCCAACAGTTTTTTCATGGGAGGAGTTTCAGGTAAGAAAACTGTGCAAAAATGTCAAATAATCAATGAATTGCAAGGAGATGTAAAGTTTCCTGTATTTTTAACCGAATTCATAACTCCCATTGGCAAAAACGAAAACCTCATTCTTCTGTCAGCAATGCGGCCATGAGTCGGCAAAGTGGCTTGGCAAATGTCCTGCATGCGGTACCTGGAATTCGTTTGTTGAAGAAGTGGTGCAAAAGCAGGAGTCCGGTAAAAATGAATGGCGACAAGAAACTCCGAAACAGCGCCAAAGCAAACCAAAGAAAATTGATGAAGTAGAAGCCGGCACTGAAATCAGGATAGCAACCTACGATGAAGAGTTGAACCGTGTATTAGGCGGAGGCATTGTGCCAGGGTCATTGGTATTAATTGGAGGAGAACCTGGTATTGGCAAATCTACCCTCATGCTTCAATTGGGGCTGGCGTTGAAAAAAATG
>Ga0187894_10003663_pt1 | contig 16983 bp, 14 predicted proteins | sample GBC1701081metaG_FD_136650 | JGI IMG/M metagenome (GOLD analysis project Ga0187894, IMG submission 136650) | White microbial mat communities from a lava cave in the Kipuka Kanohina Cave System on the Island of Hawaii, USA - GBC170108-1 metaG ...
CTGAGCGCAATCCGTACTGATTCCGGAAGCAGTCTGCGCGCGATGTCTATGGGCCTCAGGGAATACGAGTTTCTCTCCGGGGACGCCTGAAATCCGAGCTGTCTGCAAAACGCCTCGCCCAGAGCCGCATTCGGGTAATCGTCTTCCATCCCGACTGAGGATACGATGCAGACATTTGGGTTATCGAATTGTTTCAGAATAAGTCCGATTTCGGTATCTATCGCCTTGTATACGTCTCTGACGGCATTTGTCAGCTCGCAATCCTCATCGCCGACGTCCCTGTTTTTCGGATGGTATTTCCAGAACTGGTGGTTCGCCGCGTGCGACTCGGCGAATATCATGAGCGAGAGGTCGAACTCGTCCCGGCCGATGAGGTCGCGGCACATCTCTCCCTTTAATCTTGCGTTTTTCATAAGATTCCTGTAAATCTCCATGTCTTCCGCATATGTACTTGAGTGGTTCTCCCTAGTCGTCAGCTTACTTCCGTACTTCCGGCCGATATCGTCGATAATACCGGGCGGCACCGATTCGGTAGTGAAATGATCGGGGTCCCAGTTATGGTGAGTCGCCCAGTTTGCGACCTGGATCCCCGGAAGCCCTTTATATAGACGCGCGTCGGCTGCATCGATGACGAGGGTTTTTTTATTCGTTCCGACTAAATGCGACCAGAGGGGAGGTGCGTCTATATCGAGCCCTGTTACCGATTTAAGATCGTACGTCCCTGGTATCAGCTGCCTGAAGTAGTGGTAACCGTGCCGGCCGCGGGAAATACCGCTTAAAAGCGAGATCCAAACACCGTGCTCGGTAACCAGCTCCGCCCCCGCCGTCCTGCCCCACACGCCGGTCCTCATGACGGAGGAAATGTTCGGCAAATGACCCTGATCGACCCACTCTTCAATAAACGGAGGATCGCCGGCGTCGATGCCTATGATAACGAGGGGAGGGCGTTTTTTGTCGGGTTTCATTTAACAGGCATCAATTATAAATGGTTTTGATACTCTTTCAATTTGGGGGGCGGCTTACGATGACATGACGGATCATCGGTCAGTGCTGACAAACCCCGCTGTTGCCGGACGGGACGGGTCTCAAGGACAGCAGCTTCCGGAGGAAGTAATTCTCCGGCTCGAAGAGCACGGGATCGTCGCCGGGTTTTGATACCTGTTTATTAGCGCCTTTCCTGACATATTCGAGCGTGAATTCCCTGGATAGGGCGCTATCGTTCATGCTCGTATAGCGTCTTAGCTCGAAATATGGAATCAAATAACCTTTTTCATGAAAAACGCTGAGACGGGGGTCGGTGGAATGCTTTATTTCAACCAGGTCGCTCTGAACATCGGCCAGGTAATACGGATGCCGGACAATCAAATGATTTGTATAGCCCCCTTCCGTGCGCAGGTTGCTGAACATGGACCATGATGTTTGTGTTTTGAGCCCGAGATAAGGGCTTACGCCGTTAATGGCGATTATGAGCGGGAAAAGCATTAATATTTTACAGCCGGGAACGAAATATCGGCCCGTCCCGTAGTGTAAGGGTTCCCTCCTCCGAAGTGTTATAAGGAATAAGGCAATCAGAGCGCTGCCGAATAACCCCCAGAGTGCGAGGAAGACGTAATAAAGCCTCGGTTTCCTGAGCGTCCAAACCTCCATCGGCTCTATGAAAGGCTGAACACCCGGATAATTCATCTTTGTGTAAATTAAAAGAGCCAGACAGGCAGCGCCTGCCGTTATCAGGACCGCCGCTTTTGCCTTGCCAATATATCCCCGATCGAGGGAGTATGTATATAATTCCCGTATCCACGAGCCGTCCCACAGCGCCCGGAGTCTTTCCGGAAAATTGTCGGGTGTAAAAAGAAACAGCATGGCATATGTGACCGCTGAAAAGTTGTAGTATTCGAACATTCCCAGCATAAAATGGAAGAATAGCGCGATGATTATTCCGGCTGTCCGCAGCCTCCTCGTCAGGAGAAAGAGGGGTATCATGCCTTCCACGGCCAAAGTTCCGTATACCGGCAGTATTTCCGAGACGAGGGGTGATTGAAGGAATCCCGGAGGATTAAACGATGATGAGAAGATTTTTGTGCTGCAGCTGACGGCCGGATCGAACCAACCCGTATTGAGTTTGTGAAAGAATGAGAAGAAGTAGAGTAAAAGCAGTTCCAGCCTGAGCGCGGGAGCGAACGCGTTAAATAACCGGGACCTGTCAATACTTATATTCCTGGCTGAGACGACAAGGACCAGTGCCGACGCCAGGATCGTAAGGTTAACTATCGATGCGAACAGCCAGTGGTTTGAAACCCACGGCATTTTTTCAAAGGCATCGATGAGCTGCAGTATAATTAGTACGTATAGTCTGTACGAAGAGGAAGGTTTCAAAATAACGTATACGGCCGAGACGCCGAGCGCGAAAGAAACCGGGGAATGAAGCCAGATGTTCCATTTCCCGAGGTGAAAAATTACGGCAGCCGCCCATAAGAACGAAAAGATAGTGAATCTATCGTCTGATATTGATTCTTCCCGCGTCGCCTTGATCCTGCCGATATTCATATATATGAACGACTCGTTTCCTTCATTCGTTATACCTCATGAGAGTATGAACCCCGGTCCGGAACAACACTCTCATGCGGCTCTCACTAAAAGTCTCTCATACATGTCGAGCAATCTGCCGAGAAACAGCTCTTCGCTGAACCTCGATTCCGAGCTGCTGCGTCCCGCTCTGCCGAGGGTCTGGGACAGATTCCTGTCACTCAGAAGCAAAATCAATTTTTCAGCGAGCGCGTCCACGTCTCCCGGAGGCACCAGGAAACCGCTCTTTCCGTGCTCGATAATTTCTCTCGGGCCTCCCGAGTCGCTTGCCACTACAGCCGTCCCACTCATCATCGCCTCGACAGCGATTAAGCCGAAAGGCTCTGCCCAGAGCGAGGGCACGGCCAGCACCCAGGCCCTGCCGAGCACCTCCTCGAGTTCCGAACTCGATAGGTGTCCGTGAAAGGTAACTTTCGAATCTAAATCCAAATCGCCGATCAGACGCTTTAATTTCTCACTTTCCGGCCCGTCGCCGGCAATAAGGAGTCTGGCTGACGGTAACTGCTCTGTTGTTTTCGCGAATGCGCGGAGCAATACATCGACGCCTTTTTCACGCACGAGACGCCCCGCGTATACGACTGTCGGGACCTCCGATAATGAAGGGGTAGCCGGTCTCCCGGGTATGCCGTAGTGAAGCACTTCTACTCCGTCGATACCGTTCAGTAATAATGTGTCCCTCACGGATTCGCTGTTGGCTAGTATCGTATTGAATGCGCTCCGCCATTGTCTGAATAGTCTCAATTGGAGCATGAGAGGGAACCAGTCCCTCAACGGCACGCATCCGTTACCGTAACAGGATATGCCCGCACTTACAGTGCAGGCGTTTCCATCCGGGAGGAATTTCGTCCCCGTGGGACAGACCGGGCGGTACCATGCTACGTGATAAAGGGAGGGTATGTCTTTCAAGAGCGGCAGGATAAGCGGCGAGAGCTGGGTCAGAAAAATCTTGACATGGATAATGTCGGGTCTGAACTCTCTTATGACATCCCTCAGCCTGAAATATGCCCATGGATTCAAAGTCTGGAGCAGCGTACGGAACGATGAGATTGTGCCCAGGCATTCGTAATCCGCTTCATGGCGCGGATTTCCGTCAATTACGCTGCTCGTGAATAACCTGGCATCGTGTCCCCTCTCCCGGAGCAGCTGGCGGAGCCTTAACATTTGTATCTCGGCGCCGCCCTGAGGAATCCCATAATCGTTAATAAGTAAGATTTTCATCGTTAAGAATTCCGTCGAACTCCGTTTCAAAGATTCGATACACGATTAATGTCCTGCTCCGTGATGTGTTTATACCTGTAGAATTCAAAACTGTTTGTTTTCTGTTGCGCATTTCCGAATCCTATCACATAACCCCGCAATTTCCCCATAAAGTGAGCTGCGAGTCCCGTCACGATGATCGGCAGGGCGGCCGGTATGAGCTGGTTCCATTGTCCGGCGCGCCGGATGCTTTGTAACGTACCCCGGAAATGTTTCATTATGATCAGCGGTTCGAGTAGAGAGTGGAGAATCCTCTTGGATATAGACCATCTTTTATAGTGGGCGAGAGCGGCCGTGTAGAGCTGACCGTTACAGTACAAATCTAACAAAATAGAGGATGTTTTTGACACATTTACATGATTTGTCCCGGCTTTATTCTCCATGTAGAGGCGGCAGCCGCGCGCCCGGAGGTCCATGTGCATTATATTGGTTCTGATCAGCATGAACCTAAGCTCATCACCGTAATCCATTAACACCGAACGTTTGTAAGAGGTATTGTGTCCAGGAAGGTCGCCGACTTCCCCGGTTTCAATAGGTTCGGTATAGCGTCCGTATGTCATGTAAAGCTGTGCCCAGCTGTTCACACTATCAGGGTTGACGTTTTTGATGACGCAGCCTACGGCAGCCCAGGGTCCTTTGTGAGCCTCAATTAAGGCCTCGGCCCATTCGGGTTCGGGAAATGCATGGTTTTCCCCGAAAGCCACGACTGGCGCGCTCGACCTGCGCACGGCGGTTACCCATGCATCGTATAGCTCGGTGTCTAAATCCGCTTCGATCAGGATTGTGCCGTAAAAGTCTTTGAACTCGTCTTCGATTTCGGCTGACCACTCCAATGCCGGCGATATAATAATAACTTCGAGACTTTCTTTTACTGTCTGTCTTCTCAGATATTTGATAGTCGTACGGATTGATTCATATCCCGGGCCGGTCGTGATTATTACCGACATTAGCGGGGACTTTTCCCGGTTCATTCTGTACCTCGCATATTCATTATGTCAGTCTCAACACATGCTCGCGGCCTGAATTCTAGTCTTCTCATAATGAAATCATGCGTCCCGATCTCGCGGATTCTTCGGCCGCTTCCAGAACTGTGAGGCATCTCAGTCCGTCGAGGAGGTTTGGGCTGACTTCCCGGTTCTCCCTGACGGCCGAGGCGAAGCGGCCTATCGCAGTTTCAAACGAAGGCTCTCTGCCCGGGGACAGCAGCTTGTCCTTGAAGCTCGACGGGTTTCGGAGTAACGACCGCACCGCCTGTCTTAGATACGATAGCCTTCCCTGCCGCGCGGACTCTCCAGATTCTATTTTGACATTGAGCGAACCGTACCTGTCGGCCGAGAGCTTCCCCCGTGTGCCGTAAACCTTTATCTTGTCTTCGTCAATGGAATTGATGGAGAAGTAGGATTGGACGTGGACGCCGCCTGATGTTTTGTAGTCGAGCACGACGTTGTCGTCCTCGGTCGTCCGGGAGCTGATACGGGCGAATATCTGAACGACCTCGTCACCGAGTACATACCGCACTAGATCGACGTGGTGGGAGGCGAGGTCCAGAAGCGCGCCTCCCCCCGTGCTGCGGTGCTTTTTCCATTCCGGGAGCTCCCTGCCCGAGGACGTGAACACCGTCCGTACGAAGACCACTTCCCCGATCGCTCCGGATTCGATGTCCTCCTTGAGAGTCCGGTATGTGGGGTTGAAACGGAGGTTGAATCCAATCATTCCCACGAGACCGCTCTTTTTCCATGCATTCAAAACTCGGTCGGCCTCTTTTTTGCTGACCGCGATCGGTTTTTCGAGATAGACGTGCTTGCCGTGCCCGAAGGCAGCGACCGCCGACTCCGAGTGCAGGTGGTTGGGAAGGCAGACGATCACTGCGCCGATGTTCGGATTCCGGAGGAGGTCTGTATAGTCCGGGTAGAGCGCAGCGTGAGGCGCCGATCTTCCGGCTTTTTCCCTGTTCGCCGCATCCGAATCGGCGATCGCCGTAAGTCTCAGCCCCGGTATCTTTTTCAATATATTAAGGTACACAAGGCTCGCGATACGCCCGCATCCGATAAGGCCGACATTGATGTCCTGCATTTTCTGTTTCAGCTTTCCCGGTTAGATGAAATTACGCTCGTTACTCCCGCCGCCTGGTTTCATAATACCTTAGTCCGGGTTTACTGAACAGGCGGGGCTGGTTGCGGCCGATATAATACAAAGGGAGTCAAAAATGGAGCCGGCGAGAGGATTACGAGTATTGGAATTGTTTTTCCATCGTCTAAAAATCTAATGATCTCAGCACGATTTATATTAAAGAACTTTATAGCCTCAAGATGTATTGGTATTGAAAAAGTATCGTGAATTGAGTCAACTAGGATATATATTCATCGGCAGTATACTTTTAAAGCACCTGAGAAAATAACATTAAATAATCGAGCCGACAGGGGAGATGATGATACAATTTGATACGTTCGGACACATAAGTATAGTTGTCGACGATATTGAGGAAGCTACAGAATTCTACCGTGAGCTGTTCGGCGCGGTTCCCGTTCAGGATTTTCCACATTTTAAGAATATCGGGTTCGCAAAATCAGCCGGGTTTATGAGTGACCCGGAGCAGATCGAGGTAACTGTGAGATTCCTGCGGCTCCCGACGAAAGAAGGAGTTATTATAGAATTAATGCAGTACTTTAATCCGTTAGGGCGAGTTATAAAGCACTACAAGAAAACGAATGATATGAATTGTCTCGGGCACATAGCGTTCCGGATTAAAAATATCGATGAGGCTTTTAACCATGTTAAAAAAATCAAAGGCGTAAGATTAATTAGCGATAGTGAACAATATAAGCCCTGTAAAATCGATAATATTAAGCCCGAGGAGTTTATTTTCTTCGATAAGAAACTCGAAGAAGATCCCGCCGAAAAGGAAAAAGTGTGCGGCATAATAGGCAAAATCAGATTTTTTTATATTGTCGATAAGTACGGGATACAGTGGGAATTCGAGGAGGGCCATTCGGATATCGGGAGCGACTAATCACCTTCGGTTGAGGCCGCGGTAAGAGAGAATAGATTTGTTTCCGGTGCCTGATTGTAACTCAGTCCACCATCAACATTCCGCCGTTTACATGTATAGTCTGACCGGTGATGAACGTGCTGGCGTCAGAAGCCAGGAACACGGCCGTTCCGGCCAAATCTTCAGCCATACCCATACGCCCCATGGGGATGTATTTCACAAACTGGTATAACAAATCCCTGTGATCTGCGTGCATGGGGGTGTCGACCGCTCCCGGAGCGATGTTGTTTACACGCACTCCTTTGGGAGCCACGTCCTGGGCAGCTGCCCTGGTCAAAGCCTGAAGAGCCGCCTTTGAAGAGCAATAATCCACCCCGCCGCCATCCTGGTTGAATACAGAAGCCCGCGACGACCATGAGCTTCCAATATTAATAACGCTTCCCCGCCCGGCTTTTACCATTTCTTTTAAGACGGCTTTCATTATCCTCATCGGGGCCCGGACGTTCACTGAATAAATTTCGTCCCAGGTATTTTCGTCGACGCCGAGCATATCGGAGAACGTCATGAACCCTGCGTTGTTAATCAGGACGTCGATTCTACGGCTCATATCCATAGCAGCGTAAACTATCATTTCCGGCGCATCCCCGGCTGTCACGTCGGTAGCGACGGTTCTTACCTTGCGTCCTATAGCGCGTATCGTATCCGCCGCCGCTTCGAGCTCGCCGGCACTGCGGCCTACAAGGACAAGGTCACTCCCGTTGTGAGCGAGCGCCTGGGATAAAGTAAGGCCTATCCCCTTTCCGGCCCCGGTGACTATACTGCAGAAACCGTTCAGGTCGAATAGATTTTTAGAAACGTCCGGTACGGGAAGAGTCATTTTTATATACCTCTTGCAATGAATAGTGCATATGATAATCGGTAATGGATTTTAGTTTGATATTTCACAATATTCAAGTGGTATCAATTCCCGAAATTTTACTTACTCGGATGCGGGAGACGGTGAAAAAATGCGTAAGTCGCTTAATATTGATGTTGTGGGAGTCCATGCTATGAACTGGAGCCGACGAGAGGATTTGAACCTCCGACCTGCTCATTACGAGTGAGCTGCTCTACCACTGAGCTACGTCGGCTCAAATATTCACAATTCTACCTATATCATTAGGAAACGGGATTATATCATGATAAATGCATTCTATCCACCACAACTGAGAAGATATTAAACGGCGCTCGTTAAGTGCCTCGGAATCCCCGAACCCAGGCGCTACCTGCCCTTTTGTCTGAACGTCAAAACGTTGCTTATGCTTCCCGAGACCCAGCAGGAGTATGCAACGGCGAGCAAACCCAGAAGGGATACGGCTTTCCACCATGAGTACTCTCTGCCGCGAGCGGTCCTGCGGAATACCCGGAACCTTTCCCAATTTGTTAGCGGTCTGGCATTCACTACCCGCCTGTATTCACGGCTGCTCCTTCCATAGATGAATAGCTTTCGGAAAAATTTTTCCGGGCTGTTTATTTCCAGGTGACGAACCCGGATATCGGGTGAATAGCGAACGATATCACACGAATACCTGTCCACGCATTTGCGAATGAAAATAACGTCCGATCCCCTGGCCCTTTCGAGGAACGGTCCCACCTCATCGAAGAGCTTCTTTCGGACTGCCATATTCCTCGTATAGCCGTAATATAATTCCTTTATCCCGCTCGAGAAGACGTATTTGTTTTTCTCATTCTCGTAGTCCTCCAGAATCGAGAGCAAGAATGAATCCCCCGCTGTTTGATAATTACCAATGACGATGCCCGCATCGGGATCGGCCATTGCCGATTCGATCTCGTTCAGCCAGTCGGCGGACGGTACGCAATCCGAATCCGTAAAGGCTATTATCCCGCCGCTTGCTTCCTGCAGTCCCCTGTTTCGCGCTGAATACGAGCCCCGTTTTCTTTCGGAGATTAATTTAATGCGTGGGTGCCGCCTTATTAAATCCGCCGAGGAGTCGGTCGAGTTGTTGTTGACGAATATGATCTCGTAGCGCTCATCGGGATATTCCTGTCCGAGCAGGGCTTCGATGCATCGCCCGATGTAACGCTCGGAATTATAAAATGGCACGACTACAGAAACAGTTATCATATTGTTATAGTCATCGCTTCGAGAACTGCGTGCTACAGGTACTATAACCGTTCACTACGTCTCCTTATGGGGCCGGTCAGCGTTCTGCACAGTTTCTCCAGTTTCACACTCAGGCGCCCGGACATGAAGAAGACAATTCCGGTAAATACTAATAGAACGAGATGAGCGGATTCGAAGAAAGTATATCTTTTTCGCTCAATTGTCGACCGGATTATCCCGTATCTCTCGGAGATCGTCATTTTTCTGTGAGTCCTCTTTCTAATAAAGTAGTTTTGTTGAAGGCTCCTCCCGTATATAAACCTCTTACGGAGGTAGTCCTGGACTCCCGTAATTTCCATGTGACGGATAGCGGCATCAGGCACGTAACGGATGATTTCCGGTGAATAGTCCTCGATAGCGCGGTTTACAAATATGCTGTCGGCCCCCCTCATGACCTCTAAAAACGGTCCGCACCGGTCGAATACGTCCCTCCGGACGGCCATGTTGTTAGTGTAGCCGTAATAAAGTCCTTTGAATTTTCCTGAAAAGGTATGGAACGCTCTTTCGGACTCGTAGGCTTCAAGGAGTAACATACCTGCGGAGGCGGTGGAATAGAGGCGTCCGCCCTGAACAATGCCCGCGCCGGGTAAGCTGATGGACTCAGAAATCCTGTCCAGCCATTCCGGGCACGGCACGCAGTCCGAGTCCGTAAATGCGATAATACGCCCCTTTGATTCGGCGACGCCACGGTTGCGGGCGGCGTAAGAGCCCTGCTTATTCTCCGTGAGTAATTTTATACGAGAGTACTTCGCGACTACTTCTGCGGAGCCGTCCGTAGAATTGTTGTCGACCATTATGATTTCGTATCTCGAAGGCGGGTAGGATTGTGAGAGGAGGGCCGATATGCAGATTTCCAGATGTTTAGCGGCGTTATGGAAAGGCACAATTACAGAGATGAAGGGTATATCTACTTCGGGATTGCCGACGTTTGAGCTGAGATTATCCATACTCATCGTATAATATCACAATGGGCCTTTAGGCTTAAAAAGATCCGAAGTGATGAACCTTAATTTAAACTAACTGCATTGAAAGCAGCAACCTGCTATAAAACATGAAACTCGGGTCCGTAACTCCTCCAGTTGATGAATCTGATTATCTTTTACGGGTTTTTGATATGTTTCGAAGTAAATAAATCGACCTACGTCCTGTTATTTGGTTTCAATGCGCCGAAAGCGGCGTAGTATATGAGACAAAGGAAAGCGAAACCGCTTAAGCCCAGGTAAATAATAAGCTCCACACTGCTTCCGATGCCGGCTATTCCCGCCAATTTGTCGGCCCAGTCGGGTCTTAACACCATGATAATCCCAATGGCTCCTACAGATCGCACGAAAGGACTTACACGGTCCCACGGTATCCAAAAGAGATAACCTATCAAGAAGTCCCTGAAGCCCGGTCCTAATAATATGGCGATACCGATCTGTATTGAAGCCATACCCGGCACTATGACCCAGCGTGCCCTGCGGTTGATGAGCGCAAGCGGGAAGCCGGCCTCGAACGTTACTGTCGTCACGGCAAGCATCCGACAAAGCCACCCATGCTGAGCAACGTATGGACCCCAGGATGATAAAGGCTCTTTTGCGTAAATAGACTCAATAAGTAATATCGCTATATTATCAGACATAATCCACTCCAGACCGGAGCGTCCGATTTTCGACACACCAGCTGCAAAGAAGATGAGTGCCATCAGAAGCCAAACCAGCTTGACGGGCCATGTGTACTCGCCACTCGTGGCTGGTTCAGCCGGTGGTTGATGTTTTCCGCGGCGAAGCTTCAACAACAGCCGGTCAAATGACAGGCTTTCACCGCAGCGTGATAAGGCCATAATTCCCAGAATTAATACCAGAATCGCGTCTGAGTGATTAGTCTTGCCGAAGTTGTGGGGTAATCCTATCAGATATATCCCTAGAACGAATGAGGTTATGGTGCTCATACGTGCAAACAGACCGATACAGCTCAATCCAAGAGCCGCCTTCCATATGAATTGGATGACCGCTAATTGATCTCCGGACAACACAGGCAGGTGGAAGCGTGAGAAAAGCCAGATAGGCTTCCAGAATAATTTATCGACTTCAGCCCAGGCGCTGAAATCGCTCTGCAGGTAAAATAAGAAGATTCCGCCGAAAAAAAGTATTCTGCAGAAGGCGAGGTTGAAGGGAGTTGCCGGCTCGAACCAAAAGTGTCTCCATCGCTTCTGCAGCAATAATATTATATGTCTCATTTCTCTACGGGATCCATAATCTCGAGAATCAACTCCCGACGATCCGGTCGGTCTGCATTCCGTGCCCGGGGGTCGAGCTTCCAGTGGTATTTATAAAACCTAATGCCTTTAAGTCGCGGCCCGTCGTGGGCACCTGCAATACGCAGTGTCTCATAGCGCTCAAGCACACGACGGAGCGCTTCTGTGTAATACTTCTCGTAAGTTACATTGCCGGGCTTCCTCTTCAAAGCTGTCGATAGGCGTAAGCGGCTTAGAGGCTGAATGTATTGGGGTTCCATGAGAGGAATTTCTCCGGGCGGGTCGCTTTTTGTAACGCCGAATAACTCTGTCTTGGATGTATAGTAATCCCGCTTAACTGAAGAATACATTGCGTATGGGGAGAACGGCCAATGCTCTCGCCGGGTGACGATATCAAAGAGGGAGCCGCAGGTAATTACAAAGATAACAGCATATACCAGGAACTCCCTCCTCTTTCCTAATCCTGCTTCAGACCCGCCGGTCATTTTTATTCCGCTCCGTCATCCGTCTCCTTTCGTCGCTGTGCCGGGAGATTGATACCCAGTTTTTCCCGAAGAATTATATCAAACTCCCGGTTGAACAGCCCAAAGTATGAATCCGGATGTTCGCGTTCATCCCAGCAATTGTGCCAGTGATATGCGAACGACCCGGGGAAGAAATCGCGGTATGAACGAACAGCCGGATTCCGCTTGAACCGCCAGCCGAACTTGCGGAAAAAGCCCGCGAACCGGTCGAACGGAGCATCTTTATAGTTATCCTGACGGTCGTGATAAGGCCACAGCGGGTCAAAGAACGGGCACGGCAGGACCAGGAGGTCGAGGTCGGCGTTATCTCCAAATCTGAGAACGTGCTTCGGGCGGCAGCTGCCGACTTCGCCGCATTTAACCAGGAGTGTGCGGGCCGCTTCGCTGTGCTGCCTGAGTCTGATGACGGCGCTGTTGCCATGCGAAATGTGAGCTGACCACCGGTAGCAAAACTCACAATCGAAGTGCTCGTTACGGAGCAGCATGCTCATATCACGGAGAAACATTGTGTCCATATCGACATAGGTGCCGCCGTACTTATAGAGCACGACGTGACGAAAGAAGTCGGACCGAGAGGCGAGATTTACGCCATCGTACAAATCGGATCTCTTCTCCAGCGGTGTGTCTCGAGCCTCAAATTCCGGATTGAAGCATCTTATCTGAAGGAAAGGTAAAAAGGGTCGGAGAATCGGATTCTCTTCATAGCCGGCGTATCCGTTTTCAATATCCAGCCACAACCATAGCTCCGAGTTCTCCAGGTCTTGTGTTGCCAGGAAGGACTTAACTGCGAAAGCCTGTTTCGAGGAAAACGTGCCGTGCCAATACATGTGATATCGTTCGGGTGCCCACGGCAGGGAATTGTCAGTGCCGTCAATGAGCCCACGGAGGTACCGCAAGCAATCTTCGGTGTGGGAATAAAGCCGCTCGTCAGCTAGGAATTTCATCAATGGTTCCTTTGTTGGTTAACCGGCTATTTGCCGGCGCAGTTTAGTATCTCAGCTAATATATCTCTCCACCTGTCCATGAATGCATCCTCACTAAACTTATACTCCGCTACTTCCCGTGTTCTTACGCTTCGCTGCCTGTGCCAGCTCTCGGGGAGCTCCGACACCTCAATTATTACTCTCTCTATCTCCTCACGACTGTCATCCGCGAAGGTTATCCCGAAATCCTCCGTATCTATCCCCGCCTCCCTCGTGACTAGCGGGATTAATCCCGAGTGCATGCACTGGACCACGGAGCCCGGCTGGCCCTCCGAACAGGTCGGGTGTATTACAAAAGCACACTTCTTCACGAGCTCATAGTACTCAGGCCCGTTGACCGCTACCCACCCGATCGGGTGTATGTTTGGTGTCTCGTACAACTCCTTGTGGTAGCAGGCACAGAAATCCTCCTCTTTTGCAAACTCACTGCAAATATAAAGGTGCAGGTCAGGGTGACTCGGGAATATTTCCAGAAGCAGGTCGAGGCCTTTTTGTGTTTGGCTTCTGCTCGCAAAGAAGAGGAAATTCTTCCTAGCTATGGAGAAATCCTTTGAATCGAAAACGAATTCCGTATCTTTAAATCCATAGTTATTGAACGTATATGTCGGAACCTTGAATGCCTCTCTCCAAGTGTTCATTATAAACTCGTTCCCGATACATATGATAGCGTCTGATCTTTCAACATAAGGCATTTCTTCAGGGTATATTCGCCTCAATTGTACGCGACGTCCCCGCCCCTCAAATAGGAGATCATGCCGCCTCCTTATATTCGAGTTATGCTGTTTATGGTATAGTGAAGTTGCAAGATATATGTTAATCGAATTCTTTTCAACTATTGTATCCGTCTCCCGCAAATTATGCCTCACGTTAATTACGAGGCTGTGACTTTTAGAAGGCTTGAAATCTAAGTCATCCGTGTCTGCGACATCCACGATATAGCCAAATTCACCTAGTATAGACGCAATCTGTATACATCTTTTTAGATTATGATGTTTGATAAACCCGGCGTCATCGGCTTTAAACAAAAAAGCCTTGACCAGATAAATCAGGAGAGCGCGCTTATTGTAATTCGATTCATCAGTACCGTTAGCGTTATTTATGACAGGAAAACCTATCTCACGCCTGATCGCCGACTTTAATTGATTTAATGGTTTCAAGTTATGGAACTCGGAGGCGTTATCTTCTTGCAAAAAGGATTTAAGCATCAGATACATACTCTTTCTATAATCGGATTTTTTCATTATGTCGTATCTGATTGTCATGTTGACTTTATATCTTAAGAGAAACCACTTATTTCTCATTGTCTGCAGTAATGAAGATAATTGCGCTTTCTTTATCATGTGGTGGCACTCATTATCATGTGGTGGCACTCATTGCGGGGCTTACGGAGCTTATTCGATGAAGCCATCTTGTTTTGTTCGGCCCCATCTTTTGACTTAGGAATCATTATTTGGCCCCGGCGCAGTTTAGTATCTCAGCTAATATATTTCTCCACCTGTCCATGAACGCATCCTCACTGTACTTCTCTTCGGAAGCCTTTCGTGTCCTTACGCTGCGCTCCATATGCCAGCTCCCCGGCAGCTCTGATACCTCAATTATTACTCTCTCTATCTCCTCAAGACTGTCATCCGCGAACGTTATCCCGAAATCCTCCGTATCTAACCCCGCCTCCCTCGTGACTAGCGGGATTAATCCGGAGTGCATACACTGGACCACGGAACCCGACTGGCCCTCCGAGCAGGAAGGGGCGATAACAAAGGCGCATTTCCGGACCAGTTCATTATATTCGGGTCCATTTACTCTCACATACCCTATCGGGTGTATGTTGGCGGTATCAAATAATTCCTTGTGATAACAGGCACAGAAATCCGGCTCTCTCTTATACCCGCTACATATATAGAGGTGCAGGTGCGGATATTTCGGGAATATTTCCAGCAAAAGGTCTAATCCTTTCTGCATCTGGCTCTTGCTGGCGAAGAAAAGGAAATTCCGACGGGCCGTAGAGAAATCCTTTGAATCGAAAACGAATTCAGTCTCCTTAAATCCATAGTTATTGAACGGATAAACCGGGACATTAAACGCCCCTCTCCATGAATTCATGATAAACTCGTTTCCAAAACCTACGATTGCATCCGCTTTCTGGACGTAGGGCATCCTTTCGGGATATACTCGCCTCAATGGCAACCTGCATACTCTCCTTTTATATAACCGCTCATGCCGTTTTCTTAAGTTCTCGTTATGTGCCTGATGATGCAATGTGGTGGCGAGGTAAATCCTGATCGCATCGTTATTGAGAGGGGTGTCGATTACTCTATTACATATAACTAGGTCGTAAACATTATCGGGCCGGAATGTCCTGTTTTTGATGTCCACAACATCGACAACGTAGCCGGATTGATCGAGTAAGTTAACAATCTGTTTAGATTGCCTCCGATTCTGATGGCCTGAGGAATCATCTCTCTTGAGGAAAGGTCTGACGATGTAAATAAGGAGTGCGCGTTTGGCGTATTCCGATTCGACAACCAGATTGACGTTCGAAATGAGAGATTGAGTTTTTATTTTATCAACAGTGTTCTTAAGTTTATTGAACAGCTTTACGATATAATATGTTGGCATCCTAAAAATCATAACAATTTACACCCGCGTCGATGAGAAATAGAATTGTAATCGTTCTGGTCACCGGTTGAAATATCTATGTATCCTCGCAGCCCCTCCGAACAAGCTAATACCCCAAGAGAAAAGACCTAGTCTGAGCATTATCCGAGTGACTTGACGACGTATACGCGGTGAGTCTTTCCCCCGGCTTCCCACGTCGAATATATTTGAGTCAGGCGTTTTTGCAAGCAGTTTGGCGATATAAGAAAAGCTTGAGCTTGAATCGATTATCATATAATCACATTCCGGAAGGAGATATAAATCCACCAATGCTTCTATCCCGCTTTCTAAAGGGTCAGGACGCTCCCGATTTTGATGTATGGACATACCAGGCGCCGGCGAATACCAGTGGGGTGTGGAGATAACACCCGGATACAGTTCCTCGAACAAGTTCTTTATTTGCGTATAGTCCGTTGACAAAAAGATTCGCAGTCCTGGCTCGCGTTTAATCAGCGAGTTCAGCTTTTTTAGAATTGCCCAAATATTGGTCCTGTGGTCGGTATATCGAATATGTATGCCGACATTAATAGCCCCGAAATTGTTCTCTTTGAACCTGTTGACCCGCTCACGGATTTCCGGACGGAGAATAAGATATCCCCTGAGCAGCTTTCTCAGTATGTTGTCCGTGCTTAATCCGTTTAGTTCCGCAAACGGCCCTTTAAAGTGCTTCCTCAGCAAGTCCACACTTTTTTCATCATATGTCCACATGACTATAACGTCCTCGTCGTAGTCCAATCTCTCAAGATCGATAGAGAATATTCGCCAAGCTCCGGAGTTGTGGACTTGCCCTTTTTGCTTTCTCATATGCCAGGCTGACTCGCGCAGATTGCCCCGCCAAATAGAGGGACTGACGGAATCAGTTGCCGGAATTACATCCGCTGGGGCTGTTAGCTGACATTCGAAGTAACGATGAAAGACATTGGATCCGTCCGAAGAATAATAGTGGTCACTCCAGTCGATGATCAGCCTCCGGCCGCTGAGACGCGCATAAAGGATTCCAGTCAGAGCGGAGAGCATTCGATTACCGAGCCCCGCTATACCTTTTACTAACAGAAATTTGTTTTCATTCATATGATGTATCCATAAAGCTGCAATCTATACATATATTCTGTTTTGTTACCGCTTTCTTCTAACTTCAATAGGTTCTATCATTTTCATAAGCATGTTTAAAGCACCCGGACCCCAGGATAATAGCCCCAGTCCGAGCATAAGCCGCCATATTAAGCGGAGACGACGCGGAGATCGTTTTCCTCCCCGATCCTTTGAGTTGATGTTGAATATATTTGAGTCCGGGGCATTCGTGAGCAGGGCGGCTACATAAGAAAATATCGAGCTTGTGTCAACTATAAGATAAGAACATTCCGCAAGCAGGTATAAATCTATCAGCCCCTCTATACCGTTCTCCAATCGGTCCGGACAGCCCGGATTTTGATGTATCGTTAATCCCGGCGCCGGATACCAGTGCTGCGAGGTAATTACGCGTTGGTATTTCTCATCAAATAATTTTTTAATCTGTATGTTATCCGTGGCCAGGAAGATTTGCAGTTCCGGCTCTCGCTTAAGCAGCTTGTTAAGCCTATCGAGTATAGTCC
>Ga0187894_10003664_pt1 | contig 16979 bp, 16 predicted proteins | sample GBC1701081metaG_FD_136650 | JGI IMG/M metagenome (GOLD analysis project Ga0187894, IMG submission 136650) | White microbial mat communities from a lava cave in the Kipuka Kanohina Cave System on the Island of Hawaii, USA - GBC170108-1 metaG ...
AGGGGGCGTAAAGATATAACTTCCCGATTTGTTGTCAGGATCAACCACGGGGAGCACGGGGAACACGGGGATATAAAGAGGGGATGTAAAGAAAGGTTTTCCGGGTTTTATTTCTTTCCCCGTGTTCCCCGTGCTCCCCGTGGTTGATCAGGAAGTTAATTTTTTACGCGCCCTAAGTGAGAGAGCCGCAAGAGACTTCCGGCGCCTGAATTTGATCTTTAGCGGCGGAGCCGCCGCCCTTCATGTTCATGGGTGCAGGAATCTGACGGACTGTGTCAGGGAATTTTTCTGGTGATGCGAAAAGAATAATTGGCCGCGGGGACTGACCGTCCATCGGGCGTGTTTCCTTCGAGAACAATCGAATAGTCGCGTGGTTGGAAAAAGGTTGTAGGGAAGATCAGAACGAAGGCGTCATAGCGGTTGGGCCGAAGGCTATTATCGTCCCAGAGACGCCGGCCATCGTCGGTGAAGATCGTGGCGCGGTAAATTTGGTGGTTTGGCTTCTCATCCAGCTCAATGGAGAAGATCACCCATTGCAAGGAACTCGAAACCTCGATTTCATTAACGGAGGCGGACAGATTTGATCCCGCGCGCCTCACGGAGTTAAGGGCGAAAATGGGGACGTTGACCTGGGGGCGGGCCAGCCTGCGGAGCGCCTCGATTGGCTCGACGCGAGCCGTGAGATCGGGCCGGGAGGAAGCAGGCGGCGAAGAGGGCGCCGCGGTCGGCGACGACTCAACTGTTGGCGTGGCGGTCTTTCCCGCCTCGCCGATCGAGGATTCACGCGCCGCTGAAGCAGGCGAGCGGGCGGGTCGTGGCGAGGAAGCGGTATTGACTGAAGTTAGTTCCCGGTTGAGGCGGCGGTTTTCCACGAACTGGTTGGCAATCACAACGAGCAGCGTCACCGGGAGTAGAATGAGGCTGACAGCTAGTGTTGTTTGCCATCTCGGGCGGATCCGGGCCATTCGCCCAAATAACCCCGCGCCCAGAGCGACGATTGAGGGCGCGGCTTCTCCCTTCATCACGTGCTGTACCGCCCGGCAGAACACCTCCGCTGATTCCAGGCGGTCGAGGCATTCTTCGCAATCAATATAGTGCTCCTCAAACCTGGCGCGCTCAGAGGCTGGCAGCTTCCCCAGCGCATAGCTGTCGGCGATATTATTTTCTTCAATATATTGATGGTTCATACGGCGCCTCTCTCGCTCAGACTCCCAATGGTAAAAGTGCGAACAAGAGTCCGACTGTGTCACTACGCGCGAGATAAAAAGCAAATCGTCTCTGGCCCTATTTCCGATACCGCTCCAGAAATCGTTTCCGCGCCCGTGAAAGCACTTTATTGAATCGGGCGACGGTCAGGCCCAGATCGGCGCAGATTCGCTCCTTGTCTTCTTTGTCGCAATAGAATCGCCGTAGCGCTTCCCGGTCTCGATCCTGGGGCAACTGCTCGATCACCTGCCGAACGGTCTCGATCTCCTCTTTTTGGAGTAACTGGGCATAAGGACCTGGCGCCGGATCGGCTATTACTTCCGCGCACTCCAAGCCCATCTCGGTCCTCGATCTCGATTTTTCCGCGTATCGGCGGGCGAGATTTTTCGCTATGCCGCAAATGAATTCTCGTAGTTTCTCAGGCTCGCGCAACTCCCCCTTGCGAATCTTTTCCAGCGCAATCAGAAACGTGTCCTGAGACAGATCATCAACCGAAGCGTAACCGTCATTGTGGCGAATGACAGCATGCACACCGCGGCGGTAGCGCTCGAACAGCTCTGTTTCCGCGTTTGGGTCGCCTTCCAGGATTCTTTTGACCAGCGCCGCTGTGTTCGCTGCGCCGCTGGCTTTTAACATGTTCACCAGGAGCCTGCCTTGACGCCAGGATATTGTTATTGCGGGTTTCCGACAATAATGAATGGCGCCCAGTAATAGGGATGTCGCGTCGCCTGATTACCTCTGAGCGACTCCAATTTGGCCTGCCGAAGCGCGGAAGGGGCGCTGGATGAAGCCGCCAGGCGCCGATAGAAATCAGACATGAGCTGGGCCGTCGCGGCGTCGCTCACATTCCAGAGGCTGACAGCGACGGCGCGGGCGCCAGCATAGAGAAAAGAGCGCGCTAAGCCGACGATTCCTTCGCCAGTGACCAATTGCCCGCGCCCGGTCTGACAGGCGCTGAGCGCCACCAGATCACAGTCGAGATCCAATTCCGCGATCTCTCGCATTTCCAGAAAACCATCCTCCACCGAATTCCTATCCGGCGTCAAAACCACACCGGAGCGAGCCGGGAAATGTTCGTCAATCAGGCTGTGCGTGGCGAAGTGCAGCCATCGATAGTTGCGGAGTCGCTCCCGCTTAAGAGACTGTTCCGTCGCCAGCGCGCCTAGATAGAGGCGCCGCCGTTCGGGGGGAAACAGTTCGCCGATGCCCAGCGCTTCGGCGCGGGTGTGAGGCAGCTGGGGCAAGCGGTCACGCGCGAAAAAAGGATCACCGAAGGCGAGCAAGGTCATGGGCTTTGAACCAGGCGAGTCACCGATGGTTGACCTCAACACACTGAGCACGCTGGCTGAAGGCGCGTAGCTGATCTCATGATCTTCAATCAGGTAGCGCCCATCGCGGACGAGCGTTTCGAAGGGAAGATAATAAAGCAGCCCGTCAGGCATGATGAGCAACTGCTGGCCGGTCTTCAGCCTTTCGGCGAGCGGGCCGAGCAAAAGACGGAAAATCTGTTCGCCAAGCTCTCTCTGCTTGGCGAGCGCGCGTTCCAGATACAGGTTGTGCGGCCTGAGCGAAAGCGTTTCCAGATAAGGCTGAACTTTGGCTTCGATCTCTTTCTGTCCGGGCAAATCAATCCAGTGGCTCTCAGCAGCGGAAATCAGCCATCCGTAAGAGCGTTCTTCGCCAAGGAAGAATTCAAGCAACACCTCTTGCGGGCGCAGCATAGTTTCTTGCACATGCTTAAGCGTCACCGGACGCGTGAAATGCTTCAATCGCTTCGCCTCTATATCCCAGCGCGCCTCTTCCAGGCGTTGCTCAGCCTCAGCCAGTTCTGTCTGAAGCGCGCGGCGTCGTTCGCGTGGGAGGGATGAAGAGAGTATCTCGGCGCGCAGCCGCGCGATGCGTTGTACGAGTTCGCGCAGCGCTCCATTGGCATCAACCGGCATTCGCTCGCGCCGGGTTTGCGCCAGCAGATCGAGCGTGGCGCGCGCGCGGGCATGCTCAATACTCTTGAAAGCCTCGTCGGCGCTCCCGCGCAGAAGCAGCAACACAGCCAGTTCGCGGTATGGCGATTGCCGTTCGGCCAGCATCGCGATCCGAAGCGAATCGGCGGAAAGCGCCAGCAGCCGCTGCTTCTCGATGGAGCCGATCGCGCGGAAATAGGAAGTGACAGCCGCCTCAGTCTGCGCCCTGGCTCGTTGAGCGCGCGCCAGCGCCAACCAGGCGCGCCATTGTGGCTCACTATCTTTCAATCCTCGGGCCAGCGTCACTGCCTGGGTGGCCTGCTCCAGCGCCTCATTTGGTTGGCCGGCGGCCAGGCGCGCTTCGCTGAGCGCGCAGAGTGAAAGCGCCTCGCCCGCTTGGTCGCCGGCTCGCTGATACCGCTCCCGCGCTTGCGCGAAAGCCTGCTGCGCTTCATTGACTTGCCTCTGCTCTCGGTAGCTTTGGCCGATCAAATAGAACGCGGGGCCTCCGGTTTGTTTGGAGCCGTCGCCCCAATTCAATCGCCGGGCATCGTCGAGATACTTGCGCGCCTGATGACTATCTCCCTGCGTAGCGTAGATTGTGGCTAAGCCGATCAAGGCGGTAGTTCGCTCCTGCGGCTCGGATTTCTGTCGCGCGAGGCTAAGCGCTCGCCGAAAATAGTTCAACGCGAAATCGAATTGACGGAGAGAAGTGCAAATCTGCGCGGCGGAGTTGAGCGCGGTTACCTTATCATAGCGGGAGAGCGGTTTGAGTTCGAGCAATTGCCGATAAGACTGAAGCGCCGCTTGCCAGCGACCTGCTCGGTGGTCCTGTTCCGCTAACCGCCGCAACGCTTGCGCAGCCCTTTCGGGCTGGCGCGATTGCCGCCAAAGTCGCGCCGCCTCCAGAAGCTTACGCCGAGCCAGCCCATATTGACCGGTTTCAATGAGTTTCTCCGCTTCTCCGTATAATGATTTCGCGTCGCGCTCGTGATCGCTGGAAATAATGGAACGCGATTCCATTTGGTTCTGCTTGAGCGCAGGTGGGAACGGCGCCGCCCAGAGAGGCGCCTTTGGGATTAACACTGCGAAAATTGTCAGGCTCCAAGCTGAAGTCATCAGTGCTGCCTTCCTGCGGAGCTGGATTATATCATCGCCCGCTGACCAATCGCCTAAGCGGATCGCGATTCCAGATCGAAACGGAAAGATTGGCGCAAATCACGAAGAGCGCGAGGGAAGAAAAGATTGAATCTGTTCGTCCCTTCGCGACCTTCGTTTCTTCAAAGGAAATACGCTTCCCGGATAGCAGAGATAGCAGCGCCATCCGGGGAGCTAACGTTAATGGACCACTTCACGCGCCGGCGTCTCCGCGGTGAAGTATCCCGCAGGAAAAGCAGGATTAAGCTCAATGGCGGAGAAGACCAATTCGTAGACCAAGCGCTGGCCGGATGACAGGCGCTGGACGAAGGGAAGCCGGAGATCGCCCACTGAGCGATAGTCGGCGAATTGCAGAAGCCAAGGGCCGATTTCCACTTGGCGAATCAGATGAGACCGATCGGTATAGATCGTCCATTCGCCGGCAGAGGTTTTGACTCGGAATTTGCTGAACCGTTCCGAGCCGCCGTCCTGCGCGATGGTTCCCACGCCCAGCTCAGCGCATCGCTGAAGGATGGGCAACAACCCAAAGAGGGCGACATTGGATTTCACCGCCTGCAGGCGGCGTTCGTTCATCGCCAATACTGAGGGCTGTTTCTCGGCGCGGTCGAGGGAATTGAGTTGGAATCCGCGCTGGCCGTCGAACCACTCAACCTGTGGCCGCTGGCCGAGCGGGGCTTCGATCTGCCGCCGGAACTTGGCGCCGGCGACATCCAGCGTCATCCCTCGCTCAAAGAACGCTGGCGGTTGAGTTGAAGTCAGCCTCACCGCTTGCGCGCGGAATGCGGCGATGGCGTCAATCGCCTCGCGTCCGCCGTGAGCGCGCAGCGTCTCTTCGAGCGCCAGCGGAGACGCCGGCGGCGCTACGCCACGCGAGGAAGCCGCCCACCATCCAAAATAGAGCAGCGGCAGAACCGCTGCGACGCGCATCAATTTTTTCTTCATTGCAATCTCCTTCTCGAATTATCGTTTATGCGGCTAGTAAGCAATCTTCTACGCACCTGTCGTAATTATCCTCGCAATCTTGCGAGCCGCCGGTTCGATTGGTGCAATCAGCAAGCTCCTCGAGGCAGCTATCGATGCAATCCAACTGGCCAAATACGGTCCTTCCTCCCAGGGTAAGGCTGAGTAGTAAGATCATTGTGGCTACGCCGGAACGCAGCCAAGTTCGCGATTTCATCAGTTAACCTCCTTCTTAGTTACAGGGATTACGCGGGCGGTCTGCGCCTGAAAAGGCAAGATTTTTCCCCGCTGAAAATCCAAAAACTCGTTTGCTGTCTTCTTCTTCGTCGAAGAGCCGGAGAAGCTCGCAAAAATTTTCGTCGGTGGAAAACGGCGCGAGCCTCGATGGCTCAAACTTATCGTGACGCCAGAGGAGGGTGGTTGCGCGGCTTCGCCATAGAAACGAAGCGACGGCAACGAAGCGGCAGTATGGATAGATAGAAAGGCAAAGGCGGCAAAGGCGCCGAGTTCGAACTTGATTGCGGTTCCACAAACGATGGACAACTAAAAAAGGGATCGAAGAAGCGCCAGTCAAAGCGCTTCTTCATATCCCTTATTCATTGCGTGGAGCCGGGCGTGTATCTGCAAAAGCTTGGTTGGATTACTGGCCGATTCTCGCAGAAGCTAGGCTTTCACGTAAATCTCCGCCCCGACCTTCTTGAACTCTTCCGCCTTCTCCCGCATCCCCGCTTCAATCGCCGCTTGTTCATCAATCCCCTGTTTCGCCGCGAAATCGCGCACGTCCTGTGTGATCTTCATCGAGCAAAAATGCGGGCCGCACATCGAACAGAAATGAGCTTGTTTGGCGCCTTCCTGCGGCAAGGTCTCGTCGTGGAATTCGCGCGCGGTTTCGGGATCGAGCGAGAGGTTGAACTGGTCTTCCCATCGGAATTCAAAGCGGGCTTTCGACAGCGCGTTGTCCCGAAGCTGCGCGCCGGGATGGCCTTTGGCCAGGTCGGCCGCGTGCGCCGCGATCTTGTAGGCGATCACGCCGTCTTTCACGTCTTTCCTGTCGGGCAAGCCCAGATGCTCTTTCGGCGTGACGTAACAGAGCATCGCCGTGCCGAACCATCCGATCATCGCCGCGCCGATGGCCGACGTGATGTGATCGTAACCGGGCGCGATGTCCGTTGTCAGCGGGCCGAGCGTGTAGAACGGCGCTTCGTCGCAAGCCTGGAGCTGTTTGTCCATGTTCTCTTTGATCAAATGCATCGGCACGTGGCCGGGGCCTTCGATCATCACCTGGCAATCCATCTCCCAGGCGATCTTGGTCAACTCGCCCAGCGTCTCCAATTCGGCGAACTGCGCTTCATCGTTGGCGTCGGCAATCGAACCGGGGCGCAGGCCGTCGCCGAGCGAGAACGACATGTCGTAGGCCCGCATGATCTCGCAGATGTCGCGGAAGTGGGTGTAGATGAAACTGTCCTCGTGATGAGCCAGACACCATTTGGCAATGATTGAACCGCCGCGCGAGACGATGCCCGTGGCGCGCTTCGCCGTCAACGGAATGAACGGCAGGCGAACTCCGGCGTGGATCGTGAAGTAATCGACGCCCTGCTCGGCCTGCTCGATCAACGTGTCGCGGAAAACTTCCCAGGTCAGTTCTTCCGCCTTGCCCGAAACTTTTTCGAGAGCCTGATAAATCGGCACGGTGCCGATGGGCACGGGTGAATTGCGAATGATCCATTCGCGCGTGGCGTGGATGTTCTTGCCCGTGGAGAGATCCATTACCGTGTCGGTTCCCCATTTCGTCGCCCAGCGCATCTTCTCGACCTCTTCTTCAATCGAGGACGCGACCGCGGAGTTGCCGATGTTGGCGTTGATCTTGACCAGGAAGTTTCGGCCAATCGCCATCGGTTCGCTTTCGGGGTGGTTGATGTTGGCGGGGATAATGGCGCGTCCGCGAGCGACTTCCTGCCGAACGAATTCGGGCGTGACGTATTTCGGGATGCTCGCGCCAAAGCTTTCGCCGCGATGTTGATGATTGAGGCGATTGCGTTCGCCATCGCTTAGCGCTTCAAACGCGGCTTGCCGGCCCAGGTTTTCACGGATCGCCACGAACTCCATTTCGGGCGTGACGACGCCGCGCCGAGCATAATGCATCTGCGTCACAGCGTGGCCGGGTTTTGCGCGAAGCGGCTGGCGTCGCAAACCAGGAAACTCTTCAAGCTTGCCTCTGGCTTTTTCGCGCGCATAGGTCGCTTCCTCGATTGAACGATAGCCGTTGTCTTCGGGTTTAACGATGCGCCCCTCGTACTCTTCAACATCGCCGCGCGCCACAATCCACTGCCGGCGCAATGCGGGTAACCCATCGCGCACGTCTCCATTAAATGAAGGGTCGCCCCAAGGGCCGCTTGTTTCGTATACGCGAACCGGTTCGTTATCTTCGATCTGGCCATTGAAGCTTTTGGTCACGTGCTGGCTGATTTCGCGGAACGGCACGCGGATGTTTGGTTGCGAGCCGGCGATGTAGACGCGTTGTGAATTTGGAAGTTGTGTTTCGAGTGATGAATTGTGGTTTGAATCGTTTCCGTTATTGTTCATTGTTTTCCTTTCTCCCTACGACGGTATTAACCGTGTCAGGTTCAGAGGGTCTTCGCCGGATGGCGAACTCTCAGCCTTGAACAAGGCTCCCCTGAAAGATGGTTTTGTTGAAGCTACTTCTTGCGCCGCTTCGTCGCGGCTTTGACGGGCGGCAACAGGTCTTTAACCTTGACTGAAACTTTCGGGAAGGCAACGAGGTTGAAGCTCTCGTTTTCGCCGTAAGTTTGTTTGGTGCGGTAGCCGCCTGGTTCCGGCTCTCTATAATCTTCCAGCTCTCGGTTGTGCAAGTTGAGCAGGCAAAACTGAATGATGTCGTTCTGCGCAAAAAGCGGGCATTTGACTTCACGGTCATATGCCAGGCTACTTTCGGCGATTTCCAGCACGAGAAAGATGTCTTTAGGCGTCGGGTGATTTTCGAGATAGCGGTCGTCCGGTGGGGCAGCCAACACAATGTCAGGCTCCGGCTCAGAAAAATCGTTCAGCAGGATTGGGTCTTGAGCGCCAAGAATTACTCGATCTCCCAAAGTTCGTGTAAACCAACGAATCGCCCGTTTGGTGGCAATGGCATGATTAACGTTCTTGGCCGCCATCTGCAAAATCCTCCCCTCGATCAGCTCCACACGTTCGTCCTCACCGATGATGCCGAACTCGGCCATTTGCTGATACTCAGCGGCGGTGAACAAGCGCACCCCCATGACTCTTTCCCAGACCGCTAAGTGCTCTGACTTTGATTTGACTGGAGATTGAATCACGGTAGACATTTTTTCTTTACCTCAATCGTTTCACCTGGAGAACTCCGCTCGCATCAGCGAATGGTCGCCGTTCACGAAAGACGTGACCAATGTGCCTTTGGGAACGCTGATATTTTCGCCTTTTTGCAGCAAGAACAGAGGCGCTACCGGAAAGAAGAGCGCTCCCGTGACAGCCACATTCATCGCCACCTCCTTGGCGAGGCTGCCATCCGGCCCCTTTCTAACGGCGCGCAGCAAAGCCCTTTTGCCGTTGGCGAGTCGCACGGAATCTATCCTCACGTCGAGTTTCCCCGCGCGTCCCATTCGCCTGGCGGATTTTGCGTCAATGACAGTTCCCGTTGCCGAGGCCCCGCGTTCGATGACAACGATTTCTCCGACTCGGACCTCTTCGATGACCTCGAACTCCACCGCGTCCTCGACCTTCTCTTTGGTCGATGAGAGATCGCGCAGCAACTTCAGCTTGACTGGAGTGGCGTCTTCAAGCGTCAGTGTCTCTTCGCTCCTGGCAGATGTCGCAACCGGCTCTTGTCGCGTAGCCCGCGCCGGCAAAACCGCTATCAATCCAATAATCAACGTGGCAATCAATCTGGCAATCTTCATCTCAGTTCCCTTTTGGAGTTTCACGCGGGTCACGAGCCATGAGGATCATGAACCGCCCACTACCGCCGGTCAGGCTTACGGGAACGAAGCCTTGAACGCAGGCATCCTGAATCTCTTTTTGCGTCGTCGCTTCGGCGCGCGTGTCCAGGACTTTGAATTCAACCGGGCTTGCCGCCACCTCTTCCCCGACCAAACGCTCCATCACGGCCGTCAATCCGACTCCCGTGGCCGAGCGCAAAATAAAGCCCTGCTTCGAGAGTTCGTTAAGCGCGTCAACCGATTTCTCCGAAGCCCGAATTGAAACGAGCCTGTACTCATAACGGTTCTGATCTTTCGGCTTGTAATCGCGGCTCATCAACGCGCCGTTCAGCGAAGAACTGGCGCCGAGGCGATAGCCCTGCTTCGCCGCTTCATTCAACTCCTTCTCCAAGGTCGAGATTTTGTACGTCTCCAGCAAGAGGTATTCGCGCTCTCCCATCTCCCTCGCGGGATTTTGCGCGTCGCGCCGCAAGACGATAATCCCGCCTAAAATCCCAACCGGCGTGAATCCGCCGGAGTTGGCGTTGTCGAGCATCGTTTGCAGCTTCTTGTCTTTCGGCGAGATGAGGACGTCGTATTCGTACCTGCCCGCTTCTGATCCGATCTCACGTTCGAGCAAAAAGACGGGCGACGGCGCGGCCATGGCAAAAGTCGAAGGCAGCATCGCGGCGCGAAATGCGAATCCCTGCGACGACAATTCCTTCTTCTGCTTTATAAACTGGCCGACGTTGAGTGTTTTGTATTCGTATCGCTGTGTGGACATTGAATTGAGAGGACGCGACACCAGGATAGTGAACGTTGACCACCCCATCGCCTGGGACTCCTTCTCAAAACGGAATCCCTGCTTTGCCAATTCGTTCAACTCTTTTTCCAGCGTGGAGCCTTTGGTCGTCGCAATCAGACGGTATTCGAGGTTCCCACAGCCCTGAGCTGCGACAAGGTCGCCGCGGAAACAAATCACTGTCAGGGCAATTGCAAACGCCAGTATCCTGGTTTTCATGAAATAGCCTAACCTCTTTACAAATTCCGAAGCTATCCGCCAATGCACGACATCGTCCGCAACTAACGCTAAGCCGCTGCATACTCGGTGTGCGATCTGACATCCAGCGTGTGGAACCCTAAAACAATCTGATCCTTCGGAATTCCGGCAGCGACCAACTCGCGCGCGACGCCGTGTTCTGTCCCGTCACGCTGAATCCAGATTTTGCCGTTGATGATGTCAATATGAATCAGGGCGCCGTGAACACGTTTGACGCCATCCCAACCAACTGAAACAACCATATAACGATCATTCTCGCGGTCGAAGACGGCTTCATTTTGTATCTCACCGTTGGCGTACTGAAGTTTCAAATATTCCGATAATACATGGCGAATGATTTGACGGTAACTCTCTAGTCTATCCATTTGATGATCACCTCCTTTTGCGGATCAAAGATAATCAATCGCACGCGTTGATTTTCCAGCAAGATTTCACCAACTGGTTCCTGAAAAACGTCGGCGTAAGTAGCCTCGCGGATTGCCAGGTACAAGATTCTATCAGGCGCAACCCGGTCCATAATATCGTGATAAAGCACGAATTGACCGACTGCATTCTTCAGGTCCTCAACTTCCGAATCGCCAATGAAACTCTTAACTTCAACCGCTATCCGGCGGCCGCTTTTTTCGGCGGCGATTATCTCCTCGGCCCCCAGATCAATATAAATGTCTTTCTTGCCCCATTTGAAGGTCAACGGATCATGAGTGATCTTCCAGCCATCATTGATCAAAGCGCGCTTCAGATTGTCGTGATAAAAATCTTTTGCCGGCATTCGAGTTTATCCTCCAATGCAGGACATCGTCCGCAACGGCTGCACAAACTCGGGGTCGTTGATGTGATGCCGGTCTTCTTTCTTCTCAACTGTCGAAACGATGAAATCAATCAGCTCATCGCGCGAAGCCCCGTCGCGCAGCAGCCGTTTGATGTTGTGTTCGACCGTGGAAAACAGGCAGGTGCGGATCATTCCGTCGGCGGTCAGGCGAATGCGGCTGCAATGGCCGCAGAATGGCTGAGTGACCGGGTTGATGAATCCGACCTCGCCCGGCGCGCCGTCGGCGAATCGCCATCGTCTTGCCGTTTCGCTCAGGTTTTCCGATTTAACTCGTTCAAGCGGGTAGACGGCGTCAATCCGCTTTCTCAACTCTTCGCCCGGCACGACCATTTCGCGCCGCCAAATCTTGCCGTTGTCGAGCGGCATGAATTCGATGAAGCGAACGCTCGCGCCCTTTTCGCGCGCGAATTCGGCGAAACGGATCGCCTGGTCGTCGTTGATGCCGCGAATCATCACGCTGTTGACTTTAACCGGGCGCAATCCGGCTTCAATCGCGGCGTCAATGCCGTCCAACACCTGAGCCAATTCGTTGCGGCCCGTGAGCAAAGCGAACCGGTCGGGCGTCAGCGAGTCCAGGCTGATCGTGATGCGCTGTAATCCCGCGTCTTTCAGCGCCTTCGCGCGGCCACGCAGGAAGTGCGCGTTGGTGGTCATCGCCAAATCCTCAATGCCTCCAATTTTGGCCAGGCGTTCGATCAGGCTTTCCAGATCGCGCCGCAACATCGGCTCGCCGCCCGTCACGCGCAATTTGTTGATCCCAAGGCTGACAAAAACCTCCGCCAAGAGGATGATCTCTTCGTAAGTCAGGATCTCCGGCTTGGGCTTCCACTCCATCGCCTCTTCGGGCATACAATAGAAGCAGCGGAAATTGCAGCGGTCCGTGATCGAAATGCGAAGATCGCGGATGACGCGGTTGTAACTGTCTTTTAACAAAACTGGGAGAGTCATACGTAATTCTTGTCCGTGCTTGCTTTTAGAATTTGACGCCAAGTATTCTAACAGCCTGCGGTACCAAGTCACAAAATTAAAGGCGCAACAACATCATGTCAAAACCATCCGACCCAAAGATCATCGTTCAACTGCGCGAAATTGTCGGCTCCGGGGGCGTCACATGCGACGATGACGAGTTGCTGGTCTACGAATGCGACGCGATGACGACGCACAGGTCGCGCCCGCTGGCTGTCGTCTTTCCGCGCACGACCGAAGAGGTTTCGCGCGCCGTCCGGCTGCTCTATGACAACCGCATCCCGTTCGGGCCTCGTGGCGCGGGCACAGGTTTGAGTTCCGGCGCCATTGCGACCGGCTGCGAAAAAGGCGACCGCGCCGTGGTCATTGAGATGGCGCGGATGAACCGCATCCTCGACATCGATTACGCCAACCGCCGCGCCGTCGTGCAGCCGGGCGTGATCAATGTCAAATTGTCGCAAGCCGTCGCCGCGCGCGGCTACCATTACGCGCCCGATCCTTCTTCCCAAACTTCCTGCACCATCGGCGGCAACGTGGCCGAAAACGCGGGCGGGCCGCACTGTCTGAAATACGGATCGACCACGAATCACATTCTGGGTCTGGAGGTCGTGCTGCCCACGGGCGAGGTCGTCGATTTTGGAGGCGGCGGAGCGGATACAGTCGGTTACGACCTGCTGGGGGCTTTCGTCGGCAGCGAAGGCACGTTCGGCATCACGACAAAAGTCACGGTGCGGTTGACACGTACGCCGCAAATGGTGATCACGCTGCTCGCCGATTTTATGGACATCAACGACGCCAGCCGCGCCGTCTCGGCCATTATCGCCGCGGGGATGCTGCCCGCCGCGTTGGAGATGATCGACAAGGTGACGATCAACGCGGTTGAAGATTCGGTTTACGCCGCCGGCTATCCGCGCGACGCCGCGGCCTGTCTGATCGTCGAACTCGACGGGTTGCGCGCGGGGCTGCAAACACAGGCGAAACGAGCGGCGGAAATCTGCTACCAACACCACGCTCGCACGGTGCGAGAGGCCAGCGATGAGACCGAGCGCAAAAAGTTGTGGGCGGGACGCAAAGGCGCATTCGGCGCGTTGGGCCGCGTCAGCCCCGACCTGCTCGTCCAGGACGCCGTCGTGCCCAGAACAAAATTGCCCGACGTGCTGGCCAGAATTTATCTCATAGGCGCGAAATATGACCTGCGCCTTTCGACCGTCTTTCACGCGGGCGACGGCAATTTGCATCCGAACCTGAATTACGACGGCCGCGACGCAGATGAGGTCGAGCGCGTACACGCCGCGAGCAAAGAGATTATGAAACTTTGCGTTGACGCGGGCGGTTCGATCACGGGCGAGCACGGCGTCGGCGTAGATAAGATCGAATATATGCCGATGATCTTCGATCAGGCCTCGCTCGACGCGATGCTGGCGGTCAAAGATGTTTTCAACCCGCTGGGATTGTGCAACCCGGGCAAGGCTGTTCCGGCGCAGCGGATGTGCCGCGAATATCGAAAAGGTTTTGACTTTGCCGCGACCTGAAGACTTACCTAAAACTTTGCTGATGGTGAAAACCGAATGAACAGATTGATTTCACGCCGCGACGTGCTTATTGGTTTGGCCGCTTCCGCAATACCAGCGGCGACGCCGGTTAATTTGCAAGCCTTTCAACAAACGCCGACACAACCGATCAACAAAATTGCCGACAGATTTTCACCCGTTGATCCCGGAGCCGTGCAGATTCGCGGCTTCCTTGGCGAGCGCTGCAAGAAGAACGAGAGCGCGCGCCTTCTGACAAAAAACGAAGACGAACTGCTCAGGGGATTCCAAAACCGCCCTGGCAACCAAGCCTGGCTGGGCGAACACGCGGGCAAATGGCTGCATGCCGCGACGCTCGCCTGGGCCTATACGAAAAGCGAAGCGCTGCGCGCCAAACTCGACCGCGTCGCCTCCGCGTTGATCGCCACGCAACAGCCCGACGGTTATCTCGGCACCTACGCCGACGAGTCACACTGGGGCATGAGCCGCGATCAGAAATGGGACGTGTGGGTTCACAAATACGATCTGCTAGGACTGATCGCTTACCACACCTACACCGGCAATCAACCGGCGCTTGAATCGGCAAAAAAGATCGGCGACCTGCTCGTCAGGACTTTCGGCCGCGTGGGCGAAGGAGAAATCAAACTCGACTTGAACGAGCGCAGCGCGCACGCCGGTATGGCTTCAGGCAGTGTTCTTGAACCGATGGTCCTGCTCTACCGCGCTACGGGCGCCGAGAAATACCTGGACTTCGCGCGCCACATCGCCGAGCAATGGGAAGGTGAAAAAGGGCCGAAACTCATCAGCGCGCTGACAGACAAAAAACCGGTCAACCAGACAGCCGACGCCAAGGCGTATGAAATGATGTCGTGCCTGGTCGGTTTGTGCGAACTTTATCGAACGACCGGCGAAACGCGGTACCTGGCGCCCGCAATCAACGCCTGGAACGACATTGTTTCCAATCAACTTTTGATCACGGGCAGCGGCAGCAGCGGTGAACGCTGGGCCGAAGCCCGCGCGTTCTTAAGTTCTGAGAAAGACCAGGTCGCCGAAACCTGCGTCACCGTGACATGGATTCAACTGACGCAACAATTGCTGCGACTGACCGGCGAGGCGCGCTACGCCGACGAGCTTGAAAAAACTTTCTACAATCATCTTGCGGCGGCGCAACGTCCCGACGGCGAGGCGTGGACATATTTCACTGCGCTCAACGGAAAGAAGTCTTACAAGACGGGGCAGAGCTGCTGCGTCTCATCAGGCCCGCGCGGATGGGCGATGCTGCCTACGCTGGCCTATATGACCAGCGATGACGGGGTTGTCATCAATTTCTTCACGCCTGGCGAGGCGAGGGTAAAAATCGGCGGCGAGGAGGTGACGATCAAACAGGCGACGCAATATCCGGTTGATGGCCGCGTCGTGATCACCGTGAGTGTGCCGAAGCCTCTGAAATTCGGATTGCGCGTGCGTGTGCCTTCGTGGTCGAACATCGCGGAGATGAAGGCTCAGCCAAACACATACTGGCTGTTGCGTCAGACCTGGAGCCGCACACAGACCATTACGCTCGATTTTGCGCTCCCGACGCGTGTGATCAACGGCGAAGGCGTCAACGCGGGCCAAATCGCCGTCGCGCGCGGCCCGGTGGTATTGGCCGTTGACGAGTTTTATAACCCTGGCCTCATCCCAATTTCCGCAATCGCTATGACGTCACAACAACCGCAGCTTAAAACCAGCCTGACTTACCGCGACGCCGATGGATTCCCGGTTTACGAAACCGATGCGGTCATAGCGCAAGACACTGAAAAATACAGGGCGGGAGAGAGGGTCACGCTGCGACTCGTCCCGTTCGCTTCGGCGGGCGCGCACGAGAACCGGTTTTCAGTCTGGTTGTCGAAACCCAGCGGCTCGGCCAGCGGGAACGATATGCGGGAAGCCAATCCATAATTTTCGAGGAGACCCAAATGAGATTTCGTTGCCTTTCAATCCTTCTGCTGATTTCGTCACTGACCGTCATCGCTTCGGCTCAGAATCAGACCCCCGCAACCGATTCGCCCGACGCCATGAAACAACAGATCGACCGTCTACAGCGGCGCTTGGTGGACTGGCCGGGACTCAGCCGTTACAAAGACGCCAACACCAGGGTTCCGACGCCGGAGAGGAGTGAAAACCGCGTGGTCTTTATGGGCGATTCGATCACGGATGGTTGGAAGCTGGACGAATACTTTCCCGGCAAGCTTTACATCAATCGCGGCATCAGCGGGCAAACGACGCCGCAGATGCTGATCCGTTTCCGTCCTGACGTAATCGCGCTGAAACCTCGCGCGGTGTTGATACTGGCCGGGACGAACGACATCGCCGGCAACACCGGGCCGATGACGCTGGAAATGATCGAAAACAACTACGCTTCGATGGCTGATCTGGCAAAGGCGAATGGAATCAAAGTCGTCTTCGCCTCCGTGCTGCCAATTCACGATTACGGCCAGACAAAAGTCTCCGAACGCCGTTCTCCCGAACAGATTCTCAAACTCAACGAATGGTTGAAGGGCTACTGCAAAGCCAGCGGCCACATCTACCTGGACTATTTCAGCAAAATGGTTGACGACAAAGGAATGCTCAAAGCGGAGTTGGCCAACGACGGCCTGCATCCAAACGCGGAAGGGTACAAGACGATGGCGCCGCTGGCTGAAAGCGCGATCCAGCAGGCGCTGAAGAAGAAATGAAGGAGAGACAGAGGGACAGAGGGACGGAGGGACAGAGAGACGGGGCGTTTCAATAGCCTCATCTCTCCATCCCTCCGTCTCTCTGTCCCTCCGTCCCTCTGTCCCTCTGTCTCTCACAAAGCAAGATGCACAAGATCACAGTCATTCGTGGCGACGGCGTTGGGCCTGAAATCTGCGACGCCACTATTCGGGTCGTCGAAGCCACCGGCGTCAAATGCGAGTGGGACTTTGCGCTCGTTGGCCGTGAAGCCGAGAAACAATTCGGCGCGCCGCTGCCCGGCGAAACGGTCGAGAAGATTCGCTCCAGCCGTGTTGTCCTGAAAGGCCCTGTCATCATCGAGAAGATGGGCGACAAAGTGGTCATCTCGCGCGACGACCACACGCAGCGGGTCTATTCGAACGTCAACACGGCGTTGCGGCTGGAACTCGGCGCCTACGTCAATGTCCGCCCCTTGCGCGCTTTTGAAGGCGTGCAATCGCACGCGCCCAAGCTGGATGTCATCGTCATCAGAGAGCTGACCGAGGATTTATACAGCGGATACGAACACAGCATCGGCGAAGACGCCGCCGAAGCGATCAAGATCACAACCCGCCGCGCCTCCGAGCGCGCCGCGCGATTCGCTTTTGAATACACCACTCA
>Ga0187894_10003665_pt1 | contig 16974 bp, 11 predicted proteins | sample GBC1701081metaG_FD_136650 | JGI IMG/M metagenome (GOLD analysis project Ga0187894, IMG submission 136650) | White microbial mat communities from a lava cave in the Kipuka Kanohina Cave System on the Island of Hawaii, USA - GBC170108-1 metaG ...
ATGCTCACCAAGCCGACGGCTGGCGTAAGCCTTCAAATCATTCATCACCCGTTCTGGCGGCACTGTAGCATGAACAACGACATGGATATGGTTCGAGCGTATATGCGCTGCCAACAGTGACCAAGCACGATATGCGCAAACCTCTTGGACAGCCCTTAAGACGATATCGCGGCGGCGGGCGTCCATTTCGTAAATCGGCTCATCCATTCGTTGCTGTTCGGCTTGTACACGCTTTGCATCTGGTGGGAGATACGGGGTGCCAGGCATGTTATGGTGTCGGTCCACAGAGCCTGTCTCGTCCCCATGAAGTCTCGCGCCGTAACAACTGAAAGTGATGAGGTAAGCTAAGGGAATAGCTGTTTCCGCTCCCTCACGGTCGCGGCTCGGATTCCTCCTATCGGAGCCGCGCGTGTTAGCAAGCGGTAGTACATTTTCCGCTCCCTCACGGTCGCGGCTCAGATTGGTCACAGCGGACATTAGTCCAGCTCCTCCAACAATGCCTTCGCTTCCTTGAGATCTGCGGTATCAAATCCCTCGGTGAACCAGTTGTAGATCTCTGATAACATTTGGTGAGCGTGTTTCTTCTTGCCCTGCTGTTGCCACAGCCGGCTCAAGCTCATCACCGCGCGCAGCTCCAGCGATTTCGCTTGCTGCTTGCGCGCAATCTCGATGGCCTTCAGAAAATACCCCCCGGCCTCTGCCTCCGCTTGGGTGCTAGGTATTGGATGCTGGGTGTTAGGGATTTTCGACTTTTGCCTTTTGCTTTTTGATCTTCTTCTTGTGACTCCGGACTGTAAGACTAATTGACCCTTCAGCCGATACAGCTCTGCCTCGTATTCGCGTTCCTCGGTCTTGCGGACAAAGGCGAGCGCTTCGTTCAAGGTGTGGAGTCCTTCCTCAGGTTTTGCCGTTTTGCCATAGCTCTCAGCTAGTAATGCTAGGTAGTAGGGTTCGTGGGTATGCGCTCCGGTTGCCCGTCTGGCAGCTAACCCTTCACGTATCTGCGTCATCCCTTCTGTACTCCGTCCTTGCTCAGTCAGAGCCCAACCACGCGGGATTATTGCTTGCGACAGATAAAAAGAGAACCCGTGTTCAGTGCAAAGCTTGATGGTTGCCTCTGCCGTGTCTTGGGTCAGTGCTACTTCCCGACGGAATTGATGGAGTACAAGCAGGTGCTCAAGTGCATACACCACACTAAAAGGATGAGACGACTCCTCCGCGAGAGTAAGTGCTGCTTGGGCTCGTTGTAAAGCGTGGTCCGCGTAGCCGAGCGACCATAAGGTCCAAGCCAGATAGGATAGACTAGACACCCCTTCTAAGCCTGGGGCTTGCAAGAAAGCGCGGGAGCGAGGGCGCCGTGGATCGAAATAGCTCAGGCCTTTTTCCAAGTACTCATGACTTGCGGTAAATTCACCACGATAGAAGGAAGAGAGACCGGGGGCGAGATGAGCCTCGGGGAGAAATAGCGAGTCAGATTGATTTTGGGCGACAGTTAGTAGCTCTCCCGCGAGCTGCCATGCCATCTGGTGGTCAGCACGGACGAGATAAAACGCCCACAGGCCCCACAGCGCGGAAACCAACTGCGATGTATCCCCGAGTTGTCGACATAATTCTTGTGCTCGGGCATGGGCCTGTTCTGCTTCTGGTGCTGAGTAGCCTTTGGTGGCTATCAAAGGAGGACCTAGAGCGAGTCGTAGAGAGAGTTCTTGTTGAGCGCGCTCAGAAGTGTCTGGCAGAGTCTTGAGTAACTCCAGCCCTTTGGTAAGAAGGCGAATCGCTTCCTGATTGGCACTGCGCCGAATAGCGTTTCTCCCGGCTTGCTCACAATACTGCACCGCCCGGGGATAATCTCGTCCCTGTTCAAAATGCACTGCCAGTTCTGCTGCGATCTCTCCGGCCCGTTTGCCATAGCCCGCCTCCGTCCGCTCGCCGATGCGCTGGTGGAGATGCGCTCGTCGGCCCGTCGAGACCCGCTCATATATCACTTCCTGATACAGTGCATGCAAGAAGCCGTAGCGCGCCGCCACGGTTCCGTCTGGCCAGTCCTCTCTGCCATTCGCCCGCAGGAACTGGCCGCGCCGCACCAGTCCTGCACACTGCTCCTCGACTGTATCCTCCGCAGCTTCTACTCCGGCAGCCACCACTGCTGCCGAGAACTCCATCCCCACCACACTCGCCACTTCCAACATGCGTTGTTCGTCAGGACGTGACCGGTCAAGTTGGTGCTCAATCGTCTGCTGTAGGTTGTCGGGTACGTTGACCACCACGTCTTCGACTTTCCCCCGCAGTGCCCACTGCCCCTCAACCTGCACCACGGCTCCCTGGGCCACCATATGCTCCACCACGTTGACCATGAAGAGCGGGTTGCCCTCGGTGTGCTGGTGAATCACCTGCGCCAGGTTCTGTAGGGACACGGCCTGCCGTGCCTCCACTTCGGTACCGAATCTCACCGCCAGATACTCGGCGACGGCCGCCTCACTCAGCCACCCCAGTGACAACTCCGCACAGCGCCCGTGCAATTGTAGTTCCTGTTTGACCTCTTTGAGTGAATGCTCCTGCACGATCACGTCCATCGGCCGGTACGTGCCCAGCACCAGCAGCCGTGCCCGCTCCTGCCGCCGTGCTAGCAACGCCAACAGCTCCTGTGTGGATACATCACTCCAATGTAGATCCTCGAACCACAACACTAGCGGTTGCTCGGCCGTCAGTGCGTCTACTGTTTCGACCATCTCTCGCAGCATCCGTTCCCGCGTGGCGCCGGCAACCTTGCGCTGGAGCGTCTCCAAGCCAGTCGCACTGAGCAACGCAGGCATTTGCACCAGCCAGGTCGGGGCATACTGATTGAGGAGCGCGATAAAGCGCTCACCACCAGGCTCGCGGCACAGCCGCCCCAGCGCTTCCAGCACCGGCAGGTAGGCTTCGCCGGTACCGTACTGTTCGATGCATTGCCCACGACCGATCAACAGACGAGGGGTTGAAAGCAGTTCGGGGTTCGGAGTTTGGGGAGAGGCTTTTGGCGCTGCGAACCTTTCGTGACTCCGCACTCCGAACAGGAAGGTTTCCACCAACGTGGTCTTGCCGATCCCTGGCTCGCCCGTGATAAAGACGATTTGCCGCTGGCCGTTCAGGGCTTTTTCTAACAACCTGTGTAGCTGGGCGAGTTCGGTCTCACGGCCTACCAGAGTAGGGGTTGGGGATTGGGAGTTAGGGGCTGGCTGGAAATTTTGTTGACTTTGGACTTCGGACCCCAGACCTCGGACTGACGGAGTAGTGGTGAGGGGAGCGATGAACCGATACCCTCGCCGATGCACGGTCTCAATATACTGCGGCGCCAGTGCCTCGTCCCCCAACGCTTTACGCAACTCGCGAATACAGTTCTTCAGCACCGAATCACTGACCACTGTCTGGGGCCAGACTGAGTCAAGGATTTCGTCCTTGGTCACCAATTGGCCGGGATGCTGTGCGAGATAGCGCAGCACGGCGAAGGTCTTGGGCCGCAGCTCAAGCTCTTGCGCTCCGCGCCAGAGCTGCTCGTTGCCCAGGTCCAGCCGAAAGGGCGGAAAGAGCAGAGACGGCGATACCTCCATGCTGTGACTCTTACCAAAATTACACCTAAATTACACCCTTTTGTTATGACTGCCCGTTTCGAGCCCGCTATGTTCCGGGCCTGGAGCAAGAGCAGGTGCAAGACAGCAGCGCCAGAATCGCCTGAAGGACACCGTGACGCAAAACACCGTAAAAAAACCACCGCTCTTACCTCAGTGGGCTTTTGTCGTGCAGTTTCGCGCGGGAACAGACCTGGAGCAGAGGCACATGGAGGGCCGGGTCGAGCATGTGGTGTCGGGTCAGGCGACACGGTTCATTCGCTGGAGGAACTGCTGACGTTCATGGAGCAGGTCCTGACTACCGTGCGTACTCGCTTCTAAACAGAGACCGAAAGGAAAGGAGGTGATACGAATTGGCATTCCAAAAGTAATTTTCGCGAGCAGCCGTTCACCCTTCGACTTTGCCGCTTCCGCGGTGACGCTCAGGGCGAACGGGCAAACTCAGGGCAGCAGGCGCATCTCGTTCGTGCTGAGCGTAGCGAGAGCGAAGTCGAAGCATGAACACGTGAGTTACCCAGGAATTTTAACTTGGTATGAGGTGCCTTGCTTAGGCTGAGAGGCAACAAATCCGTATGGCAACGCTAAACGCTAACAACAAACCTTGGAACAACTAAACATGGAGGACATGTTATGCACAGCCGAAATTGCTTTTCACCCAACGTCAAACGTTTTATTCCAGCGGCAGCCTTTCTCGCCGTTGCTGTCATGGTGCTCTTGATGGAGAATGGCGAGGCTATGGCCCACAAATGTAAGTCTGTCAATGCCCATCTCTCATCACAACAAGTTGCCAATTTTTCTGACGGAACTCCGTGCCCGTCTTCCATCTGCACCGAGGGCAGGTTCATCGGAGTCCCCAACGGAAAATTTCGTTTTATAGCCACCGGTCAATACCCTGCTTTTGCCGTAGACCCGCAGCTGCCGCCTTTTAGCCCAGCTGGCCTCGGTGGCTCTCCTTCGTTTGCGGTGCCGTGGATGTTTTTTACCACTGGGGAAATCCGCCTCGACACGGCGTTCTGCGGCAAAAATGGCACCACTGGAACTCTGGTCCTCAGAGACGCAACTACTTTTGCTATTACTGCCAATTCGCCTGATCTCGAAGGGCAATATGGTGATGCCGCGTGGGTTGATGGGGCAGCCAGTACAGGGACCTGTGCCGGGGCAAGTGGTCTGTTAACCGGTACTGGATTTTTTAAAGCGGGGTGTGTTGATTGTGACTACGAAGGTAAAGTCTGCCGTCCGTAAGGGCAAAGGGATAACACAACCCGTGACGAATAGCCCGAAAGTGGCGTAGCCTGGAGGAAACGGAACGCAATCCAGGGGCTTTGTTTCCCGGATTTCATCCGGGCTACGTTGCTCATTCCAGCGCTGGGGTTCGCAGAGCCTGTCTTGAGTCCTTCGTCAAGCTCAGGATAAACTCTGCGCAGCGGAGTCGAAGGGTTCACCTCAGCCTATACTATTCTATCACTCCTCGTGACATTCGTCGCCTTTTGGTGTTAAAGACGTGACGCTGGAAAGGACGCCGTACGCCGTAAGGTATCCCGGCGATCAGAGAGATGCGATTTCGCCGTGTCAGCAATGCCAAGCCCAGCGCTAACACCATATACACAACCGAGTAGGCAAGGCGAAAACCAGGCGAGGGAAAGAACAACTGAACGGCGAACAGCCCTAACAGAATCAGCGCTTCTATCAGAGAGAAACGAAAATTCGCGATCACCACCAGTGCAAAAATTGACTGTGCGGAAGTGAGCAAGACCTCGGCGGTTTGCCGTTCATCCAGCAACATGGCGCCAATCCGTCCGGCCGCTAGACTATAAGCGAGCGGCAGCATGCCAACCAGCAGGGTCCATTGATTTACGGCGGAAGAGATCAGCGTGCCGATTCCCGCATGCGGATTGCCGCGCAGGGCAAAAAGAATCGCCACAATAAACTCAGGAGACTCCGACGCTAATGGGGCGAGCCATTGCACCAGTATAAATTCTTCAATCCCCAAGGTGCGCCCTGACGCCAGTAAACCTTCAGCAAAAGGTTCGGCAGCCGAGAGGATGGTCAAGCCTGAGTAGACGAACAGCCCAAGGGTTATCGCCCGTCGTATCCAAGGGGTAAAACGAGCAAGCAGTTCCGGCGGGCCCTCGAGTTCCGGCTCAACCACATGCGCTCGCGACGCCACCAGTAAATACAAGGCAAACAAGATGAGAAGAAAGAAGGCATCGACTACCGAAAGCGTCCCCTTGAGCGGGATCACAAAAGAATACAGAGTTGCTACGACGAGAGCGAAGACTTCAAGTCTTTGCTCCCGGGCCAGAGTCATGACACGCTTGCCAGTCTTGAGCCAGAAAGCAATGACCACCACAGCCCACCCGAGTCCGATCAGGAGGCGATTCCCGCCAGTCATATTAGCGATTGCATACGGGGTGTAAGTTGGATCGGTTCCCGCCTGCCAGGCAAAATACATATCCACTGCGTATTCCGGTAAAACCGCGATCAGGGCCAAAAACGCGATCGCTAACGCTTGCGGGATGTCTAATTGCGCTAGTTCTGCCGCCCAGGACAAGAGAAAGGCGGCGCCAAAGATCGAAATCCCGGAGGACAGCGCTTCCCAGTGTGGCGCGAGATGCACGCCAGAAAAATGCAGAACCAGCCATTGCAACGGCAAAGCCGAGGCCAACGCAAGTGACATCCAGTGACTCACTCTCCCTGCCTCCCACAAGCCGGGGCGGTTCGCGAACCGCCCCCACAGAAACAATATATATTTATCACGGCAAACCTGAGTGCGGTCACAAGCCTAGTTCGTTGAGCATGCGCGGATTGTTAGTCCAACCTTTTGTGACTTTGACAAACAGCTCTAAGAATACCCTGCAACCAGAGAAGGCTTCAAGCTGTAGGCGTGCCGCCTGGCCGATCTGTTTTAAGCGAGCCCCACGTTCTCCGATAATAATAGCTCGCTGTGAGGATCGTTCTACATAGATGACGGCACGAATGGTTAACAAATGTTTTTCCGGCTTTTCTTGAAACTCTTCCACTATCACAGCCGTCGCGTAAGGAATTTCTTGTTGGGTCTGGAGAAAGAGCTGCTCTCGGATCATCTCTTGGGCCAGGACGCGCTCGCTCTGGTCGGTGAATTCGTCGCTTGGGTAGAGAGCTGGGCCGACGGGCAGTAAGGCGATTATGAGGTTCAGTACTTCCTCGGTATTCTCTCCAGTCAGGGCGCTAATGGGAATGAGTTCACGTTCAGGCAGAAGCGCAGCCAAGCGCTCCAACTGAGGGAGGAGCGCCGGCTTGGGGACGCGGTCGATCTTGTTGAGAATGACGACGACCGGCGTCGATAACGCACTCAGACGCTGGGCAATCTCTTCGTCTGCCGAGATCACGCCTCGCTGGGCATCAACCAAGAACAACACCACATCAGTATCTGCCAAGGCATTCAATGCCGCTGTCACCATCCGTCGATTTAATAGCGGACCAGGGTGTCGATGAATTCCGGGTGTATCGACGAAAAGCAGTTGCGCGTGCGGCAGAGTTTTAATCCCCAGCAACCGGGTGCGCGTCGTTTGCGGCTTAGGACTCACGATGGCAACTTTGGTCCCGACCAGCGAGTTGAGTAAGGTGGATTTCCCCACGTTGGGTCGCCCCACCAGAGCGACAAACCCGCATCGGTGTTGGGGTTCGACGGGCACGGGGGGGGAAGAGCGACGCGCCACGGCTCACGCCGCCGATGAAGAACGAAAGATGATTTTCAGCACCCGGCGCCGGCCAATCTGGAGGATTTTCTCACCTTCAGTAGGAACCTGAAAGTCTTGATTCGTCACCGGCAGCCCGTCAAGACGAACGCCTCCTTGCTGAATGACGCGACGCGCTTCGCTAGTGGATTTCACCAACCCCGCAGCTCGCAACAAATGACAAATCCACACCGTTTCTTCTTGCCCTGACCAGGTAATGGTTTCAATCTCACTCGGCAATTCCCGACGCTGAAAACGTTGAGCAAAATCTTCCGCTGCGTGCGTAGCCGCCGCCTCTCCGTGAAAACGGCTCACCAACTCGCTGGCAAGTTGCTTTTTCGCCTCCAGAGGATGAACTTTTTCTGCGCAAATTTCCTGAAAACGAGCGAGATCAACCGTGCTCAGCAACTCGTAGTATTTCCGCATCAGCTCATCAGAAATGGACATGACTTTGCCATACATTTCCGCCGGGGGGTCAGTAATGCCGATAAAGTTCCCCAGCGACTTACTCATCTTTTGCACCCCATCCGTACCTTCAAGCAGTGGCATGGTTAAGATGATCTGGGGCTCCTGGCCGTAGGCACGCTGCAACTCTCGACCAACCAGCAAATTGAACCGTTGATCGGTTCCTCCGACTTCGACATCGGCTTGCAACGCGACCGAGTCGTACCCTTGGACTAAGGGATACAGAAGCTCATGGACGTGAATGGGAATGCCTTCACGAAAGCGCTTGGCGAAGTCATCCCGCTCCAACAATCGTGCCACGGTATAGTGACCACACAGGCGAACCATCTCGGCTGGGGTAAGGGCATCTGTCCATTCAGAATTGAAACGAATCTCTGTCCGCGTAGGATCAAGGAGTTTAAAGACCTGTTGGGTATAGGTCTCGGCGTTCTGTTTCACTTGTTCTCGCGTCAACGGCTTACGGGTTTCTGACCGGCCAGTAGGGTCGCCAATCATGGCGGTAAAATCCCCGATCAGGAAAATTACCACGTGCCCTAACTGTTGAAACTGACGTAATTTATTGAGGACGACAGTGTGCCCAAGGTGCAAGTCTGGAGCCGAGGGATCAGCTCCAAGTTTAACCCGCAGCGGCCGACCGCGCTCAAGTTTTCGCTGGAGTTCTTCGAGCGGGATGATATCCACAGTCCCGCGCTGAATTTCCCGCAGCTGTTCCGCCACTGATAGTGACATTGTCATGCGCTACTCATAAAAGTATTTGGCTATTAGCCATTGGCTTTTAGCTTCAGGAAGAGAAAGAAATAGTACCAGCGAAACAGAGAGCCGGAGCGTCGAGAATTTCTTCAGCGTCCTTTTTCCGCGTTCCTATTTTCTTCTGTTCCTAAAGCTAATCGCTAAAAGCTAACCGCTCTTGTCATCGTGCAAACTCTGTCGCCCGCGTCTCGCGAATGACCATCACCTTAATCTGTCCAGGATAGGTCACTTCGCTTTCGATTCGTTTGGCAACCTCACGTGCTAAAATCAGCGCCTCGCCGTCAGAAATAGAACCGGGGTTAACCATAATCCGCACTTCGCGACCGGCCTGCAAAGCGAAGGATTTTTCTACCCCAGAGAAGGAATTACTAATCTGTTCCAGCGCTTCCAGACGACGGACGTAGCTCTCGAGCACCTCACGCCGGGCTCCCGGACGTGCGCCAGAGAGCGCGTCAGCCGCATCTACCAGGGGCGCAAGGATCGTTTCCGCTTTTACTTCTTCATGATGCGCAGCGATCGCGTTGACGATCTTAGCAGATTCGCCATACTTCCGTGCGACTTCTCCACCAATAATAGCGTGCGATCCCTCGATTTCATGAGAAACCGCTTTGCCAATATCATGAAGGAGCCCAGCCCGGCGGGCCTGCTTCTCGTTAAGTCCCAGTTCAGCCGCCATGATGCCACAGATATAAGCAGTCTCGATCGAGTGCATCAGCACATTCTGTCCATAACTGTAGCGGTACTTGAGCATCCCGACGAGCTTAATGATTTCAGGATGAATGCCATGAACGCCAAGCTCAAGGACAGTCCGCTGACCAGCTTCGCGGACAGACTCTTCGACTTCCTGCTCTGCCTTCTTCACCACTTCTTCAATTCGTCCAGGGTGAATACGACCGTCAGAAATCAGACGCTCCAGCGCAACCCGCGCGATCTCACGACGGATAGGGCTATGACTTGAGATCAGCACCGCTTCAGGGGTGTCGTCGACAATCAGGTCAACCCCGGTCGCGGCTTCGATCGCCCGGATATTTCGTCCTTCTCGACCGATAATCCGGCCTTTCATGTCATCGCTCGGTAGATGAATCACATAAGCAGTACGTTCTGAGACAAATTCACCAGCCAAGCGCTCGACCGCCACACTGATGATTTTTTTGGCACGGCGTTCCGCTTCGTCACGTGCCTCCTCTTCAATTGACATAATGCGACGAGCAGCTTCGTGCCTTGCATCTTCTAGCATTTGCTCCGTCAACCTGCGCGCTGCCTCATCACGTGTCATACCAGCAATTTGCTCGAGCTGACTACGCGTCTCTTCTATAAGGCGTGTATACGATTGCTCTTTCTCTTGGATCGTGTCCTCCTTGCCCTTCAGTCCTTGTTCTCGACGAGCAATCTCGCTTTCTCGCGTTTCAATACCTTCGGCCCTCTTTTCGAGCGCTTCCTCTCGATTTTGTAACCGCTTTTCAATCTGCTGAATTTCTCGCTTCCGGTCCCGCGCCTCCTTTTCGAAATCAGTCTTGGCTTGTAAGATGGTATCTTTCGCCTGAATCTCGGCTTCCTTCTTCAGAACGAAGCCTTCTTTCTTTGCCTCTTCGACAATCAATGCGGCGGTTTCTTCTGCCGAAGCGATTGTCTGTTTCTGCCATCGTCGCCGTAAGAGCATGAACGCCCCAGCACCGAGTGCACCAACTACCACACCTACGATGCTGCAGAATAATGAATCCATGGTCACCAACCTCCTTCCAGAACCAGGGGTAGGAGAGCATCGACATCGCTTTTTCACTAAATAGCCTAGTCTGCCATCCTCCTTCGGGTATGTAGGTTAAAATAAAACACTAGAAATGTCTTAGCAAAGAGATTTCTCTACGGATAGATGGTCTCCCAATACCCGCTGATGCATACTCAATTTGTGAAAAGGAAGAGAGAAATGAGGAAAACGCAAACAGGGGGGTTGATCAAGACGGGGACAGCGTTTCTTTTTTCTTCTCGCCATCCACTGGGGAGGGAGCACTTTCCGAAGAAAAGATGTTCACGGCACGCTCAGAGGCCATCGATTCGTCTAATCGTTCACTCTGTTCGAGACGGGCAAGTAAAACGGTAGAAAGCTGTTCCGCTTCTTGTTTTATTTCTGTTTCTCGGCGCACGGCTTTGTGATATTCATCGGCAATGCCTAGCGCCGCCATGATTGCGACACGCAGAGGCAACGTTGCTTTGGTACTTTCCCCAACCTGGCGCATGTGTTGTTCCACATAAGACGCAAGCGCCCGGACGTATTTCTCCTCATCTTCGCTGGTCACGGTAAAGGTCTGGCCAAAGATCTCAACCTCGATCAGCGTTTTCATTCCTTCACCCCTCACCTTTTATTGGAGATCTAATCCTTCGAATCGACTTAAGATCTTCTCAAGAATTTCGCGCATTTCGTTACGTTCTTGTTCGTATTGCTTTAAGCGCTCGAGCAAAGCCGTATGTTCCTTCTCGCGTTCGTGTAAGCGGGAAAGGAGTGCAACCTGTTCGTTGTGCATTTTTTCATGTCGAGTGAGAAAGCCATTTATTTTCGCTTCGAGAAGCTTGAGATTTTCTAGCGCCATATCCTAACAAAGTAAAGTAAAAGTTGAGGCCGAGTCTATTCAGCCCTGCTTTCCCTGTCAAGTGATGTTTCACTTTCACTTTGAGAAAACAGCGCTTCGACAAAGTTTTCCGCAGAAAAATCCTGTAAATCTTCTTCTTTCTCTCCAAGTCCGACACAACGGATCGGTACTCCTAGGCGTTCGACAACTGATAGCACTACACCGCCTTTGGCCGAACCATCCATTTTGGCAAGGATGACCCCGGTGAGAGGAAAAGCCTTTTGAAAGGTGAACGCTTGGATGAGGGCATTCTGGCCAGTCGAAGCATCAAGGACAAGGAGTACTTCATGTGGGGCACCGGGGAGTTCGCGGTCAATTACCCGGTGCACTTTCTTGAGTTCTTCCATTAATGGCGTCTTGGTGTGTAATCTTCCAGCCGTATCAACGATGACGACATCCACTTTTCTCGCAATAGCAGCTCGGACTCCATCGAAGGCAACGGCAGCAGGAGAAGCGCCGCTGTGATGTTTTACCAGTTCGACCCCAACACGCCCGGCCCATACCTCTAATTGCTCGATTGCCGCGGCGCGGAAAGTATCAGCCGCAACCAGCAGCACCTTTTTCCCCTCTCTGTGGAACCGAGCCGCGAGCTTGGCAATTGAGGTGGTTTTCCCAACTCCATTCACGCCAACCATGAGGATGACCCACGGTCTTGTTGCACCTACCAAAGGAGAGCTAGGAAGCTTCTGTAGCAGACCGAGCATTTCCTCCTTGAGATAATCGCGAAGAGCACTCGCATCGTCTGGTTTCTCGCGCCGGCATCGCTCACGTAGCCGCTCGATCAAGTCGGTCGTCGTTTGTACGCCAACGTCTGCCCCGAGTAGAGCTTCTTCCAACTCAGCGAAGACTTCCTCACTCAGCGGGCGGCGGCGAAAGAGTTGTCCAAGTGGAGTAGCAAACACCCGCCGGAGACGGGCAAGACCGCGCCGCCAGATACTTTGCTCTCTTACTGGCTCTTCTTCGAGGACAGCTTCAAGAGGCTCAGGTGAGGTTGCGGAAGGCGCATCAAGAACTGGAACGTCAAGTTTCGGATCGCTCGTCTCGGAGGTTTCTCCCTCAAAGGCAGACTCGTTCTTTCGCCAAGTGAACCACTTTGCCATTACGCCATGCTCACAGAGACCACGGTTGACACCCCAGCTTCTTGCATCGTTACCCCATAGAGCGTGCTCGCCGCTTCCATCGTCCGCTTATTATGGGTCACCAGAATAATCTGCGTGGTCTCACTCATTTCATGAATGAGCTGATTGAATCGACCGACATTCGCGTCATCGAGCGGAGCATCAACCTCGTCCAGGACACAGAATGGGCTCGGCCGAATCAAGAATAGCGCAAAAGTAAAGCTCAAGGCAGCCAGCGCTTTTTCACCTCCAGAAAGCAGTTGCAAGGACCGGAGGCGTTTTCCTGGCGGTTGCACAGCGATTTCAACTCCGCTTTCAGCAAGGTTGTCTTCATCGGTTAATACGATGTGGGCTTTTCCGCCATCGACAAGGCGAGCATAGACCTCGCGAAATTTATCATTGGCCTGTTCGAAAGTATCGCGAAAGCGCTCCCGAGACTCACGGTTCAGCTTGGCGATCGTATTTTGCAAATCATGGAGGGAGCGCTGAAGATCCACTTCTTGCGCCTTCAGGAAAGCATAGCGTTCTTCTTCTTGGGTAAGCTCCGCTGCCGCTCCTGGATTCACCTCTCCCAAGCGGGAAATTTTCTCGCGAATTTCTTGACGACGTGCCTCGGCCTCAGCCACGTCACCGGAGAATTCGGGGTATTGGCCGAGGATATCCTCCACCGCGATAGCATACCGTTCACGGACGGCTGCTTCTAAATGTTCACGCGCAACGCGTTTTTCAGCACTGGCGATTTCGACTTGAGTCTTCTCTTCGTGAATTTGTGCGCGCAGCACGCGATTTTGTTCAAGGCTCTCTTCTTGCCTCCCACATTGGGTCCGTAGCTGAGCACACGTTTCTTGTTTTATGGCTGACTCCTGGGCAACCAGAGTCAATTCTTTTTCGTTCTGAGTTAAAGCTTCAGTAAGCTCGGCCAGGCTGATCTGTAGACGTTCGATTTCCGCGCTCGCCGTCTTCACCTCCGCTTGACAGGCAGTGTAGCGGTCCACAAGTTCCTGTTGGCGGTCGAGTAAGCGTTTACGCTGTTGGCGCATGCCTTCTAAACGTTCTCGTTGTTCAGCCACACGGATACGCAGTTCATCTCCTCGCGCCCGTTGTCGTTCAAGAGCGACTTTTACTTGAGCGACTTCTTCTTGGGCAGCAGTCAAGGCAGTTTCTCGCTCTTGACGCCGCATTCTATTATCCGCTTCGTGCCCTTCGCGAGTGGCAATCTCCTGGCGGAGAGATTGTAGTTCACTTTCTAAGGTCTGGCTCTCATAGTTCACGTTCTCATGTTTGTCGAGCAACCGACGGCGTTCCCCTTCCAGCTTTCCCTCTTCACGGTGGAAAGCTTCACTCTCCTGCCCTAGGGTGCGCGCTTCCGCCTCAAGCAGAGCAATAGCCCCCTCAATCTCCTGCTGCTTTTTCTTCATGTCCTGGCGCTGCTGGACAAGGCTTGCTACCACCGCTTCGTGCCGCAGGCTTTCTTCCCTCAGATCACGAATCTCGCGGCGCCGTTCAAGCAACGCCTCCTCAGCCGAACCTTCACTCCCTCCACTCACCACTCCTTGTGAAGTAATAACCTCGCCCTCCCGGGTCACAAAGGTATGATGTCGTCCATTCTGCTGCCACAATTGGAGGCCAATGCGCAGGTCTGGAACCAGGACCGCATCACCGAGTAAGGTTTCCGCCACTTCACGATAGCGATCATCGACGGTGACCAAATCAAGCAGCGGTGAGGTTCCTTCTCCCACAGTACGAAGGCGAAAGCCATTGGTATAGCCGTTGTGACCGTTCTGGTGGCCGTTGCTATCCTCATCAGGGAGGCCGGTTTTTCCTTTCGCGCTGAGAGGAATAAAGCTGCCTCGGCCAGTCCGCGTATTACGCAAATACTCCACTGCGCTTAGACCATCTTCGATGGCGGACACCATAACGTACTCAAGCTTATCACGCAGAACCGCGGCCACGGCACGTTCATACTCCTGCGGAACTTCCACCATCTGCGCCACCACGCCACAGATGCCATTCTGCGTTTCAGTGCCAGCCATTCCCGCCATAACCGCTCGAACACCATGGGAGTAATGGTCGTACCCCTGCTCGAGTTCCTCTAGAGTTGCCAGACGAGCGCGTAATTCCGCCTGTTTCGCCCAGGCCCCAGTCAATTCACCATCGAGTTGTTCTCCGGCGCTGACCGTTTCACGCAAGCCATCGGTTTTCTCGGCACGCTGACGTTGCCCAGAGCTGAGTCGTTCGCGAATGGCAGCAGCTCGAGCTTGGACGCTCGCCAAGGCTTGTTCGGTCTCGGTCCGTAAAAGCCCGACCCGTTCAGCCTCGCGAATCAGTGTTTGCAGTCGTTGTTCGACCTCGGTCGCGCGCCGGCGGGCATAGGCCAGCGCATTCTGCGTCTGGGCTTCTTGCGTTAAGAGGTCAACAATCTGTGTCTTAATCTCTTCTGTCTTCTCCTCTCCTCGTCCCACACTTTGCTGCAGCGCGGTCAATTCTTGTTCATGCGTGCGGAGTGATTCCTCATCTTGCAGAAGAAACTGTTGGATCTCCGCAGAACGAGTCTCTAATTCAGCACATTCGCTCTGCACTTGTTGCTGCTTTTCCACCAACCCGGTCGTTTCCTCTTCAGCCGCCACTCTCCGTGTTACTGCCCGCTGCTCTTGTTGCGAGAGGAATTGTTTTTTTTGTTCTCCTTGACGAAGGGTACTTTCAAGGGCATGGCGCTGCTCCTCGAGCGCGTGCAGGGCCGTTTCTTCCCTACTGAGTGCGGCAGTAACCTCAGTCCGTTCGCTTTGTATCCGTTGTCCCTCCTGGGTAAGTTGATCTTCCTGCCGCAGGAGTTCATCGCGCCGCTGGTCGAGAGTGGCTAAGTCGGTCAAGAAGGTGCGGTAGGAGCGACAGAGCAGTGCCAGATCTATAGTTTTGAACTCTTCTTGCAAGGCCCGATATTGTTCGGCCTTTTTTGCCTGACGCCGGAGCGATCCCAGTTGCCTATCCATTTCGTGCAGAAGATCGGCTACTCTCGCAAGGTTCTCCTGCGTCCGCTCCATCTTGCGTTCAGCCGCAAGTCGGCGACTGCGAAACAGGCTTACTCCAGCAGCCTCCTCGACTAGAGCCCGGATCTCTTCGGGTTTGGCATTAATGAGATGGTCAACCCGTCCTTGTTCAATGATCGCGTAAGCTTTTGTGCCTGCACCGGTACCAAGGAAGAATTCGACAATGTCCCGCAGACGACAGGGCACTTTATTGAGCAAATACTCGGACTCCCCGGAGCGGAAGTACCGACGCGAGATCATAATCTCACTCCAACTCCCCCCGAGCACCCCACCACCACTTACCGAATCAGTTGGATCGTTCTCCAGCAGCAAATTGACTTCGGCCATACCAAGAGGGGCGCTGCCTTCATTACCGGCGAACACCACATCGCTCATCTCCTGACCGCGCAAGTGTCTTGGGCTCTGTTCGCCGAGTACCCAGCGAAGCGCATCAATGATATTTGACTTGCCGCAGCCATTGGGCCCGACAATCGCCGTAATCCCCGCGGGAAAGGTCAGGGTGGTTTTACTTTTGAAGGATTTAAAGCCGAGCAGCTCCAGCTGCTTGATCCGCATCTTCCCCACAACACCTCCGATCCCCCACCGGTTTCCTGTTTTGACAAGGAGGCCCATATCAAGGGGTAAGGACTGACGGGTTAGGTAGCCACTATATATTGTGAAGCGGGAAAAATCTACCGCTCGAGTAGTTCGGTATTCCAGTAAGCGGCGTCAACAAGGTTCAAATACGGACGCCACTCGTGGTACCGCTTAAAGCTAAAGGTCTCCAGCATGAACGGCGTCCATTCCGGCCGGAACGGCTTGTGAATCAACCGCATCCCAGCTTCTTCGGGAAGTCTTCCGCCTTTTACTCGGTTGCAAGTGAAGCAAGAGCAGACCACGTTCTCCCAGGTCGATAGCCCGCCGCGAGACCGGGGAATTACATGGTCAAGGTTGAGTTCGGAGCGAGGGAACTTCTCTCCACAATACTGGCAGGTGTTGTTATCGCGGGCAAACACGTTGAAGCGACTGAAGCGCACCTGACGCTTGGGGAGGCGGTCATAGGCCACCAGAAGAATGACTCGCGGGACACGAATGACGCGATCTACTAGGCTGATCGTGTCACCTTGAAGGGAAGCTGAGAGGGCACTCCAACTGTCAAAGTCAAAGGTGCGGTACTGCTGATCGACCGCTTTGGCAATACCCTGGTAAAGAAGAGACAACGCCCTACGAACAGAAGTGACATGAACAGGGAAATAGGACTTGTTCAGTACCAGCACCTTGGTAGTTAGCACGCGTATTCCGTCTAAAACGTTGCAAGATCAGGCTTTTTCTCGGTCCCAGACTAACGGCCTCCTGTTCGCCTGTCAATCCTATTCCCGGCCAGCGGCAGCCTTTCCGCTGGCCTCTCGACAGTTGTTATGCTCAGCCGCACGCGAAAAATTTGACAAATAACTCTCCTGGGACAGATAATTCCCCGCTTCCAGTGATATATAGAGCGAAGGCGTTCTCAGCAGCGACGATACTATCCACTTGGCAATAACAATTATTAAAGACCGTGAGACAAAACTCTGGACGAAGATAAGGAGCAGAGGAGCCGAAGCTGTCATTGCGAGGAGCGATAAGCGACGAAACAATCTCTGTTTTCAGGCAAAGATGGCTTCGCTCCGCTG